>Ga0172362_10000335_pt1 | contig 37695 bp, 38 predicted proteins | sample LakKivs1_kivu2a2_FD_114534 | JGI IMG/M metagenome (GOLD analysis project Ga0172362, IMG submission 114534) | Sediment microbial communities from Lake Kivu, Rwanda - Sediment s1_kivu2a2 | ecosystem: Environmental > Aquatic > Freshwater > Lake > Sediment | place: Rwanda: Western Province, Lake... | reverse complement strand
TCGAAAGTGTTTTTCCAATAATGTAAAGAGCAATTATTAATACAACGCCTGTAAGCATGAAATAAGAGTCTTTTTCAATTTTTTTGTCTGATTTAATTTCCCTGCTTAACAGTATTATTATGCCTGTTATTAATGTTAAATTAATTATGTTCGCCCCTATAACATTCCCCATGCTTAAGCCCGGATTGCCTTGAATTGCTGAGGAAATGCCTACAAACAACTCTGGGAGGGAAGTTGCTGTTGCCATAATAATGAATGCTGCAGAGAATTCAGAAATTCTCAACATTCTTGCTATTTTGCTTAAAGATTTCACAAGAAAAATTCCGCCTAGTATTAAAAATAAAGATGAGATTCCAAAATATACTGCATCTGATAATAACATTTTTAACCTCTTTTTATATAGGAGAAAAGATGGGTTTTTATATCTAATGGAAATCAAAAAGTTTTTATATCTAAAAAACTTTTGCAAGTAATGAAGTATAATGAAGAAGATTTGAGGAGGGAATATTTAATACAAGCATCTCCTGTTTATGGTATGGTAAGAGCTTTTAAGAAGGCATTTAATGGTGAACTTTCCATTATAGCTCATTTGTATCATACAGATCCTGGTATTCTTGGATTTTACGCTATTTATCAGGGAGCTGCAACTGCAATGGTTTTAGCTTTTCCACTGGCATTTGCAATTAAAGGTATAGAAGCACTTTTAAGTTAATCACGGTTTCAACCATCTAATCTCATAATAGGTGACATCTTCTTCTTCATCTACAATCCCTATTAAGAGATTTTTTTTGGTGGAATGTGCAACTCTGTTTTTTGCTGAAAAATCATGCCAGGTAAGCTGGGAGTTTTCCTGGACTGGAAACAAAACCCATTTGGCATGGTCCTGCCCAGGTTTTATTCCTCTGTCATAAACCCTGAATTCTGCCCCGAATTTCAAGGCTGTTTTGACAATAAATCCCCTGTTTCTTATGTTTTTGAAAACAATATACTTGGTTTTTACATTAGGGTCTTTTTTTCTGGCAATTTCCATTAGGTTTTCAAACTTGAGTTTCTTTTTTCCTTCTTTGATTTCCATTTTCTTTTTTTCAAGAAGGTAGAGAGATTCGTAAATAGAGTAAATTATCTTGTCATCTTTTTTCTCTCCGAATCTTGACTGAGCGTAGAGAGACATAGCTTCTTTTTTATTACTTGAAACATTTTCTCCGTTAAAAGAAGCAGCTACCGATTTTTCTTTTTTAGCTGTTTTGTTTGCAGCTTTTGCTGTTTTTTTATCTGTTTTTCTTGGCATGGTTATAAAAGATAAGAAAGATATTTAAAGGTATCTTTCTAATATATATTATGATTAACACACAGAGATTGGTTCTAGTACTTGTGTTAGTCGTGGCTCTCTTATAGGGCCATTTCTAAACTTATTTTTCTGAAAATGGCTCTGGAATTTATATGCTCTAGAAAAATTGTTGAAAGAAAAAAAATAGCTTTGCCCAGAGTATCTTCTAATTGGGAAGTATTAAGATATAAAATTTATAAGATTGGTAGAAATGAGAGAGAAATTGCATTTTTTTATGATGATAATGAAGATGTTTTTGCTCTTAATACCTGGACTGTTCCAAAAGGAGCTAGGGAAATTGCATTTAGCATATATAAAGAGCATGGGCAGAATATTTTAAATGCCCCTGTTTTTTACGATTCAGAAGAGAAGATTTTAAAAATAGGAAATCGATAATATAACATGGAAAAACAAATTGATTTTGCAAAGATTGAGAAAAAATGGCAGAAGAAGTGGGAGAAGGAAAAGATTTTTGAAGCGGACTCTAATAAAAGAAAGAAGTTTTTTGTAAACTTTCCTTACCCTTATATTAATTCTTATCTTCATTTAGGTCATGGTTTCTCTTCAGTAAGAGTAGATATAACTGCGAGGTTTAAGAGAATGCAAGGGTTTAATGTCTTATTTCCTCAAGGATGGCATTGTACAGGAATGCCTGTCTGGGCTGCTTCCCAGAGAATAAAAGAGAATGAACCAAGGCAGATTGAGATAATGAAAAGCCAGGGTTTTTCTGAGAAAGAAATTAAAAAATTTCAAGATCCTAAACATTGGATAGATGTTTTTGTTCCTGCTGCTCAGGAAGATTTTACTCGAATTGGTAATAGTGTTGATTGGAGAAGAAGCTTTATTACAACTGAATTAAACTCTAGATATGATAAATTTATAAGATGGCAGTTTAGAAAATTAAAAGAAAAAGGATTGGTTGTTAAAGGAAAACATCCCGTTATATGGTGCCCCAAAGATAATACACCTGTAGGAGACCATGACAGAGTTGAAGGGGAAGGTGAAACTCCGCAGGAATTTTATTTGCTAAAATTTAAGTTTGATGACTCATATCTAGTTGCAGCTACTCTTAGGCCTGAAACAGTTTTTGGTGAAACTAATTTTTGGGTTAATCCAAATGTGGATTATGTTAAAGCAAAAGTAAATGAGGAAAAATGGATTGTTAGTGAGGAATGTATTGAAAAGCTTAAAAATCAAGATAGAAAGATTAAAATTCTTGGGAAAATTAGTGGAAAAGACATTATTGGAAAGTATTGCAAAGCCCCTTTAGTAAATAAGGATATAATTATTCTTCCTGCTGAATTTAGCGACCCCAAAATTGGAACAGGATTAGTTACAAGTGTTCCAAGTGATGCTCCTTATGATTATATTGCATTGAGAGATCTGCAAGAAAATGAAAAAGAAATTAAGAAATATGGATTAAAAGCAGAAGACTTGAGAAAGATTAAACCTATGCCAATAATTGACTCTAAAGAGTGGGGCGATTTGCCTGCTATTAAGATTGTAGAAAAAATGCAGATTAAAAATCAAAAAGATTCTAGGTTAGAAGAAGCTACAAAAATAATTTATAAAGCAGGATTTTATTCAGGGAAGATGAATAAAAATTGTGGAAAATATTATGGGATGAATGTTGTTGATGCTAAGAACAGGATGAAAGAGGAAATGAAAGCAGAGGGATTGCTGGAAGAATTTTATGAACTTTCTGGAAAAGTCATTTGCAGATGTTTAACTCCTTCAATTATTAAAATCGTTTCTGACCAGTGGTTTTTGAAATATGCCGACATAGAATGGAAAAAACAAGTCCATAAAGAATTAAAGAATATGAAACTTTATCCAGAACTCATTAGACAGCAGTTTGATTATGTTGTTGATTGGCTGAATGATTGGGCGTGTACTCATCATAAGGGGATGGGAACTAAACTTCCTTGGGATGAAAGATGGGTAATAGAATCTCTTAGTGATTCAACTATCTATATGGCTTATTATACAATAGCTCATTTAATTAAAAATTATCCTGAAGATAAGATTAATGATGAATTCTTTGATTTTATCTTCTTAGGCAAAGGTAAAGGAGATAAAAAAATGCAGGAAATGAGAAAAGAGTTTGAGTATTGGTATCCTTTTGATATAAGAAGTTCTGGAAAAGACCTTGTACAAAATCATCTTTCTTTTTGTTTATTTAATCATGCTGCAATATTCCCTGAAAAATACTGGCCTAAAGGATTTAGTGTAAATGGGTGGTTGCTTGTTAATGGAGAAAAGATGTCTAAAAGCAAGGGTAATTTCTTTACAACAAGAGATATATTGGAAAAATATCCTGCGGATGTAACCAGAGCCACTCTGATTCTAGGAGGAGAAGGATTAGATGACCCTAATTTTGATTTTACTAATGCTAGAAACATAAAGCAAAAATTAAAGAATTGGTATGGTTTTGCTGTTAATAATTTTAAGAAAGCAAAAGAAAAAGAATTAACTAAGTCAGATAAAATTTTTTTGTCATATATAAATCGGCTTCTAAAAGAAGGAACAATAGTAATGGAAGAGATGTTATTCAGAAGTGCTTTTGATAAGTTATTTTATCAGACCCAAAGAGCATTAAAATCTTATCTTAACAAAGGGAGAATAAATCAGAGTATTTTAAATGAATTTATTGAGATGCAAACAAAAGCCATTTCTCCCTTTACCCCTTTTATTGCCGAAGAGATATGGTGTAATATTGATAAAAAAAGCTTTGTTTCTGTTGAAGATTGGCCGAAGTTTAATGAGGAGTTTATTGATATGGAGTTAGAGAATCAAGAAAGACAAATAGAACAGACTATTGAGGATATTAAGAATGTTATTAAAATGATCAAGGAAAAGCAAAATAAAGAAGCAAAAAAAGTATTTATCTATACTATCCCTAAAGAGTTTGAGTTATACAATGATTCTAAAGATTTTATTTCTTCAAGTATAAATATAGAAGTAACTATTTTTTCAAACAATGATAAAAAAAGGTACGATCCAATTGAAAAATCTAATAAAGCTAAGTTTGGCAGGCCGTCTATTTATCTTGAATAAGAGAATATGCCGCTGGTTGCCTATATTTTCCTCCCCCATAAGACGATTCTCTTATTTTTTTAAGCAACCCCCGATTTTCAAAGATTTTTAGCCATTTGATTGCAGTATTTGTCTCTTTATAATTCATTTTTTTCTTTAAGTCAATAGAAGTGAAACTATTTTTTCTTTTCCCTATTTTTTTTATTGCTTCTTTAACTTCTAATAGTTCCTTGTATCTGATAAACCCTCCCATCATTTCGGTAAATTTTTCATCCTTTGAATTGGATGGTATTTTTATTAAGTTTCTTAACTTTAGGAGATTTTCTCTTTTTGTGATGCTTATTTGCCATCTTGTTCTTACTTTATGTTTAACAGTCGGGTAAATTCCCAGATTGTATAGAGTATATTCTATTCCTAAGAGCCTAAGTATCTTTTCTTCGCTATTAATCAAATTGCATTCTTGTTTTTGGAGTGCCTCTTGGATCTCCTGCGGCAATCTTCTTAAGGGGGTATCTTTTTCTATTCTTTTGTTAAATAAACTACTTACATCTAAGGATCTTCTCCATACAATGGCTCTTCTATACTTGTCTGCATAATTTTTTGTTGGGTAATGTTTTACTTCCCCTTCATCAGCTATTGTCTGCTCAATCCAGCCAGTCATTGCTTCTTTATTCTTTAAAATAAAAAGAGGAAGTAGAATGTTGCTTTCGCATTTTGCCCCTTTATCTTTTATTACTAATTCTGTAATATCCCTGATTACTGATGAAAATTCCAGATACTTTTTCTTTTCCGAATTTCTAAAAGCTATTTCTTCTTTTTTTCCTCCAAATATCTTAAGGTAATCACTGATCACGGACTCTCTTATAGAAGAATCAAAATTGTCGTACATTAATCTTCCATATCCTTTTTCTTCCTTTTTTGTTAAGCATCCATCGTTTATTATTGCGGCAATAAACCTCGAACCCTCCCTTGTATTAAAACTTATAGGAAATTTTGGATGAGATAATCCTTTACTTCTATTTCCGCCTATCCAAATAATGCTCTTTTCTATTTCTAGTAAAGGAATTTTTTCTTTTTTGGCAATGGGGTTTATTTTTTGTATGCTTATTTTTCCATTTATAATTTTATTTTTCGTTTTCCAAGGATACTTTTTCTTGTCCAAAACTTTAATTACTCTTCTTTTAAACTTCTCTTTAAGTATTATATATGTTCTCTTTTTTGGTAGTTGCCAAAAGTGGATTATCATAAGCACTATTGTAAGTTATTATTTATAAATGTTCCTTTTGCGTTTCTGTAGATAGCTTTCTTTATACAAGGGAATTGAAGGCATAGAGGGTATTTTTGTTTATGCTGTTAATGATAGAAATAAATATGACCCGCAGAATAAGGCAGGAAAGGCAAAGCCTGGAAAGCCTGCGATTTATCTGGAATAAATCTTTTAAAAGGCATAAACAAGCATTTAAATAACTGGTTTCTTAATGTTATAAATATAAAACTAACAAAAGAGGAAAATAAAGCAAAAATGAAGATAGCAGCATTAGCTTCTGGAAGTTCAGGGAATTGTTTTTATATTCGCAATAAAGACAGTTCGATATTAGTGGATGCAGGAATAAGCTGCAAGAGGATTGTAGAGAGGATTTCCCTTCTTGGAGAAAATGCAGGCAGCCTTAAAGGAATATTTGTAACTCACGAACATACAGACCATACTAGGGGGGTGGATGTATTGGCCAGAAAGTTTAGTGTACCGATTTTTGCAACAAAAGGCACAATAGGAAATTCTTTTTTATGCTCTGATGAAGAGCTAATAAATGAAATAAAAAATGATGATATTATAAAGCTGGCTGGACTGGAAATAGAAGCTTTTTCCAAGCCTCATGATGCTGCAGATCCTGTCTCATTTGCAATAAGGAATGGAAAGATGATTGCTATATTAACAGACATAGGGCATGCTTCTAAAAATGTTGTTAATGCTGTTAGAGATTCAGATTTTCTTGTCCTGGAGTCTAATCATGATTTAAAGATGCTTCGCGAAGGGCCTTATCCTTATTTTGTCAAAAGAAGGATAGAAAGTGATATAGGGCATTTCTCAAACCTTCACTCTGGATTGTGCGTTTTGGAGCATGCAAACAAGAAGTTAAAAAATGTTGTTTTAGCTCATCTAAGTGAGATTAACAACACCCCCTTACTTGCCTTAAATACCTTTCAAAACTTGATGAAAGAAAGGCTGGACTTAAGGCCGGAAATTTCGCTTTCATTAAGAAGCCCGACTGAATTATTTAGTGTATAGCATATTTTGAAAATAGGAACTTTTAAATATATATTTTGAGGTGTGTTATTATGAAATGGAATGCATTTAGCCTAACTTCAGATGCAATCAACAAAACAGGAAAAAGGCTGTTTCCTTTCCAGTTTTGGGAGTGGTTTAAACTGACTGTCATTTCTTTTTTAGCGGCTAATAGGATGAGGGGCAATATTGGAAGTGGTTGGGGAAGCGGGGGGGGCAGAGGGAGCGGAGGCGGTGGAGGAAGCAGAAGCTTGGAAGAGGCTAAGACGCAGATTAGAGAGTTTATAAGAAATTACTGGATTCTTGGAGCACTTATATTTTCTGTTTTTTTCCTTATTATGACTATTTTTAGCTATATTCAGAGTGTTTTCACATTCATACTTATAGAATCTTTAGTTGAGAAAAAATCAAGATTCACTTTTAGTAAAAACAGTAATAAGGGCTTTTCTCTTTTTTTATTTAAGTTTGTTATAACTATAATAACTCTTTTAGTTCTAGTTGGATTGGCATTTCCTTATGTTTATCATTTCATGGCAGGAAATCCAGTAGTGAGTTCTGTTGGAATATCTTATATTGCATTTTCAATAATCGCTTTAATAGTTTATTTGTTTATTTTATGGGTTTTATTTTTATTTTTATATGATTTTGCAGTTCCTTATACTTATGTTAAAGGAACTTCTGTCAGATTTTCCTTATCACAGATATGGAGGGAAATTAAGAAAAATCCAGGAGAGGTTTTTATTTACTGGCTGGCAAGACTTGTTTTTACTATTGTTGTTGGGGTTATTGCAGTTTTAATTGCCTTGCTTCTTCTTCTTGTTTTTGCTTTAATAGGTGCTTCAATTTTTGGAATGGGGTTTTTATTGTATAAGTTAATCGGAGGACTGTTGTTCTTTATAATATTGGGCATTATTCTGGGAGTCATCTTATTTATTATCTTTTTATTCGCAGTTGGAATGTGCGTGCTGCCTTTCGCTGTCTTCTTGAGATATTTTGAATTAATGAACTTTGAAAAATTAACTAAAATTAAACTTTTTAGGAGCGGGAAGAGAGGATTAAAAAATGGAAAGTAAAACAGGTTCAATCTTGTCTTTGATAGGGGGGATTTTATGGCTAGTCTTTTCAATAATATTTATTATAGGCTGTCTGGTTGCTGTTATTTTAACATTAGTAAAGGATTATGAATGGCTTGTTTTTGGAATCATTTTTTTAGTTATAGGGATTTTTTTTATTGTTTACGGAACACTTGCAATCAAGGCTTCTCAGTGGATGAAGGATGACAGGGAAATTAAGAAAGGAGGCATAGTGGCGTTGATAATAGGGATTTTAGGATTAAACGCTTTAGTTATTGTTGCAGGAATTTTGGGATTAGTGGATTCGGGAAAAAAATAAGTGTGTATATTCTTCTCTAGGTGTATATTTAAAATATTGCAAAAATTTATAGGAAAATTTTTCTTGTTTTTTTAATGGTATTGTCCAGAAAAGAATTAAGAGACTATTTGGAAGCTGAAAAGCAGAGGGTCATTGATAAATATGGCGAATTTACAGACAGGACAATAAGGGAATTTATTGAGGAAGGCTGTGCAGAGAGATTTCATGATAAATACTTTAGAGAGCATAGCTTCGGTAGATAATCTTTTCAACTATAAAATATATTTTTTCTTATAATTATGTTTTTAAAGCAGCCTCTGTTTGAGTGGCAATGGCAAAAGAAGGTGCAAAAAGAAGGATTATAAAACCTGATTTTAAGCCGCAGATTTCCATGCCAGACACCTCTTCTGCTCTTAGGGAGATAGCAAATAGAGAGCATTTAGTTCTTTTGGATTCAATTGGGAGAAGAGAAGGAAAAAGAAAGAAACCCGAAGAACTCGCAGCCCAAAGCATTATAGGCAAGAGAAAAAGAGTCTCAAAGATAAATACAAGTGAATTTTATTTGCATTTATTTCATGCATTAAAAGCAGGAGAAATTTCAAGACAAAATGAAGCATCTCTTTTTTCTGACAGGGAAATACAGGTTTGTTCGATTCCAGGTTTTTCTCCAGATTTGGTAATTTCAGGAGGCTTAAGAGACACTTACGTTGAAGTTAAATCAGCTTCTTTTAGGTCTGCGAAGCCGTGGTTCTCCCATAGACAATTTTTAGGTTACACGACAGCTTTATTAGAAAACAAGGGTTCTGAAATGATTACAGCAATTTTTAGATACGGGGAGTGGGAAGGTAATTATTTGTATAAGTACGATGGTGGAGGTTTGGCTGATGCACTAAGTAAAACAACAAGAGAGTTATTAATTTTGCCTCATAATTTCTTAACATTTTTTTTAATACTCTGCCATTCAGAAGATATGAGCCATGTTTCTTCTACAGGAAGGGCTTCTGAAAACTATAAAAGGCCGTATGGTAGATGGTTAACAATGCTACGCAAGCATTATAAAAATCCTGATGAGGCAATCGATATAATTTTGGAAGATGCAAGATCTAAACATCTTGGCTTAATGGATTTTTCAAGAGAAAATTTTTATCTTCATGGTTTAAAAACTGAGCAATATGATTCTCCTGAAATTTATTGCAGAAACAGAAGGATAGGAAATTGGATAGCTGATAAACAGAGAAAAAATACTCGTGAAAAATGGAAGCCTTTTGTTGTAACAGAGTATAAATTAGGTTATAATGACAACTCTAAAAAACCTTATAATGATGAGTGGGTCGATTATTTCAGAAATAATCTGGAAGCTTTTATTGAAAATCTTGACATGACAAAGGACTATAGGAAACTTCAGGCATGGATTGAAAAAGCAGCAGAGCCTCAGAGAGAAAGAGTGGCAATTCAGAATGAATCTGAATTAAGAATGCCGAAAAAGCCAGATGATGGCATACCTATTTAGAGAATAAATTTCTTTTATTTCTTCTGTTGTCTCTGTTAAGGACGAGGGTTGCGAATTTTTTATCTGCTATTGGCTTTGTGTCGCATCCCAAGGAACAGTTTCCCAGGCAATAGAGCGAGTCATTTTCTCTGCAACAATAAGCGCCTATTGCCCAGAAAGCATCATTCAGTTCAATTGGAGGAAATCTGTTAGCTCTTATTATTCTTTGATAAAGTTCTGAAAGAGGAGGGACAAGCAATTCAGCCCTTATTTCAGAACCTTCAGCTTTTATCACGCCTGTTCCGTAGCTTATTCTGACAACATGCCTGTCTATTTTTATGTTGCATTCTTCAGGAGGAAATTCCCAGATTCCTGCTCTGAGATAATTTTTAATTAAAAGCCATGCCATTTGCTCTTCATACCCTCTGAAAGATGAGATGTTTTTTATTGTTTCTTTTACTGTATCTGCTTTTAGCTTCCTTGGGTCTCCTTGAAATTTTTCTTCAAGAGTTCTGGAATTTTCTGTCCAGGTTCTTACAGGCTGTCCAAATACTTCTCTTTCTCCTTTGGGCTTTGCAAAATGTTTATCTAAAAACCCTTTTATGTAATTTGGATGAAGGTTTGTAAGTTCAGAAAAATCTAATAGTTGTGCCATTTCCCTGCATTTTTTATAGACTACTCTTGACTCCCTGCCTCTGTCCAAGACAACACTATAAAACAGATAAATTGCGTGTTGTAAGCTGCCTCTTTTTATTCCTTCAGGAACAACTGCATCTGGGAATAAATCTGGAAGAGAAAAAGGATAAGTTTTTTGTTTTTTCATCTCAAGGACTTTCTTACATACCTCAACTCCTCTTTCATAATGGGTTGTTGTTTGGATTGGCATAAGATTAAATTTTGTTTAGAATATTTAAAAAAGATTGTTTTTAAAAGTATATTAAAGAATAATAATGAATTTAAACTCTTTTTTTAAAATTATTATATGGCTAAGAAAAGAAGCGTGACTATTCAGACAGGTGGAAAAGGGGAAGCAGTAAGGAGAAGGCTGCCTGACGGAAGGATTATTCCTATATGCGAATGCTTTTATAATATTGATGCTTCTGACGGCTGTATTTCTCAGGTTCCTGTGGAGTTGTTAAAAGAGGTTGTGGATAATGACGGAAAATATGCCGAAGGTAATTTTAGGAGGTATAAAGCTGAAGGAGTTACTAGGAGAGGAAGATGTTATTATTGCTATGCTTATGCTAACACTGGAAATGTTCGCCCTAGAGTTGTTAATGGAAGAACAAGGCAGGATTTTGAAAAATATACTCCAAAAGTTATTAGATTAGGCAAGCTCACTGAATTAGGGCATCCTTATTATTATGACGCATTATCTGGAATCCTTGATTTATGTGAAGAATTTGGCGTTGGAATTATTTTTCCTAATAAAATGTTTCCTTTCGGAATTCAGGGCGCAAGAGAAACAGCCAGATATGCAAGAGGAGGAAATGATATAGCTGCAAGAATTGCTGAAGAAAGGGAGATGCCTTCTGGGGAAAAATTAGCAGAAAAATTGAGAGGCATTCATAACAGAAGTTATGGTGTTACTTTGATGTATAGCACTGGATGGGATTGTTTTGAGCCTGGAGCTGTTTCTCAGGGATTTACAAACCAATGGAGAATTGAGCAGGCAATAAAATATTTTAAAGAAGGAATTAATACTTCTTTAACATTAGTTTGTGATGTTACTGGTTCTATTGATTTAAATGAACAAAGAGGTTCTTGCATAAAATCTGCGTTAAACGCAAGAGAAGAAGGATTGAATGTAAGGCTTCTTCCATTGAGGCCTCCTTCCAGGGAAGTTTGCGTCAAGGCAACAGGTGATACTAGAGAAGGTGTTAGATGCAATGAAGACCCCTTTCCCCTGTTAATTGATTCAGAGGAGGGAATTACCGGGAGGGGGGCAAGATACAAGCCAAGAGGAAATCAAGAGCTCGTTCCCAACTTTTTCCATCCGGATTTTCAGAAATTGGTGGATGAAGGAATAGGAGTTTGTGGCACTGTTGGAAAAGAGGAATACTGTGATAAATGCAACTTAACAGAAATAAGAATTGTTTTTCCAGCTTCTCAGATTCCTGCTGTTAATTATAATAAGAAAACTCCCTGGAGAAAGAAAAAAAAGAAAAGATTTCCTTTATTTGATTTCTTAGAATGATTATTCTAAAACAGCTTTTATTCTTCTGATGCCCGCTGCAGAGGATTCTTCTTTTTGTATTTTAAAATGCCCTATTTCTCTGGTGTTTTTGACATGAGGGCCTGCGCAGATTTCCTTGCTGAAATTTCCTATGCTGTATACAGAGACTTTCTCACCATATTTGCTCTCAAAAATTCCAATTGCTCCTGAGCTTTTTGCCTGCTCTACTGTCATTTCTTCTCTTTTTACTTCCATTCCTTTGCTGATTACTTCATTGACAACTTGCTCCACTTTTTTCAGCTCTTCTTCTGTCAGCTTTCTTGGAAAATTAAAGTCAAACCTTAATCTTTCTGGAGTTATGTTAGAGCCTCTCTGCATTATGTTTTTGTCTTTTAAGACCTGTCGCAGGGCTTCGTTTAACAGGTGGGTGGCTGTATGCATTTTTGTCACAATCTCGGAATTGTCTGCCAAGCCTGATTTGAATTTGCCTTCTGTTGCTGTTCTTGAAAGTTCTTGATGCTTTGTGTTTTCTTTAGCAAAGCCTTTTTCATCTACTTTAATGTTTTTTTCTTTAGCAAGGTCTTTTGTTATTTCCAAGGGAAAACCATAACTTTGGTATAAAAGGAAAGCGTCTTTTGCAGACAGCTGCTTTTTCCCTTCTGTAAGCTTTTCAAAAACTTTTATCCCCTGCTCCAAGGTTTCTAGAAATCTCTTTTCTTCTTTTTTCAGCTCTTCAAGAATCTTCTTTTTGTTCTTTTTTAAGATTTCATAGTCATCGTAGATTTTGAGAACAGGAACTGCAATTTTCTGTGTGAAATTCTCGATTCCTAAGAATCTACCATATCTTACAGCCCTTCTTATTAGCCTTCTTAAAACATAACCTTGTTCTGTATTTGAAGGAACAATTCCATCTGCAATTATAAATACAGAAGCTTTAATATGGTCTGCTATAATCCTCATGGCTCTTGTTTCTCCATCTTCTTTTCCATACTTCTTTTTTGAAATTTTTTCTATTTCTTTTATAATTGGAAGCCACATGTCTGCAAGATAGTTGTCATCTAACCCTTCCAGTGAGGCAATTGTTCTCTCAACCCCTCCCCCAAAATCTATGTTTTTTTGTTTTGCAATTAGATACTCGCCTTTTTCATTTTTGTTATACTCCATTAAAACATCGTTTCCGATTTCTACCCAATTGCTATCTTGCGGATTAAATTTTTCCGGAACAGGGAGATTAGATTTCCAGAAAAATTGCTCGGTGCATGGTCCGCATGGTCCTGTTTTGCCTGCAGGCCCCCACCAGTTATCTTCTTTAAGAAAAGCAATTCTTTTTTCTGGGATTCCAAGAGAAAGCCAAGAATCTGCCGCTTCTGTATCTTTCGGAGCATTTTCATCTCCAACAAAACAGGTGATAGCCAGCTTTTCAACTGGAATCTTTAATTTTTTTGTTAAAAATTCAAAAGTATATTCAACTGCTTCTTTTTTCCAGTAGTCTCCCAAACTCCAGTTTCCCAACATTTCAAAAAAAGTGTGATGATAAGTGTTTCCAACACTATCTATATCGCCGGTTCTTATGCATCTCTGATTATTGCATAATCTTTTTCCTAACGGATGTAACTGGCCAAGAAGAAAAGGGACTAAAGGATGCATTCCTGCTGTTGTAAAAAGAACAGTAGGGTCGTTTTCAGGAATTAAACTCGAGTTAGGTATTTCCTTATGTCCTTTGCTTTTATAAAATTCAAGGTATTTTTTAATAAGCTCTTTGCGATTCATTAAAACAATAGAGAAAGGAGATTTTTAAATTTGTTCATTTACAGAATATACTTTTCTTACAGAATCTGCCCTTCCTTTTTTGTATAAATCAGGGAAATCTCTTGGGTCTGTGAAACAAGCTCCACTATAAGGTGTAATATTCATTTTTTTTAATAGTTCTTCATTGGGAACATTTTCTGCTTTTGCTTCAATATTTCTTTTAGATGTCAGTGATCTTATGCCCACAATAGTCAAGCCCGCCTTTCTTAAGAATTCTCTTCTTGCACATCCATCCATAGTCTTTTATGGAAAAATCATATTTAAATTTATGTGTAATTTATTATGTATTTAGATTTAAGGATTCATAAAAGGCCCTTCTTTGCAAGTTCTTCTGCCTTCTTCGTCTATGCAGCTTCCACAAATTCCAACTCCGCATCTTGTCATATAATCTACAGAAGAATAAACTCTTTCAGGAGCAGATACTATTAATTCGAAGGGGAGAACAGATTCTACCATTGTTCTAGGCCCGCAGTTAAAGAAATAACTTTCTGCTTTAAAACTAAATTCATTAAGCAAATCCTTAACTAGCCCTTTTTTTCCAAGACTTCCGTCTTCTGTTGCTACTTTAACTTCGCTAACTTTTTCAAATTCTCTTAGGTATGGAATATGGTTTTTATCTTTCGCTCCCAGCAAAGTAATTATGCGATTTGTTTCGCTAAATTTTTTTGCAAAAAAATAAAGTCCTGCTATCCCGCATCCCCCTCCGACAAGAACAACGTCTCTTCCCTCTTCAATCTTTGGAGACTGCCCATAAGGGCCTCTGAAGTAGAAACCTTCTCCTTCTTCTAATCCATTAAATACTCTTGTAAAATACCCTCTGGTTTGTACAGCAAAAGTTAGAGGGTCGTTATCAAGAATTGAAAATGGCTTCTCTCCTGGCTTTCCATTAGGCATAAATTTCCCAGGAAGAAACAAGAAAGCAAACTGCCCAGGGGAAGCGTCTATGGCTCTGTCTGTTTCATAAATCCCAAAGTCGCATGAATCTTTATGGACTTTTTTTATAACAGCTTCTTTTAATGTCATATCAATTTTTTTTAAAAGCCCTGAGGCATTATCTGTTCCTCTTTCACAATCTTTTACAACAGTCTTAAAATATTCAACTAATTCTCTCCAAGTCATTCCTGCTAAAGCAGTTCCAATTCCATATTCATAAACCTCTAACTCTCTTAATTCATTGATTTCTCTTGCTCCCTGAATTCCGCCACATGCAGATATTGGGATTGTGCCAAATCTCTTCCTTACCATTTTAACCGAAGCTATCAGTTTGGGAAATAAAGAAGGCCCAGACATTCCTCCTACTCCATTGTATAGAATCGGGTTTCCATCGATTGTATACGGATAAGGCCCTTCTGTATTCAATAAAACTATGCCATAAGCCCCTCCCTCTAATGCCGCCTTTACCGAATCTAATAAATTAGGCATTAGCCCGAATTTTACCCACACAGGAATATTTACTCTTGAAGTTACTGCTTCTGCACATAATCTTACTGCTTCAGGGTCTGCTCCAATAGATATACCATGCCCTTTTGAGTGAGGGCATGAATCATTTTCTTCAAGAGCAGAAACACAATTTTCTAGTGTTTCAGCAACTTCTGCAAATTCTTCTGGATTTCTGCCAAAAATAGATGCCCTTATTCTTTCTTTTGGAATTTCTGAATTTAAAATTTCCTTTCTTGCTTCGCGTTTTCCTGGATTTGACAACCCCACTGCATTTCCCATCCCATATGGGCCAGCAGTTATTATCGGCTCTCTATTTGCGAATTCAGTACCTTCTGGAGGGTTAGCAAGAGCAAGCATCTCCCCTGTTGGCACTATTCTAGGAAAAACCCCTGTGCTTTTTGTTGTAAGAAAAAATTCCGGGACATTTTTAATTAACTCCCTTGCTGATATAGGATGAGTAGTAATAATTCCAGAGGGAATTGTCAGCTTTAATTTACTCATTTTTTCCTCCTAAACTTTTTTTATGGCTTTGTGTCCAGTTTTTGTGATGGACATATGAGCCTATCATTTTGAGAATTAAAGTTGAGAAGTATGTTCAACTGCTGCAGCGTGCATATCTTTGGCTTGATATATTCCTCTTCCGACAATTCCGTGGAACCTATCCCCTGCTACTTTTGCAGCTGCTTCAATTTTCCCCCCCTGCGCAATAAACCCTGGAGCATAAAATATTGGAGAAACTTCTTCTGCTTCAACAACCTCCTTGACTTGCCCTATTATATCTGGTTTGTTTCCAGGAACAACAAAGTTATTGACACCGGCTTTTGCAGCAATTCTATACATATCCAAAGCTCCTTCGTCTGTTATGAAACCTCCCTCACTAACTGAATAAGCTGGATGAGTCATTCTTCCGCCAATAATAACATTTAGTCCGTTGTCTAAAGCATGATAAATCCAAGCTCTTTCTGTTTCAGGACCTGATTGTGGGAAAAATATAACTGCATCTACTCCTGCTTTTTTCATGACTCTTGCATAATTTTTACCTGTATCTGGGATATCTGTTCCCGCCTTTTGGTGGTCATAAATAATCGGCTTATCAGAATGTTTTCTTGCAGCAGCAACAACAGTAGAAAGTCCAAAACCCAAACCTAATTCAAAACCAATCTTGTAGCCTCCAATGCCCTCAACATCAGCAGTTTGTTTTACTAATTCTTCAAATTGTTCTAAAGTCTCTACATCACATGCAGGAATAACGCTTCTATCTCTTATAATAATTTTCTGCTCTAATCCTTTACCAATAGCAGCACGGGCATCTTTTGTACCATAAACTCTTATATAATTTGCTAATCTTTCTAAGGCTCTACTAGGAGTTAATTCTCCTTCTTTTAGAATATTATAAACATCAATTGCATTTACAATGGAAATTACTCTTGTCCCAGTCCTTTCTTGATATTCTGCAATAGCCTCTCTGCTGTTAACTGCTACTTCTTGTCTGTCAACAGCAATCGCAAGTAAGGGTAAATTACTTCTTCCTAAACTTTTCAAAAAATTATTTGCTTCATATTTTGCATCACCTGCAGTAAAAACATCATCTAATTGGACAAGAACATCGTCTACTTTTGGAGCTCTCCCAACAGTTAATTTTTTTATTCTTTCTTCTGGACCTAAATTTGTCGCTTCTCCATGTGTTTTTTCATCTTTTCTTGAAAAGAACCATCCAACATTATGGCCTTTTGAAGCCATAGCCATTGCAATAGGTGCAGCCAACCCAACACCTTTATCTGGGATACCATACAAGACGTTGGCTTCCACTCCAGAATTAATTATAGCATCAGCGTAAAATCCAGCTAATGCATTAGAAGATTCGCCGTCATTAAAATCCCCAATATTAACAAACCATGGAGAGATTCTTTTACTCTTTAATGTCTTATCATCGGAGGCGATTTCAAAAACTTTTAATGCACCCGTCTTTAATAAAAATTCAATGAACCTTTTTTTGTACTCTTCCATCTTTTTGATTTAGGAAATATTCTATTTAAATTTTCTCCTGGTATTTTTGTTTATAAGAAGTAGTAAATTACCCTAACCTGTCTAATTTTTCTTTGATACTTTTTAATTCAGATTCTATCAGCTCTAAGTTGGCGTCGGTTTCTGGAGATGCTTTTTCCTTGACTTTTACAGGCGCTGTTTTTCTCCCTCTCTTCCCCTTTACCTCTTCTTCTGCCTCTTCCTCTTCTTCTTTCATCTCTTCCCCCCCCATTTCTTCCTCTTCCTCTACTGTTTCTTCTTTTATACCTCTTTTCCTGGCATACTTTTTTTTGTAGAGTTCTTCAAGTATTTTCAGCTGTTCTTTCTGCTCTTCCTGATTAGGGAACGAGTTTTTAAGGTCTATTACTTGCTTTTTGAGCTCATCAAGAGTTTTCTTAAGCTTTCCTCTAGCAAATACTTCTGCGCTTTTTAATGCCTTGTATTCTTTGATTCCTTTAAGAATTTCAAGAGCATTCATCTGAGATGCAAGAAGCTCCCTCTTTATAAATAGAGCCTCATCAGATTCCATTTTAATATGGACCTCTTCCATTTTTATAATTTAGAAAAAATTTTATTATCCACAGCATCTATCCTTAGTTTTATGGCTTCTATTTCTTTTTCCCACTCATCCAGCTCTTCATATTCCCTTCTTTTTTGCTCCCTTATTTTGTTCAGGTATTTTTCAACTTCAGAAATCTTTTCCTTAATGCTCTCAAAATTATCTATGGCAAATTTAAATTTGTCCACCCTGATATAAACAGGTTCCTTGCCTTTCTCTTTTTTTTCTGCACTAACTGGAATAGTTGATGGTTTTGATTGCGCAGGGTATTTTCTAGGTTCGGTCTTAACATAATCTAAGTTCTCGAAATTTGGTTCAGGAATTTCCATTGTTAACCTTTTAGGCTGTATCGCGGACTTAACAGCCTCTTGGCTTAACGAATCTCCGATTTCAGAGTCTGGAAAAGAAGGGAGGTCTCTTATATCGTTTGCGTCTGAAGAATAAGGCAGAGACATTTGAGCGTCTTCATCCCAGTCTGAATTATTGGATAAGTTGGGGAGTTCAGGCAGTTCGGGTAACTCCTCACCTTTTTTATTTCCCCCTTTTTTTGTAGCGAAAATTGCCATACTAGATATTCAGAAAAAGTATATAAATAGGTTTGCATAAACTATATAGGAGTAACACAAAAACGAAAAGTATTTATTTACTTCGCTTTTATAATGTTGATGCAATTGAATTTTCTTAAGGAAGTTGTTGAGAGCATAGCTGGAAAACCGGCAACAGATATTGTTGATTTATTAGTTGGAAAGAAAGATGTTAATGAGTTTCTTATTGCAAAAAAACTTAAGTTGACAATAAATCAGACTAGAAACATTTTGTATAAACTATCTGAAGCAGGATTAGTTAGCTCTACAAGGAAGAAAGATAAGAGAAAAGGGTGGTTTATTTATTTTTGGACGCTGGACTCTGTAAAGTCTTTGGAGCTTTTAGAGAAAAAAACCCGGGAAGAGTTAGAACAGTTAGGGCATCAATTATCAAACAGAAAATCCAAGAGATTTTATATTTGCAAAACCTGTAATCTTGAAGTAGGGGAAGAAACAGCCCTGTTAAACCAGTTTATATGCCAGGAATGCGGACAAGTTTATGAGCTGTCTGAAAGTGATGCCATAATTTCTGAAATTGATATTAAGATAAAAAAACTGGAAAAGCAGTTAGAGACTATTTCTGAGGAAAAAAATGAGTTGTTGGAGAAGGCAAGTAAAAAGAGAAAAAGAAAATCTTCAAGAGCAGCAAAGAAAAAGAAAAAAGCTGCTGGAAAGAAGAAATCCTGGAAAAAAACTGAGAAAAAGAAAATAAAGAAGAAAAAACAGAAAAAAGAAAAGAAGAGAGCAGCCAAGAAGAAAAATAGGAAAGTTAAGAAGAGAAAATGATTGTGTAGTACATAAATCTATAAATATTAGTATTTGAATAACTTATTATGGGAAAAAGTAAGGGAAAAAAACAGGGAGTTGTGGAAGTTAATTGTTCTTCGAAGAATGAATATCAGGACATTATAACAATTTTAAATACAAATCCTGTAAGGATATTGGCTAATCGGGTTTTGGCCCAGTCCATAATTGACAGAGCAAGTGACTTTTATATGAGGAGGACAGGGAAAGAGGCTAGGATGGCATATAAAATCGATGGAAAAAGATATGGTATGGAGTCTCCTCCATCTAATGTCTATGGGTTGATGGTAAGTGAAATCCTGAGTTTATTGGGGGAGGAATATCCCACTGCAACAAGAATAAGAGTTCCTGGCTCAGATGGTAATCTTGAAGCTGATGTGAGTTTAGCAAGTATGTCTGAATCAAGTTTGCATCTTACATTTTGTTATGATTAGAATTCTTTTAATAATCTTTTACAGTTAAGTTTAAATAAGTTACTGAATAATTTAAGAAATGAGGGACAACAGAAGATTGAGGTACAGTGGGGCGAAAAAGAGAAAGATATTTACCAGTATGAGCATAACTAACTGGTTTATAATAATTAATGTTGTTTTTTTCCTTGTCTTTTTCCCTTTGTTGGCTCTTTATGGGCAGAATTGCGAGTCTGATGTCAGGAATAGCGATTGTTATATAAAGTATGTTGCAGTGAACCCAAAACTTTTTTTTGAAAACTATTATGTATGGACGCTATTAACTAGTGTTTTCATGCATGGAAATTTCTTTCATTTATTTATTAATATGTTCGTCCTTTTTTCCTTAGGGAATTTAGCTGAGAGAATAATAGGAAGAAAGAGGTTTTTTTGGTTTTACATTCTTTCAGGCATTATTGCCAGCTTGTTCTTTGTAATTTTAGGATATTTTTTTGGAGGTACGGAACTGGGAGCAGTGATATTTGGGAGCAACAAAGTTTTTGCAGTGGGTGCTTCAGGGGCAATATTTGCAGTGGCAGGATTGTTCATGATTTTGACTCCAAGATTAAGGTTTGCAATAATCTTCCTGCCTTTTTTCACTCTTCCTGCTTATATAATGATTCCTCTGGTTTTAGTTATTACGTGGATAGTCAGCTCTTCTGCAGGATTTGGGATAGGAAACACTGCTCATTTTGGGGGATTTTTAGCAGGGGTTTGTTACGCCCTTTACTTAAGAAGCAAGTATAAAAGAAAAACCAAAATGATTGAGAAATACTTTTCAGGATAACAAAAACGATGTGTTAAGGAAAAAAAGCGCTCGTTTTTGGGATAAGTTTATAAAACAATTTTTCCATTATAGATTATGAAAAAGAAAAAAAGAGATGATGGTTTTTTTAGAAAACATTATTCTTTAAGCTGGAGTTATATTAAAGAGTGTTCTACTTATATCCTCATAATCATATTCTTGTTATTTTTCGGGGCTTTTGTTTCTTTTATTTGGCAGCCTCCTGAATTTGTAGAGGCTGTTAAGAAGTTCATCGAATCTATTTTAAATGAAACAGCAGGATTTGGCGTTTTTGATATGATTATTTACATCCTTAATAACAACCTGAAAAACAGTTTTTTTGCCATGTTTTTTGGAATAATTTTCGGAATTGTTCCTGTTTTTACTGCCCTCACTAATGGCTATGTTCTTGGGTTTGTTGCAGAAAAAAGTGTGTTGGCTGCAGGGCCTTTGGTCCTGTTGAGACTGTTTCCTCATGGAATTTTTGAATTTCCGGCAATTATCCTTTCCTTGGCTGTTGGAATGAAACTAGGATTATTCTGGTTTTCTTCTGAAAAGAAAAAAGAATTTGTAAGACGTTTGGAGGGTTCATTAAGAATTTTCCTTTTTGTAGTTATGCCTTTGTTAATCATTGCGGCAATAATTGAGGGGACTCTTATTTTTGTGTTGGGGTGATGCCTAACATAGAAATTATACTTTTATTTCACATATATTTTTATAAATGTTAAAAAATTTTGTTTTGGATGTGTCCGGAAATTAGATTAAGAAAGCTTGGAGAAACTCAGGGCGTTTTTGATATAACTAGAATTAGTGTAAAAAAAGGAGATTTATTGCTGGTTTATCCGGCTTGCTCAGTAAAAATTCGTAATGAGGATGCTCAACCACTATTGGGAGTTTTTGATAGGTTAGATGAGGATATTATGTATTTAAGAGAAAGGGCGCTTCTTTTGCAACTTCCTTTGGTTGTAGGGGGTTCAGAAGTTATTCAGCCAAAAAATGCAGGAACCCTCCCTAGGTACAAAACAGATAGAATATCTCAGCTATATGTTGGACCTGAGGAAATTGCAAACCACCTTGCTGAACATACAAACGGACTGGAACTTTATGCAGATTGGATAAGGTTAATGTCGCCACCTTATGATAGGCGTAGAGGGAGAACTTAGATTTATTAGCTAAGAGAAAATTAAAACTTCTTAGAAAAAGCAATAAAAATTTAAACTTAAGACTAGGCTTAATAATATGGCATTTGATCCAATTGAATTAAGCAGAGAAACAGAGCAGATAGTTATCCAAGGAGATAAAAGAAAATATAATATTTTTAGACTTGAGAGGTTCTATGGGCAAATGGCAACTGCAAGAGGAGTTGGCTGCAATTTAAGGTGCATTCCCTGTTGGATTAACCCTTCAAGAGATTCTCCGGCGGGTTATGGAACTTTTTATTCTCCGCAAGAAGTCCATGAGGGAACTGTTAGAGCGGCTGAAGGGTTATATAAGATAATGAGCAGCGGTATAAGAATATCCGGATGCGAGCCAACAATTGGAAAAAGTCACCTTTTATCCTTGATTGAATTATGCCAAAAAGAGAAAAAATTCAAATTTTTTTTACTTGAAACTAACGGAATATTATTAGGGAATGATAGAGAGTATATAAAAGAACTTGCTGAATTTAAAGATTATATTGTAATTAGGCTATCGCTTAAAGCAGGGAACCCTGAAGGATTTGAAATGAGAACAGGCGCGAGGGCAGAGTTCTTTGAACTGCCCTTTATTGCATTACGCAACATAAAAGAGGCAGGTATAGATTATAGGGTGGCCTCAATGTCAGCAGATCCGGCAATTATGCCGCCAGCAGAAAGAAGAGACTTATTAAAAAGATTAGTTTCTTCAGGTGAAAATCTTTCTTGTTTAGATGAGGAAAGAACGGATTTATTTGAATCAACAAAGCAGAGGTTATCAGCTGCGGGGGTTGGTATTGAAAGTGTTGGAAAAAGAGTATACTGTCCTTTAGATATAGGGCTTTTAAGAAGTTCTGCGGAGCAGGCTGGTCTTAGTTTGTCAGTACAGCAACTTTTGGAAATGGCTATTTTGGAAACTGTTCAATCTCCATGCTCAAAATGCAAGAGAGAAAATCCATGGCACGGACATGGAACCCGGGATGATTTAGACCCTAGGCTAGGATAAATCTAAAACCACCTGCTCAACCTTGTCTGTTTTCCATAGTTTTTCAGAAGCCAGCTTCTGTTTCTGAATAAAGAAACTGGAAGCCTCATGCGCTTTTGTGCTTGCCACAGGGCTTCTTCTACTGTATTGAATTTTTCAGGCTGTTTGGAAAAAGCATCCCTTGACGCTTCCCTTAAAATTCCAACTCCTAAAGGAGCGTAGTATTCCGGCCTGCACTCTCTCATTACTAAACAAGAGGCCTGCCTTTTTATTTTTTCAAGATATTCACATAAAGCCAGCCTGTTGCTGTAATAAGCTCCTGTAACATTTTCGGCATAAGTTTTTCTTCCTGAAAATCCTTCATAATCCTGCATTACAACTGTTCTTGGAGAAAAGGGGTTCCAGACACTGCCAGACATCTTAGCTTCTAAAACTTCAAAACTGAACTTATCAGGCAGCAATAAAAATTCATAGTGATTGCCTACATATTCTGAATTAAAAAGAAGAATTTCTCCTATTTCTGGAAAGTATCTTATTTTTGAAAGAAGAAATTTTGAGAGAGTATCATCTGTTGCTGTTACACTCCATCTTGTTGGCACGAGTTTCCTGTTTTTCTTTAATCCGAGCATTCCTGCAGACAGAATTTTTATTATGTTGCTTACTTGTATTTTGCTTTGATAAAGCTCTTTCATTGAAACAGCAGACTTAACATCAGTATCATAAACAAGATAATCAACTTTTTTCTCTACCTTGGGATTTTCTTCCAATCTTATTTTTTTCAAAGGGGCGGGGTTTCCTATTAATGGAACATGCTTGTCAATTAAGGCATGCACTTTTACAGGCTTAGCAAGAAAAATTTCTGTTGAAACTGACTTGGACGCAAGAGAAATTTCCTGCATTTCACTTAAGAATTTTTTCTCTTGTCTAGCATCTGTTATTCTGCTTTTAAAACGCGAATAAATTAACTGGCTCCTGTGGTTGAGAATATCCTGGATGCTTAGATTTTTTTCATACCAGATTTCCGGCATGCTCATTTCTTCTGTTTCTCCATATTCCTGAGGAGCAAGTATTCCGGTATTCACGATAGGATAGCCCTCTCTTCCCACAAATACTTCAGGAGGAGAAGAGCCTGAAAAGTGAGTTTTAGTTTTAGGAAAAAACTGCTTTATCTTAGATAATATTCTGCAGTATTCTCCACACCACCCTCTTCCTTTGCATCTTGCACATAACTCAGAATCAAAAATCTGCATTGTATCACCTCAAAAAGTTGAAAATAAAAAATAAAATAAAAAGCTTATTCTCTTAAGTCGCTTATTCCCAGCATTAAAAACAATAACCCTATCATTACAACAAGCCAGAAAACTCCCCCTTTAAGGAATTCCCACCCAGCATGCCAGAAGTTTAATGACTTTCCTGCTATTGTCCAATCCTGCACTGAGGAATAGTACGCTATCACTACCATACCTACTATCAGTATTAATCCTATTAATATCTCTGCCCATTTGTTCATGGTGTTATTACAAAAAAGAAGTTATTTATAAATATTTCTGTGATTTATTGTATATTAACATGAATATAATTCAATATTTACCGATAACTTCAAACATTTTTGAATTCTTCGAGGGGTTTATAAAGAGGTTATTCTTATAGGTTTTATGGTTGAAAACAATAAAATGACAGACGATAAATATATCTTACTTGGATTAAATGATGAAAGAAGCAAGGATGTTGCAGATGTATTGGGAAACAAGACCTGCAGGAAAATCCTAGACTTCCTTAGCGAGACAAACGAAGCAAGCGAGAAAGATATTTCAGACGCATTAGGAATACCTTTAAATACTGCGGAGTATAATTTAAATAAATTAAAAAAAAGCGGGTTAATTGTCAGTTCCAAGAATTTTTTCTGGAGCAAAAAGGGCAAGAAAATCCCAATGTATAAATTGGCAAAAAAACATATCATAATCTCACCAAGCAAAAAGCCTAATTTAACTGCATTAAAGGCAATTCTTCCTATATTGTTATTAATAGTTGCAGTTTTATTCTTGATATTATTAATACCTCAATTTGGAAAAGAGCCCGGAACAGGCGTTGATGAAGGATTAAAGCAATTTACTTCTATGACTGAGTTGAAGGAATTTATCCAGGAAAATGCAGAATCAGGAGAGTATTTTGGATACAATGGCATTAGGATGGTTGAAGGGACAGTTTCAATGGATTCAGCGAAATCTGAAGCTGCTCCTCAGGCAGCAAGTAATGAGGAAGCAGGTGGAGCTTCAGATTATTCAACAACTAATATACAGGTAGAAGGAGTTGATGAGGCAGATATAGTTAAAAATGATGGCAAGTATATTTATGCTGTTACAGGCAGTAAAATAACCATAGTTAATGCATATCCTGCTGAAAACATGAAAATAGCAAGTGAGATTAATTTAACTAACAATGTAGGAGAGATATTTATTAATGATGATAAGTTAATAGTGTTTAGTTCAGGATATATTTCTTATGAAAAAAGCGGCACTATAGAAAGATATGCTCCTGAATATGAAAAATATGCCAGTTTAGTCTATGTTTATGATGTATCTGACAGAGAAAATCCTGAATTAGAAGATGAATATGAAATAGAAGGAAGTTATGTTAATTCTCGTATGATTGGAGATTATGTTTATGTAATCTCTAATAAGTATATCAATACAAATAATCCAGAGCCGCCAGTTTACAGGATAAACGGAATTGAGGAAACAGTGGCAGTAGAAGATGTTTATTACTGGGATTATCCTGATACCGGCTATGTGTTTACTTCAATCTTATCTATTAATGTAGAAGAAGGAGATTATAATTCAGAAGTTTATTTAACTGGCTACAGCGGAGCAATTTATGTTTCTCAGGACAATATTTATCTTACAAGGAACAAGTATATCAGATATGAAGATAAGTTTAAAAGACAGGTAGAAGAGGTTTATTACAAGGTTCTTCCAGAAAGTGAGATAGATAAAATTAAAGACATCATGGCTTCAGATGTTTCCAATAGGATTAAAATAAGGGAAGTTTCTGAAGTTGTGGAAGATTATTCAGCTTCCTTGACTGGAAACGACTTGGAGGATTTTAGCAAGAAGCTAATGGATGCTTTGGAAGATTTTCAGATAGAGATAAGCAAAGAAGAAGAAAAAACAATTATTAGCAAGATAAGCATAAATAAAGACGAAATCAACTATGAGGGGGTTGGAGAAGTTCCTGGAAGGGTATTAAATCAGTTTTCAATGGATGAGTATAATGGTTATTTTAGGATAGCTACAACAACCGGAAACACTTGGGGAGGGACAAGCCTTAATCATCTGTATGTGTTGAATGAAGAGTTAGAGGTTGTTGGAAAAGTAGAAGACTTGGCTAGAGGAGAACAGATTTATTCTGCCAGGTTTATGGGAGAAAGGGCTTATATGGTTACTTTCAGGCAGGTCGACCCTTTCTATGTTATAGATATTTCAGACCCTGAAAATCCCGAAGTTCTTGGCTACTTAAAGATTCCCGGATATTCATCTTATCTGCATCCTTATGATGAAAATCACGTTATAGGGATTGGAAAAGAAGATAACAGGTTAAAAATATCTTTATTTGATGTTACAAATGTTAAAAGCCCAACAGAAGTAGGAAAGTATACTGTTGGAGGAGATTATTCTGATTCCACTGCCCTTTACGAGCATAAGGCATTTTTGTTTAATAAAGAGAAAGAGCTATTGGTTGTTCCAGTAAGTTATTCTGAAAGAGGAGAGTATGTAAGAAATCAGTGGGGAGGGTATTATGAGTACAAATACTGGCAGGGCGCTTTTGTTTTTAAAGTTAATTTAGAGGGTTTTGACTTGCTTGGAAAAATAGAGCATTTAGACAATGAGAGCCAGGAAGTTTATTACTACAGTCCTTCAGCAGTTTTGAGAAGCTTGTATATGGATGATGTTCTTTACACAATTTCATATGCCAAGATAAAGGCAAATAATCTTGAAACCTTGGATGAAATAAGCGAAGTAGAGATAGGATACGAATACTATTATCCTCTTTATGGCAGAGGAATTGCTGAGCCTGCAGTTGATGTTTCTGCAGTTGCTATTGACTAGTTGATTTTAAAAAGTTAGAAATTAGTTATTTTCATGAAAATTTATTGTTCAAAGGGGAGTAGTTATTTTTTTGCTAAAGGAGTTCTTTATAGAATAAAAGATGAGAAAAGTGCAGGAATTTTTAATCCTCCTCTTTCTTATAATGACATGAAAGATGTTGTCGAGCTAGCTAAAAAATCTAATATTAATTTGGAAGAAGCTTATGATATAGGAAAATTAGAAGAATTAATTGCAGCATTAAGTGAAAGGGAAAAACCAAGAGAACAAACAGGTGGTATGTTTGTAGGAATAAATAAAGAAGGGGGGGGTAAAGGGAAAATTATTCATACAGGTAAGATAGTAAGATTTGACGAGTTAAGGCAAGAACAATTAGTTAAATTATTAAATTAGTAGAAAAGAATAAATATAAGTGGCAGTTTACATTTTTATGGCATCAAGGATTTCCAAGAAAGTGAAAGAAGACAGGCTTATTGAAGCATTAAAATTAGTTTCTCCAGGAACTGTTTTAAGGACAGCTATTGACGATCTTCTTCAGGCTGGGATGGGAGCTTTAATTGTGATTAACAGTCCGGATCTAAAAGGCATAATAGAAGGCGGATTTAAAGTTAATGCAAAACTCACGTATCAAAGGATCGTTGAGCTTGCTAAGATGGATGGAGCAATAATATTGTCTTCTGATTTGTCTAAAATATTATATGCAAATGTTCTTCTTTTTCCTGATATTTCTATCCCAACAAATGAAACAGGAACGAGACACAAAGCAGCTGAAAGAACTGCCAGGCAGGCTGAGACTCTTGCCATAGCAATTTCAGAAAGAAGGAAAAAAATAACTATCTATTATGGAAGATTAAATTACATATTAAAAAATACAGAGGAACTGTTGTCCAGGGCAACTGAAACATTGCATATTCTTGAGAAACAAAGAGAGCTCCTTGACGAGCTTCTTGGAAATTTAAATGTTTTGGAAATTAGCGGACTGGTAGTTGTGGGGGATGTCTGCTCTGTTTTGCAGAGAATGGAAATATTAATGAGGACTGCCAAGACAATTGAAAGGTATTTAATAGAGCTGGGAAGAGAGGGGATAATAATCAAAATGAGGTTAAGAGAGTTGTTAAAGAATGTTGACAAAGAAATGAAGTTTATTTTAAAAGACTATTCTGCAAGAGAAAATGCCCTTGATGAGTTCAGTTTTGATGACTTGCTTGATGCAGACAATATTGCAAACCTTTTATTTTCAAAATCAGGAGAAGATAAGGTTTATGCCAAGGGATTTAGAATACTTAATAAGATGAAGATAGAAAAACAGGACATAACCCTCCTTTTGAATAGTCTTAATGATTTAAGCTCGGTTTTAAGGGCAGATGAGGTAAGCTTAGATAAGCTCTTGGGAGAAAGAAGGGAAAATTTCCTTAAGGAAGTTTCTTCCTTGAAAGAGCAGATAATGATGGCAAAAAAGATTTAATTAACTTTTTAAATCCATTTTTCTTTAAAGGGAGATGCTAACGGAAAAGCAGATAAGGGAAATAAGGCATCATTTGGAAAAAGCCCAGAATCCTTTGTTCTTTTTTGGCAATGATGCAGATGGCTTAGCTTCATTTTTGTTGCTGAGAAGATACATAGACAGGGGGAAGGGTGTTGCTATAAAGAGCTTTCCGGACCTTAATGCGAGCTATGCGAGGAAGCTCTATGAGCTTAATCCGGATTATGTTTTTGTTTTGGACAAGCCTGCTGTTGCAGAGGGTTTTCTGAAAGAAGTGAAGGAGATAAATATTCCTGTGGTTTGGATAGATCATCATAATGTGGAAAGGCCTGAAAATAAGGATATTTATTATTACAATCCATATCATAATGATGAGACTAGCGAGCCGGTTTCTTATTTATGTTATAAGATTAGCGGAAAAAAAGATGACATTTGGATAGGCATGATTGGAACAATCGGAGATGGTTTCTTCCCAGAGTTTTCTGAAGAATTTGGAAAAAAATACCCCGACTTATGGGGAGAGAACATAAAAACAGCTTCTAAGGCGTTGTATACAACCGAGATAGGAAGGATTGCCAGAATTTTAGGATTCGCATTAAAAGACAGAACGAGTATGGTAGTGGCAATGCTCAAGTTTTTGTCTGTTGCAAAGAGCCCTTACGATATTCTTGATGAGGAAAAAGCAAGAGGAATCTTACAGAGATTTAAGCAGGTTAATAGCAAGTATTCAAGGCTTATTGACAAGGCAAGAAACTTTGTAAAGGGAAATATTTTGTTTTTTCAGTATGGAGGGGACTTGAGTTTAAGTGCAGATATAGCAAATGAGCTTTTTTTCCTTTTTCCTGATAAATTAATAGTTGTGGCATACATTAAAGGAGCTAAGGCAAATGTTTCATTAAGATGGGAAAAAGATGTCAGGAAAGTCACTTTAAATGCCTTGAAAGGATTGGAAGGGGCAACAGGAGGAGGGCATGAGCACGCAACAGGCGCCCAGGTTTCAGTTGAAGATTTGCCAAAATTCAGGGAAAATCTGGTGAGGCAGGTGAGTTAACATGAATCCTATAAAACACATTAAAATTAAGAAGGGAATGATGGTAAGCGAATTAGTTGAAAATATGGGTGATGCTGGATTTGGTGCCAAGAAAATAAACCAAGCAGCCAATATATTGATAGATATGTATAAAGATAAAGATTGTAAGATTTTTCTTGGAGTTGCAGGCGCAATGGTTCCAGGAGGAATGAGAGAGTTGATTGTTGATATGCTTGACAGAGTAGATGTGTTTGTTACAACAGGCGCAAATTTAACTCATGATTTAATAGAGAGCCTGGGGCATAGCCATTATCAAGGCAGTGAAACTGATGATATAGAATTAAACAAAAAAGGGATTGACAGAATTTACAATGTTTTTATGAAAAATGAAGTTTATCCTGATTTAGAGGATTTTTTTGAGAAAAACTGGAAGCATTTTCAGGAATGTAAGAACATAAAGGAATTTTTATGGAAAATTGGAGAGATAATTGGAAAGGGACTACTTGGAAAATGCTATAAGAAGAAAATCCCTGTATTCTGCCCTGCAATTGCAGATTCCGGCATTGGATTAATGGTTTGGGGAAGGAAAGTTGCTGGAAAAAACATACATATAGATGCATTTGAGGACATGAAAGAAATTATTGATATAGCATGGACAGCCAAGAAAAGGGGCGTTATTTACATTGGAGGAGGAACTCCAAAAAATTTCATTCAACAGAGCCTGCAGTTTTCAAAAGGAGCTGATTATGGAATACAGATAACAACAGATAATCCTTCAGGGGGAGGCAGTTCAGGTGCGCCTTTAAAAGAAGGAATTTCCTGGGGAAAAATGAATAAAGAAGCAAGGTTTGTTGATGTTAACTGCGATGCAACTATAGCGCTGCCGTTAATTCTAGGTTATCTTAAAGAAAAAATTTAGTCTGCACCAGAATCATAGCCTCTTTTTCTCGTTAAATCTCTTATTTCTTCAGTCAATTCTTCATAATCTGGCTCTCTAATTATATCCGTTTCATCAAATATAGATTCCTCCTCTTCTGTTGTTAAAGTGCTATGATCACGAGCAACGTCAAAAGCATCAAAAGCAGAGTCATCTATTTCAGCTAATAAACTGTTTATATGTTTATTAGGACTTAATTTTCTTACTTCACTTGAACTTACCATTTTAGCTCAGATTTTTAATTTGAAATTTACGAATTAATAGTTTTTAAATTTTTTAATTAGTAAGATTTTCCCACATACGCCCAATAATCTGAATCTTTGTTGCATATAACGCAGGTTGCTTTTTTTGGCTGTTTTTCCGGTATGTTAAGTATTTTCGCTCCATTTGTCTTGAATTTTAAGTTATCTTCACATTCTCTTGAACTGCATAGAGGGGCCAGGACAATTTTCTTTTCTTTTATGCTGTTTTCTAAATCTTTAAAATTATTTGCCTCAACAATATTGTCTTTGAGGAGTTTTTCTGCTTTTTTGAAAAGATTTTTTTGGATGTCCTCTAAAACCAGCTTTATCTTCCTTTCAAGCAAGATTAATTTTACTTTTTCTTTTCCATTGGTATCTCTTCTTATAAGGATTACTGAATTATCTTTAACTTCTTTAGGCCCTATCTCTATTCTTATTGGAATTCCTTTTAACTCCCATTCATTAAACTTGTAGCCTGGCTTGTATTCTTCTCTCGCATCGAGAATTGCATTGAACTTTTTCAGTTTTTTATTAATCTCCTCTGCTTTTTGAATTATTTTCTCTTTAGAACCTTCAAATAGAATTGGAACAATGACAACTTTATTAGGCGCCATTTTTGGAGGCAGGACTAGTCCTTTTGAGTCAGAATGAATTGCAAACATAGCCCCTAACATTCTTGTTGAAATAGCCCATGTATTTTGCCAGACATACTGTTTTTCTCCTTTTTCATCCAGGAATGTTATATCATATGCTTTTGCGAATTTTTGTCCGTCATGGTGAAAATCTGGGCCTTGCAGAGCTTTCCCGTTAGGCATGTAAAACTCCATAGAAACAGTATATTCTGCACCTGCGAATTTTTCTTTGTCGGATTTCTTTCCTATTAATGAAGGCAGAGCCATATAATTTTTGCAGATATCATTATACATTCCTATTATTTCCTGTTTTTCTTTTTCTGATTCTTGTTTTGTTGCATAAGCAGTATGCCCTTCATTAAACATGAATTCTCTTGTTCTGAAAAAAGGAATTGGATGTTTGAACTCCCACCTGACTACATTGCTCCACTGATTTAATTTTAAAGGCAAATCTCTCCAGCTCCTAATCCATTTTTGGAAAGAATCATACATAATTGCCTCAGAAGTTGGGCGAATAGCCAGTCTTTCATTTAATTTTGTGTTTGCTGCGTGTGTGACCCACGCAACTTCAGGACTGAAGCCTTTTACATGCTCCTGTTCTCTTGACAACAGGCTTTCAGGAATAAATAATGGGAAGTAAATATTCTTTACATTAAGTTTTTTCAGCCTTTCATTAACTAACTTGACTATTTTTTCCCACATTGCCCAGGCTGTTGGACGGAAAACAATGCATCCAGATACTTTTGTATAGTCTGCTAGTTCAGATTTAATCATCAGCTGGGTAAACCATTCTGAAAACTCATCTTTTTCTGTTGTAATTCCTTTTTGGTCTTTTTCTGCCATTTATATAATATAATATATGCATTTTTAAATATAATGTGGGCTGTTTTAAGTGATGATAATGGGAAACGATGAAGCTGCTGAAGAGCCCTATTATAATTGCCCGTTTTATAAGTTTTATTGGGCCTCTAAGGTAAATGTTTTTATAGAAAAGCCTGGAAGTAACACTTGCGGGGTGAAAGTTGTTACAATGAATGCCAATTCTCCATGTGAAATGGAAAATCAGGAAGAGGGGCCTTGCTGGGCTTTATGCAGATTGAATAACGAGAAAAATCGTTCTGTTTTAGAAGATAAAATATCTGATTCTGGTGTTTGTTTTTCAGGAGGACGGTCAATGCATTTTTCAGAATGGTACAAAGAAGTTACTGGAGAAGACTTTAGTTGTAAATGAGCCTGCGAGGATTCGAACCTCGATTGCCTGGTTTCTTTGAATTTTTATTAGTTCGCCGAAGCCAAGAAGTCTATCCATTGACTTACAGGCCCTACCTATTCTATAACAATAAATTATTTAAATACCTTTCACTTTATAGGCAAATGAAAGGAAAGGTATTTACTTTATATATAAATCTGCAGGACAAGGAGCTAGATTTAAGTGTGTTGAAGGGAAAGAAGCTTATTATAGCACTATGTCCTAGCTCTATAAATAATCTAGAGAAAAAAGATATAGAACTTATTAAAGAACTTTTGAAGAAAGGCTGTCTTCTGGGGCAAAGAGGCAATTTAGGAATATGCAAATATCCGCATACAATTACAGAGCCATGGCATGAAAATTTATGCCTGCATAATCCAAGTTTAGATTTTGAAGAGCAACTTTCTTTTATGAAAAAAGGGAAAAAGAAGATTAAGGAAACTTTTGGAATTGAGCCTGAAGTTTACTGCCCTATAAATCACCTTTACGACATTAATACAGTAAAAGCGGCACAGATATTGAAATATAAGTATATGATGGATCTGAATCTTGCTTCTATTTTACCTTATGAAAATAATGGGTTGACTATACTGCCTGAAGCAAAATTAGGAGAAAAAGGAGCTGAAAAAATGGATTTGGTTTATACAAGTTATGGGGATTTGCAGAAAAAAGAAGTCAAGGATTTTATTAAGATTAATGAGTTTGTCCTGCCAGGTGAAATAAAATCATCTATCAACCAGTCACATTTTTTAGTTATTAACGAGATTCAGAAAAAAATAAGAAAACTGGAAAAAGACTTGAAGAAACTGAAGGAAAAATACAAGGCGAAATAGCAAATCTTTTTAAAATAGAATTCTGTTTATAACTGTTAAAAAAATATAGAAAAGAGGAAAAAATGAACTGGAGACTTTTTGCAGGCATAGCAACTATGACTGGGATGATTATAGGAGCCGGGTTTCTGGGAATGCCTTATGTAATTGCCAAGTCAGGATTTTTGATTGGATTAATTCAGATTATCCTTATAGGAGTCATGATTTTAGTTATGAAGCTTTATCTTGGGGAAGTTTTGTTAAGGACAGAAAAAACACATCAGCTTCCAGGATTGGCTAAAATATATCTGGGGAAATTGGGAGGAAAAATAATGTTCTGTTCGATAGTGCTTGGAATCTGCCTGTCTTCAATAGCTTATCTTTTGGGAGAAGGAGAAAGCTTAAGCTATTTGTTTTTTGAAAATTATGATTATGCATTATACTTTGCTTTCGGCTTCTGGGCTTTAATCAGTTATTTTGTTTATCACGGAATGAGGGCATTAAAAAAAGGAGAGTCAATAGGCTTGATTTTGGTTTTGTCTATAACTTTTTTGATTTTAATTTTATTTGCAGGAAAAGTAAATGCAGAAAATTTAACTTATAGTAATTTTAATAACGCCTTTATTCCCGTGGGGGTTATAATTTTTGCTTTTCTTGGATTTTCTGTAATCCCAGAAGCATTAAGAGTATTAAGAAGAAAAGAAAATCTTATGAAAAAGGCAATAATAACTGCAGTTTTAATACCGATAATTTTATACGCTGTTTTTACATTGGTTGTTGTCGGCGTTAAGGGAACTGAAAGCCCGGAAATAGCAACAATAGGATTAGGAAGGCCTTTTATTTTGCTGGGAATTTTAACAATGTTTACAGCTTACTTTGGATTAACAATGGCTTTGAGAGATATTTATAGGTTTGATTTAAATTACAGCAAGTTTAAGGCGTGGCTTTTAGCATGTTTTGTTCCATTTTTAATATTTCTTATAGTTTATACTTTCAAGTTAGCAGGATTTGTGGATATAATAGGATTTACAGGCGCTATTTTCGGAACAATAGATGGGGTAATGGTTTTACTGATGGTCAGAAGAGCGAGAAAACTTGGAAAAAGAAAACCAGAATATGTGATGAAGCTTCCTCCCTGGATTATCTGGATTTTAATGGCATTTTTAGTTGGAGGATTAGTTTTGGAGCTGCTGTTTTAACACTTCAAGAGCAGTTTTATAGTCTGCTCTTCTGTCGCTTTCTTTCATTACTTCTCCCATTAGGAAATTCAAAGATTCCTGCTTTCCTGCTTTGAAATCCTCAACAGCTTTTTTGTTCTTTTCTAGGACCTTGTCTATAATTTTTTCCAATTCTTTTTTGTCTGTTATTCTCTCTGAACCTGCTATATTTTTTGGAGAAAAACTTTTAGGGATAAAGTCATTCAAGATTCTTTTGGCTTTTAACTCTGTTATTTTTTTCTCTTTAACTAACTGCAAGAGTTCGATAAAATGCTCTTCTTTAATGTCGACTTCATCGAGGCTTTTTTTGTTGTAGTTTAAAACTCGCAGGAGCTCTATTGTTACCCAAGGAAGCGAGAAACTTGGAGGTATTTTTTCAGAAACTTTTTCAAAAAATTCCACCAACTCAAGATTTTTTGTTAGGATGTCTGCTTGTTTTTTGTCTAATTTGTGTTTTTTTAACAATTTTTCCAATTTTTGTTTTGGAGATTCTGGAAGATTGTTTTTTATTTTCTTAATTTCTGCTTCTGTCAGTTTTATTATTGGAAGGTCTGGCTCTGGAATAAACCTGTAATCAGCAGCTTCTTCTTTTTCCCTCATCTTGACAGTTAGTTTTTTATCAGCCAGCCAAGCCCTTGTTTCTTTTTTTAATGGCTTTTCTTTTTTCTGCCTTTCTGCTTCATAGTTTATCGCATCCATTATAGAAGAGATTGAATTTACATTTTTCACTTCTATTCTTTCTCCATATAAGGAAACATTGACATCTGCTTTTATTCCTGCTTCTTTATCTAGGGATTTTATGTAAGATAGAGAAAGAATCAATTGGCGGAGCCAGTGCCCTGCTTCTTCTGCACTTTGAAAATCGGGCTCTGTAACAATCTCAACTAAAGGCATGCCGCTCCTGTTGTAGTCTATGCATCCTGTAACAGGATCCCATTTTGCAGGGTCTTCTTCTAAGTGCACTTCTCTTATTCTTACAGCTTCAAGTTCTCCCTTTTCCCCTACAGGAATGGAATAGCTTCCAGAAATTGTTGTCTGATATCCCTTAGGTAAGTCCGGCCAGTCATAATGCTTTCTCTGCCATAAAAATTGCTTATTGATTTTGCAGCCTAACATTAAGCCTATCTGCACTATTTTTTTTACTGCTTCTTCATTAGGCAGCATTGGCTTTGAGCCTGGATATCCGCAACAAATTGGGCAGATATTAACATTCGGCTTAACTTTCTTTAAACCATGCTCGGCTTTGCAATTGCAGAATAATTTTTCCTTAGTAAGCAGATAGCCGTGTATTTCCAAACCTATTTTTAATTTTGCCATACATAATCTTATGATTGGATATATAAAAAGCTTATTAAACTTAAATTCCTTGCTTTTTCCATGGAAAAAGCGAATCCCGGAGATGAAGTTATAGTTAAAAAAGTGAAGGGTGAAGAGCGAGGAATTCTTTTAGAGAGCCACGAGCCCGGCATGATTCTGCTTAAGCTTAATACAGGATACAATATAGGGATAGCAAAGAAAAATATTAAGGAAATTAAAATAATAAAAGAAGCTGAAAAAGAAACAGAAGAGGAGGCTATAAAGATGAAAGGAAAGCCGATTATTGATTTTTATTTAACAGGTGGCACAATTTCAAGCAAGTTAGACTCTAAGACAGGAGGCGTGAAAGATTTAACATCTCCAAGTGAATTTTTTAAGCTTTATCCAGAAATAAGGGAGATTGCAGATATAAGAATAAGAAAGCCTTTTACAAAGTGGAGCGAGAATATGAATGAAGAAGACTGGATTAAGCTTGCGAAACAAATAGTGAAGTCCTTAAATGATACCAATGTTCGGGGAGTTATTGTAAGCCATGGAACAGATTTTTTGCATTATACCTCGGCTGCTTTATCATTTTTTCTCAGAGGACTGAACAAGCCGGTTGTTTTAACTTACAGCCAGAGGTCAACTGACAGGGGCAGTTCAGACGCAAGGCTTAATCTATTGTGTGCTGCCAGAGCAGCTTTATCAGATATTGCAGAAGTTATTTTGGTAGGGCATGCTTCAATTAATGACGATTTTTGCTATGCTTTAAGGGGAACTAAGGTAAGGAAAATGCATTCTTCCAGAAGAGATGCCTTTAGGCCTATAAATTGCGTGCCGATAGCTAAAGTCTGGCCAGATAGAGTAGAATTTATTTCAGAGCACAAGAAAAGAAATAAAAACAAAGTTAAATTAGAAGCCGGGTTTGGAAAAGTTGCTTTAATTAAGTTTTATCCAGGACAGGGTCCGGAGATATTGGAGCACTATTTAAAAAATGGCTACAAGGGGATAGTAATAGAAATGTCTGGACTAGGGCAGGTTATAACAGAAGGAAAAAATAACTGGATACCTCAATTAAAACAGGTGATAGAAAAAGGTATGGTTGTATGCGCTGCTCCTCAGACTTTATACGGCAGGCTTGACCCTTATGTTTATGAATCTGCTAGGAGAATTTTAAAGACAGGAGTTATTTATCTTGGGGACATGCTCCCTGAGACCGCACTTGTAAAGCTAGGATGGGCTCTTGCAAAAGAGAAAAATAAGGAAAAAATAAGAAAAATGTTATTAGAGAATGTTTCAGGGGAGTTTAACAGCAGGTTAGGGAAAGAATTCCTTGAGTAAATTTTATTAACTTCCTATTGTTAATAATCTATGGATGATTATGAAAAAAAAGGTAAAGAGAAAGAAGATATAGCAGAAGTTATCAGGAAAAAATTAGAGGCACATAAAAGACAGGAAGCTCTTAAGAAAATAGAGAGTCTGAAGAGAAGGCAAGCAATTTTAACTCATAAGAGAGCTGTTAAAACTTTCATTAAAGATAAAGAATCTGTTCAATCTAAAAAAAATGGCAAAAAGAAGAGCAAGTTATTTTTAATTATTATAATAATCTCTATTTTTATTGTTCTTTTAGCATTTTTACTTTTAATGGGCTTTTTGATGTACTACAATCAGGAAAGTGAAAGAGAACTGGAATCTGATTTGGCTAAGGTAATTATTGTAAATGAGGAATATGCAGTAGTTACTCTTGATGATTCTGTTGTCTTAGAAGAGCTTCTTAGAGTCGATATTACTTTTATTGCTTCGGATAATTCAGATTATTTATACTCTACAGATTATGTTGTCAGAGAGTATAAAATATACGCAGATGAGTTAGGATTAGAAAGTTTTGAGAATATTATTTCTGTTGAGATTTATCTGGAATATAGAGCCCAAAACGACACCCCTGTTATCCCTCCTCCAACTAATCAAACAACCAATCAGACTCCTCCTAGTGGGGGTGGTGGAGGCGGAGGGGGTGGAGGAGGTGGGGAAGAATGTACAAGCACATGCGTTAGTCTAGGATATGAATGCGGGAACTTCACGATTTGCGGGGTACTTAGAAATTGTGGGGTATGTGAGACAGGAAAAGAGTGTGTTTCTGGAAAATGTGAAGAGATATGCGAGGATGAATGCGAGGCAGAAGGATTGTTTTGCGATGGAAACATGACTTATAACTGCACTAAAGCAGGAAGATGCTTTGACAGGACTAATTTAACACAATGCGGAGCAGGAGAACAGTGTGTTTCTGGAGCATGCCAGATTATTCCTAGTTGCAATAATAACAGCGATTGTGTCAGTTTCACTAATACATGCTCTGTAGGAATCTGCAATTTAACTGGAAAATGTGAAGTATCTTAT
>Ga0172362_10000334_pt1 | contig 37706 bp, 38 predicted proteins | sample LakKivs1_kivu2a2_FD_114534 | JGI IMG/M metagenome (GOLD analysis project Ga0172362, IMG submission 114534) | Sediment microbial communities from Lake Kivu, Rwanda - Sediment s1_kivu2a2 | ecosystem: Environmental > Aquatic > Freshwater > Lake > Sediment | place: Rwanda: Western Province, Lake... | reverse complement strand
CGACTGCGGCCGCAGCACGAGCATGCATCCCGCCGTCTTCGCGGCCATCGCGACCTCGCGCGAGAACGGGATCTGCGGGGCGCTCTCCGGCCGGACCCCGAGCAGCGCGCGAACCGCTTCCGGGTCGAGGAGATCGTCGCCGAACAGGCTTCTGGCTTCGTCGAGGCTCAACGTTGTCATGGGCTGAAGGGCTTTACGTCGTCCGGTGGCGCGCGCGCAACCGGTTAGCCGCCGAGGTGGTGCATCGATCGCTCGCGCGTCGAGACGCCGTGCAGGAGGTCGTGGCCGGTGGGTTTGGCACCGACCGCGCGCAGCAGGATCGCCGCGATCTTCCCGTCGTCGGCCCCATCGCGCAGCGCCGCACGGACGTCGAGCTCGTCGTCGCGTAGCAGGCAGAGGTGGAAGCGTCCGTCGGCGGTGAGGCGCATGCGGTTGCAGCTCCCGCAGTACGGCTCGGACACCGGGCTGATGAAGCCGATGACGCCGGCGGCGCCGCGCAAGCGGAAATTGCGGGATTCGTCGGACGGGCTCGTCGGCGGAATCTCCTCGAGGGGGCCGAGGGCTTCTTCGAGGCGGCGTCGGGTGTCGCGGTTCGACACGAAGCTCTGCGTCGCCACCCGTGCGCACTCGCCACCTCCGAGCGGCATCAGCTCGATGAAGCGCACGTGCCAGTCGCGCTCGCGCGTCAGGCGCGCCATGTCGACGACGTCCGCCTCGTTGTATCCGCCGACCACGACGCAGTTGAGCTTGAGCGGCGTGAACCCGGCTGCGCATGCAGCCTCGATCCCGGCCCCAACGTCGTCGAGCCTGGCCCAGCGCATCACGCGGCCGATGCGCTCGCGGTCGAGGGAATCGATGTGGACGTTCACGCGTCGCAGACCCGCGTCCGCGAGCGCGGGCGCGAGCTTCGGAAGGAGGATGCCGTTCGTCGTCAGCGCGACGTCGCCGATGCCGGGCACAGCCGCGATCCGGCGCACGATGTCGACCAGGTCCGGGCGCAGCGTCGGCTCGCCGCCGGTGAGGCGGATCTTGCGAAAGCCGACGCTCGCGGCGGCGCGAGCCACGCGCTCGATCTCTCCCGCGGTGAGCAGCCCCTCGAGCGGCGCGTAGGCAGCGCCGGCAAGCGGCATGCAGTACACGCAGCGGAGGTTGCAGTGATCCGTGAGAGAGATGCGAAGGTAGTCGATCTCGCGCTGGAAGCGATCCAGTGGCATCTCGCGATCGACGATAGTGGGCGCGGGAGGTCGATGCCAGAGCGCCCGACAGAGCGCCCGCTCCCTGTCTCTCAAGCGGTGCGGGCGAGCAGGTCTTCGGCGAGATCGGCGAGGGCGGACCGGAACAGGGACGGTCCGAGCAGGCCGAGCTGGGCGCTCGCGCTGCGGATGCGCTCCGCGGCGAGGCGACGGACCTGGCCGATTACCGGCGACGAGCGCAGCGCGTCGAGCGCGCTGCTCACGGCTGCGCCACTCGGCGTCTCCGCGGTGAAGGCAGCGCGTACGGCCGGTAGCTGGAGCCCGAGCACGGTCGGCAACGCGGGCGCGCCCTCGCGCAGGTCGCTGCCGACCGGCTTGCCGATCAACTCCTCGGGACCGAGGACGTCGAGCAGGTCATCCACCATCTGGAAGCCGAGGCCCAGCTCGTAGCCCAGGCGGAACATGCCCTCCACCACCTCGGTCGACGCGCCGGCGAAGTGCGCGCCGATGCGTGCCGCCTGGCTGAACAGCGACGCGGTCTTGTTGCCCGCGATCCGCAGGTAGTCGTCGAGCGTGGCAGCGGGGTTGCGCTTGAATCGCCGCTGCATCACCTCGCCCTCGCAGAGCGCCACGCAGGCGTCGGTCGCCCAGCCGACGACCAGCTCCTCGAAGCGCCCCGCGACCCCGAAGGCCCGCGTGAACAGGAAGTCGCCGGTGACGAGGGTCATGCCGATGCCGTGCCGTGCGAGCGGCGAGGGCTTGCCGCGGCGGGTGCTGCCGGAGTCGAGGATGTCGTCGTGCAGCAGGGTCGCAGTGTGGATCAGCTCGAGCGCCGCGCCGACGTCGACGGTGTCGGCAGGGTCGATCCCGCCCGCGGCGCGGAACACGAGCAACGACAGCGCCGGACGAACCCGCTTGCCGCCGGACAGGATGAGCTCGTTGGCGATCTGCGTGAGCTTCGGCTCGTGCGACGACGCGAGCTCCTGAATCCGCCGCTCGACCAGCGCGAGCTCGGCGGCGATCAGGCCCAGCGGCGTGGTGTCGCCCTCTGTCGTGAGGTCGGTCGAAGCCGGGTGGGTCGTCATTGCGCAATCGCGGCGGGCTCGGCGGGTGGTTTCACCGTCAGGGTCTCTGTCAAGATTTGGTGGCCAACGACCGCCTGTTATAGAGGGTTCCCGTAGCCGAGCCGATGAGCGACGACAAGCCGACACCCGACCTCGTGCGCGAGCTTCTGCGCCAGGTGAACTACCCCGGCTTTCCGCGCGACGTCGTATCGCTCGGGGTCGTCGGGGAGGTGAAGGTCGAGGGCCGCGAGGTCTCGATTTCCCTCCGGTTGCCTGGTGGCCGAACCGACGTGCCGCCCGTGCTCGAGAACGAGATTGCGTCGGCGCTCGCCGCCCATGGCCTCCGCGCACGCCTCGCGAGCGCTGTCGGTGCCGCGGCGCCCGCCACGACGCGGCCCGGCGCGGCGGTCGCCGAAGGCGCCGAGTTGCCCGGCGTCCACGCGGTGATCGCGGTGTCGAGCGCCAAGGGCGGCGTCGGCAAGTCGACGGTCGCCACCAATCTCGCCTGCGCCCTCGCCAGCATCGGTCTCAAGGTCGGGCTGCTCGACGCGGACGTGTACGGGCCGAGCCTGCCGATCATGATGGGCACCGATGCGCGCCCGCATGCGGCTGGCGGCAACCGGTTCCACCCGGTCGAGCGACACGGCGTTCGCTGCGTCTCGATGGGCTTCTTTCTCGACGACTCCTCGCCCGTGATCTGGCGTGGTCCGATGGTCGCAGGGCTCGTGCGGCAGTTCCTGAACGACTGCGTCTGGGGAGAGCTCGACGTGCTCGTGATCGACCTGCCCCCCGGGACAGGCGATGCGCAGCTCACGCTCGCGCAGCAGGTGAAGCTCGACGGAGCCCTGATCGTGACGACGCCGCAGGGCGTCGCGTTGCGCGACGTCGTCCGTGGTGTCGCGATGTTCCGGCAGCTGCAGATTCCCGTCCTCGGCGTCATCGAGAACATGAGCATCTTCGTGTGCCCCGAATGCGGCGACGCGGACGAGATCTTCGGCCGTGGAGCGGGGGAGACGGTCGCGCGTGCCGCGGACGCGCCGCTGCTCGCGCAGATCCCGCTCGACGTGCGTATCCGGGAGGAGGGGGACCGCGGCCGGCCGATCGTGCTCGCCGAACCCGGGGCGCAGCCCGCGCAGAAGTACCGCGAGCTCGCGCAGGTGGTCGCGGCTCGGATCGGAGCAGTGGCGCCCGGACCTCCCGCCGCACACGCGTGAGTCGCTCGATCCAGATCCTCGTCTCGGTTCTGATCTCGGCCGGTGCGCTGTGGTTCAGCGTGCACGGTGTGGAGATGGGGTCCTTCTGGTCGGACCTGGCGAGCGCACGGACGGTATGGCTCGGGCCGATGGTCGTGTTCGCGGCGCTCGCGCTGGTGTTCCGCGCCGCCCGCTGGCGCGTGCTGCTCGAGGGCGTCGGACCGCTCGGCGACACCTCGGTCTTCTACGCCACCTGTATCGGCTTCATGGGCAACATGGTTCTGCCGCTCCGTGCCGGTGAGGCGATCAAGCCACTGGTCGTGGCGCGTGACGGACGCATCACGATGCCGGCTGCGCTGGCGAGCGTCGCGATCGAGCGCCTGCTCGACCTGGTGATGCTCGGGTTGTTCGCGGGCGTGACGCTGATGATCGTGCCCGCCGGCGACTTCCTTCGCCGGGCGGCGCAGACGCTCGTCGCCCTGGTCGTGGTCGCGATCGTCGCGCTCTTCCTCGTCATCCGGTCTTCCGCCTGGATCGAAACGCAGGCGCTCCGCATCGCGGATCGGCTGCCGCGCTTCCTCGGGCACTTCGTGCGCGAAGGCGCGCGGGGCTTCCTGCGCGGGCTGCAGGCGCTCGGCGACCTGCGTACGCTGCTCGTCGTCTTCGTCTACTCCGGGCTCGTCTGGCTGTGCGCGGTCTTCGGCTTCGTGACGGCTGCGCTGGCGCTCGAGATCGACGCGCCGCTGGTGCCCCTCGGCTTTGCGACCACGGTCGTCGTCGCCGCAGCGGTCTCCGTGCCGTCCGCGCCCGGGTTCATCGGCGTATTCTGGGCGGGCGCGGAGATCGCGCTCGGCTTGTTCGGCGTTCCCAAATCGATGGGATTCACCTTCGGCGTCCTGAACTGGCTGGTGCAGATGGTCGTGATCATCGCACTTGGCATGTGGTCGCTGTCGCGGCTCAACCTCTCGCTCAGCGACGTGAAGGCGAGCTCCGTCTCCGCCGTGGGTGAAGGATGAATCTCCACGATCGCTCCGTCGTGCTCGGCGTGACCGGCGGCATCGCCGCCTACAAGTCGGCAGAGCTGGTGCGGGCGCTCCGCCAGAAGGGGGCGCGTGTTCGCGTGGTCATGACGCGCGCCGCGCAGCAGTTCATCACGCCGCTCACGCTGCAGACGCTGTCCGGCCAGCCGGTCTCGACCGACCTGTGGGATCTCACGCAGGAGTCGCAGATCGGGCACATCGACCTGGCCGACTCGGCTGAAGTTCTCCTCGTCGCGCCCGCAACCGCCAACATGATCGCGAAGCTCGCGAACGGGCTCGCCGACGATCTGCTCTCGACGATCGCGCTGGCGACCCGTGCGCGTCTGGTGGTCGCGCCGGCGATGAACGTCCACATGTACGAAAGCCCGGTCCTGCAGGAGAACGTCGAGCGCCTGCGCCGCCGCGGCGCGCGCATCGTCGCGCCGGACAGCGGATCCCTCGCATGCGGGTACGAGGGTCTCGGTCGCCTGCCGGACCCGGACGTCCTGGTCGAGGAAGTACGGGCAGCGCTGGCGACGCAGGACATGGCGGGAGAGACCGTTCTCGTCACCGCGGGTCCGACGCGCGAGTACCTGGACCCCGTGCGCTTCCTGTCGAACCGGTCGTCGGGAAAGATGGGCTTCTCCGTGGCCCGCGCTGCTGCGCGACGCGGTGCGCGCGTCGTGCTGGTGACCGGGCCCACGGCGCTGGCGGAACCGCGCGGGATCGAGGTCGTCCGGGTCGAAACCGCTGCCGAGATGGCGCGTGCAGTCGATACGCGGGTGGCAGCGGCCTCGGTCGTGGTCGCGGCGGCCGCGGTCGCGGACTACCGGCCGAAGCGCCGCGCGGACGAGAAGGCGGCGAAAGTGAAGGGTGGAACGGCGCTGCCGCTCGAGACGACACGTGACATCGTGGCGACCATCGACCGCAGCCGGCCCGACCGCATCGTCGTCGGATTCGCGGCCGAGACGGGCGACCCCGTCGAGAAGGCGCGTGGCAAGCTGGAGCGCAAGCGTCTCGATCTGATCGTGGCGAATGACGTCACCGCCGCCGGCGCCGGCTTCGACGTGGAGACGAACGTCGTGACGCTGATCGATGCGTCGGGCGTGGTGAGCCTGCCGCTGCTCGACAAGGACGACGTGGCCGACGCGATCCTCGACCGGGTCGTCGCACTCCGTGCGGCGCCTACCAAGCCCGCGCGCGCTGCGAGCCGCCCCGCACGCGCTGCGAGCCGCAGGCGCACGAAGGCCAGGTCGAACGTGCGCCGCCCGCGCTGAAGGCGTTCTCGGGGCGCCGTCAGACGATCGCCGAGGACAGCTGCGCACGCTGCTCGAGCGCTGCTTCCAACTCGGGGATGAAGCCCTGGACCAGCGCATGCTCGCGATCGCCGTCGAGCACTCCGCGCCGCGCCAGTGCACGGAGGCGCTTGCGGATCAGGTTGGCGCGGCCGAGGTTCTCCTCGCCGGTCGGGTCCGCGGTCTGGCAGGTCGAAGCCTCGCCGCGGATCATGAGGTCGACGATCGCGTCGGCACAGAGGCCGTTGAAGCGCTCGATGTCGCCGCGTCCGAGAGGGTACTTCTGGCTGCCCGTCACGCGTTGCATCACGTTCTGCCAGTACTCGAGGCGCTGCAGCGCGAGCAGAGAGTCGAAGATGCGCTTGTTGGTCTTGAACGAGAACAGCGTTCGCTCCACCACCCGCTCGACGAGGTCATCGCAGTGCGGGTAGACGTGTGCGGCGACCAGGGTGAGCACCGGCCAGCGCTCGGGCTCCTGGTTGGCGTCGAAGCGAGCTTCCCAGTAGACGTGCCGCATCGGGGCTGCCCGGAAGCTCGTGATGAGGCGGATCGGGAGGTAGTAGTTGTGCGAGAACGTGTCGCTCGCGAGATGCGACAGGTAGCCGTAGGCGAACGCGCGCTCGGGATCGGTGCGCGCGGCCTCGAGCACCGACCACCCGGTGCGCCAGTGATGGCAATGCGTGTACAGGCTGCGGGTGAACTTCTTCGCCTGGACGATATCCGCGCCGATGCAGCCGTAGAGGTACTCGTACGGGTGGCGCGCCAGGAGCTCCTGAAGGGCTGGGGGGAGCAGCGGGAGCCGCTCGAGCAGCATGGAGCCGTGCACGAGATGGGTGACCGGGCCCCAGGCGAACGCCTCGCTCGGCACGAGGACGAATACTACCGCGACGACGAGCATCAGAATCGACATGATCATCGTATGGTCGAGGGTAGGCACTTCGCGGAGGCGGCTCAATAGATGGACCACGAGATTCGCAAGCTCGCCTGGCAGATCGCGGCGCACGCCGAATGGCAGGCCATGTCCGGAGCCCGTGCCATTCCAGAGGGACTCGCACCGATCGAGACCGCCGGCCACGTGCCGGAAGCGGCAACTCCTGCTCCGACGGCGGCGGTCCGTGCGGAGAGCGTGGATGAGGGGAGCGTCGCCGTGTCGACGCCGGCGGTGGCGTCGCCGGCCGCCAGCGGGCGCGCGGGCGACGTCGAGGTGGCGACTACGCTGGATGGTCTGCGGGGCGCGATCGGCGATTGCCGGCTCTGTCGCCTCGCGGGCGGCCGGACGAACATCGTGTTCGGTGTGGGCAATCCGCGCGCGCGCCTGATGTTCGTCGGCGAGGGGCCCGGTCGAGACGAAGACCTCAAGGGCGAGCCGTTCGTGGGACGCGCTGGCATGCTGCTGACCGACATCATCGAGAAGGGCATGCGGCTCTCCCGGTCCGACGTCTACATCTGCAACGTCGTCAAGTGCCGGCCACCGGACAACCGCAACCCGGAGCCCGACGAGGTCGAGGCGTGCTCGCCGTTCCTGCGCCGGCAGATCGCGCTCGTTCAGCCCGAGGCGATCGTCGCGCTCGGCAAGTTCGCGGCCCAGACGTTGCTCGCGACCAAGACTCCGATCATGCGCCTGCGTGGCACCTGGTTCGCGTACGAGGGCGTCCCGCTGATGCCGACGCTCCATCCGGCGTACCTGCTGCGCAACCCGGCCGACAAGAAGCTCGTCTGGCAGGACATCAAGCTGGTGATGGCGAAGATCGGGCTCGCCCCTTGAGCTGTCCGTTCACGCCGCCGGACCCTCGCCGGCCAGCGGCCCCGTGCTCGTGATGCAAGGCTCGAGTGCCCCCGACGCGGCCATGGAAGGTAGCTTCGCCTACGAGCTCCCGCCGGAGCTGATCGCCCAGCATCCGACGGCCGAGCGCGACGGGGCGCGACTCCTGGTGCTCGATCGGGAGCGCGGCTGCGAGCCCGTGCACTCGACCATCCACGATCTGCCGCGCTGGCTCTCCCGGGGCGACCTGATGGTCGTGAACCGGAGTCGCGTCATTCCGGCACGGCTCCATGCGCGACGCGCCGGCGGCGGTGCGGCCGAGGTGCTGTTGATCGCACCGCTCGGCGTATCGGACCCCGACGCGGGTACCGGCGCCGCGCCGCGCTGGCGTGCGCTGGTGCGTCCCGCGCGCCGGCTCCCACCCGGCAGCAGCCTGGATCTGACGGGGCCGCGAGGCGAGGAGCGCCCCGGCGCGCGCGTCGCGGTGCGCATCGTCCGGCATGTGGACGGGCAAGCCGTCGTCGAGCTCCCCGCGGGCGCGGATGCCCTGCGCCTGCTGGACCGCTTCGGGGAGACGCCACTGCCACCCTACATCCGTCGCCCTGGAGGTGCGACCGACGAGGACCGGGACCGGTATCAGACGATCTTCGCCTCCGAGCCCGGCTCCATCGCGGCGCCGACCGCGGGCCTGCACCTCACCGAGAGGCTGCTCGCAGATCTGCGGGCGGCTGGTGTCGAGGTGGCGGAGATCGTTCTGCACGTCGGCCCGGCGACGTTCCTCGCCGGTCGGCCAGGGCGGTCGTCGCTCGCCGTCGAGCCGGAGCGCTACGAGGTCCCACCGGCGACGCGGGATCTGCTGCGCGATGCAGGCGGTCGGCGCCGCGTCGTCGCCGTGGGGACCACGACCACGCGGGCGCTGGAGTCGGCCGCCCGCGCCGGATGGCCCGAGGGCCCGCAGGAGACGTCCCTGATCCTTGCGCCGGGGTCCCGCTTCGCGGTCGTCGGGGGGCTGCTCACGAACCTGCACCTGCCGGGATCCTCGCTCCTGGCGCTGGTCGGGGCCTTCGCGGGGACGGAGGCCGTGCGCCGGGCGTACGCGGTTGCCGTGGCGGAGCGCTACCGCTTCTACAGCTACGGCGACGCGATGCTGATCCTCTGAGATCTCTCTCGCAGCAGGCCCCGGGTCTGCTAAACCACCGCGGATGTCCTCCGTGCTTGCCGCCGTGCTGCCCGACGCGGATCCGACGTCCACGCGGGGCTTTCGCGTGCTGTCGCGTGACCGCGGCACGCGCGCTCGCCGGGGACGCCTGGCGACGGTGCACGGCAGCGTCGAGACCCCGGCCTTCATGCCGGTGGGCACCCTCGGCACGGTGAAGGCGATGGCTCCCTGGGAGCTCGAGGATCTCGGCGCCGAGATGATCCTGGGCAACGCCTACCACCTCGCGCTGCGTCCCGGCGCGGACGTGATCGCGCGTCACGGGGGGCTGCACGCCTTCGGTGGGTGGCGCCGGGCGATCCTCACCGACAGCGGCGGCTTCCAGATCTTCAGCCTGAACAGCCTCTGCCGGATCGACGAGGATGGTGTCGAGTTCAAGAGCCACGTCGACGGCAGCCGGCACTTCTTCCGGCCCGAGGACGTGATCGCGCTGCAGGAGACCCTCGGCGTCGACGTGGCGATGGTCCTCGACGAGTGCGTCGCGGCCGATGCTCCTGCGGATTCGGTGGTGCGCGCCATGCAGCGCACGTCCCGCTGGGCGCGGCGGGCGATCGACGCGCGCACGCGCGATGATCAGCAGGTGTTCGCGATCGTGCAGGGCGGCATGGACACCGCGCTGCGCGAGCGGAGCGCGGCCGACCTCGTGCCGATGGGATTCGACGGCTACGCGGTCGGGGGCCTCTCGGTCGGTGAGCGTCGCGACCTGACCCACAGCGTCGCGCGGCACACCGTGGGGCTGCTCCCCGAGGACCGCCCGCGCTACCTGATGGGCGTCGGTACGCCCGACGAGCTGGTGCGGTTCGTCGCGATGGGCTTCGACATGTTCGACTGCGTCATGCCGACGCGAAACGCGCGTAACGGTACGGTGTTCACGTCGCGTGGCAAGCTCGCGATCCGGAACGCGGAGCACCGTGAGGACACGGGTCCGCTCGACCCCGACTGCAGCTGTGCCGCCTGCCGGCGCTTTTCGAGGTCGTTCATCCGTCATCTCTTCGTTTCCGGGGAGATCCTCGCCGCGCGCTTGCTCACCACACACAATCTCCACTTCTATCTGGATCGGATGGCCCGACTTCGCCGGGCGATCGAGAGCGGCACGCTGCGTGCGGAGGCTGCCGACATGGGGGTCGATCTCGATGCCCCGCCCGTGGAAGCGTCACCGCAGGGAGAGCAGAGATGAATCCAGGTCCCGAAGGGTTGTTCGGACCGGGGAGCCCGCTGATCCAGCTGGCTCCGTTCGCAATGATCCTGGTGGTGTTCTACTTCCTGCTGGTTCGCCCCCAGCAGAAGAAGGCGAAGGAAACCGAGGAGATGCTGGCCAACCTGCGCGTGAACGACGACGTCGTCACGATGGGTGGGTTGCACGGCAAGATCGTGAGGCTCGCCGACAAGGCGGTGGTCCTCGAGATCGCTCCGAAGGTGCAGGTGAAGGTCGATCGGCCGGCCGTGACGCAGGTCCTGCGGGGCGGCAAGGCGGAGAAGGGCAGCGAGGAGAAGTCCGCATGAATCCCGGCAACGTCGTCTATCGTCTCGCAGCACTGGCGGTGCTGGTCGTGGCATCGCTCGTGTATCTGTCGCCGCTGGTGCTGCCGGCCGATTTCCCGCTGCCGAGCTTTCTCCAGCGCGAGCCCCTCCACCTGGGCCTCGACCTCCGGGGTGGGACGCACTTGCTGTTCACGGTGGACGTCGAGAAGGCGGTCGAGAACAACCTCGGCCGTGCGGCCGACGAGCTGCGTCGCGAGCTGAAGGACCAGAAGATCCAGACCAGCGAGATCACGCAGCAGGGCAAGGCGCTGCGTCTGTCGCTCACGTCGCCCGACCAGCGCGCCGCGTTCGACGACCTGGTGAAGAACCGCTTCCCGAACCTCGTCATGACGTCACAGTCATCGGACGGGCCGCCGGTGATCGAGCTCTCGCCGAGCCCCCGCGAGCAGGAGCAGCAGCGACGCTTCGCGATCGATCAGTCGCTCGAGACGATCCGCAACCGCATCGACCAGTTCGGCGTCTCGGAGCCGAGCATCCAGCGTCAGGGGGACCAGGACATCGTCGTTCAGCTGCCTGGCGTGCAGGATCCACAGCGGGCGAAGGAGCTGATCGGCAAGACGGCGGTGCTGGAGTTCAAGCTCGTTGCCGAAAAGCCCGGGGCGGGTACGGAAAAGCTCCAGGCGGCAAACCCGCTGCCCGGGGCGGCGAGCGAGTACGTCCTCGACAAGAAGGTGCTGATGAGCGGGTCGGCGGTCGCCGATGCACGCGTTCGTCCCGGTACGCAGCTCGAAGGGCCCTACGTCGAGCTGATCCTCTCGGACCGCGGCGCTCGCGAGTTCGAGGCCATCACCGGGGAGAGCGTCGGGCGGAATCTCGCCATCGTGCTCGACGGCAAGGTGTTCTCCGCACCGGTCATCCGCGAGAAGATCGGAGGAGGTCGCGCCTCGATCACGGGCAGCTTCGACATCAAGGAGGCGCGCGACCTGGCGATCGTCTTGCGCGCGGGCGCTCTGCCCGCGCCCATCAGGATCGCGGAAGAGCGCACGGTCGGTCCGTCGCTCGGGCGCGACTCGATCCGCCAGGGCATCGTGTCGTTGCTCGTCGGCGGCGCTCTCGTGGTGCTGTTCATGGTCTACTACTACCGCGGTGCCGGCCTCCTCGCGGACGGGGCCCTGGTTCTCAACGTCCTCTTCATGATGGCGATCCTCGCCGCGTTCGGTGCGACGCTGACCCTGCCGGGCATCGCGGGCATCGTGCTCACACTCGGCATGGCCGTGGATGCGAACGTCCTCATCAACGAGCGCATCCGCGAGGAGTTGCGTGCCGGCAAGACAGCGCGCGCCGCACTCGAGGCGGGCTACGACCGCGCGTGGGCGGCGATCCGCGACTCGAACATCACGACGCTGATCTCGGGCCTGATCCTCTTCCAGTTCGGGTCGGGTCCGGTGAAGGGCTTCGCGGTAACCCTGTGCGTCGGTCTCGTGACGACGGTGTTCACGGCCGTCTTCGTGACCCGCATGTACTACGACTGGAAGCTGTCGCGCCGCCAGTTGCTCACGGTGAGCGTCTGACGTTCGCGACGGCTGCGCCACCGCCGGGGGCGTCGGCTTCACGACTGCGGGGGATGCAGCGGTCGGGTGGGCTGGTCGTTCCGACCGAGGCAGGGTTGGTCGTGCGGTGTCGCACGGTCGGAGCCGGCCACGGGGCCGCAGGGCGCGCGGCGAAGTTCGCTTAAATATCGGAAAAATCAGCAGAATCGAGATCCCGCAGGTTGTCCCGACGGTCGCCTCGGGGCGGGCTCGGTTGACCCTGCCGAGGACCGCATGGTAGCCAGACCCATCCCTTCAGCGTGGACGTGGGTCATGATTGAGAGAGACGACATATTGCTGAACAGCCGTGACGTCGCGAGGCTGCTCGACATGAGTCCGGACACCGTCAACGAGTACGCACGAAAGCAGATCCTGCCCGCCTTCAAGACCGGGCGTCAGTGGCGCTTTCGCAAGCAGGACATCGCCTTCTTCAAGCGCCAGATGCGCGGCGCGACCGCGGCCTGAATCTCGGGCCGGTGTGGACCGTTCCCACGGCGACGATGGCTGCTTAGCGGAATGCCGGCGCGCTGGCTGACGGCCTCCCCGAGTGCGAGACCCCTGGGAGGGACGCATGGCTTCTCCGATAGCACATCCGCACGAGAGCAAGATCTACTCCGAGTTCTCGCGATACTACGACAAGATCTTCGAGAACGTCTTCTTTCCGCGCATCAAGCGCGTGATCGGCGAGCTGAACATCGAGCCCGACTCTTCGGTCCTCGAGGTCGGTGTCGGGACCGGACTCGCGCTGTCGGCGTACCCGACGGACTGCCACGTCACCGGCATCGACCTGGCGCCCGACATGCTGGAGCGCGCGCAGCGAAAGGTCGACCGCGAGGGCTGGACGCACATCGACCTCGCCGTCGGTGATGCCCAGGACCTGGACTTCGCCGACGACAGCTTCGACTACGTGACGTCGTTTCACGTGGTCAGCGTCGTCCCCGAGCCGAAGCGGATGATGCGCGAGATGGTCCGCGTCTGCCGCCCGGGTGGGAGGATCGTCATCATCAACCACTTCCGGAGCGAGCGGCGGATGATCGCGTCCGTCGTGGATCGGCTCGACCCGGTCACCCGCAAGCTGGGCTGGCGGACGACGCTGCGCATGAGCGAGCTGCTCGAGAGCGTTCCTCTCGAGTTGGTGCGGCGCTACAAGACCTCGCCGCAATCGCTCTTCACCGTGATGGTCGCGCGCAAGCCCGGCGCAGCGAGCGCGCGCGCCGCCTCGTAGACCGCGGCGAATCGCTCGAGTACGCCGCGACGGAACCGAGGCGGCCCCCCAGAAGGACCGCGCGCGTCGTCGTTCAGTGCCTCGAGCCGGTGGGCTCGCCGGGAATGAGACCGCGCGCCACCAGCAGCGACGCATCCTGGGCGCCGCGCGTCAGCAGCCAGCGGCGGTAGATGCGCAGCGTGTCCCGGTCGCTCGCGAACAGTTCCCGGTTGCTGATCTCGCCGAGCACGCGAACGAGATCGAGGAACTGCATCGCGAGTTCGGCGAACATCTCGCGCACGCGCGGGCTGCCGATGCCGGCCACGCGCCGGTAGGCGAGCGCTCCGAGCTCGATGTAGTAGGTGGGCTGCACGACCGACCGCTCCAGGCAGTCGGCGAACAATCCGGCGACGAACAGCGCCGTGTCGCCGACGAGCTTCAGCCGCTGGAAGCGCTCGACGCCGCCGGCGCTGCTGGCCTCGAGAAACTCGAGAGCGAGTGGACGATCGAGGAGCTCGGCGCGCATGCGGAGATGGTGATGGAGGAGCTGGACGAGATAGAACTCGGTCTCGCCTCCCGCGGTGACACCTTGTGCTCGCATGGCGTCCTGGACGAGTCCGCGAAAGAACTCGGCAGGATGTGACTCGATGATGGATCCTCGCTCTGGCATCGAGACCTCTCGTGCACGGGAATCCCTCGGCGGAACCCCGCCTGATCCAAGCCCTCCTCGCGCGAACCCTGCGCGCGTCGTTCGTGTGACGTCCTCTCGTCGGCATTCCGCTCGCCGGAGTTTACCCTCCTTCTGACTCAGCTGCGCTTGAGGACCTGGAAGCTCGTCGCCTCGCCGCGCTGAACGAGCAGTAGCACGTTGTCCTTCTTGCGGCTCTGCAGGGCTTTGCGGAGATCGGCGCTCGTCTCGACCGGCGACCGGTCGACCTCGCGGACGATGTCGCCCGGCTGGATGCCGGCCTCCGCGGCCGGGCCATCTGGCGCCACGTCGGTCACGACCACCCCGCGATCGCGCGCGAGGCCCCGGCCGCGGGCCAGCTGAGGAGTGATGTCGGCGACCGCGAAGCCCCATTCGGCACCGTCGTCGCTTCCATCGCGCGCGGAGACTCGGCGCTCCGGCTCTTCGGGCAGGCTCGCGATCGTCACGTCGAGCGTCCGCCGCTCCCCGCTCCGCAGCACCGTCAGGTGCGCCGTGCTGCCGATGCGCGATTCCGCGACCAGCGCGGGCAGCTGATGGCTCTCCGTGACGGTTTTCCCGGCGAACTCCACGATGACGTCGCCCCGCTCGAGTCCGGCACGAGCGGCGGGGCCTTCCGGGGACACGTTCGCGACCAGCGCGCCGGTCGCGTCGCCGAGGTCGAGAGAGCTCGCGAGCTCCGGCGTGACGTCCTGGATGCCGACGCCGAGCCAGCCCCGCTCGACCTTTCCGGACTCGCGCAGCTGGTCGAGGATGCTCCTCGCGAGCGCCACGGGAATCGCGAAGCCGACGCCCTCGTTGCCGCCGGAGCGGCTGGAGATCGCGGTGTTGATCCCGACCACGCGCCCCTCGCCATCGACCAGCGGACCACCCGAGTTACCGGGGTTGATCGCGGCGTCGGTCTGGATGAAGTCGTCGTACGGTCCGGCCCCGAGAACGCGCGCCTTCGCGCTCACGACGCCGACGGTGACCGTCTGCTCGAGGCCGAAGGGGCTGCCGATCGCCATGACCCACTCGCCGACCTCGAGCCCGTTCGAGTCGCCGAGTGTGGCCGGCTGCAGGGGCTCCTTGGGCTCGATCTTGATGAGCGCGACGTCGGTCTTCTCGTCGACGCCGATCACCTTGGCCGGGTACTCCTTCTTGTTCGCCAGCCGGACGGTGACCTTGCCCGCCTGCGCCACCACGTGTGCGTTGGTCGCGATGTAGCCGTCGGGTGTGAGCACGAAGCCCGAGCCCAGGCTGCGCGCCTTGCGTGTCCCGCCCTGGCCGCCGAAGTAGCGGTCGAAGAACGGGTCGGCTGGGCCCTGCGATGCGGCAGGCTTCACCTCCCCGGTGATGGAGATGTTGACCACCGACGGGCTCACCGAGCGGGCGACACCGGTGAAGGTCGGCAGCGCTGCGACGCTGGCTCGGGCGGGCAGCGCTGTCAGGCCCGCGATGAGGGGTAGGGCGGAAAGGACGAACGTTCTCAGAATCGATCTGGCATCCACGAATCACCTCTCGAGCGCCGAACGAGCCGCGATGGCGCGTCGGCGACGCCGGTTAGACGGCCGTCCGAGCAGAATCTTCGGAGGATGCATTGCCCTGCCGCCTTGACTGGTCCGGGACCGGTGACTAGGTGACAGGAACCATGAGCGAGCACACCGTAACCCATCAGAACGACGACGTTTCCGCGGCCGATGATCCCGTCCGGCTGTCCTCGACGGCAGTCGCGCGGGTGAAGGTGCTGCTGCAGCGTGAGAAGCGCTCCGACCCGGCCGGACTGCGCGTCTCGGTGCTCGGTGGTGGCTGCTCGGGCCTCCAGTACTCGCTGGAGCTCGATGACGCACCCCGGGAAGGCGACGCGGTCTACGTCTACGAAGGCGTCCGCGTCTTCGTCGACTCCGCGAGCGCTCCGTATCTCTCTGGAATGAGCGTCGACTACGTCGACGGGCTGCACGGCGCCGGGTTCAAGTTCACGAATCCCAACGCGGATCGCACCTGCGGCTGCGGCTCGTCGTTCTCGGTCTGAGCTACCGGCACGTCATCTTCGACCTCGACGGGACGCTGATCGACTCTGCGGGCGACCTCGCTGCGTCGGCCAACCATGTCCTTGAGGCGCTGGGCCTTGCACGGCTGCCCGACGAGGCCATCGCCCGGTTCGTCGGGAACGGAACACGGAAGCTCGTCGAGCGCAGCCTCACCGCGTCGGGCGGACTGCAAACCGAAGCACTGCTCGATCGCGCGCTGTCGGGTTTCCTGGCGCACTATCGCGCCCACCTCCTCGACACGACGGTGCTCTACCCCGGCGTCGCCGACACGCTCCGCGAGCTGCAGGCGCGTCACGCGGTGCTGACCATCGCGACCAACAAGCCCGCGGCCCTGGCGCGCGCGATCCTCGAGGGACTCCACATCGCGGATGCCTTCGTCGCCGTCCTCGGCGGGGATTCCGTCCCGGTCCACAAGCCCGATCCGGCGATCGTCCACGCACTGCAGCGGCGGACCGGGATCGCGGCGCGCGAGACGTTGCTCGTCGGTGACTCGCTCGTCGACGTCGCGACGGCGCGTGCGTCGGGCGTCGCCGTCTGCGCCGTCACGTGGGGGCTCACCGACGCCGGCATCCTGCGCGGCGCCGCGCCCGACCACGTCGTCGACCGGCCCGACGAGCTTCTTCGCGTCGCCGCCTGAGCCGCCGCGGAGACTCAGCGCGCTGCGGTCTCGCGAGAGGCGGCGACCGGCTCGAGCGCAACCGCGAGGACGTCGTCGATGTCCTCGGCGAAGGCGAAGCGCATCTCCCCGCGCACGTTGTCGGGGACATCCTCCAGATCCTTCTCGTTGCGCTTGGGCAGGATGACCGTGCCGATGCCCGCGCGACGCGCGGCGAGGACCTTCTCCTTGACCCCGCCGATCGGCAGGACCGCACCGCGCAGCGTGATCTCGCCGGTCATCGCCACGTCGGGGCGCACCGACCGGTTCGTCAGCAACGAGGCGAGGGCGGTGGCCATCGTCACGCCCGCCGATGGCCCGTCCTTCGGGATCGCGCCCGCGGGAACGTGCAGGTGCAGGTCCGAATTCTCGAAGAAGTCGGGCTCGATCCCCAGCCGCTCCGCGCGGGATCGAACGAGCGACAGGGCAGCCTGCGCCGACTCCTTCATGACGTCACCCAGCGAGCCGGTGAGAGTGAGCCCCTTCTTTCCCTTCATCCGTGTCGCCTCGATGAAGAGGATGTCGCCCCCGTTCGGCGTGTACGCGAGTCCGGTCACGACCCCGGGCTCGCCGAGCCTCTCGGCGACCTCGTTGAAGAACTTCTCGGCGCCGAGGAGCAGGCGTACCTTGTCGGCCGTGATCACGGCGAGATCGGAGCGCCCTTCGGTCACGGCGCGCGCGATCTTGCGGCAAACGCGACCGATCTCCCGCTCGAGATTGCGGAGACCCGCCTCGCGGGTGTAGTCGCGGATGATCTTGACGAGTCCGGCGTCGTCGAAGCGGATCTTGTCGTCGTCGAGGCCGTTCTCCTGGATCTGCTTCGGCACCAGATGGCGCTTCGCGATCTCGAGCTTCTGCTCCTCGGTGTAGCCGCTGAGCTGGATGACCTCCATGCGGTCGCGCAGCGCGTGCGGGATCGGATCGAGGTAGTTCGCGGTGGTGATGAACATCACGCGTGTCAGGTCGAACGGCACGTCGAGGTAGTGGTCGACGAACGTCGAGTTCTGCTCGGGGTCGAGGACCTCCAGCAGGGCGGACGAGGGGTCACCGCGGAAGTCGGCACCGAGCTTGTCGATCTCGTCGAGGACGAACAGCGGGTTGTTCGAACCCGCGGACTTGAGGCTCTGCACGATGCGGCCCGGCAGCGAGCCGACGTAGGTCCGGCGATGGCCGCGGATCTCGGCCTCGTCGCGGACGCCGCCGAGCGACAAGCGCATGAACTTGCGGCCCATGGCACGCGCGATCGAGCGGCCGAGGGAGGTCTTTCCCACACCGGGGGGGCCTGCGAAGCAGAGAATCGGGCTGCGCGGGTCCCGCCGCAGCTTCCGCACCGCGAGGTACTCGAGAATGCGGTCCTTGATCGTCTCGAGGTCGAAGTGGTCCTCGTCGAGGATCGTTCGCGCATGGATCAGGTCGAGGTTGTCCTCGGTGGAGACCGCCCACGGCAGGTTGGCGAGCCACTCGAGGTACGTTCGCACGACGGAGTGCTCGGCGGACTCGGGCGGAATGATGCGCAGGCGCTCGAGCTCTGTGTCGGCGGCCTTGCGTGGCGCCTCGGGCAGCTTCGCCTCGTCGAGCTTGCGGCGCAGCTCCTCGAGCTCCGCGGAGCGGTTGTCGCCCTCGCCGAGCTCGCGCTGGATCGCGCGCATCTGCTGGCGCAGGTAGAACTCGCGCTGGTTCTTCGAGAGCTCGGTCTGCACCTGGCTCTGGATCTTCGACCCGAGCTCGAGCAGCTCGATCTCGCGGTTGAGGATGACGGACAGGCGCTGCAGCCGGCTGCGCACGCTGAGCGTGTTGAGGAGATCCTGCTTCTCCTCGGGCGAGATGTTGAGGTTCGAGGCGATGAGATCGGTGACCTTGCCCGGGTCCTTGATGTTCATCACGACGAGCTGCAGCTCGTCGGGCAGGTAGGGGATCATCGAGACGAACTTCGCGAACTGGTTCACGAGGTGCGCCTGGATCGCATCCAAATCCTTGGAGTCCTCGTACTCGTCGACCAGCGGATGCGCGCGGCAGATGTAGTACGGGTCGGTCTCGTCGTAGGCGTCGATCTCGATGCGACGCAGTCCCTGGACGAGAATCCGGACACTCTGATCCGGGTAGCGCAGCATCTTCAGCAGACGCCCTGCAGTCCCGCGGGTGAACAGGCCGGACGGATCAGGACGCTCCTCGTCCGCCGACTTCTGCGCGACCAGGCCGAGGATCATCTCGTTGCGGGCCAGGCATTGCTCGACGAGCTGCAGCGACGACTTGCGGGAGATCGGGAGAGGCACGATCGCCGACGGAAAGATCACCACGCCGCGCAGCGGCAGCACGGGGAGCCGCTCGGGGATCTCGATGGAGCTCGTGTCCTCGTCGAAACCGTACAACTTCTGGCCCGACTCGGTCGCGCCGGATTCGTCGTCTGCCATGCGTTGGTCCAGCCCCTTCGCGCCCCTCGCGGGCGGCGATGCTCCGCGCCTGCCGTCCGATGAAACGCCGTGCCGGTTCCGTTCTTCGCGCTCTGCGAAGCCGGTACGGACGTCAGATGGTCTCATCGGCAGGAACGCCTGCCGCATAAAGTCGAGGCGCAGCTCCGGCCGAAACGCAGCCGGCGGCTCGTTTCTCGTGGTCGCGAAGCCGACGCGGCGTCAGGCGTCGTCTGCGAGACGCATCGTGGTCATGATGAACCCCGTGTGTGCCACCATCCGATGATCCGGCCGGACCGAGTTCGGCGCAACGTGCCACGGACGCTGCAGGGTTTCGAACGTCTCGACGAGTGCGAAACGCGGATCTGCGCGCAGCGCCTGCCCGATCTGGTCGATCTGGACCGTGGTGGGCACGTAAAACGTGAGGATGCCGCCGGGGCGGAGGGCCTGCGCCGCCGCCCCGACCAGCGGTCCGGGCTCGGGCAGGTCGAGGATCACGCGGTCGGCGCGCAGCGCCGGCAGGGCATCGGCCGCATCCGCGACCACTAGCTCCCAGTTGGTGGCCTCGCCGTGGAAGCGGGCGACGTTGTCGCGAGCCATCTGGGCGTGGTCCTCGCGACGCTCGATCGAGGTCAGGTGGCCGTGCGGGCCGATCGCGCGCAGCAGCGCCATCGTCAGGGCGCCTGGCCCGACCCCGCTCTCGATCACGCGCGCCCCCGGGTAGACGTCACCCCAGATGACGATGGAGGCGGCGTCCTTCGGATAGATGACCTGCGCCTGCCGCGGCAGGTTCGGGATCAGGCGCGCGTAGCCGGGCCGGAAGGCGAGGCAGGTCTGGCCGAGCGATGTGGCGATGCGCGAGCCGTCCGGGCGTCCGATGATCGCGTCGGCGTCCACCACGCCGCAGTGTAGCGAGAAGCGGCGTCCGGGACGGAGGTCGCGCAGGTACTCGCGGCCCTTCGGGTCGATCAGCAGGATCGCCTCGCCCACGGCGAGTGGATCGTGCGGCGACGGTCGCGACGGCGCGGCGGTCGGCTGCTCGTCGCTCACTCCGTCACCGCGGGGGAGACGGGCCTCGTGCGCAGCGCGAGCTTGCGGTCGACCTCCGCACGCAGCGAGCAGAACGAGCACAGCGTGCCGAAGGCCGGCATGCCGCAGCCGGAGCACGTGCCGCCGGTGTCGGCTCGCTCGGTCGCCGGCGCCTCGAACGCTCGGCTGCCGCGCACCACGAAGTCGCGCACGAAGCCCACCTTGGTGCCGGGTGACGTGTTCTCGAGGCGATCGAGGACGGCCTTGTAGTCGAGCTGCGAGGCCCCGATCGCGTTCGGGCACTCCTCGACCACGTACTCGATCCGCTTCATGAACGCATAGGTCGCGGTCTCGAACTCGCTGGTCAAGTACAGGGGCTTCACCTTGCGCACGAACTTCTCGTGCCGCGGCTGGATCACCGGTTTCTGTCGCGCCAGGTACTCCGTCTGCCAGTGGAGGACGTTCCCCAGCAGGCGCGCAGCCTCGTCGTCGAGGTTGTGCCCCGTCGCGATCACGTCGCAGCCGAGCTCGAGCGCCGCTGCGTCGAAGTAGTGGCGCTTGATCGTCCCGCAGGCCGAGCACGCCGGGCGTCGCGTCGCGGAAACGATCTCGGGGATCGCAAGCCCCTCGTCGGCGAGCGCATGCACGCTCAGCTCGAGCCCGTGCTTCTCCGCGAACGACTCGCAGCGCTCGCGGGAGCGCTGCGAGTACCCACCGATCCCGAGAGCCAGGTGGAAGCCGACGGTCTGGTAGCCCTCGCTGGCGAGCACGTCCCAGAGAGCGAGGCTGTCCTTGCCGCCCGACACGGCGACCAGGATGCGCGACGACCGGTCGAACATCTTCTCGTGCTCGATGGCGCGGCCCACGCGACGCTGGAAGAAGAACAGGAAGCATGCCCGGCAGAAGGCCGAGTTGTGGGCACGCAGCTTGACCTCCGCGGGCTCCTTGCATCGCGTACACTTCACGGAGTCTTTCCTCGCAGAGGTTCTGGCGTCATCCGCCGCTCACGACGGAGCGCAGTTCGATCTCGTCGCTCGCGTCGAGGCGCGCGTCGTCGGTGAGCAGCTGATCGCCGCGGATCACCAGCACCGTTCCGGGCAGGATGTCGAGTCGCCGCAGCAGGTCCTGGACGCGCGAGACGCCGTCGACGTCGAGCTGCCGGCCCTGCGGATTCAGGCACACGCGCACGCTCGGCGGCTACCAGACCCGCCGCACGGACGCTACCTTGATTTCGCGGGGTGCAATCCCGAAGATCGAGGCAACCGGGGTGGCCCGTGAACCGCAGGCCCCGGGACGCGGTCACTGCCGTGCCGCGATGCGCGATCAGGCGCGGTCCGGCCGAAAGCTTTGCTTGGCGCAAGACCCACACAGCGAAAGAGGACGCGCGATGCCTCGGACGAGCGGCAAGAAGAAGGCGGCGACGAAGGCGAAGGCGCCGAAGAAGGGCTTCAGCATCTTCGACGAGGAGGAACGCCCGCGCGGGGAAGAGGAGGATCTTCCCAAGGACGAGGTCGGTCGGCGGAAGATCAAGCGGCAGTACGAGGAGCTCCTCGGCATCCGCATCGACAAGCTGAAAGGCCGTATCCTGAACCGGGAGCGGATCGACAAGACCGTCGAGGGCATCTACTTCGTCTGCGCGGTCTGCAAGAAGGTCTGCCACAACCTCGACGAGGGGCTGGTCGAGGACCCGGACAACGTCAAGAACACGTGTACGGCGTGCTCGCCCAAGAAGGGGGACAACGGGAAGGAGTCCAAGGGCGGTCGCGCCGCCTGACGAGCCCCGCACCGACCGCGCCGGTTGCCGCTCGTATCGGGGGCTGGTAAGCGAACGTTCGTTCAGGTCGCGGAAATGCCGGGCGAAGCTCCGAAGACCGTCCCGCCGGAAGCCGGGAGCACCGCGACCCGGATTCTTGACGCGGCCGAGGCGCTGTTCGCGAAGCGCGGGTTCGCCGGCGTTTCCGTGCGCGAGATCGCGGGCCGGGTGGGCCTCAACCAGGCCAGCATCTACAACCACTTTCCCAGCAAGCAGGCGCTCTACGAGGCGGTGCTCGAGCGGGGCCTGGGGCCGATCACCGACCTGCTGGCCGAGGGGAAGGGCAGCTTCCAGTCGCGGGACTTCCAGGAGCGGCTGCTCGAGCGCCTGGTCGATCACCTGTGGCGCACGCCGCACCTTCCGAAGCTGATCCAGCGCGAGGTGCTCGACGGCGGCGAGTACCTCGAGCGTCTGGTCGACCACTGGCTGACGCCGATCTACGAGCAGGGCAGGTCCGCAATGGAGGCGACGCCAGGGTTCGTGGACTGGCCGCTGGCGGACCGCCCGCTGCTGATCCTCGGGCTCTATCACCTGCTGTTCGGGTACTTCACTTCGGCGGCGCTGTACGCACGGGTGCTTGGGAAGGACCCGCTGTCTCCCGAGATGCGGCGGACCCACCTCGACTTCCTGCGCCGGGCGAGCGACCGGCTGCTGCACCAGGGCGTCAACGAGCCGACGCGGTGACCTCGCTGGCGAGCCAGCGCTCGAGCCAGGGGAGAATCTCGGCGTTGGCGTCCTCGGAGAGGTCGTGGCCGCCCTCCGCGTACGCGACGTAGCGGAAGCGGTCTGCGGCGCCGGCGGCTTCGTATGCGGACTCGAACCGCGTCGCCGTGTTCTCCACGCAGGCGATCGGGATGGCCTTGTCGCGCACGCCGGCCATGAGCAGGAGCGGGCGGGGTGGGAACCGGTCGGCGCGCCGGATGGGCTCGCGAGTTGCGATCTCGACCGCGTAGTCGGGGTCGAGCACGAGCCGGCCATCGGGCAGCCAGCGCGGGTCGTCGTTCAGCGCCAGAGACGACGACGCGAGGAACGTCATGTAGTCACCGCACGCCACCCGTACGACTCCGACCGCGATGCGGGGCTCGACGGCCATCGCCTGCAGGGCGACGAAGCCGCTCGTCGAGCTGCCGGTCAGCGCGATGCGATCCGGATCGACGTCCGGCTGCGTCCGCAGCCAGTCCACGACGCTCGGCAGCGACTTCTCGGCGTCCATCGTGATGATGTCGAAGTAGGCGCGCCCGACGATACCCGGACGCGGCGCGGTGAGCAGCCACTTGCCGACGGTGGTCGATCCGGCGGTCTCTCCGGGCGGCGTCGCGGGTTTCGTGGACGCCGCCGGGCCGGGCTTCGCGAGCGGAGCGAGTGATTCCCAGTTGGTGTGGAAGCGCGCGACCGCGAAGCCACGCTCGAGCAGCTTCTCGTCGGGGACGATCGGTGAGATGACCACGGGAAACGGGCCCCTACCCACCGGCGGCCGAGCCAGCGACACGCTGATCCAGCCGTTGGCGAGAACGGCGGTGGTGGTCTCGGCCTGCGGGCCGTTCACCGGTGGCCCGGACGGGAGCGGCGGAGGCAGAGGAGCCGAAGCCGGCTGAACGGCGCTCTTGCACGCCGCGAACGTCGCGAGAAGAATGACCAGACAGATGCGGCGCACGATCCACGACACCGACGGCACCGATAGATGACACGGCCCCGCAAGGAAAGCCTCGGCCGCAAGCGTGACCACCGCCTGCTGCCGCCGCTGCTGCTGCTCGCGCTTGCCGTCGCCGGTTGCGCGCGCCCGCTCCTCGAGCGCGCGATCGCGGCGCGAGGAGGCGCGCTGCAGAGCCTTTCGCGCGCTTCGCAGGCGGACGTGGTGCGGGGCTTCCCCGGCGAGTGGGCGTGGCGCTTCGAGTACCGTGTTCCGGACCAGCTGCGATGGACCATCGAGACGTACGGCGAGGCGCAGAGCGTCTCGTACGACGGCAGAACGGTGCGCTACTTCCTGGGCAGCGCGACCCTGCCCACGCCACCGGCAGCGCTCGGCGATTTCGCGTCGATCGCGCGCTGGACGTCGGTGACGACGCTCGACGCGCTCGCGCTCGACCCCGACGTCGTCCTGCGGGAGCTGCCGGCCGGTGAGCGGCCGGCCGGCGCGGCCGCCGCACTCGAGGTGAGCTACCGCTCGGACGGGGCGCGCTACCTGCTCTCGTTCGACGGATCCGACCGTCTGGTTGCGGCCGAGGGGCCGGTGGCCGTGCCGACGATCGTGGCGGGTCGCATGCGCGCGACGTTCAGCGGATTCACGACCACCGCTGGCTACCTCCTGCCGACCGTGGGCGACTACACGATCGAAGGCGAACCCTTCTTCCGGGAGACCGTGCTGCGCTGGGTGCCGAACGACCCGCGGCTCGTGCCGGCGAGCTTCGCGGCCCCGCCGGCACCGGACTTCCGCTGAGCGGTTCGTGCACCGCCTTGGAGATCGGGTCGCGCACCTTGCTGCAGACGTCGATCTCGGCGGCGGCGCGCTAGTCCATACCGAGCTTGGCGCGGCCCTCCGGCGAGATCATGTTCGGATTCCAGACCGGGCTCCAGACGATCTCGACCTCGGCCTGGTCGATGCCCTGCAGTCCGAGAATCTTGTACTTGGCATCGGCCGCGATCGAGGCACCCATGCCACAACCCTGCGCGGTGAGGGTCATCTTCACGTCGACGCGGCTCTTGCCTTCCTCGAGCGGCTGGATCTGCATGTCGTAGACGAGCCCCAGGTCCACGATGTTGACCGGGATCTCGGGGTCGAAGCAGGTTCGGAGCTGCTCCCAGACCATCGGCTCCAGCTGCTCGATGGTGAGCGGCTCGCCGGTTTCGGCCGGTCTCGCGGCCTCCGGTGCGGTGGCGATGCCGAGGGCGTCGGCGTCCCGGTTCGAGATACGCAGCAGGCCGCCGTACTGTGGTACGTGCACGGTGTAGGAACCGCCGAGCGACTGCGTCACGACCGCCTTCGTACCCTGCGGCAGCAGGACCGTGTGGCCGGCCGGCACCATGACCGCCTCGCAGTCGCGGGACAGCTCGACCCATTCGTTCTCATCGCTCATCGTGATCTCCTCGAGGGGACATCCCCGGGCAGGGGCACCCCTCGCTGGTGGCCTTTTCAGGTGCCGACGTGGACTTCCGCCGCGCGGTGGGCAAAGGATAGCGATCGCGACGCGTGAAGCCAGACGGTCGCCTCCCGGGCTGGCGGAGCGCGGGGTTCCTCGCTAACGAACAAACGTTCACTTGGGTCGCTGGCAAGGCACGCGGCATCGCGCGCGACGAGGAGTCGAGACCATGGCGTACGAGCACGGGAAGATCACGAACGAGGGCATCGCCAAGGTTCGTGAGCGCATCGGCAAGGGCTTCGAGGGCCGCCAGCCGTGGCGGACCGAGGTGGGCCGCGACACCATCTGGCACCTCGCACACGCGATCGGTGACCTGAGCCCGCTGTACACCGACCGTGACTACGTCGAGAGCAACACCCGCTGGGGCAAGCTGCAGTGCCCGGGCGTCGTGCTGCGCTGCTTCGACACGCTGAGCGCCCCGGGTTCGGCCGGGCTTCCCGAGGGCCTGCCGGGCGTGCACTCGATCTGGTCCGGTTCGCATTACGAGTGGTACCGCCCGGTCCTCGAGGGCGACCGGATCCGCTCCGAGAGCTACCTCAAGGACGTCGTCGAGAAGGCCAGCAAGTTCACCGACGGACGGACGGTCTACATGACCTACGAGGCGGTGTACTACGACCAGACGAACGCCTGCATCGGCAAGCGCAGCGATACCTACATGCGTGCCGACCGCAACAAGACGCGCGAGAAGGGCGTCTACAAGGAGATCGAGCCGCTCGCGCAGTGGACGCCGGCCGACATCGACCGCTTCCAGGAGCAGTACCGCAACGAGAAGCGAACGACGCAGCGCCTCTGGGAAGACGTCAGCGTCGGCGACGACATCGGACGAGTCATCAAGGGCCCGCTCACGCCGACGGCGGAGATCGCGTTCGAGTCGTTCTTCGGCATGTACCTCGTCGGCAACGTCGTCGCGTCGCGGCTCCTCGACAAGCACCCGATGCTCATGGTGCCGAACGAGCAGGGCGTTCCCGAGCCCCCGCAGCGTGTCCACTGGGACAACAAGTTCACGCAGGACACGCTCGGCCTGCCCGGCGCGTACGACCTCGGCCTCGAGCGCCTGTCCTGGATGTGCCACGCGGTCACCAACTGGATGGGTGACAAGGGACACCTCGCGTTCATCGACGCGCGCTACAAGCGCTTCAACTACCTCGGTGACGTGACCTGGGGCGGCGGCAAGGTCGTCGAGAAGTTCGTGCGCGACGGCAAGAAGATGGTGAAGCTCGACGTGCACACCATCAACCACCGCGACGAGGTCACGGCGACGGCGACGGCCGAGGTCGAGCTGGAGAGCCGCGCGGCGAGCTGAGCGTCGCAGCCGCAGGGCGAGTACGAGCGGCGGGCGACGGCTGCCGTCGCCCGCCGCGCGTCCGGCCCGGTCGCGCGGGTTCGGCTCGAGGACGAGCCGACCCAGCCTGGGCGCTCGGTCGCGGCGAAGATCGTTTCGGCGCTCCTTCTCGCCGTCTTGGTGTCCGGCGATCGAGCTGCCGGTGGCGCGCTGCGTCGCCGAGACGGGCGCAGCGCGCTCCTGGCCTGGCGTCCGGTCCCGTTTTGCAGATGGGTCGCAAGAGAATATGGTAAGCGGCTGTGACGGGCCCCGGGGGCCCTCGCGCGGAGCGTCTCGGTGGTCGTGGCTCATCTCCTCCTGGTTCTCTGTGCCATCGCGATGGGTGCCGCGATCGGCCTCCTGTCGGGGCGCGTCGAGCGGGCGCTGTCGCCCGCGAGGACGTTCGCCTTCGTGTCGGCCGCGCTGGTGGTCCTGCTCCACCTCCTGCCGGAGGCGGTCGGGCGGGAGGGCGTGGCTGCACTCGCGGTGTTCGTCGCGGGCTTCGCGATGCCGGTCGTCTGCGAGCGCGTGCTGCGCCGGATGCGCGGCGGCCGGCTCCGGGGCGACGACCGGGCGGACGAGGCTGCCGCTGACGTCGGGCTCGAGATCGGCTACTTCGGGCTCCTGCTGCACAACCTCGGCGACGGTCTCGCGATCGCCGCGTATGCGGGCCCGCTCGCGACGGGCCCGGTGGCGGCCGACGTCGCGCTCTCGATCGCAGCGCATTCGATCCCGGTGACCGCGCTGCTCGTGGTGGCGTTCGCGCGGCATCGCGGCGCGCGCGCGGCGCTCCGCCGCGCCGCCGGCCTGGCGCTCGCGACCGTCGTCGGCGCGCAGCTCGGAGACCTGGTTCCCGCAGCGCTGGCGCGCGCATGGGAGCCGTGGATCGGGGCTGGTCTCGCCGGCCTGCTGCTGCACGTCATCGCTCACGACTGGCCCGTCGAGCGGACCAGGAGCCGGATGCAGCGCGTCTGGGAGATGAGCGCAGTCGCGGCAGCCGTGATTCTCGTCTTCGGGGCCGGGCACGACGCGGAGGGGCCCGCGGGCGAGACGCGCGCTGCGTTCGGCGACGCGCTGCTCGACCTCGGGCTCGAGACCGCACCCATGCTGCTGGTCGGACTTCTCGCCGGTGCGATCGTCCAGACTCTCGGGGGGCGGATCCCGGAGACGCTCCTACGCGGCGGAGCGGCGTTCCGTCAGGCGCTGCGTGGCGCGATCGTCGGGACGCCGCTGCCGGTCTGCGCTTGCGGAGTGCTGCCCATCGGCAACGCGCTGCGCCAGCGTGGCGCAGGGGCTGCGCTCGTGGTCGCCTTTCTGCTCGCGACGCCGGAGGTCGGGATCGAGACGTTCGCGCTGACGGTGCGGTTTCTCGGGGGGAGCTTCGCCGTCGTGCGCGTCGTGGTCGCGCTGCTCGCCGCCGTGGCTGCGGCGGTCGTCATCGCGCGAGTCGCCGGCGTGCGATCGCACGACCCCTCGCCCACGGACCGAGCCGGGGGGAGGCCGCTCTTCGCGGAGAATCGGGACGCGCCGCTGGCGGTGCGACTTCTGAGGAGCTTCGACGAGCTCATGGACCACAGCGGCGCGTGGATCGTCGTCGGTGTGGTCTGTGCGGCGTTCGCTCAGATCTCGGTACCCGCCGATGCGTTGCATCGCTTCGCCGTCGGCGGGCTCGACGTCGTGCTGGTGTCGCTGGTCGCGATTCCCAGCTACGTGTGCGCGGCCTCCGCGACGCCGCTCGCGGCGGTGCTGATCGAGAAGGGACTCTCTCCCGGCGCGGCGCTCGCGCTCCTTCTGCTCGGCCCCGCAACGAACGTCGCGACGGTCGTCGCGCTGCGCCGCTGGTACGGTATGTCCGCGACCGCGTTCGCGCTGGCCGCTCTCGTCGGGGTCGTCTGGCTCGCCGCGTTCGCGCTGAATGCGGCGCCACTGCCGCTGGCGACGGGGCTGCACACGGCGCTGCCCCACGACCATGGCGTCCTGGCGTATCTGTCCCTGGCGGTGTGCTGCGCTCTGCTGGTCCGACAGATCTGGCGGCACGGATTGCGCGGCTGGCTCGGGTCGCTCGGGCATCTCCTCGCAGCCCACGACCACGATCACGACCACGCGGGACACGGCCACGCGCATGGCGGCCAGGCGGGCACCGTCTGCTGCGAGCCCGGGGCTCCCGAGCCCACGCCGTCCGGAGCCAGCAGAGCTACCGTTCGCTGAGGGCGATCGGCGCGACGCGATCGCGACGGCGGTGCCCCATCGCTCGACGGCGGTGCCCTATCGAGGGAGACGCGTTACGCGCCGCGACCGCGCTCCCGGGGGCGCGAGGTCGCGCAGCACGCGCTCGACGCCGAGCTTGTCGATGAGCCGGAGAGCCGAGGTGCTGACGCGAAGCCGGACGAAGCGCTGCTCGCTGGGAACCCAGATGCGCTTCCACTGCAGGTTGGGCAGCTGGCGTCGCTTGACGCGACGGTTGGAGTGCGAAACGGCATTCGCGGTGTTCGGGCCGCGCCCCGTGATCATGCAACGTCGCGCCATTGCTCATCCTTCCTCTCGTGGTCGGGGCTCGTCGGTCTCATCGTCGGCGACCCATCCGGGAAACGGATCCGGCAGCGTCGCCCAGGCTTCCGGTCCCGCGTTGATCTCGCCAGGGGAGAGGAGGGCAGCGTCGAGGCGACCGCGCAGGGCAGCCTCGTCCATCTCGACGCCGATGAAGACCAGCTCCTGCCGGCGATCGCCCCAGGGTTCGCGCCAGTCCTGGTAGGGCTCCTCGCCGGTTTCCTCGGCCTCGCGGAGCGCCTCTTCCGACTGGGCGGCGTACCAGGGGCCTGCCCCCTCGCAGGCCGCGGCGAGCCCGGCCTGCGACCAGGTGCCGGCCAGGTCCATGCGCGACGCGAGCCAGAAGAAGCCCTTGGAGCGCAGGACACCGGCGAACGTCTCGCTCTCGTTGAGAACGTCCCAGAGCCGGCCGGGGTGGAACGGGGTGCGCGCCCGGTAGACGAAGCTCGCGATGCGATACTCCTCCGTCTCCGGGACGTGCTCGCCGCGCAGCTCGCGCAGCCAGCCCGGTGACTGGGCCGCCTGCTCGAAGTCGAAGAGGCCGGTCGCGAGGATGGTCTCGAGCGGTACGCTCCCGTGCGCCGCGCGCACGATGCGGGCGCCGGGGTTCAGGTGGCGCAGGATGGCCTCGAGGCGATCGGCGTCGCGGGGCGGGACCAGATCGAGCTTGGCGAGCACGAGCACGTTCGCGAACTCGATCTGCTCCACGAGGAGATCGGAGACGTGTCGCTCGTCGTCCTCACCGAGCGCGATGCGGCGTGCCTGCAGGTCGTCCACGCTCTGCCAGTCGGCGAGAAAGTTCTTCGCATCGACGACCGTGACCATGGTGTCGAGGCGGGCGACGTCGGACAGGCTCGTCCCCGAATCGTCGGTGAAGGTGAACGTCTCGGCGACCGGCAGCGGCTCGGAGATGCCCGTCGACTCGATGAGCAGGTAGTCGAAGCGGCCCTCGCGCGCGAGCTTCGCGACCTCGAGCAGCAGGTCTTCGCGCAGCGTGCAGCAGATGCAGCCGTTCTGCATCTCGACCAGCTTCTCGTCCACGCGGGAGAGCGCCGCGCCGCCGCTCCGGACCAGGCGGGCGTCGACGTTCACCTCGCTCATGTCGTTCACGATGACGGCGACCTTCCGCCCCTCGCGGTTCGCGAGCACGTGGTTGAGCAGCGTGGTCTTTCCGGCGCCGAGAAATCCGGACAGGACGGTCACGGGGAGCGGGCCGCGCGCAAGCGTCATGGCCGGCATATATGCAATGGAGTTGCGATAGGGTCAAGGCGCGGCAGGGAAATAAACGCAACTGAGTTGCAATAGAAGCGGCTGCCCGGTAGGACGTGAGCGATCGAGTGGGTGGGCGCGCACCGGCGGCCCGAAGCGGAGTGCCGTGGATGATTCTATCGGACCGCGACTTGAAGAGACGGCTCGCGAGCGGATCGATCGTGGTCGAGCCGCTCGACGACCCCGAGGTGCAGATCCAGCCAGCGAGCATCGACCTGCGCCTCGGTGACCGCTTCCTGTCGATCGATGGCGACCTCGCGCACGACGTCGGGGATGGTGAAGCCTTCGTCCTGGCGCCTGGGGGCTTCGCGCTGGGAGCGACCGCGGAGCGCGTGCGCGTTCCGCACGATCTCGTCGCCCGTGTCGACGGACGAAGCAGCGTCGGCCGCCTCGCCGTCCTGGTCCACGCGACAGCGGGCTTCGTCGATCCCGGCTTCGAGGGTGTCATCACGCTGGAGCTCGCCAACCTCGGATCACGACCGGCGGTGCTGCAGCCGGGGATGCGCGTGTGCCGGATCGTGTTCCACACGCTGACGAGTCCCGTCGAGCGACCGTACGGCCCGGAGCGGGGAAGCAAGTACAGCGGCCAGGACGCGCCGTGGACGAGTCGCCTCGAGCGGGTGCAGCGGACGGGTGCCGTGGCGACGGGTGCGCGCCGATGACCGCTCGGGGCACGGTCGAAGCGCCGGCGACGCGCGACCCGCTCGCCCAGGACGCGGCCTTCGAGGAGCGCATCGCGTTCTTCGAGCGAGTGCTGCGCGAATGGCTCGACGATGACCGGGTGGGCATCGCGTGCGGCTCGTGGGAGGACGGCGGAATCGTCGAGCTGATACCGCGTCGCCGCGCACGGCTCCTGCCCGCCGCCTACCAGGGATGCTTCCTCGGCGTGCGGGAGCTGCGCGTCGCCGGGGGAGAGCACCACATGCACCTGGATCTCGGTCGCGTCCACGCGATCGCGTGCGCCGTGGTGCCGAGCGTGTGCTTCGCGTTCCGCCCTTCGTTCGAGGTGCGCCTCCTCGTCACCGGCCCCGGCGGCGCGCCGACCGACCGCGCAAGCATGAGCCTGATGCTGCTCGATCCTTACCCCGCCGGAGGTCTCGACGGCGACGTGGTGCAGCGCTTCTTCGAGCGCGCGCGCCGGCACGTCGCAGAGCGGCCGGACCTCGTGCGCGTCGAGATCGCGTCGCAGGTCCGCACGTCGGGTGAGGGGGCAGCGATCCTGCGCTGCCTGAAGGACGTCGTCGCGTCGGATCTCGCCGACGAGCCCGCCTGGGACGTCGCCCTGGAGCAGCTGAACGCGGGCGCCCGAGCCGCCCCGGCAGAGCCCCTGGATCCGCCCGTGCTGCCGCTGCTCGAGGGCGCGCTTGGGCTGCGTGAAGCCTCGCTCGTGATCCACCGCGAGCGGACGCTGGTGGAGTTCCAGACGGAAACGCTGGCGGGCGTGGAGCGCAGCGTGCACGACGGGCACGTGTCCTGGCAGATCGGACGGTTCGACCAGCACCATTGCCATCTGTCGATCGGAGCGGTCACGCGCGTGCTGTTCTCCGCCGAGCCCGTGCCGTGTCAGGGCGGGCGGCTGAACTACACGGTGTGGTTCCTCACCGCTGTCCCCTGCGGCAACCCGTACCGGCGCAACGGCTACTTCTCGGTCGTTCTCAACCGACCGTACGACGAGCGCGGGCCGCGCGCCGAGATCATCGCTCAGGTGATCCGTCTCTTCCTCGAGCATCGGAGCGCTCCCTTGGTCGAGGCCGACGCGACGTTCCTGGACGCCGTGGCGGCCTGCTCCGGAACTGCTCGCTGACCGCGGTGCGGGTGGTCGCGTGCCCAGGCTCACCCGTGCCGACTCGTCGCTGGTCGTCGAGATCCTCGAGCAAACGCTCGCGGCCTCTCCAGGCGGCCTCGGGCGCGCGCGCCGGCTCGAGGCGATCGTCGAGCGGCTGCGCGGTCGCATCGCTCAGGCGGCGGTCGCGTCGGGCGAGGGCGCACGGCGGCAGGATGACGTCCCCGCCCGGGTGACGGTCTCGAGGTCGGACGGGCCCGGCGCCGATGGTGGAGCTCTCTCGTGAGGCAGGATTCTCCGGTCTTCGATGTCGTCGTGAGCGGAGGCACCTGCGTGACGCCATGGGGACCGGTCGAGGCCGACCTCGGCGTGCGGGATGGAAGGATCGCGGCGCTCGGTTCGCTCGGGAGCTGCATCGCCGGGGAGAGATTCGACGCGCGCGGGTTGCACGTGCTGCCGGGCGCCATCGACACGCAAGTTCACTTCCGGGAGCCGGGCCTCGAGCACAAGGAGACGATCGCCTCGGGGACCGCGGCGGCTCTCCTCGGGGGCGTGACGACGGTGCTGGACATGCCCAACACGGTTCCCCCCACCACCACGGCCGACGCACTCGCCGACAAGGTCGGGCGGGTCCACGACCGGGCGTGGACCGACATCGCGTTCTTCGTCGGTGCGACTCCCGAGAACGCGAGCACGCTCGGGGCACTCGAGGGCCTGCCCGGTTGCTCGGGGGTGAAGCTGTTCATGGGGAGCTCGACCGGCAGCCTGCTCGTGGATGACGAGGCGGCGCTTGCGGAAGTGATGCGCCGCGGTCGACGGCGCATCGCCGTTCATGCCGAGGACGAAGGTCGCCTCGTGGAGCGACGCCACTTCGCGGAGGCACCGGGTGCGGGCGTCGGCGTTCACCCGGTGTGGCGGGACGAGCTCAGCGCCCTGCTCGCGACCGAGAGGTGCCTGCGTCTCGCTCGGCGCTTCGGTCGGCGGGTGCACGTTCTCCACGTGACGACCGCCGAGGAGCTGGAGGTCCTCGAACGGCACCGTGACGTCGCCACCTTCGAGGTCACGCCCCAGCACCTGACGCTCGCGGCACCCGACTGCTACGAGCGCCTCGGCACGCTGGCGCAGATGAACCCGCCCATCCGGGATGCGCGCCACCGAACGGCGCTCTGGCGCGCCGTGCGCGCGGGGCTCGTCGATGTCGTCGGCTCCGACCACGCCCCCCACACGCGCGAGGAGAAGGCGCGCCCGTACCCGACGTCTCCCTCCGGCATGCCCGGCGTGCAGACGCTTCTGCCCGTGATGTTGACGCACGTCCACGAGGGGCGTCTCTCGCTCGCTCGGCTGGTGGACCTCGTGGCCAGCGGGCCCGCGCGAGTCTACGCGATGGCCCGAAAGGGTCGTATCGCCGTCGGGGCGGACGCGGATCTCGCGTGTGTGGACCTGAATCGGCGCGTTCGCCTCACGCACGCGATGATGCGCTCCGCCTGCGGATGGAGCCCCTTCGATGGATTCGAAGTCGTGGGGTTTCCCGTGGCAACGCTTCTTCGCGGCCGCGTCGCCATGCGGGACGGTGAGCTCGTCGGCGCCCCGGGGGGACGCCCGGTCGTGTTCGAGGACGCTCTCGCGGCACCGCTTGCTGGAGACGACACGCGTTCGTGACCTCGCTTGCGAACGGCGCAAGCGTTCGCGCGCGGCGTCGTTGCATCGGGAGCGCGTGCGCGCTCCCGTGCGTGCCGCGTGTCAGCGGACCGCGAGGCGAATGTCGTCCTCGTCGATGCGCTCCGAGGCCTTCTGCACGATGAAGAGACGGCGTGCGTGCCCCGTCCCGACGAGGATGTGCAGGGTGTGCGGCGCGACCCGACAGTCGAGCGACACCCATTCCGACAGCTCGACGGTCGTGTCCCGGGGGGCGCGCAAAGCGCTGCGGACCCACGAGGCGAGTGTGCGCGCAACGGCCGGATCCGTGGCCCGGAGCCGAGGAGGCCTCGCCGGCGGGCGAGGCGGCGGCGAGAGTCGAACGAAGAACGGGTCTTCCACGCATCAGGTCCCGGAGAGAGCGTAGACGCACCGACATCCTACTTGCAACTCAATCTCAAACACAATAAGCATGCAGCGATCTGGGCGGCAGGTCGATCGGGAGCTCGAGTGAGATGCACATCGCGGAGGGAGTGCTGCCGGCGCGCGACGCGCTGCTGTGGTGGGCGGTCGCGACGCCGGCGCTCCTCTGGGGGTGGCCTCGGGCCGCGGACCGCAGCGCGGAGCAGGATCTCGACCGGCGTTCGCTCGAAGGGATGGCTGTCGGCCTGCTGTTCGCGATGACCCTGCTGCCCATTCCGGTGCCCGTCGCGGGTGCTACCTCGCACATCTGTGCCACGCCCGTGCTCGCGCTTCTCCTCGGGCTACGTCGCATCATCCTTCCGACCGCGCTCGTGCTCTTCGTTCAGGCGCTGTTCTTCGCGCACGGCGGTCTCACGACGCTCGGCGCGAACATCGTCACGCTCGGCGTGTTCGGTCCCGCCGTGGCCGTGCTGGTCGCGCGTGCGCTGACGTGGCTCGGGGCGCCGGCTTTCTCTGCCATCGTCGGCGCGTGCTTCCTCGGGGACGTAGCCGTCTACGCGGGCGACAGCATCATCCTCGCGACGGCGCTCGCCGGAGCGGAGAGCTTCGCGACCTGGCTCGTTCTCATCGGCCTGGGGTTCGCGCCCGTCCAGCTGCCGCTCGCCGCTCTGGAAGGGTTCCTGAGCGGGTTTCTCGTTCGTGGCCTCGCGGAGCGTCGATCGAGCGTCGTTCCCGCGTGGCTCGACTCCGCGCGCCTCCGCGGCGGCGCGGCGCTCGTGCCGGGGCGGGCTCTGGTGCTGGCGTGCGTTGTGCCGCCCATCGCGGCGCTGCTCGCCGGCTCGCCGGCGCGAGCTGAGGAGGAGCGCTACCGGGGACTCGACGACGTCGTCATCGCTCGAGCCGCGGAGAAGGCGGGGCGCGAGGCGCGGCCCGTGCTCGATCTCGGCGACGGAGAGGTCCCGCTGTTCGTCTTCTCGCTGGGCAGCTTCGTGGCAGGCATCCTGGTTGGCCGCGGCTGGAGCCGTCTGGAAGCACCTCGTGCACGCTGACGCCGCGGCTTCGGTCTTCGGCGGCGCGCACACGCACGCGGCGCTGCTGCGCCTGGTGGCGCTCGCGATCGCCTTGCTCGTCAACGCGTCGTCTTCCGCGGTGGGCTCCGGGGTCCTTCTTGCGGCCGGGATCGTCGTCGTCGTGCACGAGCGCGTTCGCCTCGATCGCGTGCGCGTGGCGCTCGCGTCCGCGACCGTCTCGACGGGTGTACTCGTGATCTCGGCCGCATGGGCTGGCGGTCTCGGCGCGGCCGCGCTTCTGGGAGTGCGGGTGTGCGGCGCGGCCGTCTGGATCGTCTGGTTTGCGGCGACCGTGCGCTGGCCCGCGTTGCGCGACGCACTACGCGGGTCCGGGGTGCCGTCGTCGATCCTGGAATCGGCGGAGACCGGAGTCACGCACGGGCTGGTGCTTCTAGGCGGATTGCAGCGGAAGCATCGTGCGGCGGTCGTTCGCAGCGGAGGACGCCGGCTCCAGGTCGATGCCTGGGGGCAGATCCTCGCCGCGGCGCTCGAGAGCGCCCTGTGTCGGGGCACGGCACTCGGCGTGGCCCGGGTGCTGCGCGGCGCACCCTCGGCCGACGCCGCCGGCGCGTCGCCGCCGGCACCGGAGACGCGCTCCCCGGTCGTCGAGCTCCGTCGGGCGACGCGCGCACGTCGCGGCGGCAGGGGGCTCGCAGAGGTCGACCTTTCCCTGGCCGACGGGGAATGGGTCGTGGTCGCGGGCGCCAACGGTTCGGGAAAGACCACCATGCTCGAGGTTCTGGCGGGCGTCGAGCATCTCGACGAGGGCCGGCTCGAGCGCTTCGCTGCCGTCGTCGATGGTCGGCTCCTGTCCCGACGGGCCGATCCGCGAGTCGGCTTCGTGTGCCACGACCCGGACGATCAGTTCCTCGGGGCCACGCCCCTCGAGGACGTCCGCTGGGGCCTGCGCCAGCGCGGCATCGACGACGGGACTGCCACCGGGAGGGCGCACGCGATCCTCGCGGAGTTCTGCATCGACGATCTCGCCGAAGAGCCGCTGTCGAGCCTCAGCTTCGGCCAGCGTCGCCGTGCCGCGCTGGCGGCGGTGCTGGCCTGCTCGCCGCAGCTGCTGCTCTGCGACGAGCCCACCAGCGGGCTCGACCCGGTAGCGTCGTGGCAGCTGTTCGGCGCGCTCGAGCGCGCCGCCCGCGAGCGGTCGCTCTCCGTGGTGATCACGACGCACGACCTCACCGCCCTGCCGGCGCGCTTCGCACGCGTCGTTCTCCTGCGGGACGGTCGGGTCGTCTTCGACGGGCCGCGACACGAGGCTCTCGAGCCTGCGCGTCTGCGTACCGCGGGGCTGCTACCCGATCCGCCGACGATCGGCGGGGTGGGTGCGGAAGGGCTCGGATGCTGAAGAACGACGAGTCGGTCGGGGCGCGGGCTGCGCACACCCGTCGCGTCAAGCAATGGGTCCGCGAGCTGCTGGTCGACGGTGACGCCGTGACGGTGATGGTCGGAGAGCTCGAGTGCGCGGAGCCTGGGTGTCCGCCGCGAGAGACCGTGATCGCTCTGCTCCGCGAGGGGGGGCGCAGCGAGCAGCGGAAGCTGCATCGCGCGTTGCTCGAGGTGACCCGTTCCGACGTCGAGCGGCTCCTCGCGAGCGGAGGGGGCGGCGACGAGCCCCCGGGCGGCGCGCTTGGTCCCACCTAGGAAGAGGCAGGGAGGTCCGGACGAGATGGTGACAGAGAAGGGGCGGCGTCGTGCCTCGACGTCCACTCCCGTACGGCAGGTCTGGCCGTCGGGGCACGGGACGGCGCCGTGCACGTCTCGCCCGGCGGGACCGAGCCGGAGCGGCGCGCGGTGTCCGCCGCGCGCGGGTGAGCGGTGATGCTCGACTGGCTCGTCGTCGGCGGAGGTGTCCACGGCACCTACCTCAGCTCGCTCCTCACGACACGGTGCGGTGTCGCAGCCGATCGCGTGCGCGTCCTCGATCCCGACCCGGAGCCGCTCGCACGATGGTACCGCTGCGCGCACAACACGGGCATGGAGTTCCTACGCTCGCCCGACGTGCACTGCCTCGGCGACCATCCGTTCGCGCTGCACGAGTTCGCGCGCGGCGACGGAGGTCGCGCGCTGGCGCGCTTCACGGGACCGTATCGAAACCAGCCTTCGCTCGAGCTCTTCCGCGCGCACGTCGACACGATCGTGCGCGAGCGCGGGCTGCGCGCGTTGCGGTTGCGCGGCTGGGCGCGGCGCCTGACCACGGTCGGACGCGGACTGCGCGTCGACACCGACGCGGGCGCGCTCGAGGCACGCCGCGTGGTGCTGGCGATCGGCTCGACGCGACCGGCGTGGCCCGACTGGGCGCGCCAGCTTCGCCGTGCGGGCGGCCGGATCGACCACATCTTTTCGCGCGGCTTCTGCCGGTCGAGCCTCGCGCCCTGGTCGAGAGCGGTCGTCGTGGGAGGTGGCATCAGCGCCGCGCAGACCGCGCTCGCGCTCGCTGCCGATGCGCCCGGCCGTGTCACGCTGCTGTCCCGCCACGAGCTCCGCGAGGAGGACTTCGACGCCCACCCCTGCTGGTTCGGAGGTTGCCTCGGCTCGTTCGTGCGCGAGAGTGATCTGGGCAGGCGCCGCTCGGTCATTCGTCGCGAGCGCAATCGCGGCTCCGTCCCGCCTGCGATCGCACGCGAGCTGTGGCGACAGGTCGCGGAGGATCGGCTGGACGTGCGCTTCGCACCGGTGTCGGACGCGCGACGACTGCCGGCGGGTGGGGTGCGCCTCGATCTCGAAGAAGGCTACGGCGCGCTCGAGGCGGATCTCGTCGTTCTCGCGACGGGCTTCGACCCTGCGCGACCCGGTGGCGCATGGCTCGATCGGGCGATCGGGGAGCTCGGCCTGCCGCGCGCGGGCTGCGGCT
>Ga0172362_10000333_pt1 | contig 37710 bp, 37 predicted proteins | sample LakKivs1_kivu2a2_FD_114534 | JGI IMG/M metagenome (GOLD analysis project Ga0172362, IMG submission 114534) | Sediment microbial communities from Lake Kivu, Rwanda - Sediment s1_kivu2a2 | ecosystem: Environmental > Aquatic > Freshwater > Lake > Sediment | place: Rwanda: Western Province, Lake... | reverse complement strand
TGGTGGCGAAACTGACCTCGACCTTGGCAGGTACGAGCGGTTCCTGAAGACGACGATAAACAAGAGGAGTAACATCACGACCGGTCAGGTCTACCTCGAGGTGATTCAAAGGGAGAGGCGGGGAGACTACCTAGGTAAGTGCGTTCAGATTATACCTCATGTTACGGACGAGATCAAACGCAGGATCCGAGACGCGACGGAGTCAGCGAAGGCAGAAGTCGGCATAGTTGAGATCGGCGGCACCGTCGGTGACATAGAGGGCATGTCGTTCTTTGAGGCGGTCAGGCAAATGAGGCTGGAGGCTGGGGAGGGCAACACTGTCATCGCGCACGTTGCCCTGGTACCGTTTCTTGAGACCACCAGCGAGTACAAGACGAAGCCCCTTCAGCACAGCGTTCAGGAGTTGAGGAGGACGGGCCTACAGCCGGACCTGATATTCGTCCGATCAAAGGGCGCCCCGTCTGAGGATGTTATGGCGAAGGTGGCCCTGTTCTCCTCCGTCGAGAGGCAGTATGCCTTCGCCGCGGTGGACCTGGCTTCAGTGTATGCCTTGCCCGGCTACCTGGATGAGCAAGGGCTTGGGAAGGCATTGTGCTCCAAGCTTAGGCTGAGTTGTCCGGCGCCTGACTGGGGCGACTGGAACGAATCCATAGCAGGCATCGTGAACCCAAGGGACAACGTCAACATCGCCCTTATCGGGAAGTACGTCACCGTGCCTGACAGCTACATCAGCGTCATGGACGCACTCAACCACGCTGGTGGCAAGCTGGGTTTGAAGGTGAACTTGTCCTTGGTCGAGGCAGAAGAGCTCGAGAAGGAGACCGCTGCCACATCATCACTTGAGAAGGCAGACGGGATCTTGGTGCCTGGAGGATTTGGCAGCAGGGGCGCTGAGGGGAAGATGGTCGCGATGAAGTATGCAAGGGAGAAGGGAGTGCCGTTCTTGGGGCTGTGTTTCGGATTCCAACTGTCCGCAGTCGAATTCGCGAGGAATGTCTTGGGCCTCGCGCGGGCCAATTCCACTGAGGTAGACCCGGAAACGCCTGATCCCGTCGTGCACATGTCCAAGGATCAGTTGAACGTCGAGAACATGGGCGGGACTCAAAGACTGGGAGTGAGCAGGGTGAACCTGAAGCCCAAGAGCTTGGCCCACAGGATATATAGAAGAAAGGAGGTGTTCGAGAGACACAGGCACAGATATGAGTTGAATAGCGACTACGTGAAGAGGATAGCGTCAGCTGGGTGCGAGATCGTGGGCACGTCCGACGACGGAAGGGCGGAGGTGTTGGCGCTGTCCACACATCCGTTCTACTTGTCGACGCAGTTCCACCCGGAGTTCAAGAGCTGGCCCGGGTCCCCCAACCCCTGCTTCTTCGCGTTCATTTCCGCCTCATATCGGAGGAGGAAAGGAGAACCGGTTCGAGTCGAGGCCGCGAACTTCAGTTACCCCTCGGAGCGGCCATGGCTTTAGCTAGGGCGGTTCCCCCCACCAACTCGTGAACTCTCCTGTGCAGTGCCGAATCCCTTTCCTTCCACGCCTCAAACTGTCGGCCCGGCTCACCAGCGAATGTGGCGTAGAGATCCTCAGTCTCTTTCAAGAGACTTGGCAGTCTCGCCAGCTTGCCCAACAGCGCCGTCTTTTCGGCAGCGGTCAGGAGCCTCCTGATGGTCTCGGTGAGGCTCAGGTTGAGGGGCCTACCTGAGCTCATGTCCATCACGTCCTGCTCGGTTATCACACCATTCGCCATGCCGAAGTCCGCCTCTTCATTGTAGAGGCCCTGCAGGAATATCCTCAGGACATCATGAGAGGCGTGCAAGCGACCCACGGTGGTGTTGAAGTCGTGACAATAGGACCAAAGAGACCCCGTCGAATAGTCCCCCTTCTCGACAGCCTCTGCGAGGGTTCGGGCCGCTACCTTTCCGGCCTGCATCGAGGAAGCGATTCCACCGCCATGAAGCGGGTCAACCGTGAAACCAGCATCACCAGTGAAGATGACGCCGTCGTGCACTGACGGGGCCATCGGCCTTCGAGTGGGCACTATCGCGGACCCGGCGTGCACGAGCTCCGCACTGTTGAATCCAAGGAACTTCCTAGCGTACGCTTCGAACGCCCTCTCCGGATTCGTCGTCCCCTTCGCCACGCCCAATCCTGCGTTGACCATGTCCTCACCCATCGGGAAGTACCAAATGTATCCACCCGGCGCGGCCTCCTGGTCCAAGTGTATCCTGAGGAACTTCGAGTTGTTTCTCCCCACATTCCTTATCTGCCTGTGACACACCATTGTCTCATCATTGTCGGTCGAGTTGTCGACTTCATTGCCCAAGTTCCTTCTTATCACAGCACCCACGCCAGAGGCCTCCACCGTGATCCTCGCCCTGAGTTCCTCCCTACTCTTCTGCCTCAGGTTCACGCCGCGGACCCCAACGACGGACTTATCGACGATAGGACCTGTGACAGCGAAGCTGTCCCGCAACTCAGCTCCCGCGTCCAAAGCCAGCCCGAGGAGGTACTGACCGAAGCCCATTCTGTCCAACATCATACCTCTAGCTCCCTGTTGCTCAAGGTGGAACGTCACCTTCCAGTCCGGTGAGACGATCTCAATGCCGTCCACCAACCCGTGGTACGCGGGTTTCGGCGGATTGATGTCCAGCTCACTGAAGACGTCGGTGCTAATCGCATTCCCACAGGTCTTGTCGCCTATCTTGGCCCTTGGGCTCTGATCAAGCATGAGTACGGAGAGACCGGCCTTCGCCGCGAACCTTGCTGCAGTCGCCCCAGCTGGCCCAGCACCCACGACGAGCACGTCATACATGACGGACCGCCCGTCCGCTTATGGATAAATGTAACCTGAATGGCTCACTCAACGTCTCACTTGGAGCTTGAGATGACTAGCGAGGGACGCGCCCAGATTGAGGTGTCTAAGCTTGAGACGTACAGGTCCAGCAACAAGGAGTATGTCCCGTCCAAGGCCCCCGTGTTCTACAACCCGCTCATGAAGACAAACAGAGACATCGCCGTGGCCTTCCTCAGAACCATCGGATCGATTTCGGAACGGAAAGTGGTCGTCGGCGATCCCCTCGCTGGAGTCGGCGTGAGATCCGTAAGGTTTCTGCTGGAGACCGAAGTGACGGACAGGGCATTTTCCAATGATCTCAACAAGCGCGCCTTTGAGCTCATCCGAAGAAATGCCAAGCTGAACAGGGTTGGGAGGAGACTCCACGCGAGCTGCAATGACGCGAACGTGTTCTTGGCAGAACACTCGGAGCCCGGGGAGAGATTCTCATACGTCGACATCGATCCCTTTGGCAGTCCAGCTCCCTTTCTTGACAACGCCGTCATGTCCCTGATCCATGGAGGGTATCTAGCAGTGACCGCCACCGACTCGCCGGTGCTCTGCGGACTCTTCCCCAACAAGATGAGGCTAATGTACGACTCGTATTGTCGCAAGTTGCCGTGCAAGAAGGAGATCGGGGTGAGGGTTCTCATCGGAGCGGTAGTTCGGGCCGCAGCTCGTCACGAGATCGGCGCAGATCCTTTGATCTGCTACGCGGAGAGGAACTACTTCAGGGCTTATTTCCGGCTCCACAGAAGCAGATCCAAGGCTCTTTCCGCTGTGGGGAGCATCGGCTACGTTGCGTCGCGAGATGGCGATGAGGGCTGGGAGGCGATGAGCTGCTATGACCTCGCCGAGCTGAACGCAGGCATAAGGCCGAAAAAGGCCGTCTATGGTCCCATGTGGACGAGCGCGTATGAGGATTCCCTCTTCGCGTCCAGACTCGCCGAAGGAGGGGCAGGCGTTTCCCCAGAGTCGGACGCGCTCATCGGCAAGGTTCGCGCCGAGGAGAGTGACATCCTGGGCTACTACCCTCATGACTTGCTGGCAAAGGCATGCGGCGGGAGAGCCCTCCCCATCGTCGAGATCTTGAACAGAATTCGGAAGGCGGGGATAAGAGCCGGCAGGACGCTCTTCGATCCCAGCGCGGTCAAGGCTCAGGCCAGTTTCAAAGAGGTGACCGATGCCCTTTCCACGGGGCCCGCTATCCCTTGAGCCCCAAGCACAAGAGGTAGCTCTCCGTGCTCCTCTTCCTTGATGCGGCTGCTCTGAACTTCGTGGTCTTGCTGAAGAACGGTCTCACATAACGCACCAGTCCTGGTGAGAGTTTCCCCTCGAATATCTTGACGACCAAGTTGCCCCTATTCCTAAGGAAGGCTTTGGATATCTCGACCGCCCGCCTTGCCAGCGCTACTTGCCTCTCGTGGTCAAGCTCATATCTGCCCGTCATGTCTGGAGCTAGATCGGAGAGAACCAGATCAACGGTACCCGGCGCGAGCACAGCCGCCACAGATGATTCGAGAGCTTGGTCCATCACGTCTGCTCTGATGAATCTGACTTGAGAGAGCCCGAGGGCTTTCTGGTTCTCCTCGTCCACCGCCACCACCAATCCGTCTCTGCCAACCCGCTCTGAAGCGTATTGCGTCCAGCCACCGGGGCTCGAGCCGAGTTCCAGAACCCTCATCCCACTTCTGAGGAGCCTGAACCTCTTGTCCATCTCCATGAGCTTGAACGTGGCCCTGCTCCTGTAGCCAAGTTCCATCGCCCTTCTGTGATAGAAGTCCCTGCTCCTCTCTTCCACCCAACGACGCTTGGGATTAGGCATTCTGCGGCCGGTACGCTACCTCCGAGGTCAAGACCCACTCCTCGATCCAAACGCAACGCTCTGGAGACACCTCGGCACTTGGGGCACACTGAGAGAAGTACGGACAAGTGATGCAGGGAGCGCCCATTATCGAGTCCAGTTTCAGAGGAGGTTTGGTCGAGAAGATCTTGTACGTCCACCTGCCGTCGCTGAGGAACTTTTCCCTACCTATCAGGCCCCATCTCTCAAGCCTCACGCAGATTCTTGAACCCTCTCTGCTGCTAACTCCTATCCTTTTCCAGAGCTCGGTCTGCAGAATTCCCTCAGGCCCGGCCCTCATCACTATGTCTAGGGCCTTCCTTTCAAGGGTGCTCCTTTTCGTGACGAACCGGGACGACAAGACTCATGTAAAGAAACCCAACGGAATTATTAAGCGCTTATCGTCACAGTTGAACCTTGAGCCCCAGAACCTCGATCATTTCCTTGTACCTGTTCCGCAGCGTTACCTCGGTGACGTTCGCCACTGATGCCACGGTCTTCTGAGTTATTGGCGTGCTCACCATCATGGAGGAAAGATAGATACAGGCTGCGGTCAAGCTCGTAGGAGACCTGCCACAGCTGAGCTTCTTCTCCTTGGCCCGCTCAAGAAGCTCAAGCGCGATCTTGAGGCCCTTTCCCCGCAGGTTGAGCTTGTCAGATAGCCTGACCAACACGAGCGTTGACTCGTCCTTGTTCTTCGGGGAACCCATGCTCCAAACCATCTCCCTGTAGGACTTCGCCACCGAGGACTTCTTAACCCCGGAGACCTTCGATATCTCCTCAAGGGTTCTCGGGTTGTCAAACCTCTTGCATGACATGTACAGCGCCGCCATCGCTTCAGCTTCCATCGCCCTGCCTTTCACCAACCCCTTTAGGTGAGCCTCCTTGTATATCTCGGCGGCCCTCTCAACGACAGCCCTCGGGCAGTTCAGCTTGAGACCTGAGCTGCTTATCAGCCACTGAGCTTTCGGGAGGGAACGGACCTCGGATGAGGAAGAAGCCGAGCGATCCTGCCACTTGGCTAGCCTGAGGTACCGGTTCGGATCCTGCGAATCTCCCTCGGTCCTCTTGGTCGGCACGATCTTCGTTGAGAGTCCCCCGCTGTCGAAAAGTGAAGACCTCGGCGGACCTATCCTCTCCATCTGATCCCTTTCCTCCTCTGTGAAGGCGCGCCATTCCGGAGAGAAATCGTACTCGGTCTTGTGAACCACGAGCCCGCAGTCCGAACACGCAAGCTCTCCGGTATTGGAATCATACAACAACTTCTTCGAGCCACAGTGGGGGCAGAACTCCTCCTTGGCCATCATCTGACACCCTTGCCCTTCCAGAGGAAAAGCTTCATGGATTCCTTCAGTGTGGCGCCTTTCGACTCTGATTCGACGACCGCAAAGGGCCTGTCCACGTTGCCTATGACATCCCTGACGCGAGCGACTTGGTTGCCATTGACATCGCAAAGCCTGTCGCCAATTCTTGGGACCTTTCCCAACCTCACGAGGAACTTGTTTTGCGCGGTGGGACCACTCACACAACCTACGTCAACGAGCCTCGTCCCCCCAGCCAAACGCAGTTTCAGCGGACTATACGCGTATATAATCATTCGGTTTTGTGAGTCTTGCTCCTGTTCGCTGCAATTCTCCGCGATAATTTCCCAATTACTCTTGACTTCGCTTCAGCCGTGAAGACGAGCATCCTGAAGGACCCTGCCCTTCCCGTCTTGGGGTAGGACTTGCCGGGTTGAATCTCGAACCTGAACTTCAAGTCCTCGGCTGCCGATTTGAACTCGGACTCTTTAGGGGCCGGGACCGCAACTGGCCTGGGAACCCTCCTGCCCTCCTGTCTGGATCTCCTAGAGTCTAAGTACTGAGGGTATATCACTCTGTAGCGGTCTTTGCCTATCCTCTTCATGCGCTCGCTGCTTCCTCAAGAAGCACCCCATTGAGGGTTCCGTCCTTGCCTGGTTTGGATGTGACCTTCACCATACCGATCGTCGACTTGACTATGGCACCTTTGGTTATGATCCCTCTCCTTGAGTACAAGGGGTTCGAGGGATTGTCGGCAAGCGCTAGGATCTTGGTCCTCGTGGTCTTTCCGTCCTTGGAGTTCACGTTCACCATGCCTGTGGCCCTGACTCTGAGTTTGGTGTTCGCTCCGAAGACCCTCCTCTCTTCAACCACTTCCTCTCCCTCGGAAACCTTGGTCTCAGTAGGGCCGCGGCCCATCTCATACTCACGCCTGCTTCTGGACGGGGTCCTTGCGCCCCCTGTCCTCTTCCTCTTCTTGAGGTTCACTTGGTATATCGTCATTGCCCCGCGAGTGACTGCGACCTAGATAAGAGTTTGGACCGGTCTCAGCATCTCGCTAAGTCCGCCCGAGCCTGAGTTCTGGAGATACGGTCGGCGGAAAGCTTTAATGAGTTGTGATCGTGATGGCTAGTTGATATGAAAGTCGGCATTAGCATGTGGAGCTTTCACAGAGCAGCCGAGCGAGGCAGGATGAGCGTCGCCGACTTCATTCATGTCGCCGACGGTCTCGGGACCGAAAACGTGGAACTTCTGAACGTGTTCTGGCACGAAAAGGACGACGAGATAAGGCAGGCGTCCGACCTGTTGCGCGAACTGGAACTATCCGTGTCCGCCTATGACGTCGGCAACGATTTCGTCCAAGCTGATCGTTCCGATTTCCGGAATGCGGTGCGGGAGGTGCAACGCGGGGTCGACGTCGCGAGGAAGATCGGCGCGCCAATCGTGAGGGTGTTCGCGGGCGTGCCGAAGGACGGGATCTCTCCCGCACAAGCCTTCGAGTTGATGATAGAGGGCCTATCCGCTGGCGCGGACTACGCCGGGGGACATGGGGTCAAATTGGCCCTTGAGAATCATGGGGAGTTGTACGGGACCGCAACCCAGTTGCTGGAGATAATGCGGAGGGTTGGCTCCGCCAATCTGGGTCTGAACTTCGATGTCGGCAACTTCGTACCAGCTGGGGACGACGCCAATTCTGCAATCGACAGGGTCTTCAGACACGTCCTCCACGTCCACATGAAAGACATCAGGCAGGCGAAACCTAGCGACGAAGAGGTATTCGAGGGCGTCGACTCACGGAGATATGCAGTGGTCGGACCTGGGGAGGGCAGAACGGACATCGCCAAGTTCGTGAGAAAACTCAGTGCCCTCGGTTATGCTGGGGTGATATCGCTCGAGAACGAAAGCGCTGGCGATGAGTTTGAGAACACGAAGAGATATCTGGTCGTTCTGAGGAGAATGATGGAGTAGAGGAAGGGCCCCAGATGTACATCTCCAGGCTGGAGCTGAAGGGGTTCAAGTCATTTGCCGACAAGACGACAATCCGTCTTTCTCCCGGCCTCAGCGTGATCACCGGCCCCAACGGCTCCGGGAAGAGCAACCTGATTGACGCGGTCAGGTTCGTGATGGGAGAGAACTCGACCAGAGCCCTGCGGGCTGACAAGCTAGCCAGCCTGATATCAGACGGGGCCAGAGGAAAGGGGCAGAAGTACTACGTCAGGATGGTGATTGACAACAGCGACAGGGGAATCCCCATGAATGAGGATGAGCTCGTCGTCACCAGATACTTGGACGAGAGAGGGGAGAGCAAGTACTTCCTAAACAGGCGCAGAGCTCAGAGATCGGTCGTGATGAACGTGTTGAGCATGGCCGGACTGAGTTCCAGGGGCTACAACATAGTCGTTCAGGGAGAGATATCTAGAATATCAGAGAAGAGCCCAGAGGAGATCAGAGGCATGATCGAAGAAGCCGTGGGGATCTCCAGCTTTGACGAGAGAAAGAAGCAAGCGGAGGGAGAACTGAAGGAGGCGGAGACCAACATGAGGGTTGCCATGAGCCGACTCGAGGAAGTGAGGAGCAACATCGAACAGCTGGAGCGGGACATGAACCGCGCCATGGCTTCGGTGACCCTGCGCGAAATGACCGAGGAGCTCAAGAGATACATGCTATCCAACCGGCTGAGTTCGCTCGAGCCAAGGCTGCAGGAGGCTCTGAACTACATCAGCGAGCTGTCGGCCAACGCAGGGGGGATCGAGGACGAAAGGAGAAAGGCGACGGAAGGGAGGAAGGCCCTGGTCGACGCGATACTGAAGCTCGACGCTGCGGCTGAGGACACATCAAAGATGAGCTCAAGCGAACTCGCTGAGACTCTGACGAATGAGACGGCCGAGCTGGCAAGGCTCGAGTATGGCCTTCAGCAGTGGAAGGAGTCCAAGAGGCGGCTGTCAGCCGAGATAGGCGAGCGAAGACAACTGAGGAGGAAGACGTCCTCAGCGATAAGGTATCTGAGGAGAAGGAGGAGGGCCGCCGTGGCCAACATCAGGGTTTTGGGACTCAGGATCGAAAAGTCTTCTTCCGTCAGGGATAGGATCAAGCGGATCGCAGACAAGGCCAGAAAGGACGGCGAGTCCTCGCAGAAGACGCTCGAGGAAGTCGAAGCCGCACTTCAAGCCCTCAAGTTGGATGCGGCTCAGACTGAGTTCGAACTGAGGAGGATCGATGAGCAGATCGGGGAACTGGAACGGAGCGAGATAGCTGCTGCCGAGAAGAGGAGGCTTCATGTCAAGAAATACCTGAGATCCAGAATGAAGGTCGAGAGGCTCAACGCGCGCTTGGGGACCATGACGAAGGAAGCTCAGACGTTCGGCGAAATCCTAGCTCAGAGCCTATCCAAAGCGGAGAGACTCGAGAAGGGCGAGATGACCGTGAGAGAACTCATGAGCAAGTTGGAGGCGGCCGCGGAAAGAGTGAGAGGGAAACTTGAGAACACGTTCGGCCTCAACGCCTCAGACCCTCGCTATGTCGCACTTGTGCTCAAGGAGGCGGGCATCTCGGTACCTGGACTGCTTAGGGAGCTGATCAGTTATCCGCCGGATCTCGAACCCGCCATGAACGCGACCCTAGGGGATTGGCTTGACGCGATAGTGATCGGAAAGGAGGAGGACACCTCGGCCATTCTGATATCCCTCCTGAACATCGGCATTGATTCGGCATGGCTGGTGAGAGAAGGCGAACCCCAAGAGGCAGGCCGAGAGACCGGGGACAGGCTGATAGACCACATTCAGTTCCCACCTGAGTTGGGCGAATTCCTCCTTTCTCGAGTAGGAGAGTTTGCACTCGTCGGTGACGCGACGCAGGCCGGCGTGGCGTTCCAGAGGGGGCTCAGCGTCGTCACGAAGGAGGGGCTCGTCCTCCGAAGTGGCGGTTTCGGAGGGGTGCACGGCGCGCCTAGGATCAGCGCCTCCTCACTCATGGACACGCTGAAGGCCCTCGAAGCCGATCTTTCAGAGGCAAGGAGAATCAGGGAGGAGATTCTCCACAAGAGCATCACCGACCTCAAGCAAAGCATCTCCAAGGCGGGCTCTTGGCTGGAGAGGACCGTGCGGGTCAGAAAGGCCGCATCGAGGTTGCTCGACGACCTCACAAACAGGATGAAGGCGGAAGAAAGCCTCCTGTTGGTGGAGGAAGAGAAGGCGGAGGGGATCAAGGCGAGACTACTTCAAGCCAAGAAAAGGGGAGGAGAGATGCGGGAGAGACTCGAGAACCTTCGAAGGCAGTTGTCCCACTCCCTCAGAGAGAGGAGGACCGTCCGATCGAGGGTCTCCCAAGCGTTTGCCCTCTTGAGCTCATCGGAGAGGAGACTCGCGAATTTTGACGCCGAGATCAAGGGCGCGACTCAGGCCGTGGAGGCCTCTAAGAGGAGAGTGGCCGAGATTGACAGGCAACTTGAGTTGTCAGTTCGCAACAGAGCCAGCACCGTAGCGAGGATCCTTGAGATCGCCAGCGCCATGAAAGATGCTGACCTGAAACTGAAGGAACTGACCGAGGCAAGGGCGAAACTGGACGCGGAGATCGGCCAAGTCCAAGCCAAGCTGAGGGAATCAACTACGAAGCCAGAGACCGATGAGCGTAGGGACCAACTGGCCGAGGAGATGCAGAAAGCAGAAGATGCCATCGAAGGCTTGGATGCCAGATTGAGGGAATCACAGAACAAGATCGGAGATGCCCAACTCAAGAAGTATGAAGTCGAGAAGGAGATATCATCCGTGAGGGAGAAAATGTCAGCCTTGGGTGCTCCCAAGCTGCCGAATCTGGAGGGCTTGGAAACAGCGCTTTGCGAGTCGTTGGCCAAGGAGCTGGAGGGTGAACTCGTGGGAATGGGGGCCTTGAACATGCTCGCAGGGCAACACTACGACCAGTACTCCCGAAACTACATCCTGATATCCCAGAGGCTGAACACCTTGGAGGAGGAGAAGAAGGCCATCCTTGACTTGATATCAGAGATAGAAATGACCAAGAAACAGGCCTTTCTTCAGGCTCTCAAGACCGTCAACAAGACCTTCGGTGACTACTTCGCGGATGTCACCAGTGGTTCAGCGAGGTTAGAGTGCGAGCGTCCTGACGACCCCTTTCAGGGGGGCCTGAGCATAATGGTGCGATTTCCCGGCAAAGAGACGAGGCTCGTCTACGGGTCCAGCGGAGGCGAGAAGTCAGTGACCGCGCTGTGCCTGATATTTGCGCTACAGCAGCTGAAGCCCGCTCCTTTCTACTTCTTCGACGAGATCGACGCCCACCTAGACGCCAGGAACGTCCAGAACTACCTGAAGCTTGTGTCGATGCGTGCGACCGGTTCCCAGCTTCTCATGATATCTCTCAAGGATGTCGTGGCGTTCGGCGCTGACAAGCTAATAGGCACCTACATCAAGGGCGGCAGATCCAAGGCAATGGAGATGCCCATCGTGGTCGGTCAGAAGGTGAGAAAGTGAGTTCGGTCGCTACGGCCTTCAACATCCTCTTCGACATTCTCAGCGCGTACAAGGCCAAGGTTTGGGACCTCGACATAGCGACGGCGATAAGGAGCTTGTTGAGCCAGATCAGGACGGGGGGGTACGTGGACTTCGAGAGGTCTGGCGTCGCCCTTCTTTCATCCGCTATCATATTCAGGAGGAAGACCGAGGAACTGTTGAAGCTCGAGGAACCTCCCAGACCGCCTGCCGGGGGCAAGGAATCAGTGGAGTATGATCGCTTGGTGTTACCCATTGACCTACCCGTGAGGACCTCTCACCCCGTTGTCGACTCAAGCGAGCTGTTCTCCGACCTAGTGGAGTTGCTCACGAAGGCGCTCAGGGAGCGAAAGATGTTCGTCGGGAGCACAGAGGTGGCTGAGGACCTGATAGTTCCTGATCTCTTCCTAGAGGAGATCGAGGAGAGGGTGAAAGACTTGACGGATAAGCTCAGCACGTCCATGAGGCATGGCGGCCGGATCGATGTCCTCGACCTGTTCTCCGGGCTCGACTACCTTGAGGCGGTCAGGACTTTCATAGTCTTGTTGTTCGTGCTCAGTTCGATGGACTACGAGCTGAGGAAGGAGGGCGAGCGGCTGTGGATAGTGAACGCGGGCGGCGCGAGAATGTGAGGGCTTCGGTGGAGGCAGTGCTCTTTGCTGCCGGCAGACCGCTCTCCGCCGACGAGATAGTCAGGGCTACGAGGTCCAAGAGGGATGCTGTGGAGGCCTGTCTTCAGGGTCTGGTCGAGGAATACGCCACGAGGAAGGGCGGGGTTGAGATAGTGAGACTTGATGTCGACAAGTACATAATGCAGGTGAAGCCCCGGTATTTCGAACACGCGAAGAAGGTGTCCTCAGGCCTTCCGATATCGAGGGGTGCTTCCAAGACGCTCTCGGTCATAGCTGTTGAGCAGCCCATTGCCCAGTCCGTGGTCATACAGATAAGGGGGAGGCACTCGTACAGACACGTCAAGGAGCTGGTCAAGGCGGGCTACGTACAGGCCGTCAAGGCTGGAAGGACATCCATGCTCTCAACGACAGAAAGGTTCAACAAACTGCTGGGTTGTCGTGACACCAAATCAGTTAAAAAGGAGATGGAAGCGCTGCTGAAACGAAAGGATAATGCAGTTGATGCACATCCGGCCGAACAAGGAAAGACTGGAGAAGGTCAGGGAGCAGCTCCAAAATACCGCGATAGATAGGCTTCTGCTGCTTGAGAATCCGAACGTGTACTACCTGACTGGTGTTTGGCCCATAGGACAGACGATCCTGTCGATCCCGAAGGACGGAGAGATTGAGATCCTGGGGTCGAAGCTTGACCTCTTTCTAGCCGAGTCAGACGAGATGAAGACGTTCTCCGGGCGGAACGAGGGTGAGATCATGGAGGAGCTATTGAGAACGCTCAGCTCATCAGGGGACGCCTACATTGAGGTCGATGGCGTTTTCCCGATCGTCAGCAGACTCGAAGCTGGCTCTAGGGCCCTCGTGAAGTCTGGAAACAGGATTGTGCAGCGGATGAGAAGCGTGAAAGACGAAGGGGAGATCAGCCTGCTGAGAAGGAGTGCAGAACTGGCGAAGAAGGGCACAGAAGCAGCCTTGAGCCGCGCCAAGGCCGGAGTGACGGAGAAAGAGGTGGCTCGGTCCGCGCACGCGGAGATGGTGGAGGGCGGGGCTGATGATGTGGCTTTTCCGATCTCAGTGGGGTCTGGTTGGAGGGCTTCGCTCCCCCATGCGTTGCCGACGGACAAGAGGATACAGGAGGGTGAATTGGTCGTCATAGACCTAGGTGCCGATCTCGCCCACTATAAGTCGGACGTGACTAGGACGGTGGGAATCGGCACAATCCCAGACCACGACCGCAGAGTCCTGGACGCCGTCACGAAGGCATACGACGAGACGATCAAGGATGTGAGAGCTGGGGGAAGGGCGAGCGATCTGGCCTCCAAGGCAGACGAGATCTTGACTTCAGCCGGGCTTTCGGAGGGAATACTGCACGGTCTGGGTCACGGGGTCGGACTTGACATTCACGAGGATCCAACTGTCAACGCGAAGAACCACGAGGAGTTGCACATTGGCAACGTCGTGACCGTGGAACCAGGAGCATACTTGAGGGGGATAACCGGTGCCAGATGGGAGAACACCGTCCTGGTGAAGATGGGCGGCTACGAGGTACTCACCTGACCTTACTTGCCGTACCTTCTCTTCCTGCCTTGATAGGATCTTATGGCTCTCAACAAATCTATCTTCCTAAAGTCCGGCCAATTGACCTCCAAGAAGAACAACTCGCTGTATGCACCCTGCCACAGGAGGAAGTTGCTGACCCTAAGCTCTCCTGATGTTCTTATGATGAGATCGGGATCTGGGTTTGGGAGGTACGCGGTGTAGAGGAAGTTGCCCACCAGCTCCTCGTTCACCTCCTCTGGGGAGAGGGCGCCAGCCCTTGCCAACGACACCATCTTCTTTGCAGCGTTGACTATCTCCATCCTGCCCCCGTAGCCCATGGCGATATTCAAGAACGCGCGGCTGTTCTTGGAAGTGTTTTGCTCGAGAGCCGTCATCAACTTCGTGATCTCCGCAGGAAGAAGCCCTCTTTCCCCGAGAAACCTGACCTTGATCCCATCCCTCTCGAAGAGGTGCTCGTTCAGCGATTCGGTCAGGTAGCGCTCCATGACGGAGAGTATGCCTCTGACCTCTTCTGGAGGCCTTGACAAGTTCTCCGTTGATAGGGCATATATCGTCACTGTCTTCACATTCAGTTCCCGGAACCATGAGAGCACCTCCTTCAGCCTCTTGGCGCCTTCTGCGTGCCCATCCAGGTCGGATAGCTTGTGCTCCCTCGCCCACCTTCTGTTCCCGTCGAGTATCAGCCCAATATGGGACGGCATTGGCCCAGAGGTGACTTGGTTCACGAGGACGGCCTCGTACAGTTTTCCTGCAGGCAGGACGTCAACGGCCGAGCGGATGAACCTCAGAGCCCAGGAGATCAACTGCTAGCGTCACGTTGGCGTCGGAGATGCTTCTCCAGAAGAAGATGGACACCTGCCAGAACGGCATAGGACACGACGGAGAGGAGCGCGCTCGTGAGAGCAGCCGCTACCGTGGTCTGCAGGAACCTATTCGGATCTATCAGAAAGTCGCCCATGACGAGAGCCAGTGGGTAAAGTGAGGCCATCACAGCTATGGACACAATCAGTCCCCTTGATTCAGCCCAGTCGCCCACGAAGAACGCGGTTGCCCTGCCCAGTTGCAGCGCTATGCCCCCCGTCAGGAAGTAGAGAGAGGAACTCCTCAGGAATTCCCCACCAAGCACGTTCAGCTTCAGAAGGGCAGTGAGTGGATCCGTGATCCCAAGTTGGACCAGTGCGTTGAAGGCCCCGTACACACCCAGAGTTCCTCCGACAACGAAGAGCCCGTACCCCGCGATGAAGGCCAGTATCCTGATTGATAGCAGATAGGCCGGCATCGGCAGACTGAATACTGACCTTATCCTGTCAATCACGAATCTGTCCAGTGACATGCCCTTCACGAAGGCAGTCAACCCCAGTACCATTGAGATGATCAACAGTGCATAGTTGAGGTATCCGATGAATGCAAGGGCTGACAGAATCATGAGAGAGAAGCCAGTGAACCCGAGGCTGTATCTCTTGAAACGCTGGTCGGTGAAAAGCATCCTCAAGTACCTGCCGACTACGACGTAGGACTCCTCGACCGTCTTGCTGTGTTTCACCACAACTCTGACTATCCCGGACAGCGGAAGCTTGAGCTTCAGAACGGGGACTATGTCCTCGTCGCCGAAGCCATCGGTGACGACATAGACATCTGTCGGCTGAACCGTCTGCGATACCTTGGAGACCTGATCCAGGAGTGTCGACGACGAGAAGGGCTCTCCCTGCTTGGATCCCGTCACTATCGCGACCTCGGCGGCATCCCCTCTCGACTGGATCAGATCGTACGTCTTGACCGAAGCGAATATCGCGTTCGAATCAGACTCCTCAGGGTCGACTAATCCCAGCCTGATCCCCGCGGAGAGCACCTTCTCCCGTCCCATCACAGGAGAAGAGATGCCGGTCTTCTGACCCAGATCGTCGTCTAGGTCGATGCAAAGAACCAGCACCCTCTTCTGCGAACTGCTTGCCAATTGCGCTCTCCGTAATCTGATTACTTGCGCGCAAGGCAAGAAAAGCTTTTCCTGTTTCTGTTGTTTAGAACTTAGACAGAGAGTGACTTCAGGTCGAGCTCTTCATCTCGTAGTATATGCGGAGTTCATCCAGTGACAGGGACTTGCCGTCCTTGATCTTCTGATCGACTTCCTCGGCGACCTGAGCCTTGGCGTCAGTCAGCGCATGTTCTCTTCTGACCTTGGCGCTATCACGTGCGGTCTTCAAGGACGAAGCTATCAGGTGTGCCTTGGCATCACATTCGACGAGCTGCATGAACAGCTCGTTCTTCTTCGTGGCCAGTGCCTGTATCTCTGACCTCCCCGCCTCCAGTTCCTTGATGGTCGCCCTTCTGGCCTCCATGGCCTCGATGTACTGCCTGTGATACTCATCCGATTGTTGGGCTAGGAGGCTTCTCTTGTTTCTGTTGGAACTCACCGCCTCCTTGAGCTCCACCATCTTGTCCCTGTACTTCTCAGCTGACTGATCTATGTTCTTGGCCCTGTCATAGGCCGAGAGTATTCCTCTGAGGTGCTCTATTTCATCCACCATCGAGGACTCCCTCTTTGGGTTGTGCGTCTCGGTCACCAAGCGCCACTCCAGATCGTTCAGCCTCCTCCTGGCCTCTTCCTCGCTCATCCTGTACCTTCGTCTGTACTGATCCACTAGGGACTCCCTAGAGCGGATCTCGTTCCTGAGGCCCTGCAGGTCTGTCAATGCCTTCTCCTCCTGCGACTTGGATTCCTTGACCTGAATGTTCAGTTCGTCCCTTCTCTTTCGGCTCTCTGCCACCTTTGAGTTCAGCTCCTTCATCTGGTCTAGGAGCTGGTTCTTGCGCTCCACCGTCTCCCTGAGGCTCTGTTTTGTGTTCTCAAGTTGCCCCTCAAGGTCACGCGCTTCCTTCCTGAGCTGGTCGAGCTGTGCGAGGAGACTCAAACGGACAGCCGACGGTCGAGAACACGAGATAAATGCTTTTCTCCCTCAAGAGGCGCTCAAGAAGGGGGTCCTCCAATGGTGTCCTCCCCCCTGAAAAACATCCTAGATATCGCGGCATTGAGCTCCACAAACCCCGTGAAGTCAAGAGCTGAGACCATGAACGGCCTTGAGAGGAAGTCCAGTTTGGGAAGGGAGCGCAGGACGGAGTCAACGTAGAGGTAGCGCTCGGAGGGGTAGTTGTCCCTAGCATAGAGAAGTATGGAGTCAGGGTCTTTGGCCCAAGACATCAGCTGTCTTGCTGTCGAGCGCTGGACTAAGTCCACCTTAGTCACAGTGGTCAGAACTGGCAGCAACAACCTAGAATAGACCGCGGACTCTAGGAACATATTCGACACGTAGTTCATTGGATCGACCGAGAAGGGCGCGTCCACCAAGAAGGCCACTGCCTTGATCCCAGCGAAGAGTTCCCTGCAAAGCAGCAGGCCGCTTGCCCTGAACGCGAACAACTCTATCTGGCCCGGTGTATCCGCGATGAACAAGTCAGAAGAAGACCCGGAAAGCCCGTCGCGCATCTGACCCACGTAGTCCGCCAGCATATCGGTCGCCAGAACAAGAGACGAATTCGGGCCCAATCCCTTGGTCCTCATGAGTTCGCGAACATCGACGTATTCTCTGACATCCACAATCGGGTCGTAGGGCAAATACTCGACGCCAGGGTCAAGGTTCAGGATCTCAGCCTGCACGCCCTTCCGGCCGAGCCAATCTGCCAAGGAAGACGCCAACGTCGTCTTTCCGCTCCCGGCTGTCCCGACCAAGAAGATGGCCGGTGGCTCCTCTGACTTGGAGGACATTTGAACAAGCTGCAGATGTGGGTTTTTATCCCTTAGAAGCGGGACTGTTGCCCTCTTGGCCGAGGACATAGTCGTCGTGGGGGTCGGAAACGAGCTGCTTGATGGAAGGACGGTGAACACGAACCTCGCGTGGCTCGGCAAGCGGTTGGAGGACGAGGGATACTCGATAGCCAGATCCGTGATACTGAGAGACGACGTGAATGAACTGTCAAGGCGGATCTCTGAGATCATCCGTGACAAACCAAGGGTGCTAATCCTGACAGGGGGGCTGGGCCCGACTTGGGATGACATCACCTTGCAGGGACTGGCCCGGGCCCTTCATGCGAAGCTTGTGCTCAGTCGCTCGGCTTTGCGGATGATCAGATCTCGAATCAGAGGAAAGCTCACTGCGGAGAGGAAGAAGATGGCGTTTCTTCCCGAAGGGTCGAGGCCACTCAAGAACAACAAGGGCACGGCACCTGGGGTGTACGTAAGAAAGGGATCGACGCGAATAGTGGCTCTGCCGGGCGTGCCGGAAGAGATGATGGATCTTTTTGATCGGCAGGTCTTGAGGGTCATCAAGGGCGGCTTGAGGAGGGAGGTGCGCGCGACGGGTAGGATGACCGTCAGGGGCATTCCGGAGGCTGACCTAGCTCCCATGATAGGCAAGGTGAAGGATGCCATCAGTGGAGTCTACATCAAGTCACACGTGAGATATTCGGAGGTCGGACTGTCGCCAATTGAGGTCTTCTTCAGCAGCAGAGGGAAGCGACCCGCGAGCGACGTCGAGGAGGCCCTGAGCTCACTAGGAGCATTGGTGACCGCTGCGGGCGGCACTACGAAGATCCGGTCGTCACCGCCTTCGTCGGCCCAGTAGACCGAATTCTTGGAATTTCCTCTTTGTCAAGCTCTCCCTCTCGCGGAACTCCTTGCCCAACCTGAGCTTCTCAAGGCCCCTTCCCTCCGCGTTCAGAGTCGCCGCGGCAGTGGCGGCTACGGCCGAATCCAAGGGGTTCTTGCCGCTGAAGAGAGACATCACCATGGTCATTGCATAGACGTCGCCACAGCCGACATCATTGACAACATCAACGCCCAGCGAGGGGACAAACAGGACACTCTCTCTCGTCAGTATGAAGGACCCCTCAGAGGAGCGGGTCAGGGCAATGACCTCGGGTCCCTTGTCGGTCAGGGCCTCGCCGAGGTTTCCGTTGCAGAGGTGTAGCAACTCCTCATCTGACAGGTGAAGCAGTAGCCTCCCTTTGGTCCAACTGTCGCGGTCGTCCCAATGCTTCATCACCAGATCCCCGACTCGCCTCTCACGCACGAAACCCTGGGCTTCAATGCCCGTGGCCCTTGGGCAGTCCATTTCAGCGAGCTTCGGATCCACTTCCCCAAGAACTGGTGTGATCTGAACGGCATCGAACTCGCTCACGGTGTCGGCATCCACGCCTATTGTTGATCCTCCCACTGACACCACTTGCTGAACCCGTCTGCCATCGCCGAGCAGCGTGTTCACGAACTGAATGGAGTTCGATGACCTGTGGGCCATGACGTTGACGCCTTCTGACTCGACCTCCTTCACGTATTCGGGTGGCATGTCTGAGCCAATCACGGTCCTCAGCTCGACATCTCCCCCCAGTCTTGCCGCTGTCACGGAGCAATAGTAGGCGCCGCCTCCGACCCTGCTTTCTTCCGCCTTGGCCGTCCTGATCTTGTCGAGTGTGAGACCACCTATGACCAGAACTCGGACCATCTCACGAAATCCCCTGGAACCAGCACCCGCTGTCCTCTCTGACGGGCCATGCACTGACGGCTCCGGCCTCGATCGCCTCCTTGACGGCCCTCTCCCCGGCCTCCCTGTCGCCCACAAGCGCCACTAGGCTGCCTCCCATTCCGGCGCCGCTGATCTTGACACCCATTGCCCCCCCGAAGTAGAGGACGGCGTCCCTGATCCTCTCGAGCTTCGGGGTCGAGACCTCGTACAAGTCTCTCAGGAACTCATGCTGCGCGTTCATGACCTCCCCCAAGGTATCACGAGGGTCCCATCCCTTCTGGGCCAATCTGGATGTCCTGTCCTCGCCTAGGATGCCCCTCGCCATCGATAAATCCACCCTCTCCCCACGAATGGCTGCTAGGGCAAGCTCGGTAGAGCCGTTCATCTGGAACGTGAACAGTATCCTGTCGGCAGACTTGGCAGGAAGCAAGAACAGGTACCTGCTGATCTCGTCCCTTCTGACCGACCCCCAGTCCGCCTCTTGACAGTTGCGTCCCAGTCTGGACTTGAGCCCCTTGGGAACTGCGGATGATCCATACAGCGCCTGCAATCCCCTGTCTATCTCAGCCTGTCTGAGCGAGTGCACAGACTCGGTCCTGTGTTTCTCCCCGGAATCGATTGCGACGAAATCCAGCCCAGGGACGTCAAGGCACTCAACATCGGTCGTCGGCTTCTGGCGAAGCACGATCATGCCGCCGTATGTTGAGGAATACTGATCGAGCCTACCGCAGGGGATTCCCATTTCGGAGTTCTCGGAGAGGTAAGCATATTCGGCGATGTCCCGCTTGTCCAAGCCCAGCGAGAACATCCCGTTGAGAAGTGCCAGAAAAGCGACCTCCAAGGCCCCACTGCTCCCCATGCCCGAGGCTATCGGGATCTCGCTTCTGATGTAGATCTTCATCCCTGCGACACTCTCGACGTGCGCGAACTTCTTGAGCGCTCTGATGACGGAAGACAGGTAGCCGCTGGGTCCCATGTTGGAGCTTGGCAAGTCAGAGAGGTCCACCTGGAAGTCTCCCTGGCCTGTTGATTCCGCCAGTTCCTTTGATCTCGCCTCAATCCTACTGCCCTCGGTCTGGACGGCGAACAGGTAAAGCCTCAGGTTCACTGCAAGCGGGACGACCGACAGCATCTTGTAGTCCTGATGCGTATTGAGGAGGTCCACCCTCCCAGGCGCTGATGATACGAACTTCGGCGTCTCCCCGAGGAACTCCGCCGCCTCATCGAGGTAGGCCTCGGGGATCTGCTGGCCCAATTCACTTCACTCTCCTGAGCTCGGCCGCCTTGTCCTCGGGTCGATAGTCATAGGTCATGGTGCCAGCTCCGAGTTCGACGCCAGCTAGGAATTTCAACTTATCTCGTTCGCGCAACTGCGGGAAGAACTCAATGTGGAGGTGGTAGGACTCCGAGGCCGAGCGGTCCGTCGGCTGTTGGTGTAGAACCATCGAGTAGGGCATCTCCCTGTCGAAGAGCCCATCTAGCTTCATGACGACCTGCTTTATGGAGTCCGCCAGATCCCTTCGTTCTCCTTCCTTGAGACTAGAGAGGTCAGGCACATGCCTCCTCGGGTATATCGTGACCCCGAACGGCATCTTTGGAGCGAACGGCAGGAACGACACAGACCCCTTGTTCTCGTGGACGATGCGACTGCCGGAAGACAACTCGGCGCTGACCACGTCGCAGAAGAGGCACCGCCCCGTCTTCCTGAGATAACGGCGTGAAACAGCTATCTCCCTTCGCACGACAGGCGGCACGAATGGGAAGGCATAGACCTGACCATGAGGGTGCTCTATCGTCACTCCCATCTCCTTGCCCCTGTTCTCGAAGAACAGCACGTACTTGATGGCCTGATCCCGTGAGAACTCTTCAAACAGACCGGTCCAGGTATCGACTATCTTCTGTACGTGTTGGACTGTCATCTGGCCGAGCTGAAGGTGATGATCTGGGCTGAACACAACGACCAGGCAAGCTCCGTGCGACCTCCCCACTCTATAGGGAGGCACGGCAGCGACCTCTGGCTCCGGCGGATCGCCCGTCAGGGATGGATACTTGTTCTCAAGCACGAGCACATCCCAGTCTGTGCTAGGGACTTCCTTTGAGCCCGGGCAGAACGGACATCCAACGCCCTCCAAGATCGGCCTCCGCTCTCTCGCTGCCGAGACAATCACCCATTCGGCGGTTGTGGGATTCCATCGTAGTTCCATATGCCCAGATCGGACAACGGGGGCGTTATATCGTTTCGATATTCCGATCTCTCGGCGCGTCGACCCCCCGCTGCCAGTGTGACCTCACTTGAGCGTCAAGCCGCATTGGACATGATGCTCTCCTGCAGCTGGCCCCGATTCTGCGTCAACCATCAATATCTTGAGCGATTCCCACTCGGGCAAATGCCAAAGTGCTGCAAGAAGAATACGAAGAAAAAGAAGTAGGACCGAATCGGCTCCGGAACAACCACGGCCGAAGGGGGAGATGATGCTGCCCCCCGAGGTCTCTGGGTTGATTAGAACCAATAGGCCAGTGCGTACCCTATGACGAAACTGACGAATATAGAAGTGAAATTGACTAGATTGTTGTCGATGAACTCGTGTCCTCTGACCTTGCGAGCGGGCTTCCCGCAGTGGTTTCTCTTCTCGGTGGTCTTGCCGCACGATTGACACGAGTATATGCCTTGGATCGTAGCTCCCATGAAGCTGTCGACCAGTGTACCGATGAACCCTCCGACGATTGAAGTCAGGAGCATGGTCGATGCCGAGATCTCCTTCAACATCCCGCTGAGACCGATCGAATCCGTGAGCACCACGGCGAGCACGCCTATCGTCACGGAGGCGAGCAGTGCGACGGAGGTCCCCAGCAACGTGACGCCCCCAGATGTCCCCCTCTCGACGGTCCTTCCGAGATCCGTGACCAACCTTGGTTCGCTCTTGCTCAGGAGACCTATCTCCGTCGCCAAGGTGTCAGCCAGCCCCGTGGACACCGACGCCAAGTATGCCCCGACGAATCCTCTTCCGCCCATGATGCCCTCAAGCGTCGCGGCGGCTGAGGCCCAGGCGCCGTTCGCCACGACATTGCCCCAAGACCGGGCTCCTCCCTTCTCCTGCGCCAGCCCCATTCTCCTCTTCTTCTCGTACTTGAACCGGGTGAATGCAGCCGCAACGACGTGGAAGAAGGCGATGACGAAGAACGCGTTCCAGTCCCCGTATATTATGACCAGACCGCCCAGTATCATGCCAGCGACGAATCCAGAGAGCGAGGCGGTTTTCAGGAGGAACGATATGACCCCTATCACTGTTATCACGGCGATCTTGAGCAAGAGATCACCGCTCAGGGCGGGCAGTTCCAGCAAGGTTAATGCCCGCGGTCAGTCCACCTCGTTTTTAACCGTTATTGACGCCCGATTCAGGCCTAGAGCTTGTCTTCTCCACTATTTCCAAGTCATCAAGGGTCTTGACGAGGTCTTCGGTGCTGGGCATCCTTGACAGACCCAACGGTATGTTCTCCCTCCTCGCGATCTCAAGCGCCACTTGGTCAAGCTCCGTCGGGCCGTGTATGACTACGGCGCTTGGCTTGAAAGGGAACACTCTGACGGCCACGAGCGGCGACCTGCCGTGAGTGACGTTCGTGAAGACCAGTGCCCTCTTGGCGGTCGCCCCGAACAACCTGTTGAATTCGTCGCCCTTGAAGTAGAGGATCGCCTTGACGCTGTCAACGACCGTGTAGCCGAATATCGAGTCCGCCAAGCCGGAGCCCTCGACCAAGGGAGACGAGTCGGTGACCTGAAAGAGGGTGCTGACCTTGACCGGCATTGACAGCTCCCTTATGGCCAGAATCACCCCCGGCGGGGGGAGCTCCATTCTTGAGAGTTCGGCCAGCTTGGTCCCTCCTCTCTCCACGTCCATATCCAACAGCGATTCGACAAATGTGCGCATGAACTTCGTGCCGGGATTCCTCCTGCGGCCCCGCTCATAGTCACTTAGGACGGACGGGGAGACCCCCATCCTCTCAGAAAGATCCTTCTGAGCCACCTGAAAGATGATCCTCCACTTCTTGAACGCCTTGCCGGATTCTTCGCTCAGTATTATGTCCCCTATGATCTTGCGAGCGGCTATGTCCTTTATGTAGCCGGTCAGTTCGTCAAACGGATAACTCTCCGGCAAAATTCTTCGGCAACGTGTGAACTTGACCCGTTATATCTCTTGTCCAACGCTTTGGACTGAATCTTGCGCGTTTCTGATCTGGTACCCTTAAATAGTCCGGGGCCACCCTTCATGTCAAGAGGGAGGTAATGGCAAAGGGCCTAGGGTCTGAAGCGCCGGACATCTTCGGGACGGAAGAGGCTCTTGAGGAAGCTTTCAGAGAGGAACAGAAGATAACCGCTAGGCTGGAGATCAGGAAATTCAACAAGCCGATGACGATACTTGAGGGACTGGACATGAAGGACAGTGAGTTGGCCGCCCTTGCGAAGAAGTTGAAGACGCATTGCGCATGCGGCGGGACAGTCAGGGACGGTAAGATCTTTCTTCAAGGGGACCAAAGAGCGAGGTCAATAGAATACTTGAAGAAGAACGGGTTCTCTAAAAGCTCCTTTACTACCGTGTAGGGGGTTCTGCATCCAATTCCTTAATATCGAGGGGACGGAACTCAGAGGTTGAATTGGAACTACGCAAGGCCATAGCCCGCAGGACTAGCGTCAGATGTTACACCACCTCTCGAGTGCCCAAGCAGCTGATCAGGGACTTGGTCAAGACGTGCTACTTGGCACCCTCGGCTGGGGACATACACCCGTACAGGATCGTCATCGTCACAGATGAGAGGATCAGGGGTGCTCTGGCCGACGCCTGCTTGGGGCAGAGGTTCGTGGCCGAAGCTCCGGTATCGATTGTGTTCTTCGTGGATCTGACATCGTCCGGTCGGAGATACGGCAGAAGGGGAACTGAACTCTATTGTCTCCTCGACGTTGGCGCTGCAGTCGAAAACCTGATGCTTGCTGCTGTGGAAGCTGGCTTGGGGACGTGCTGGGTGGGAGCGTTCGACGAGGCCGCCGTTGGTGCGCTGTTGGAGGCGCCACTGAACTGGAGACCCGTCACTATCGTGCCCTTGGGCAAGGTCTCCGGCAAGGCGCGGCATCGCCCGGCTCCCTTCCTGAAAGATATGTTATATTTCGAGAGCTGTCACAGGAGGTGGACCCGCGATTGAGGTTCTCCAAGCTGGCTGATTACATGGAGCGACTTGAATCAACGTCGAAGAGGCTCGAGATGATCGACATTCTCAAGGACCTGTTCCTGGAGGTCCACGAGCGAGACATAGGACCGGTCTGTTTCATACTGTTGGGGAGTCTAGCCCCTGACTACGAGGGAGTCGAAGTCGGGATGGCGGAGAAACTTGTCATGAGGAGCATAGCCAAAGTCGCTGGGGTCGGCGAATTGGAAGTGGAGAGGAGACTGAAGAAAGTGGGCGACATAGGGGAGGCGGCAGCCCAGTTGTTGTCGGCGAAGCGCATGAAGAAGCTAGTTACGACTGAGCTCACGGTATCCGAAGTCCACAAAGAGGCGCTTGAGCTCTCTAGGTTGAGTGGAAAGGGGTCGATATCGAACAAGGTTGCTGGTCTCTCCAGAATCCTCATCGATGCTTCTCCAACTGAGGTCAAGTATCTGGTGAGGTACGTAACCGGCAACCTGAGGCTCGGGATAGCTGATATGACGCTTTTGGATGCCCTCTCCGAGGCGTTCGTGGGTGGGAAGGAAAGAAGAAGCGAGGTCGAGAGGACGTACAACGTGAGGCCGGACATAGGATACATAGCCACTCAGCTAAAGAGGGAAGGGCTCGAGGGGCTCCAACATGTGGGCATTGAGGTAGGCATCCCGATAAGGATGACATTGGCTGAGAGACTGAGCTCATCAAAGGAGATACTGGACAAGGTCGGGTCTCCCTGCGCAGTGGAGTTCAAGTACGACGGAGAACGAATCCAGGCACACAAGAAAGCAGAGGGAACACAGCTCTTCTCGCGCAGGCTTGAGAACATAACCCATCAGTACCCGGATGTGGTCGAGATCGTGCGAAAGAGGACAAGGGCCAAGGGGCTGATACTGGAAATGGAGTGCGTAGCCATTGATCCAGACTCCGGAGAACTCAGGCCATTCCAAGAACTGATGAGAAGAAGGAGAAAGCATGACATATCGCAGATGGCTGAGGAGATCCCCGTATCGTTGAGGGCCTTCGACATCCTGTACTTGGACGGCAAGGATCAGACGACAAGGCCCTACTCGGAGAGGAGGAAGGCGATGGAGGGCATCGTCGAGGAGAACGAGCAGATACAGCTATCCGAGATGAGGATCGTGAATACGAGAGAGGAGATGGATCGATTCTTCGAGGAGTCGGTCGCTGAAGGGATGGAGGGCATAATGGCGAAGGCTCTGGGCGCAGAGTATGAGGCCGGAGCTCGTTCGTTCAAGTGGGTGAAACTGAAAAGGGAGTACAGGAGCGAACTCAGAGACACCTTGGACTTGGTCATAGTCGGAGCATACGCTGGAAGGGGGAAACGTTCTCAGTTCAAGTATGGCTCTTTCCTGATGTCCGTGTACGAACCCGAGACAGACACCTTTCCGACGGTCTGCAAGTTGGGAACCGGATTCACTGAAGGTGACCTTGGCCAACTCGGAGCAAGTTTGGAGAAGTGCAAGGTCAAGGAGAAGCCACCCAGGGTCGACTCAAAGCTGAGCGCCGACTTCTGGTTCACACCTAGCGTAGTGCTTGAGGTGATAGGCGCTGAGATAACACTGAGTCCCATTCACGTCGCGGGATTTGGGAAGCTGAAGCAGGATGCTGGGCTCGCCATAAGGTTCCCGAGGTTTACTGGCAAGTACAGGACGGATAAGAGAGCTGAGGACGCCACCACTACCTCTGAACTCGTAGAGCTACACAATGCGAGAATCCAGAAGATGGGTTGAGCAGAACCTAGACCGGCGGAGGAGGCGGAGCAGCCGACACAGGGCCCGAGACCTCAGATAGCTTCTGGTTCGCCAGAATGAGTATGATCCCGGGTATTATGCCTGCGGCGAAGGCCCCTATGATGGTCATTATGGCGGACGAAGTGGAGTAGGCTTCTGAGTACTTCCCTTGATCTATCTTGGCTATGACCTTGGGTTGAATGACCTTGAGCGCTGTGTAGAGCCCGAAGGCAGCCGCGGCCACGAGCACAGCGGTCCATATGAGGCTTCCCATGAGGTACATGCCCAGTCCGAATGGCAAGCCCATGAATGACAGGATGCTGACAAGGCCCCATACCGCCCAGATGGCCATGAGCCCGCCACACACGAGCATCGCAATGTAGGTGTAGTTCATGTAATCTCTGGCTTCCTTGGCTACTTGTGGGTTGTACATTGTCGAGGGTTTTGAGAGTTCGGGTTTATAAGCCTTCTAACTCGAAGCCCAAGAACCTTCAGCGCCAGCTGCTTCCTCGCCTGAAGACAATATATCAAGAGCAGTGGCACCAGCATCAGATGCCGACCGTCGGAAGCCTGAGAGATGACACCTCTGAAGGACAATCCAAGCTAGAGAGGCTGGCCGCGCGGATCCCAGGGTACAAGGGCTACATGGATAGGAGGACCGGAAGTGAAAGCGACAAGATCGTCAGGTCGAAGATCCTGCATTCCCTGGGGGTGGCCACAAGGAGCGCAAGCATGGCTCTCTCGAGGGCGATCGAGATTCCCGCTCCGGACAAATCTGAAGTTATCGGTAAACTAATCTTTCGGCTGAACTACATATACAGCTCGCTGTCCGCACACCCCATAGGCCAAGCTGGGTTGCTGGAAGCCACCAAGATTGGGGAAGATGAGGCAGACAGACTTGTGAGCCAGGACTTCGCCATGGTGGACATGGCTGAGGAGATAGAGACCAAAGGGAAGGAACTCTTGGAGTTGGCCATGCGGGGGGATTATGACTCGATCGCGAAGGTCATAGAGGAACTCCAGGCCATCATGTCGAGGATTGAGGGAGCGGCCTCATCAAGAGAGGAGGTCCTGGACGGGATGCGAGGGCGCGCGAGACAATGGACCGCCACGGAAAAGTGAACTTGTCCGGAGGGCGACCATGGCCTCAGTTGAGGCGATTCTAGGCAGAGGTGAGTTCCTTCTTGCTTTGTTCTGGGAAGAGAGGTGAACATTTTGGGAGAAATCGTTGAAGCGGTCATACTCGCCGGGGGGTTGGGAGAAAGGCTCAGGCCGCTGACCCAGGATACTCCCAAGATCTTGGTCAAAGTCCGGGGGGTTCCGATACTCGACAGGCAGACAGCTTGGCTCAGGAAGCATGGTGTGAGGAGAGTAGTGATCTCCTGCGGCCATCTCAGCGAAAGGATAGACGACTACGTGAAGTCCAACGATCTGGGGGTCGAGATAGATCTCAGCGTGGAGGACAAGAAGCTCGGGACCGGTGGAGCCCTTAGGCTTGCACTCAAGAGGACGCTAAGCGAAGAGTTCTTCGTGTTGAACGGGGACATCATCTCCAACGTCGATCTGACGAAGGTTGAAGAGCATCACCGCGCTAAGGGCAAGACCGCCACCATAGTTGTGGTCCCTTTCAGGTCACCCTACGGGATAGTGAAGTTCTCCGACGGCATCTTGGAGGAGTTCAAGGAGAAGCCGATGCTGCCCTATTGGCTGAACGCAGGAATATACCTCATATGCAGGAGGATTGAGTCGCGCCTGCCAGTCAAGGGTTCCCTTGAGGCCGATGTGTTCTCGAAGATGGGTGGAGACATCTCCGTGTACATGAGCAAGGAGGCTTGGACGCCCATAGATACGATTAAGGATCTGAGGCAGGCCGAGGCCTTCCTTTCCAAGGCTGGGATCTGACTACAGGTATTTCTTGCAGTTGTAGCAGTACCATCTCTGGTACTGGGGTATCCAAGTAGCTGGCTTGCCGCACGTCGGGCAGTTCTGGGCTCCTCCAGCAGCTGCAGGGGCTGGCTTTACCTCCGCCCTTGGGACCTCCTTTTCCTTGCTGAGAATGACTACGTCGCCGACAGCGCTGATCTCCTCCCATTTGACATCTATGACCGAACCTGCTGCAGTCTTGATCTGCAAAGTGATTTCCTTCTGCCCGGGAACCAGTCCTATGTCGGAAACCGTGCCGACTAGGGCTCCGTTGGGGTTGTACACCTGCTTGCCAATCATCTTGGACTGACCGATGCTAGTGGACATCGGTGTTTTGCTGGAGGCAGAGATTTTAAGGCTTTTTGGATTGTTCAGGCTTCCCTCCACTGTGGCGCGTCGCGAGGCCGTCGAGACCTTTCAGGAAGGAAGTAGTCGCTTCCCTCAGAAAGACCCCGGACGATGCGAAGGCATGACCGTCGGCGAAGCCGCCCACGGCATCCGCCGCTCCAGAGAGCAGGGCTGATAGGGGCAACATTGCACCCGACGACACGGCAGACTCGAGGGGAGGCGGAATTCGAGCTGAAACCTTGGTCCAACTTCCCTTCAAGGAACCGAGCCCAGGTATGCTCGGGTCCAGCCACATGAAGCCCAACAGGTACTTATCGGGATCGACCACCCTCTTGTATCTCAAGATTGAGAGGAACGTGCCTATCACCTTGCTTCCCATACCTGCGAATCTGTTCCCAACGTCCAACCATTGAGTCACGTCCATCTTCGTCAACGTGGATCTTCCCATCTTGGAGAACAGGGCGTTGAACCTTGACTTCCTTTCGGCCCCAAACCCCTCTGCAATCTTCTTGGTCGTCTCGTCTATTCCCCGCTCGATCGCGTTCATTGCGAGTCTGGGCCCATCCCTGTAGTACCCGACGGAGCCTAGAGCAGTGAGTAGAGAGGAAGCCTTACTGCGGTCCCACCAGTCATTCCCCACTTTGACCTTCACTCTTTGTGTTGACCTAGCGCGCACCGCCTGCGCCGTTCCCGAGGCCAAGGCTTTCTCCAAGATAATCCTGTTCAGGCCCAATACCTCTCCCGGAAGTTCCGACGAACCCACGAGCGCAATTGGCGCCGTGTCCGAATTTGACTCGCTGAGTTCGAGTGCCAACAAGTACGCGACGGTCGAGCTAGAAGCTTGGGATTCGCCGTCTATTCCTGAGAGTTCCGGATTCAGGTTGAGCACAGTCTTGTCTTGGACTGTGCGCGGATCATGATGGTCGACGACGATCGTCGCCCTCCTGCCCATGTTTGCTTCTGAGATTCTCGCGACGTGCGGGCTCCCCAAGTCGGCGTAGATCACTGCGCCTACCTCTACAGAGTGTATGCGATCCAACACCTCTGGGAAGAGTTTCTCGAGGCAGATCGTTCTCACATCCCAGTTCTCCCTCTCAAGAGCCAACTTCAAGATAGCCGCTGAACATAACCCGTCGGCATCCCCGTGATGGACGACCAGTGCGCTCGAGCGAGTCACATTGGTCAGGAATCTCCCGGCGACACTGACGGACTCTAAGAATGATTTTTCATTCGACGCGAACGCGGGTTTGTTCATGCTTCATCACTTGCGGCCGCTGGTGCCATGGGGCGCGGGTTGTCTCTTGTCCTCAACCGCCTCAAGGATCCTCTCGCAGGCTGGAAGTATCTGCTCTCTTATGTAGTACTCGTGGTCGATGCTCTGATTCTTGGCTAGCTGATATGGGATCACTTGAGACTTGGCTTGGCCGGGCGTCATGACCATCACGTACCCGATCCTGTCACCTGGCCTCACAGACCAGCCCTTTGCCTCCAAGGCTCTGGCAGCTTCGACGTGAGGAGCGCGAACCGTGTACTCAGAGAGCGGCCTCGATATCGTCTTCCACAACACGAATTCAGACAAGGGCACGCTCCCCGACCGAACGGATGATACTATCCCGTCCAACGTGCTCCGGGCAGCACTGCTGCCCTTGCCGGTGAGCAGGTCGCTGAGGACGGCTCTCTGTGCCCTTCTGGCTACCTCGCTCCAGTCACTCCTCACCGCCTCGAGCCCCACTATGTCGATCTCCCCATGGACAGTGAGCCCGGCGTACCTCTTCTTGGCTTCGGTAAAGACCACCGCTGAGTACACTTTCTCCACGCGGGCCTGAAATCCAAGTTTCTTGTCGATGTTGCGCAGGAGATCGCTCGTCTTGCGCTCGTCGTACGAAACGAAAAGGCTGTCCGTGTCCCCATAGATGATGCCCAAGCCCAAGCTCGCAGCCATTTCCGTGGCCTTTCGGATCAAGGATCTGCCCCAAGCGGTCGTCGATTCAGCCACTTCCATGCAGTACCACCTAGCACCGGGCCAACCGGTATAGCCGTACACTGCGTTTGATACGACCTTCACAGCCCTGTCGCGAGCATACAGGACGCGCAGTTCGGGCTCTGACTTGGCTTCACTGGCGGATGCCTCCGTTTTCCCTCTCTCCGCTATCAGCCCTTGTAGCGCAAACGGCAAGAACCCTTGTGGTTCCTTCACGAACTGGTGTCGACCATCGGGAGAAGCGTTCACGTCCTTGTCCGGCCGAGCACGCCCCCTCACCAAGGTCTCTGGCGAGATGTTGAACGATATCATGATGTTGGGGTACATCGATCTGAAGTCTATCACCGCGACTTGCTCGTGCATGCCCGGGGCTGGGCTTAGGACTAGGCCCCCGGCGTACGGGTAGTAGGGCCTTTCTTGCCTTGGCGGTATCAGTTCCCCCCTTGTCTTGGCGACGGACATCAAATAGGATTCGACCCTGAACCCCACGGCCGCCGTCAGGACGTGATCAGCAGGCAACTTCGTCAGAGATGAGAGTTGCATGACGAAGTCCATCGACTTGATGCAGGCATCATACGCGGCCTGTGCCCTTTGCTCGGAGGCCCTCACGATCCCCTCCCGTGCGGCGCCGTCGGCCCAAGCTTCGGGGGTCGAAGTCTCGTCGAGTGACAAGAACCCGCGTGTTGGGGACGCGCCAACGTAGGCGGACAAGGCCTCTAGGGTCTTGGATTCAAGCTCTTGAATGTCACCCGCCACGTCGCTCAAGTCCAAGCTCAACCTACCTGTCACTGAGAAGTGCCCGAATGCGCTCTGGTGGGGTTCAGTCATGGCCCTGCTGAGAGTTAGGCTCACATCGCCGATGCGGGCCCTAGCAGTTAGGTAAGGCCAGAGGATCGAATTGCCGCGGAATCCGACCAAGATGTCGGGGTCATGTCTTCTGACCAACCCCGAGAAGCTGCTGAGGACATTAGCATCGTCGTCTCCATCTGTGATCAACGAGTTGACCCCCTTCTCAGACTTGGTGGAGATCACCAAGACAGGGTCTCGTTTCGCTTCCGGCGTTCCTCTCGTTGCCCTGCGCACAACGTAGAAGGCCATGACTCTCAGCGGCGGGGCGGAGAGATCACCGCTGCGTCTCAGACCTCCTTTCGCGTAATAGACAGACGATACCATGTAACCTTCGCTTCCTTCTGCTTCCGTGACCTCGACATCATGCCAAGAACAGGGCGTGGCCTCGGTCTCCAACAGATAGAGCAGGCTCGGCCTCACGTCGAGTTCAAGCGCAGCCCCCAGTCCCTTGACCTTCTTCGCTGCGGAGACCAGTCTCTCGGCCTTCGAACTGTCGGCGTACTTGACCCTGACTGCATCCACCTCCCTGCCCAGCAGTCTCTTGGTTTCAACCGAAAGCTCAATGCCTTGGTCCACCTTTGCGGCGAGCTCGCTTAGCTGCTTGAGAATCGAGCCGGCTTGGCTCCTGTCTTTCATGGGAATGAGAAATGAGGTCCTGAAGTCCCTGTCAAGCAGCAGAACCCTGCGACCGTTAGCATCTATCCCCCATAGGAAAATGCATCTCTGACCATCTGACACCCCTTCGTTGAGATCAAGGAGCCAGAACTTGATTCGTGTCGTCACGTTCATGATTGATGGCATCGCTCCGCTTTAAAGGTTAGAGCGGATTTGGTGGGAGAAACACGTTGTCTGGGGCAGGAGGCTTGCTGAGACTTCCAACTCGAAGTGAGCCCTGCATTTCTTGCAGGAGATGATGTACTTCACGGTTCCATCTGCATATTCTTCCTTCTTCTCGATGGCTGGCTGGTGGTTGCCCCCTGACGGGCACGAGACGGCCGATATTTCGTCTAGCTTCCTCTCAAGTGCTTGGGACAATTCAATCACCTCAGTACGCGACCTTTTCCCACCTGCCGCTCTTCATCGATTCATATCCAGCGTCCAGAATCGCGTTCACCACGTAGCCGTCCTTCAAGGTCTCCCTTGGTTGTACTCCCCTCCTAAAACAGTCGATGAAGTGCTGGAGTTCGCCGAGGTAACCGTACGTTTGATGTTCCCTCCACGTGGGAAATATCCATCCCCTCTTGGCCTCTGCTTTCTCCACTGTGTATCCGACCTTCTCCTCCGGCGCAACAGTGAACATCTTGATGCCAGTCTCCCTCGTTATGTCGACGAAGATAGCACCATCGGAGCCGTAGATCTCGTACCTGATGTCCAGCCCTCCGTGCGCCGTCCAACTGTCCTCCGATTGCCCTATGTCTCCTCCCTCGTATCTCACCACGATCAGGCAACTGTCCTCAGCTTTGGTGTCGTGAAGAAGCGTGGCCCCCCAACAGAAGGCTTCGACCGGCGCCCTGTCCATAATCCTCCTGGCCACCTCGACGCTGTGGCATCCCATGTCCATTAGCACTCCGCCCCCGGCTAGAGCGGGATCCCAGAACCAAGCGGAGTGAGGCCCCATGTGAGCCTCCCTGCTTCTTATCCACAGTATCTTGCCTATTGCACCTTTCCTGATCATCTCGACTGCCCTCTCGACTTGAGGCGCGAACAACTGATCCTCCGCATAACCGTGAAGGACTCCGTGCTTCTCCACTGCCGCGAGCATGTCCTTTGCCTCTTTCTTGTTGCGGGCCAACGGCTTCTCAACTATGACATTCTTCCCGTTCTCAGCTCCTGCCACGACTGCTTCCAGATGGAGGTGGTTCGGCAGAGTCACATCGATGGCTTCAACGTCAGGATCAGATGCCACCTTTTGTATGGCCTTCTCCCCATAGTACACATTTGGTATGCTCCATCTCTTTGCAAACCTCTCCGCGTGCGACTGCGTTGCCGAGCCAACGGAGACTATGTCAACATCGCTGATCTCTTTCAATGCCATCGCGTGAAATGTAGCAGCGAAGCCAGATCCAAGAAGACCGAGCTTCAACTTCCCCATGTTTGTCGCGCTCGATGCGACGGAGTTCGATGGATTTAACTGTTGGCGGAGATGGCGCGCAGAAATGAGAAAGTAGGAAAAAACAGTTGGTTCATTCCCAATCCAAGGGATGGGAACATGAAGCGATCCAGTTCAACGGAGCGAAACGCACCCATTGATACGATCAATGAGAGCGACCGCACCGAAGAAGCGATCACTTCTTCTTCTTTGCCTTCTTCTTTGCCTTCTTCTTCGGCATTTGATTGAACGAGGTACAGCGAATGCTCTTAAATCTATCGGCTCGATGCGACGGCTTCACCCCATTCGATGTTTTTTCCAATCTGCATTGCCAGTCATGTGGTGCGTGAACGTCTCGCTTGAGTGACTGACATGAACGTGAGCATCGGTGCGCGTGTCATACACTATCATTCGAGTCTGGACATGATCGATTCCTGAGTATCCTCCACTCGCCGGAAGAAGTCCTGATAGTCCAAACCGATTACCCTTCCCTGCTCGACCAGATGTTTGCCATTGACGAAGACATCCCTGACATCTCCAGACCTAGCGGAATACACGAGGTGGTCATACTCTCCATAGAGCGGGACGGAGTGCATCTTCCTAGTATCTATGATTGCGATGTCGGCCTTGTACCCCTCCCTCAGGGAACCTATTTCATCCCCCCAGCCGATGGCCTTGGCCCCTCCCGCCGTGCCTATGTCAAAGGCCTCCTTCGATCCGAGGACTCGCGGATCTCCCGTTGCCTGCTTCTCAGTTATGGACAGGATCTTCATTGATTCGACCATATCCAGCGTGTTGTTGGAGCCAGCACCATCCGTGCCGAGGCCTATCCTCAGCCCCGCGGCCCTCAGCTTCGCGTAGGGGGCTATGCCTAGGGCCAACTTCAGGTTCGAGACCGGATTGAGGACTACTGACACTCCCTTGGTCTTTAGGATGCCTATCTCCTCCTCGCTTACGTGGATTGAGTGAGCAGCCACGACTATGTCCGACAGAACCCCAAGGTTGTTGAGATAATCCACGACCCCGCCCGTAAAGTCCACCTTGAAATTGTCCTTGACCTGACTCGCCTCATCGGCCACTTCTGCTATGTGGGTGTGAATGACGACCTTCCCCCTGTCGCCGATCTCCTCGTTGAGTCTGGAAGCCAGCCTGAATGCCTCCTCGTAGGCCTCTGGTCCGGTGGAATACGGGGCATGCGGGTCCACGCTGACCCTTATCCTGCCGTCCCCACTGCCGTGCCACCTCCTTGCCATGTTCTCCGTGATCCTTAGACCTTCATCCTTCGTCCTCTCGAAGAAGCCATGACCGACGACTGCCCTGATGCCTGTCTTCAGAAAGGCGTGAGCCTCGCTCGCATTGTCTGAGTAGAAGTACTGTGAATTCAGGGTCGTGGTTCCTGAGAGCAAGGCCTCGTACGCTCCAAGCTCTGCCCCCAGTTGTATGTCGGAGGGCATCAACTTCGCCTCGAAGGCCCAGATCCTGTCCAGCCAGTCCATCAGCGATATGCCCTCGGCGAATCCCCTCACGAGGGTCATGGCGCAGTGAGTGTGCGCGTTCACGAACCCTGGCGACACGAGACAGCCCTTGGCGTCTATCTTCTCAAGGCTGCCGTATTTGCTCCTCAGGTCGTCGGCTGGGCCCAGCGCGACGATCCTGTCCTCCACACATGCCAGCGAGCCGTTGCGTTTGACGCCGTCTGGGGTGAGAAGCGTGCCTCCTTCTATTACGAACCCCATTGACTCACTCTCCGAGCCCCCGCACGATCGTTGACACTATCACGTCTCTGACTACTGGGCCGACGTCCTCCATTATGTCAAGGACTTCAGCGTGAGACACCTGTTTGGCGATCCCGGCGGCCCAGTTCGTCACGACACACAACGTTGCATACTCAAGCCCCAACTCCCTCGCCAAGAAGGCCTCAGGGACGCCGGTCATGCCCACAAGGTCTCCACCTAGCCTTGAGAACATCTCGATCTCCGCAGCAGTCTCGAAGCGAGGGCCTTGCGTACAGACGTAAGTCCCTCGGTTGTGGACCCTGACTTTCAGCCGCTTGGCTGCCCCGTAGAGGGCACTGCGGACGGATTCTGAGTATGGCTTCGTGACGTCGGTGAAGACCACATCACCGTCTCCATCGAAGAAGGTCTCGGCCCTTCCCTTCGTGAAGTCCAAGATCTGATCTGGGACGACCAAGTCCCCGGGCTTCATCCTCTTGTTGATCGAACCCACCGCGTTAGTGGCTATGACGGATGAGGCCCCTGCATCCCTCACGGACCTCATAACGGCCCGGTAGTTGATCCTGTGGGGGGGTAGGGAATAGTGGGGTCCGTGCCTAGGAACGAGCAAGGCTTCCCCTCCTGAGACGTTGAACCACCCCATGAAACACTCGCCATATGGGGTGTTTCTCCTCTCCATGTCTCGGACATCGAAGAACTTTGCCATTCCCGTGCCGACTATGAGCGCTACTGTCTTGGCCGTGGTCAACGCCTGCCATCGGGGCCTCCCATTCGGTAAAAAGGGTTTTGAGCCTAGGACGGGCACACGCTGTGCAAGTCACGAGGCGACCTCGCGCTGATCTCGCGATGCCAAGAGAGACCTTTATCCTCCGAAAGAGTGCGTTTCGACGATGCACGATGGACTCTGAGGAGGTCAAGTCTCGAAGTCTGGAGTTGCTCAGAAAGGCTGGGATCGTGATAAGGCCCGGTGAGGCCGAGAACCTCGAGGTGGCCGACCTTGGTCTTGGTGACATTGAACACATCGGGGTGCAGATAGTCGTCTATGTGAATACCGAGCGATGTTGTGCCAAGGAACTGGTGCTGTTGCCCCACCAGACATGCCCTGAGCACAGACATCCGCGGGTAGGGGAGTACCCTGGGAAGGAGGAGACGTTTCGCTGCCGTTACGGCAGAGTGTACCTCTACGTTCCCGGTCCACGGACACCGAGACCTAGCGCTGTCGTGCCTAGTGCTAGAGAGAAGTGGTTCACGGTATGGCACGAATTGCAGCTGAACCCTGGGGAACAGTACACCCTGATGCCGGACACTCTGCACTGGTTCCAAGCTGGGCCCGAGGGGGCAGTGATATCTGAGTTCTCGACCAAGAGCATCGACGAGGCGGATGTTTTCACGGATCCTGACATCAGAAGAGTGGCGAAGAAGCGGTGAGCAGACTTGGGCGGAGCTGTCCCTATCTGCGTGGACCAATCAATGCAGCATGTTGGTCTGTTTACGGCAGATCTATGTCGGGGTCCGGGGCCAGTCCCCTTCCTGTGGTTCGGTTGAGCATCAATCTCTGCTCAACGGTTGCAACGCGCTTCCTCACGGAGATGACAGCGTCGGGGTTCACGCTTATGGAGTCTATCCCAACACTCACAAGGAAGTCATTGAACTCGGGGTACACGCTGGGTGACTGACCGCATATGCTCACGGTCTTGCCGTCCCTGTGGGCTATCTTGATCAGGTAGGCGATTGCCCTCTTGACCGCGAGGTTTCTCTCATCGAAGATGTGCGCTATGCTGTCGTTGTCCCTATCAGCACCGAGGATGAGCATCGTCAGGTCGTTCGACCCGATCGAGTAACCATCGACGTACTGGTTGAACTTGTCGGCGATGAACACGTTGCTCGGAATCTCCGCCATGACCCACAGTTTGAAGTCGGCGCCGCGTTCAAGTCCTTCTCCCTTCATAATCTCCGTAACGCGCTTGATCTCTTCTATTGTCCTGCAGAACGGTATCATGACCCAGAGGTTCTTGAGGCTGTGTTCTTGGCGCACCTTCTTTATCGCTGCGAGCTCAAGCTTGAACGCAGAGATGTACTTTGGGTCGTAGTACCTTGAGGCTCCCCTCCATCCCAACAATGCACTCGATTCGACGGGCTCATACTTCTCACCTCCCTTGAGATCCTTGTACTCGCTGCTCTTGAAGTCAGTCAGTCTGAGCACGACTGGCCTCGGGTAGAACGCCCTGCAGATCTTGGCTATGCCGTCAGCGAGCTTGTCCACGACCTTCTGAGACTGGCCAGTCTCAAGGAGATAGAGGGGATGCTCACCGATGTCCGCAGCCCATATGAACTCCTCTCTCATGAGCCCCACTCCGTCTGCCGGAAGGGCGGATGTCTTCTCCGCCAGCTCGGGCTCCCCTAGGTTGACATAGATCCTCGTGCCCGTGACCGGATAAGATTCAGCTGCAGCCGCAACCGGCGCGACCTCCTTCTTTTTGGCGACCGCCTCCTCGATGGCTCCCTTGTACACCACCCCTAACTTTGAGTCGACTGTTATCATCTCCCCGTTTGTGATGACCTGCGTGGCGGGTTTGCCCTTACTTGCCGTGCCCACGAGGCATGGTATTGCAAGTTCCCTGCTCACGATCGCAGCATGAGACGTCATGCCGCCGCTGTTTGTGAC
>Ga0172362_10000331_pt1 | contig 37889 bp, 33 predicted proteins | sample LakKivs1_kivu2a2_FD_114534 | JGI IMG/M metagenome (GOLD analysis project Ga0172362, IMG submission 114534) | Sediment microbial communities from Lake Kivu, Rwanda - Sediment s1_kivu2a2 | ecosystem: Environmental > Aquatic > Freshwater > Lake > Sediment | place: Rwanda: Western Province, Lake... | reverse complement strand
GTTCGTTTTGACCGAAACTCGCTGCAGGACACCGTCCTGGACGGGTATTTTCACGACGCCCCACGAGGCTCGTCAAAATTCCCGTCAAAGATGATGGGAAACCTGAGCCCGAAGGGAGAGGGTGACTTGCCGGGCGGCGGCCGGCGGACGCCAGAGCCTGCGGTGATTGGCTTTTGAGGCGCTCAACGCCTATGGGGGCTAGGGGCAGGCGGACCCCACACGTCGCCTCGGGTGCTTGACGCGGCGATGTTCACCGGATACGTTTCTGTGAACATGCCACTTTCGCCTTTCGTTCTCGGCGCTCTTGGAAGTCTCTGCGCTCCCTCCTGTACACGTTCTCAGGTTTTGAACCAAGTCTTCTCATTCTCTGCGCCCTCCGGTCTCTCCGTGCCCTCTGTGGTCAACATGTTGAAAGGACATAGGTTCCAAACCGTTCGGTGCTCTAGAGATCGACCACGACGGTGGTGATGGATTCGGCGGGCAGGGTGAGTACGAGCCCCGGGGCTTGCGTCCTCACGTTATCCACCGGTTGCAGATTCTCGCTCGCGGAGGTGCGGTACGCGCGCACGGCTCGGTCGAGACAGAGGGTGAAGGCCGAGAGATCGTACTTCACCTGGCGGGCCGCCGCTGCGTCAGGGTTGCGCGACACCAAGACCAGGCGCTTGCCGTCGGGGCTTAGGGCGGCAAGGGTTTCCAGGTCCGATGAGGCGATGACCCGGTAGCCCGGCCGGAGGAAACGGGTAAAGCCGGCGCGCATGTAGAAGAGCTTGCCCAGGGTCACGGTCTCGGTGGTGCGCTCGATGTGCACGGTTCCCCAAGGCCAGCCGCCGACCGACTGCCAGTCGACCCAGGCCTGCGCGTGCAGGACGCCCAAATCGGCGAGCATCACCCCGGCCATGTAGATGGCGGCATCGAGCTCGTTGCGGAGGGTGATGGTGGCCGGCGGTTTCGGCCCCGATTCCGACACCCAGAGGCGCTTGCCCTTGGCGAGGGCGAGTCGGTAGAGGTTGGCGCGTGCGTCGGCGGTGCCGGAGTAGGTATGGGTGTTGATCTGGTCGATGTGGCTCCAGGTGGAGGCCGCGAACCACCTCACCACGCTGTAGGTGAAATTGACGGAGGTGTCGTCGGTGGCGCTCTGGCCGGTCGAGAGCCCGCGCGCAGCCAGCGCGGTGAAGAGGGCGGCGATCACGGCTTCCTGGCGGGTGAGCTCGGTTCCTTGGCGGGTGGCACCGATGTGGCAGCCTTCCTGCCGGCCGCCCGCCTTCCACCAATCCCCGCCCGCTTCGTTGAGCGCCGTCACCGAGCGGAAGGTGACGCCGTAGTCCTTGCGATAGCGCTCCACCACGGTGGCGAGATACTCGGCGAAATCGCGGTCCATGCCCGGCTTCAGGTTGTCGCTCTGGCCATCGACCGAGCCGGAGGAGCAACCGCTGACCGTCATCCAGTACGGGGGCGAGTAGGACGCGGCTTCGAGAATTGCGTCGGGAACCTTCTTGAGGATTTCGAGCAGGATCGTGCGCTGGCGAACATCGGCGGTGAAATCCCACACGCCGGGTGAAGGTTGAAAGCCGGGGATGGCCCGGTGGGCGGGAATGTGGGTGTGGGTCGGATCGTCGCCGCCGCCGATGTTGTAGCGAAAGATGGTATAGCCGAGGCCTTTGTCCACATCGACGAGAGCTGCGATGACAGCCGCTCGGCCGGCTGGCCCCCATCCGCCGATGTCGTCCGCCCACCAGGCGAGGCTCGTGCCCCAACCCTCGACAACCTGGTACTTGGTGGTGGGGTCGATGGTGACCACAGAGCCGTCGGGCGAGGGCGGGCCGCCGTCTGCCGTGATTCGCACGCAAGGCCCGACATCTCCTGCCTCGCGTCCCGGGACATCAGGGGTAAGGCGCGGGTCGCTCGCGTACGTGTCGCGCATGGGGGCGTCGGGAGCATCGCGACCGGCATCTTGGCTGGGGTTGCTGGCGGGGGGACTGGCGTCTGCGCCGGCGTCCCGGCCAGGCTCGGCATCGCCAGACGCCAGCATCGCGTCGCCTTCGCCTCCAGAACTGTTGTCGATATCGGGCAGTCCGGCTTCCAATCGCGGCTCGGCGGTCAGGGCATCGGCGTCGTGGGAAGCGAGAGGAGCGTCAGGGGAAGGGCTGGCCCTTCTGCCCACCGATCCGCCGCAGGCAATAACCAAGGAGAGCGCCACCAGCAGCGACGGTGACGGGAGAATCTCAACCCGTAGCGCCAGGCACACGGCTCTACCGACCGCAGCCGCTCCGCCTGCTGCTCGATTGAGTCTTGTCGGACCGTTCCTTCGCAGTTGCATGCCAAAGCCGTCCCCGGTTGCAGAACACGGCCTCGAAACCCTCGCACGCTGGCCTCGATGCCAGCCCAAAGCCTACCCCATGTCGCGCCTACGGGGTGCTTGATTTGTTGGGTGTGTCCCACATCACCGGTCAGCGAGTGGCGTGGTCGACTGCTACGGGCCGGTCTGCGAACGCTGGCCTTTGGCCCGCCCGTGCTCTGCCGTGTCGAAGGAAGTGATGCGGGCAGGATGCCCGCATTCCCAGGGCATAGCAGATCGGCGAAACCGCCGAGGAAGGGCTCTCGATTGCCCTGTCATGTGGGACGCACCCGAAAGAAAACGCCCACGGCGTGCAAAGGAGCGATGGCCAGCGCCCCGGACCGCCGCCTTGCCACCTCGCAGGCCAGATTCCTTTCGCCGCAACAGGATCGCCGCTACAATCGCCACGGACCATGCGACTGCGGTATTGGCTTTTCGTGCCGGCGCTAGCTGCGCTCGCGTTCGCCGAGAAGGCGTTTGCGGCTGTGGCTGTGTTTCCGAGCGGCAACTGTCCGTCGGGAGAAGCCATCGAGGCAAACCTCGAAGCCTTGGGGGCTCTTCTCCCCCTCTCCCAGCTCGGCACGGCAGAAGTGCACACCCGAGAATCCCTGCTCGAGGTCTACTTCCGCGACCAGCGCGGCGAGTCGCTGGGGGTTCGCGTAGTGGCCGCATCCTCGGACTGCGCCTCGCGGGCCGCCCTGGCCGCAGCGGTGATCGCGGCCTTTGCCGGGGAATGGGCAGAGACCAAGCTCGCAACTCCCGCGCCCGCCGCCAAATCCGCCCCGCAGGCGCCGGCCGAAGTAGCGAAACCGAAGGCCCCTGTCCTGCCCGCTCCCCGTCCCTGGCAGGCCGAAGTGGGGGCCACGTTCTTTGCCCTCCATGACGGCGACGAAGGCGGATTCGGCCTGGGGGCGCGCGCCGATCTCGCCCGCGGCGCGTGGCTCGCCACGCTCCTTTTTGAAGCATCCTCGGAGCGTGAACGAGCCCTTGGCCAGGGCCACGGCGGCTATCGCTTCCTGCGCGCCGGTCTGGGCCTCGGGTTTCGCGAGGTCTGGACTCGGCTTTTCTGGGAGGCGACCTTGGTGCCCATGGTGGCGCGTTTTTCCCTTGAGGGGAAGCACCTGGAAGTGAACAACAAGGTGACGGATTGGGGTGTTGTTCTCGACGGCCAAACCCGCTTGGGCTGGAATGGAGGTCGCTTTCGGCCTTTTCTGTTTGGGGGAGCGAGCTACGGCATTCCCCGCATCCGAATGACCTTGGTGGATCGTCCGGACGCAGCGTCCCTGTCGACCGTCAATGTCAAGGCAGGTATTGGGCTTGCGATCGCGGTCACCCCTTGAAAGGTTCTTGTCTGAAACGAACTCGCCCGCCCCGTCACTCAGTCCTTAGAATAGAGAATGATGCCTGCCATCCCCCAGGCCCCACCTGCCGCGGAGTCCATGTACGAGGTGTATGCGCACGAGGTGGCGCGTTGGGCGGAACGTCTGGCCGGCCCCGGCCTCGATGTGGAGGACATCGTGCACGAGGTCTTTGCCATCGCGTACGAACAGGTGCGCCGGTTCCGGGGTGATTCGAGCCTGGGCACCTGGCTCTTCGGTATCACGGACAAGGTGGTCCGTCACCGCCGGCGCAAGGAGCGCTGGCGGCGCTGGCTCTCCGGCTCGGCAACGGAAACCGCTGGACACCTTCCGAGCGACGGGCCAGATCCGCTGCGCCTCGTGGAGCGAAACCAAGCCGCGGCCGAGGTGTATCGGGTGCTGGATCGCCTGCCGGAGCGGGATCGGCAGGTCCTCATTCTGTGCGAGTTGGAAGAGCTGAGCGCCGAGGAGGCCAGCCACCTGCTCGGAATTCGCCAGGCCAACGTGCGCCTGCGCCTGCACCGCGCCCGCGCCCGTTTCACCCGCGCCTACGAGGAATTCGTCGAGACAGACAACCGGAGGAAGTCGCCATGACCTTCGATGAACACCCTGCTCCGTCCGAGCGCGAACGCGAAGCCCTGGGATTCCTCAGGCGAGGACGCAAGCTGCGCGGGCTTTCGCCTTCGCAGTTTCGCCGCATCGCAAACCGACTGACGTATGGAGGCGCCCGCGCCCAGCGGAGGGGCTGGCTGCCCGCCGTGGTCACGCTCTGTCTCGCGCTCCTCGTGGGAACGACCATGGCCGTGGCCCACGTGGACCTCTCACGCCTGCCGATCGTCGGCGCTCTTTTCCCTCCCCCCAAACCGAGCCTTGTGCCGTCGAAGCCCCACGCACGCAAGCGCGCCGCGGTCGTGACCGTAGGCGCCGCGCCGGCGCTGCCGCCCGCGACAGCCCCGGCACCGGCATCTCCCGAGCCCGACCAAGGCCCGCAGGATCCACGCCCACAGGGGTTGGCCCCTGTCGAAAGAGCGCCTGTGCTGCGGCCGGCACCCGAGCATAGGCGCAGCATCTCGCGCCCTCGGAGCCTATCGCACGACCCCGAACCGAAGGGTGGGAACGAGGTCCCCCCGCAGGTCGGACAACTCGAAGGGTCGGCTATCGCAAAACCTCGTTCCCAAGAAGGCCCTGCTCTTGAGCCGGAGGCCGTGCGACCGGCGACTTCCACGCCTTCGCCCCGGGCGGCAAGCGGCATGGCTTCCCCGCGGCCCGTGGCCGATCCCATCTCGGCCGAGAGCCGCTCGTTCTCCGCGGCACTCGCCGGGTGGCATCGCGATCACAACGCCGAAGCGGCGCTCGCCTTTCTCGATGCGCACCAGCGCAGGTTCCCGGCCGGACAGATGCAGCCAGAGGCCAAGCTTCTGCGCGCCGAGATCTTCCTTCAGCAAGGGCGCGAGCGAGAAGGCCTGGCGCTCCTCGATGGCCTGAAGCTACACGGGCTTCCACGCGGCCGCGAGCTTCTCACCGTGCGCGGCGAGTTGCGTATCAAGTTCGACCGCTGCGCCGAGGGGCGGCGAGATCTGGATCACGTTCTCGCAGGGAACGTCGCCGATGCCCTGGGCCGAAGGGCTGTGCGCGCGCGGTCACTATGCCCTTGAAACGTCCGCCCAGGATCCGTCACTAGATCAATGACCCCAAACGACTGACGAGGTTCAGCATGACCCATCGACCCACAAGTTCCCTTCAGGCTATTCTTTGCATCCTCTTCTGCGCACCCTTTTTTGCCGGCTGCCCGACCAGTGATCACCCGCTGGGCGCTGCCGGTGAGCGCGACCCTGGCGGCAGCGATAGCAGCGTACCGAGTGAGACGATCACGTGCGAGCAAGACAGCCAGACCTACCAGATCGGTGATTCTGTCGCCCTCAGCGCCTGCATGACCTGCGTCTGCCAACCCGACGGAACCATCGGCCTTTGCACCAGTGCCTGTGCGCCTGACGCCAGCGTCCAGACCGAGCCGGTCGTGACCTGCAGCCAAGGCGGGGCAACCTACCAAATCGGGGCCTCCGTGGCCTTGAGCGCCTGCACCACCTGCGTCTGCCAACCTGACGGAACCATCGGCCTCTGCACCAACGCCTGCCCGCCCCAACCCGCCGGCGTGGGCGCCACGCCATGCAATACCTATCGAGAAGTGCCGAGCGTTGCCAGCGAAACCATTCGGCTCGATTGCCAAGCGCCGATCATCTACGAACCCTACGAGCTGAGACTCGAGCTCGTCGACGTGAACACCGACCCAACGGGGGGGCAGTACGCGAACATCCGAATAGACTATGCCTACGGCCCGACCTACGACGGCGAGATTGCCAAAACCGAAAACAATGGTTATGTGCCCAATCCCGGCAACTATCCTGAGCTCGCCAGTGCCGATTTGTTGACCTACGCTCAGGTGATGTATCGCACCCATCGCCTGTGTACGGGCGAGGTAGGGTGCAACGTGTGGAAGAACGGCAAAGTGGTTCGTTCGTTGGCGGATCGCTACGCCAACCGCACATGTTCGAGTCGGTACTACGAACAGTGCTTCCGCGATGGCTCTTTCGACGTCTACTATGACGAACGTTGCGATTTCGGTGTTGTTCCGTTCCGTGTAGGCGAAGCGAAAAGCACCATCGAGTACAAGATAGTAGTGGGTGAAATCAGCGGCTGCAGCGCACTCCTTACCCTGTCGCCGAAAAACCAGACGGTCAAACAACCCTCCTGCTGGTCCTCTACCAGGGATCAGTGTGGGATCTGGAAGTAGCTACCTTGACCCCCGACGCACCCTCGGGGCTGGGACCGTCTCGACCCCGATGAGGTCGGAAGCACCAGCCATCGGCGCCTGCGAGCCCGAGCACATGTTTGCCGGCCGGCTGCATCGTCGGGGCTTGTGGCTGCGGACCCGCCAACAGTCATCCAATCAACTTCTGTTCTTGCCCGACCGTGAAATGCTTTGCTCCCTCGTTCGGCTGTAAGAAACATCCAGTTTGCGTCCCGGGCGCCGACCACACCTGCAACGACAACCCCGCTTTCAGTTCTCTCCACGGACGTTGTCAGGCCGACGGCACTTGCGTGTGCAACCCTGGATGGACCCTCCTTGCCAGTGGTAGGTGCAGCTAAGAGATCTCCCTACTACCTTCCCGAAGAACGGTGACGGCTCACCGCAGAGACCGCGGAGGACGCAGAGATGAGACTCGATGAGTTGGCGGAACAGACCATCGCTGCCGCCATCGACAACCATGGCCTCCGCAGGCGGGTGAACGAGCTTCCAGAATCAATCTCTCTGCGTGCTCTGCGGTGAGAGAATACGCCACCGGACTTAGGGAAGGGAGTACCAAGTCACAGGTCGGGCAGGGCGGCCTCTGCCAATCGGCAGTGAAGCAAGCTCGGCACCTCCTGGCGGCAGCGCTCGACCTCGCGCCGGAAGGCCTGATCGCGTTCGACGGTGCGATCGCGGAGTGCGAGATACGCGCGTGGATCGCGATAAGGCAGAAGCAGCTCATACTCATGTTCGGCGATCAGGGAGGCGTGGGCAGGATTCCGCCGCACGAAGACCGCGTGGGTGGCGTCGAAGTAGACCAAGGCCCATTCGCGCTTGGGGAGGAAGGCGGCTCGGCGGGTGATTCCGTTGCGCCAGCCGGTCATGAGAAACGACTCGGGAACCATCACGGTGCCTACCCCGTAGCGGGTCATGACCGCGCCAAAGACGGGAGGGTCATTGACCATGTCGCGGTAGGCGGCGCCGAGCTCCTCGTACATGCTTTCGCGCGTGTCGAGAAACACAGGATACTCGGGCAATGCACGCAAGAGGTAGTCGCCGTCGCCCTGGAAATGGAGCAATTGCGGCTGCGGGCGATGGGTGGCGATGAAACCGGCCGCGCCCACCGGCAGCATGCGCTCGTCGAGGCCCAGGCCGAAACGAACCTCGGACCGGGCGAGCCACGCGGGAATCGCCACCAGCCAGATCACACCTGCCGCCGCCGCAGCGATGGTGGTCCACCGGCGCGCAAGCTCGCGCGCGGCGAAGAAGTCCGCCACGCAAGCCGCGGCGAAGATGGCCGCGTAGGGCATGACCCGATCCCGATTCACGCTCATCGCGGCCAGCAGGGTGAGAAACGTGAGCGACAAAGCCTCGCGAGCGCGCACGGCGCGCCCCTGGCGCCGCGCCTGGTGGAACAAGACCAGCGCAGCCGCCGCCACCAGAACCAGCCAGGCCATGGGCGAAAGCCCGCCCGCGCCGGGGAGAAAGTCCGCGACCTCGAGGGTGCGATGGTCGGGGTTGGGCACGGCCGAATACGCCGCGTAGAAGAGGTGGCGCCAAAGGTAGGGCGCCACCTCGAAGTGGTACGGCGTGGCCAGCAGGCCCAGCAGAATCCCCGCCGCAGGCAGGATCTCGCGCCGCCATCCGCGGGCGTCGGCCGCAAGTACCACGAGGGCCGCAAGCTCTACGAAGAGGGCGGTTCCGGGATGCAGGTTCGCGGCCAGCACCACCAACGCAACGAGTAGAATCCGGCGCGTGCGCCACGCCAAAAACGAGGACTCGAGCGCCAGCACCAGGGCGAATACCAGGGTGACGAAGAGATCACTGCGTACCTGGAAGCGTCGCGCGCAGGCCAGCCACACGAGCCCCAGAAGGCCGAGCACGACCGGAAGCTGCGCCCCGCGCCGGCGCAGAACCACGGTCATTATCAGCAAGAGGCCGGCCACCGCAAGGTCGCGCAGCAGAACCAGCCCGACGTTTCCGGCCAAAGCGTCGGCCAGGGCCATGACCACGGTCGAGAGCCACTGGAAGTTGCGCCAAGGGCCTCCCGCGGCGGTGTAGGACCAGGTGTCGACCGTCGGCCAGTGAGCAGTGGCCAGAAGCTCGCGTCCGGCCCGCACCTGCCAGAAAACATCCTGCTCCCAAAGCCGCCAGGTGCTCGCGGCCGCGCCAGCCAGCACCGCCGCCGCCAGCAGCAACCCGTTGCTCCATCTCTCTGTCCGAGGACTTGGCGTCTGCGCTGGGTTCATGAACCAGCCACATTGTCATCCAGCCCCGTCGTTGAGACAAGCGCCGAGCCGCAACGCTCTCTCGGGCGGCGCCGTGCCTCGGCAGAAGCTCACCAAGCCGTGACCGACTGGCCGCTCGACAGGGTGCACTGCTGATTCTGCGGGTCCCCGCCGGTGCGCAGGATGGCGCTCGCTTCGGGCGGCACGTACGCCCCCGTCACCTCGGTGGCGATCATGCGGCGCATGGCGGATGCCAGCGTCGTGACGTAGTAGCAAGGGATGCGTGGTTCCTTGTGCCCACCGCCGATGCCGGAATCGTCGGTCAGAAACAGGTAGCGTCCGCCGGTAACCTCGGCGGCGGTGCGCATGGTGAATTCGCCGAGTTCGTCGATGCCGCTGGCGGAAACGGGATAGATGTGGATGCCCTTGGCGACGGCAGCCGCCAACGCGGTGACCACGTTGGCTTCCTTGCCGACATGGTGGGGTGCATCCGCAATCCAGAAGGCCACGCGCGCCGTGGCTCCGTTGCTCCAGCCGAGCCGGGTGGCTGCGGCCAGGCCTTCATCGACGGCCTCGGGCGTGTCGCCGCCTCCGCCCGCGGACTGGGCTCCGAGGTTGGAACGGAAGACAGAAAGATCCGTCGTGAAATCGAAGCTGCGCACGACATAGACGTCGCCTCGGTCACGGTAGACGACCAATGCCCAACGCTGCGCGAGATTCGGGAACTGCGTCGCCACGCCTCCGACGATGCTGTCGAGCTCCGCCTGCACGTAGGAGATCTCGTCCATCATGCTGCCGGTCGTGTCGATCACGAAAGCGAGATCGAGGGCCGCGACCCCGGGCAAGGCACTCTCGGCAAAGCTGAGCTCCACGGTCTTCGCACCGGCAGTCGCGGTCGTCGTGGCGCTGAGGTTCGCAAGGGTGGCCGTGATCGTGAGGGACGCGTCCGCCGTCACCCCCGCCCACTCCGGGAAGTAGATCACGCGGCCCTCGGCGCCGGTGCTCGAAGTCCAGAAGTGCCCCTGGGAATCGGCCACGCTCACGTCCGCGCCTGCCACGGGCCTCGCATCCGCGCCCTTGACCACGATGACCATGCGATTCGAGCGCTCGATGGCGGGGAGGCCGGCAAGCTGCGATTGTGCCGAGTCCTTGAGGTAGGCAGAGTAGAAGCTGAAGTTGAGATTGTCGTCCCAGGTCCCCGCGGTGAGCTGCCCGGCCGGAATGGTCGGCCGGGTATCGACCGCCGTGGGGGTCTTGACACCATCGGGCGGGGTTGCGGTCGGCGACGGCGTGCCGCCCGCGGGAGCGGACCCGGGGGAAGCGCCGTCGATTATCATGGGCGGGGACGGGGACGGAGACAGGGTCTCAGTCGCGGTCGTGCCGGCTACAACGCTGCCGGTCGAGCCGCCCATGGAACTCCCCGAGGCTCCGGCAGAGGGCGAATAGAGAGCGGGGGGCTTGCTTGCCGCGCCGCCGCCGCTGCCGGTGCTGTCGCTCTCGCCGGAGGTGCTCGATCCGGCCGCCGAGTCGCCAATTTCAGCCTGGTCGCAAGCCGTGACTGCGAGGGTTGCTGCGCCAAGAGCCCAAAGGCATCGATTGATTCTCATGGTTTCACGCGAAGCAAGATGCATGCCGCCGTCACGACTTGGCAACCCCGGGGAATCCAAGGAGCCACTCGCCCAAAACCGGTGGCCACCAGCGACGAAGCGGATCTCCCAGGACATCTTTGTCACGGGCCTGTCGCCTTTCCCGCAGTCCTCCTTCGACCGGCCTGCACCCGACCGGCCCTCCCGTCGGCGCTACAATTGGCCACGTGTGCCTGTCCCATCTCGTGCCCGCACAGATCGTTCCCGCACCCATCCCGCTGCCGGCGGTCCACGACCGGGACAAACCCGGCCGTGGCCCTGGCCGGGGATCCGCGCTTCTTGCCTCGGCGTTTTCGCTGGTCTTGGGTGGCCCGGGCTGCGCCGATGACGCGCAGGGCTTGGGCAAGTGGGGTTTCCCCGCGGCGATTCCGCCCGTGCCTCGGGGGACCCATCCGCAATACCGCCTTGACCCGGCTCACGAAGGGGTGTCGTCGCCAGGGACAGGCCTAGGGTCCGACTTGAGGCCACGTCGTCTGGTCAACCCCGAGCCTCGGCCACTTCCCCCATTCCTCGGTGTCCATCGATGCCGAGCAAGGCATCTTCTTCGTGGGAGCCAACAACGGCGTCCTTTTCTGCTTCGACTATGTGCGACAGCAAGAGCGGTGGGCGTACCCCACCGGGGCCGCGATCAAATCCACCGCCGCCGTGGTCGGGAATTTGGTCTACGTCACCTCCTGGGACACGAAGCTGCACGGCATCGCGTCCGCCTCGGGCGAGTCGCGGCAGATGTTCGCCAGCGCGGCGGCCAGCATGTCGTCGCCGAGTGTGTTCGAGAACCGCGTGTACTTCGGGTCAAGTGACAGGCTGCTCTACGCCGTGGACCGTCGCAACGGCCAACTCGACTGGTCTTTCCAAACCCGGGGCCCGATCCTGTCGTCGCCCACGGTCATACCGGACTCCGCCCTCGTCGCCGTCGGCTCGTCGGACGGACACGTCTATCTGCTCGACCTCGAAAGCGGCGAGCTCCGGCAGTCGCTCCAGCTTGGCAGCAGCGTCACCTCCGTCCCGGTCGCGGTGGGCGATTCGCTCTTCGTCAACGACGACCGCGGCACGGTGTACGCATTTTCGAGCCCCGGCGCTTCGGGGCCTTGACCAGAGGCCGCCTGGAATACCGAACGGTTTGAAAACCAACGGTTCTTGGACTGTTCACCACAGAGAGCGCGGAGGCGACGGAGAACACAGAGCCGCTGCCGAGCCCCGCCGCCCCCGAACCCATTCCTTCCCTTCCGTCTCTGTGTGCTCTGTGTCCTCTGTGGTGAACTATCCGAGATTGGCCGGCGTTCAAACCGTCCGGCGCTTCAGAACTTCGCGCTCACTTCGGCGTCGGCTTCCAGCACCTTGCGCAAGCGAGCTTGGCGTTCGTCGTCGAGCCGCTTGGCGAGGGCGCTGTCGGTGAGAGCCACGATCTGCGCCGCGAGCAGGCCCGCGTTCTCGGCGCCGCCGATGGCGACTGTGGCCACCGGGATTCCGGGCGGCATCATGGCAGTCGACAGGAGCGCGTCCATGCCTTGCAGGCTGCTGGAGGCGATGGGCACGCCAATCACGGGCCGTGTCGTGTGCGCGGCCACAGTGCCGGCCAGGTGGGCGGCTCCGCCGGCGCCGCAGATGAAGACCTTGGTGCCACTTTGCGCGGCCGCACGTACGAAAGCGGCCGTCTGCTCAGGTGTGCGATGCGCGGAGAGCACGCGCACCGACACGCACAAGCCCAGCTTCCTGAGCACGTCGGCGGCCGGCTTCATGGTTTCGAGGTCGGACTTCGACCCCATGAGAATGGCAACGTCGCAGGTCGTTTCGCTCATTTTCGTCCTCGCAGTCCGATGTCTTTGCGGAAGTGCATGCCCGGCCAAGTGATACGCCCGATGCCGGCGTAGGCCCGTGCCCGCGCCTGCTCCAGGTCGTCGCCGGTCGCGGTCACGCCCAGCACGCGGCCACCGCTGGTTATCAGGCGCTCGCCGTCGCGCTTGCTGCCGGCGTGGAAGACCGCGATCTCGTGCTCGCCGCCGGCGAGCTGGCCGTCGGGGGCCAACCCCACAATCGCGTCGCCCGAGCGCACCTTGCCGGGATAGCCCTCCGCCGCCAGCACCACACACACGGCCAGTCCCGGCCGCCAGCGCAAAGAACACAGCGGCAGCTCTCCCGAGGCGGCGTCGAGCAGCCAGGGCAGCAGATCTTCATCCAGCCGCGGCAGCACGGCCTGGGTTTCCGGGTCGCCGAAGCGGCAATTCCATTCGATGACCATGGGCCCGCGATCCGGCGTGAGCATGAGCCCGCCATAGAGCAGCCCGCGAAACGCCCTGCCCTCCTTGGCCAGGGCCGCCACCACCGGCGCGAAGATCCGGCGCGCGATGTCCTCGGTCAGGGTCGCATCCACGAGCGGCGACGGCGAATAAGCGCCCATGCCGCCGGTGTTGGGGCCGCGGTCGCCGTCGTAAACCGCCTTGTGATCCTCGGCCGAGGCGAGGAGAACGAAGCGCGTGCCGTCGCACAGGGCCATCATGGAAACCTCGCGCCCGAAAAGCCGCTCTTCGATCACCACGCGACTGCCGGCCTCGCCGAACACCCGCCCTTCCAGCATCATGCGCACCGCTTGCTTGGCCTCGGCATGCGACGAGGTCACCACCACGCCCTTGCCCGCGCACAAGCCATCGGCCTTGACCACGACGTCGCCCGGCTGCCCGTCGATGAAGGCATCCGCCGCCGCCACGTCGGCAAACGCGCCGTAGGCGGCGGTCGGAACTCCGGCGCGCTTCATCAGATCCTTGGCGAAGTGCTTCGAGCCCTCGATTTCGGCGGCGGCCCGTGACGGACCGAAGAAGCGCAGGCCCGCGGACGCGCAGGCGTCGCCGAGCCCGGCCAGAAGCGGCACCTCGGGGCCGCACACCACCAGATCGACCGCTTCCGCCCTGGCCAGCGCCACCATCTCCGCGATGGCATCGGCGGCAACTTTCGCAAGCCTCACCTTGCCTGCCCCTACGCCGCGGCCCAGGGCTTCGATGCCGGGGTTGCCCGGCGCCGCGACCAGGAGATCGCAAAGTGGGCTTTGCAGGAGCTTCCACGCCAGCGCGTGCTCGCGCCCTCCCGAGCCGACCAGCAGAACCCGGTAACCCATGGCCTAGCCCGCCTTGTTCATCAGCCGCAATGCGACGCGTGCGGAGCCGGCCGGCTTCGCCGACGGCCTGTTGGCCTGCGGAGCATCGCGGGAGGGTTTGGGAACCCTCCCAGGGTTCCCACTACAATGAGCTAGCCCGCCGTAGTTCGAGTAGCTGGCTGCAGAGTGCTTCATATGCTCCGTCGGAGAATCAATGATGGTGAACAATGCGGGCTAGTGCCGGAAGTGGCGCTCGCCCGAGAACACGAGAGCGATCTTGTGCTCGTCGGCGGCGGCGATGACTTCCTCGTCGCGCAGCGACCCACCCGGCTCGATGACCGCGATGGCGCCCGCCTTGGCCGCCTCGTCGAGGCCGTCGCGGAAGGGGAAGAAGGCGTCGGAGGCCACCACCGAGCCCTTGAGGGGAAGCTGGGCCTTGGCCACGGCCAGCTTCACGGAATCGACGCGCGACATCTGGCCCGCGCCCACCCCGAGGGTACGGCCGCCGCCGCAGAACACGATGGCGTTCGACTTCATGTGCTTGCACACCCGCCACGCGAAATCGAGATCCGCGAGCTCGGCGTCGGTCGGCTTGCGCTGCGACACCACCTTGCCGGCCGCCGCGGCGCAGGTCTGGCCGTCGGAAGACTGCACGAGCACGCCGCCGGAGATGGTGCGCAGGTCGAGCTGCCCTGGCGCGCACGCGGCGAGGTTGGCGCGCAAAAGGCGCAGGTTCTTCTTGGCGGAAAACGCCTTGAGCGCCTCTGGAGAATAGCCGGGGGCCACGACGCACTCGAGGAAGACCTCGGTCATGAGCCGGGCCAGCTCCTCGTCGACCTTGCGGTTATAGGCCACGATGCCGCCGAAGGCCGACGCCGGGTCGGTCTCGCGCGCGAGCTTGTAGGCCTGGGTGATGCCCTCGTCGGAAACCGCCACGCCACAGGGGTTGGTGTGCTTGATGATGCACGCCGCGGGCCGGCCGAACTCGGCGCATAACTTCATGGCGGCGTCGAGGTCGAGGAGGTTGTTGTAGGAAAGCTCCTTGCCCTGGATGACGTCGGCATGGGCGAGCGACATCCCGCTCGGCGTATCCCAGGCGTAGAAGGCCGCCTTCTGGTGGGGATTCTCGCCGTAGCGAAGCAGGCGATCGAGGTGCAAAGAGGGGTGCATGCTGGCCGGGAAATCGGTCACCGCCGCTCCGCTTTCCGACAAGCACCCGAGGTGGCCGGCGATGGCACCGTCATAGGCCGCGGTGTGCGCGAAGGCCTTGCGGCAGAGCTCGAAGCGCAGGGTCTGGGAGATCTCGTTCTGGTTTTCGATTTCCGCGAGCACGCGGTCGTAGTCCGCGGGATCCACGACCACGGCCACGCGCTCGTGGTTCTTGGCCGCCGAACGCACCATGGCCGGCCCGCCGATGTCGATGTTCTCGATGACGTCCTCGAAGGAGGCCCCGCGCGCCACCGTCTCGCGGAAGGGGTAGAGGTTAACCACCACCAGGTCGATGGCGTCGATGCCGTGCTCGCGCATCTGCCGGCGGTGCTCCTCGGTGCCGCGGCCCAGGATACCGCCGTGCACGCGCGGGTGCAGGGTCTTGACCCGGCCGTCGAGCATCTCGGGAAAACCGGTGAAGTCGCTCACGTCCCTGACCGGCACCGCGGCCTCGCGCAGAGCCCGGGCCGTGCCGCCGGTGGAAAGGATCTCGACGCCCAGCTTGGCCAGGCGCCTGCCGAGATCCACGACGCCCTTCTTGTCCGACACCGAGATGAGCGCGCGAGCGACCTTGTTCATGGCTCGCGTTCTACCACGAACCGGCGGTTTTGAAGCCGCCTCTCGCCCAGGTCCCGCAACTCGGCGCGCTACGTGCGAATCGCCCTTGTCAAAGGACTACCTCTATCCCCATTATCTCTCCCATCACCATGACTGACATCAACACCGGCAAAACCGCAGAACTGGACATCGAGGGCAAGGTCATCGAACTGCCCATCGTCGAAGGCACCGAAAAGGAGCGCGGCATCGACATCACGAGCCTGCGCGCCTCCACCGGCTACATCACGGTCGACGACGGCTACGGCAACACGGGATCATGCCAGAGCGCCGTGACCTTCATCGACGGCGACAAGGGCATTCTCCGCTACCGCGGCATTCCCATCGAGGAGCTGGCGGAGAAGTCGACCTTCGTCGAGACGGCCTACCTCCTCATCTACGGGCACTTGCCGACCAAGCCCGAGTTGTCGCGCTTCTCCCAGCTTCTCACCCTGAACGAGAACCTGCATGAGGACATGAAGTACCACTTCGAGGGCTTCCCTTCGACCGCCCACCCCATGGCGATTCTCTCGTCCATGATCAATGCCTCGGGCTGCTTCTATCCCGGCCTCCTGCAGCGCGCCGGGCGCGATGAATTCGACGTCCACGCCGCCCGCCTCATTTCGCAGGTGCGCACCATCGCGGCCTTCTCCTACCGCAAGTCGCGCGGCATGCCCATCATCTATCCCAAGCCGACGTACAAATACACGGCCAACTTCCTCCACATGCTCTTCTCCGACGTTTACCAGGACTACGAGCTGCGGCCCGAGGTGGTGAGCGCGCTCGACCAGATCTTCATCCTCCACGCCGACCACGAGCAGAACTGCTCGACCTCGACGGTGCGCATGGTCGCCTCGGCGCAGGCGAACCTCTTCGCCAGCGCGGCTGCCGGCGTGTGCGCCCTGTGGGGGCCCCTGCACGGCGGCGCCAACCAGGCGGTCATCGAGATGCTGACAGACATCCACAACTCGGGCGACAACGGCTCGCGCTTCATCGCCGCCGCCAAAGCGAAGGGCAGCGGTAAGAAGCTGATGGGCTTCGGCCACCGCGTGTACAAGAACTACGACCCCCGCGCCCGCATCATCAAGAAGGCGTGCGACAACTTGATCGCCGCGCTCGATATCAACGATCCCCTGCTCGACATCGCCAAGCGCATGGAAGAAGCCGCGCTTTCCGACGCCTACTTCGTCGAGCGCAAGCTCTACCCCAACGTGGATTTCTACAGCGGCATCATCATGCGCGCCCTCAACATCCCCACCGAGATGTTCACCGTCATCTTCGCCATCGGCCGCATGCCGGGTTGGATCGCCCACTTCAAGGAGATCCAAGACGACGCCAAGGGCCGCATCTACCGGCCGCGCCAGATCTATGTCGGCCCGCCCCTCAACCACTACGTGCCCATCGAGGCCCGCCGGGTAGGTTAGCGCCACGGCTATCCCGGCCCGCTTGATCGACCTCGGGCTTCGGCCCTACGAGGAGGTCCTGCAAATCCAGCGCGACCTGGTCGCAGCCCGCCAGGCCGATGCCATCGCCGACACCCTGCTTCTGGTCGAACACCCCGACGTCATCACCCTCGGCCGCTCGGCGCGGCGGGAGAACATCCTCACGCCGGGCGACATACCTGTGCTCGACATCGAACGCGGCGGCGACGTCACCTTTCACGGCCCCGGCCAGCTCGTGGCCTACCCCATCTTCTTCTTGCGCGAGGAGGAGCGCGACCTGCACCGCTATCTGCGCGGGCTCGAGGAGGCCGTCATCCGAACGCTCGCGGATTTCGCCCTTCCCGGCGCGCGGCGGCCAGGAAAGACCGGCGTGTGGACCGCGGACGAGGCCGTGCCACGCAAATTGGCCTCCATCGGTATCGCTGTGCGTCGATGGGTCACCTTGCACGGCTTGGCGCTCAATGTGAACACCGACCTCCGCCGCTTCGCCGCTGTTTCCCCGTGCGGCTTCGACAGCAGCGTCATGACCTCCATGGAGCGCGAGCTTGGCCACGAAGTCAGCCTGGCTGCCGCGAAGATCAGCCTGGCCGGGCACCTCGGCCAGGTCTTCGGCCGCGCGGGCTTGCACCCCGTCGACTCCGGCTGACGAATGGTGCAGTATGCACGTACGTGAACGGTAACCACGATCGTGTTTCTCGACCTCGGCTCGCGGCTTTAGGCCTTCTGGCCCTCGGCTGCCCGGCCACGCTGTTCGCGCAAGAGCCGGAGGTGCCGCAAGCGGCGCCAGCGTCGCAGGGGTCGCAGGATTTGCATGGCTTGCAGGGCCTGCAGGGCTTGCTCGACATGCCCGCTGCCGGTCCACCGGTCGAGGCCCCACCCGCCGCGCCGCCGGCTCCTCCACCTGCGCCCCCCGCCACCGCGTCGCTTTCGCCGGCAAAGGCGGCTGATGTGATTTCCGCCCAGGTCGGCGCGCGCGTGGCGGTTCGCGTGCAGAATCCGGATTCCCCCGAAGACCTCGACGACGTCGGATCGGACGGCGGGGCCATGGCCGTGCTCTCGGGTCAGGTCCATCCTTTTCTGAAGTGGCAGGTGGGTTTTCTCGGCACCTACGGCGGAGAGGCGGCAGCAGCCCCGACGGGCAATGCCGTGCTCTTGGATCTGGTTGCCAAGATCGAGCTCGTAGACGCGCTCAACTTGTGGGTCGGGCGCATGCCCATCCCTTCGGATCGCGCCAACCTCAGCACCGAGTGGGCCATCGCACCCTGGACCTTGCCGGGCAGCTACGGGTTCTACGTGCCGTCCTTGCTGACCGGACCGCGCCAGGGCAAAAACGATCGAGGCGACGGCCTCGCCCTATGGGGTGAGGTGCGCGGCGGGAAACTGAAGTACTACCTCGGCGCCTTTGGCCTGGACCGGCCCAAAACCATGAGCCCGCTCTACTCGGCACGCCTGAGCCTGAGCCTACTGGATCCCGAGCCCGGCTATCGCACCAGCAGCGGCTACTACGGCACCAAGCGCATTCTCTCCCTGGGAGTCGGAGCCCAACACCGAGCGAACGGCTCACGCGCGTCGACGGGAACGCCACCCGCCGCGAGCGATTTCACGGTGCTTGGCGCCGACCTGCTCCTCGAGATCGGCAACAGCACCGCCGGCGTTCTCGACCTGGAGGGGGCATTCGCCAAGGTGTGGGGCGACCACGAGACCGCGAGCTACCAGGGTTTCGTCCTGGTCAGCTACCTTGTGCCCATCGAGATCGGCTTCGGCCGCTTCCAGCCCCTCGTGCGCCTGCAACGCGCAGGCCAAGGTTCCGCGCCGGGGGCGGGCGACTTGACCAGCATCGACGCCCAGCTCGGTTACGTCATCGACGGCCACCACGCCCGCCTCCTCGTCGTTTACCAATGCACGGAGCTACCCGGCCAGACCCAGAACGCCCTCCTCTTCGGGGCGCAACTGCTGTCGCACGCGAACTAGAAACGGCGAAGGGTTGCCCGCTTCGCCGTCGGTGCTAGCCCAACTGTTGCGGTCTACGGGCCAAATCCAGGGACAGGAGCGCTGCACTCGTGGCCATCGCCCCACCAGTAGATGGTGGCGAAATCGTAGCTGCCGCCGCTGATCTGGAACACCGTGTAGATGTCGAGCACTTTCGGCGTGGGGAGCGGCATGGCGCCGTTGCCGTTGATGGGATTGGTTACCTCCTGCTGGTTGACAAGCAGAAGCGTCCGACCTTCGAGGTTGCTGCCACCCCATCCCGCGATGTCGTCACAAGTCGCGAAGCAGTAGTTCCCCGCGGTGCCGAAACTGCCGGTGCTCATGCTGCCGGTCACCCCCTCACCCATGGTCAGCATGACCACCTCCGGACACGGGATGGGATTCGGCGTCGCATCGATGCCGGCTTCCGGGCCTGCCTCAGGTTCTTCCGCATCGGCAGCCGTCTCTTCGGCAGCGTCGAGAACAGCGACGACCGTATCGCTCTCCGGCCCATCCTCGCCCTCGGTGTCCAGGGCGGCGCTATCCAAGAGAACGGGAGGAATGCCAGCTTCCACCTCCGGGACATCCTCGCCCGCCGGCACATCCAGGGGCGGCAAAGGCACGTCCAGCACGTCGCTCGCGGGAGGAAGATCGGGCTCCTCCCCGGCGTCCAACCCGACGACTCCGCCCGCGCCGCCGCTGCCTTGCGTCGATCCGCCACTGCCGATGATGCCGCCCGTGCCGACCACACCGCCGCTGGCGCTCACCCCGCCAGCGCCGATCGAGCCGCCCGTCTCGGCAGCGCCGCCTGCACCGACCATGCCGCCGGTCGCGGCCGTGCCGCCCGTGCCTGTCGTCCCGCCCACGCTGGTGGAGCCTCCCGTGCCAAGCGAGCCGCCGGCGCCCCTTCCGCCGGTTCCGGCGCGAATGTCGGACGCGCCCAGAGAATCCAGTTTGCCCGCGTCGCCTGCGTCCGCCTTGGACGCCGGCCCGGCGTCGTCGGAACACCCGGCGCCGAGAACTCCGAAGAAGATGAAACCTGCAACCCCAAGACAGAAAACGAGATTCCGCTTCACGATGGTCTCCATGTTTGCAACGGTGAATAGGTTAAACCATTTCGGGCGCTTGGGAAGAAAAGTGGCCTCTTTCTTGGATGCAGAATCTGCAGCCCCGACGCACGGTGCCGCCTGCAGGACGAACAGGTTCATCCGGCGCGGAACTGGAAGTCGCGCTGGCGAACGACCTTCTCCTCCTCCAAGTCGACCAGGAAGGCAGTCCCCTCGCCCACCATGCCGTTGAAAGAGCGCAGGTACCACACGTCGACCCCCCAGCGGCCGTGGCCGCTCTCGCTTGGTGGGCACCACTCGGCGGCCTCCAGGTCGCCGAGCCCGGGCGGCCGCGCCCGCGTCTCGCTCGCCACCTCGCGGAAGTTGTGTGAGGCGCGGGCTATCTGCTCCGCCTTGCGTGCCGACTTGGCGTCGATCTCGCGCCGCCAGTCGCTCACCAGGCGAAACGCCTTCAGGTCCCCACCCAAAGGGGCCTCGGCCTCGTAGACCTCGTCGGCCGCCAGGCCCGCGAAATCCGACACGTCGAACTCGGGAAAGAGATCCTCCTTCTCGATCTGGGCACTGCGATCCGTGAAGGTCAGCTCACCGATGGCCTTGCCTTGCGCCGAGTAGTAGGCGTAGAGGCGCACGATGTAGTCGCGCGAAGGGATGCGATGATCCCAGTCGATGACCCACATCGCGGCCTTGTAGGTCTTTCCCCTGAAGGGCATGAACGCCGGCAGGTCCGCGGCGATCTTGTCGATCGTCGCGGGATCCTTGAAGAGATCCTGCGCCGCCAAGCGGGGGTGGAGCTTCACTCCGCGGCGCAATTCCTCACGAAGATCGAACTCAGACATCGGCATTGTCTAGCGTATCCGGGAATCGCACGTGCCGCACCATCGATCGTTGCCGGCGCATGGACGCCTACCCCTGGCCCCTGATGCGGCGGATGTTGGCGCCCAGGGCGCGCAGCTTGCGCTCCAGGCGGTCGTAGCCCCGGTCCAGGTGATAGACCCGCAGCACCTCGGTGGTTCCCTCGGCCACCAGCCCGGCCAAAACCAGGCAGGCCGAGGCGCGCAGATCCGTGGCCATGACCTTGGCGCCCTTGAGCTTCACCGGCCCGCGCACCACCGCGGTGCGCCCGTCGACCACGATGTCCGCGCCCATGCGCACGAGCTCGGGTACGTGCATGAAGCGATTCTCGAAGATGTTTTCCGAGAGCACCGACTGCCCCTTGGCGCGCGCCATGAGCACCATGAACTGGGCCTGCATGTCGGTGGGGAAGCCGGGATACGGCCGGGTGGCGATGTCGGCAGGCCTGAATTCGCCTTTGCCGATCACGCGCACCCCGGCTTCTTCCAACTCGACCGTGACGCCCGCCGCACGCAGCTTGGCGATCACGGCGTCCTGGTGCTCGGGCATCGAGTCACGCAGAAGCACGTTGCCGTGCGTGACCGCGGCCGCCACCATCAAGGTACCGGCTTCGATGCGGTCGGGAATGATGGCGTGGTCCACCGGGTGGAGTTCATCCACGCCTTCGATGGTGATGAGCGAGGTGCCCGCGCCGCGGATGTGCGCGCCCATCTTGTTGAGCACCCGCGCAAGCTCTTCCACCTCGGGCTCGCAGGCCGCGTTTTCCAGGGTGGTGGTGCCCTTGGCCAGGGCCGCGGCCATCATCAGGTTCTCGGTGCCGGTCACGGTCACCAGGTCGAGCACGATGATCGCCCCGTGCAGGCGGCGGGCGCGCGCGTTGACCAGGCCGTGCTCGAGCTCGATGCGCGCCCCCATGGCAGCCAGGCCCTTCAGGTGTTGGTCGATGGGACGCGCGCCGATGGCGCAGCCGCCCGGCAAGGACACGCGCGCCCGGCCGTAGCGGCCGAGAAGCGGCCCCAGGACCAGGGCCGAGGCGCGCATGGTCTTCACCAACTCGTAGGGCGCCTCGAAATGGTCGACGGTGTTGGTGTCGACCACGGTGGTACCGTCGCCCTTCACCATGGCGCCGAGCTGCCCGAGCAGCCTGCGCATGGTCACGACATCGCCGAGCCCGGGGACGTTGCGATAGGTGGACCGGCCGGTGGCGAGCAGCGACGAGGCCAGAATGGGCAAGGCCGCGTTCTTCGCGCCGGACACGCACACCTCACCCCGCAGTCGGTTGCCTCCTTTGATGACGATCTTGTGCATGCGACGGTGACACCGACGGCTCGCGCCCGGCCGCGAGCCCGCGCGTGGCTAGGCCGCGGGCGGAGCGGCCTCGGCAGCGCCCTTCCTATGTTCCGCGCACATGCCGCCCGCCACGGCCGGCTTGCGGCAGCCTTCCTTGCCGCAGATGTTGTAGCGGTGCTTCTTGCCGATCTTTCCCCGCCGCCATGCCATGTAGTGCTTGCGGCAGTAGCCCTTGGCGCGCACGGGTTGTTTGCACTTCGCTACCCGGCACTTCTCGCCCGTCTCGGCAGCGGGTTTGCTCTCTACGCTTTGCTTCTTCACGGTCTCTTCGGCCATGGGGTCAAGGTCCTTTCAGCTCAAAGTCCGGAGAATGGAGACCTCGCACGCCGGAGTCAAGTTGAAGCAGCAAGATCTCACGGCGGCATGCCCATCGCGGCCCGCACGGCGATGAATGCGTCGGTGCGACGGCCGGCTTCGTCACGCACCACCAGGGGGACATCCACCACGAGGGGCTCGACGGCTTCCGCCTTGCGCATGGCGAAAACGCAAAGCAGCGGCTCCTTGCCCGCGCGCGGAACCACCTCGCGCCAGCGCACCAGGCCGAGGCCCGAAGCGGCCGCCGCCGGCGCGACCCGCTCGCGCTGGTTCCAGGCGGCACAGGCGACGAACGGCGCGTGCGGGGCCAGATGGGCCGCTGCGACCGCGCAGTAGTCCTCGATGCCCCCGCGGTGCTCGAAGCGACACGGGGCGCGCTGAACGTGATCCGATTGCGGCCCGGCTCCCAAGGGGAAATAGGGCGGTGTGCCGGTGACCAGGTCGAACGGCGCATGGCCAGCCAGCGCGGCGGCATCGCGAAAATCGCCGCTTGCGACCTGGGCGCGAGCCGCGATGCCGTTCCAGCGGAGCGAACGCCTGGCCAGAGCAGCCGACACCTCTTGCGCCTCGATGCCGAACAACTCTGCCGAGGGGAAACACCAGGCGAGAAACAAGAGCACGCTGCCGATGCCGCAGCCGAGATCGAGACAACGCGCCGGCGGATTGCCGGCAACCAGGGTGGTCGCCAGGTGCGCGGTGAGCAGGTCATCGAGCGAGGTGCGATGGCCATCCACCCGCTGCAAGATGCGCCAATTGCCCGCGAGCCAGCACAGATCCTCCTCGGGCCCTGGCCAAAGCCCGTCGAGATCCGAGGGGATCGCCGGCTCTGGGCCGGGCGAAATCCACCCTTCCGGCCTTCGCGCCGCGCGCAGCACGCCGCCCGCAGGCGACGGCTGATCGCAGGGATGGGGCGCAAGCTCGATGAGCACGATGCCCTCATCCTAGAGCACCGAAAGGTCTGGAACCGAGGTCTTTTCGGGATTTTCACCACAGAGAACACAGAGAACACAGAGGACACAAAGACAGAAGAGAAGTCGAAGGGGTCGAATCCAGATCCCGAAACCTGTCCCCCCTCTTCCGTCTCTGTGTCCTCCGTGCCCTCTGTGGTGAAAGAACCGCACAAGGGTCGGCTCTCAAACCACTCGGACGGCTACCCGCCGGCGTCCTCCATGTGGTACCCGGCCTCGCCATGATCGAGGATGTCGAGACCCTGCTCTTCACTCTCGGGGCCGGGCCGCAGCCCGAGCACGGCCTTGAGCGCGAAGGCGAGTACCGCGGTGCCCGCGAGCGCAAGCAGGACGGTGACGCCCATGGCCTTGAGCTGCTCGAGCCACAGGGAGTGGCGCACGATGCTCGCCAGATTGTTGTTGAGGTTCCCGTTCACCTCGGGCGTGGCCAAGAAGCCGGTGAGGAGCGCACCCAACGAGCCGCCCACGCCATGCACGCCGAAGGTGTCGAGGGCGTCGTCGTACCCGAGGAGCTGCTTGAGCTTGGTGCACGCGAGGTAGGGCAGAACCCCGGCCAGCACGCCGATGATGACCGCACCCGTGGCCGAGACGAAGCCTGCCGCCGGGGTGATGACCACGAGCCCCGCCACCACGCCCGAGCAGAACCCGAGCACGGTCGGCTTGCCGCGCGCGATCCACTCGATGAGCGGCCACACCGAGCCCGCCACCGCCGCGGCCAAAGTGGTGGCCAGAAAAGCGCCCGCGGCGATGCCGTCTGCGGCGACCGCGCTGCCGGCATTGAAGCCGTACCAGCCCACCCACAGCATGCCCGTGCCCACCGCGGTGAGCACCATGCTGTGAGGCATGAAGGCCCTCCGCCCGAAGCCCTTGCGCGGCCCCACGATGAGGGCCAGCATGAGGGCCGACCAGCCCGAGGACATATGCACCACGGTGCCGCCGGCGAAGTCGATGGCCTTGATGGGCGCCTTGGCATTGCCAAGTCCGTTCATGAGGCCGTCCGCGCCCCACACCATGTGGGCGAGCGGGAAGTACACGAGGAGCATCCAGCCGAGGATGAAGGCCATGAGCGCCGAGTACTTCATGCGCTCGGCGATGGCGCCCACGATGAGGGCGGGCGTGATGATGGCGAACATCATCTGGTACATGGCGAAGACGGACTGGGAAACCCAAGGCGAGTAGTCGGGGTTGGGGGTCGAGCCCACGCCCTTCAAGAAGGCGAACTTGAGCGAGCCCAGCACCGAGTAGCCGCTCGCGGCTCCGCTGCTCGCGAACACGGCGCTGTAGCCGAAGGCCCACCACAGAACGGTCACCAGACCGGCGGCGCCGAAACACTGCGCGACCACGGAGAGGATGTTCTTGCGACGAACCAGTCCGCCGTAGAACAGGGCCAGGCCGGGCAGGGTCATGAAGAGCACCAGGGCCGCCGAGGTCATCATCCAGCCGTTGTGCCCAGGGCCGGGCGCCGCCAGTCGCTTGGGCGGGGTGTTGTTGATGTAGGCCTCCAGGTCCGCCACCCGCGCCGCCAGGTCTGCGTTCGCGGCAACCGGCGCGACCGCGGCAGCCTCGGCGGGCGACTGCGCGAATGCCGACCTCGTGGCGAAGAGCCCCAGGAGGAGCGCTGAAGCGAGCAGAAGACCTTGCGCGATTGGCCTTGCCTTCATGGCGAACGATCCTTTCTTTTCGCAGGTTAGGCAGCGAAGTGGGGTGCGACAAGGCACTCTCGCGCTTCCGCGCCAGATTTTGCCCTCGCGAAACCCGGCCCGGCGGCAGGAAGCAACAGCAAAGAAACCTTACGGAAACAGCCGCCGTGGCAGGGCGATTTTTCCAGGGGGTGCTAGATAGAAGCCCATGACCGTCCGAGAACAACTCGAAGCGGACGAGGAAAAGGTCCTCTGCCCCCACGCCCAGAAGAGCCGCGAGAGCCTCGGCCGCAAGCGGCCCGAGCCGCTCGACGACGTGCGCCCCATCTTCCAGCACGATCGCGACCGCATCCTGCATTCCAAGGCTTTTCGTCGCCTGGCGGGAAAGACCCAGGTCTTCCTCGCGCCCGAGGGGGATCACTACCGCACCCGGCTCACCCACACCCTCGAGGTGTCGCAGATCGCGCGCACCATCGCGCGGGCGCTGCGCCTCAACGAATCGCTCACCGAGGCCATCGTGATGGGCCATGACCTCGGCCATACGCCCTTCGGCCACGCCGGCGAGCGCATCCTGGCCAAGCTGATGCCGGGGGGATTTCACCACGGCCGCCAATCCGTGCGCGTGGTGGATGTGCTCGAGAACGACGGGCGCGGCCTCAACCTCACCGCCGAGGTGCGCGACGGAATCCTGCGCCACTCGAAGGGCAAGGGCAAAATCCTGGCCAGCGAGACCGAGCACGAAGCCTCCACCCTGGAAGGGCAAATCGCGCGCGTGGCCGACATCGCCGCCTACGTCAACCACGACCTCGACGACGCGATTCGCGGCCAGGTCATCGGACTCGACGAGGTCCCCCCGGCGATCGTCAAGGTGCTGGGCAGAAGCCACAGCCAGCGCATCAGCCGCCTGGTCACCGACGTGGTGGCAGCTTCGCGCCTGGACCAGAAGCGCCATATCGAAATGAGCCCCGAGGTGCTCGACGCACTCATGGCCCTGCGTGACTTCCTCTACGCCAAGGTCTACGAACGCCCCGAGATCCGCGCCGAGTTCGAACGCGCGCAGCGGGTGGTGCGCGATCTGTGGGAGTACTTCAACACCCACGCGGACGAGTTCCGCGCCAAGCACTGGCCCAAGGGCCTGCCCGAAAGCGAGGAGCTTGCGCGCGCGGTGGCCGACTTCATCACCGGCATGACCGACCGCTACGCCATGCGCACCTACGAAGAATACTTCCTGCCCCGGCGCTGGGTGGTGTTCTAGCGGTTTGCGTCCGGCAGAACGCGGCGTCCCCGGGAAGCCCCTGGTCGGAGGGGAAAAACCACAGAGGAGCGCTTACTCAAGAGCTGAGACCGCCACCGGCGTCACACCCCCCCCCCGTCCACCATGGGTGGTACGCGGCCTCCACGCAAGCCGTCCTACCCGCGTACGAGCCCGCGCACCAGCTTGAGCAAGTCGGCGCTGCCGGGCCCGGCCGAGATCGCCGGGTCGAGCCGGTGCAAGAACCAGCGCACGCGCCACGAGGAAATCGCCCCCGGCGCCAGGTTGACGTAGGCGCCCTGGTTCTCGACCTCGACGTAGGTGCGGGCGGCGTCGGCGTAGATTTCGATCTCGGCCTCGCCGGGCGCGGCTTGGCTGGCGGCGATATCGCCGAAGGCCTTGACCAGCAAAAGGTCGCCGTCGACATGCGCGATCCAGCCCTCGTGTCCGTCGGCAAAGACCTTCTGGTCGCCGGTGACGGCGCGCGCGTCGTAGGCGAACCACGCGATGCCGTCGGCGATATTGAGCTTGAGCAGCTCCTGCATGCCTTTGGCCGGCACGCCGTCGCCCATGGGGAAGAAGGTCAAGCCACCCGCCGCGACGCGCGTGATTTCCCAGGGCGCGGCCGAACGCGCCTCCCTGCCGCGGTTGACGATGCTGTAGTCGATGGTGACGACGCCCGCGGCAGCGTCGGCGGAGAAGCGCTTGCTCACGGCCAGCCCCAACCCGCCCGCGGCCTTGCCCGACATGACGACCGCATTGCCGTCGACGGATGCGAGGTAGGGGTTCGGGTCGATTTCCGCCGGCGGCGGCCAGTTCCAGTCGCTCTGTGGACTCACCCAGAATGTCGAGCCCCAATTGTTGTCGTCGGGGTTCTTGGGCGCGGTAAGGACGTTCTTGCCCAGAAGCGAGAAGGTTGCCACCCGGCCGGCCTTGGCCGCGTCCACGGCGAAAACGGTGGCGCCGAAGGTGAAGGTGTAGAGAGTTCCGCTGACGTTGAGCGAGGCTCGATCGGTGTTCATCGTGTCTCCTATGGCGGAGCGGAGCTTACCGCGATTCGTCGGTCAGGCGCGAGACAAAGGTTGCCCGACAGGGTCGGTCAGCCGGCCAGGCGGACGAGGGTGTCGGCCACGGCCGCGGATACGTGCTCCAGGCGGCCAACCGAGAACTGGTCGATGCGACCCCCGTTGCGCCCTTGGGCGTAGAGCAGGATGGGGGTCTGGCCGGCCGCCACCACCGGCGCCACCAAGACATCGCAGGGAGGCTGGCACCCGAGGGCGTTCCACAACGGTTGGTGAATGGAGGACCCCTCGGGTGGCGGTGGACCGTGAAAGAGCGCACCCTGACGAAAGGCCGAGCCAAGACACGAAGGCAGGGACAGGGCAAAGGCCAGGCTCTCGACCGATGGGCAAGGCAGGCCTTGGTTGTAGCCGAAACGCCCTAGGGCGAGAACACCGTCGACCACGAACATGGCCCCCGCGCCGAAACAGGAGCGCATGAAGGCGAAGAGATGGTCCGCCGCGGCTTGCCGGTCGGCGGCGGCAAGGATCTGCTCTATCGCCGAGTCGGATCCGGTGACGGACACCATGGGATAGTTCCCGGTTCGCGGCACCGTCTCTGGCGCAAACTCGGCCGGCGCGCTTGGGTCGGCCGGGACGAACATGGGCATGGCGTTCGCGGTCGGGATTTGGGGAAGGGTACGAGTCCTCGATCGTGCCTGCGCAGGCGTGGCTGCGACCTCCCGACGCGGCGACGGGTTCGAGTCGACAACCGGCGCGGCATGGGTTGCCAGGGGCGGAAGATCCAGAACCCGACTTGCCTTCGCCTGGACGGGCGAAGTTGGGGCGTCAGATCCGAGGGCGGTACCGAACCCGGTTCGGCGGGTTGGAAGGGCATAGAGCAACTCGAGCTGGCGCGTATAGGCAATCTCCGAGGTGACCATCGGCTCGACCACCGCACCGAGCACGAATCCGACTTCGTCGAGGATCTGGGGATGGGTAGGCTCGACCATGGCCACGGCCACGCGCCGATTGGGGGTGACATAGAGCGGTATCGCCCGGAGCTTCGTCGCTTGGTGGACCGGAAACCGCTTGCGCAGGGCGGCATCGGCACGCGCGAAATCGCGGTCCAAGGCTGGTGGCACACCGCACAGAACGCTCAGTGCCTGGGCTAGTTGATCGGTCGAGATGGCGCCAGTCTCGACAAGATAGGACACGACTTGCTCGTCCCCTGCGCCGCCTTGCCCGAGCAGTGAACCGAGCTGGGTGGACGAAACCAGGCCGCTTCGGGCTAGGACTTGGACTAGCCGCATCTGCCGCCCCGATTCTCACATCGCGTTCGCATCGCCGGCCACAAATAGGGCAACGTTCCCCTGAAGCATCTACTTCGGCAGAGGGCGGGGATTTCTGAAGGCAGCCGAGAGCCGAAGCGGCGACACAAAACGGGCCGCAGAGCACGGGTTGACAGAGAAGACGTCCGACACGGGTGTGAAGTCTTCGAGCTGCAACTGAGGCACCGCGGATGCTACTTCCCGAGGAGCACCGAGGGAGACGCGAACGTCACCTCAAGGCCTCCGAGGCTGCGGCCGTAGGGCTCGCCCTCGATGGGGCAAAAGACGTAGTTCTTGCCGAGAGGGTAGCGTTCGCGAAAGGCCCGCAGGGCGGTGGGCTCGAAGCTTTTCGGAGTCCACTTGCACTCGATGGCATCCACGCCCTGCCGGCCGCGCGGCAGGACGAAGTCGACCTCGCGCTGTTGTTTGTCGCGCCAGAAGTGGATCGTCGTCTCACCCGCCGCGATCAGGGTGTCGAGCACCAGGTGCTCCCACAAGCTGCCGCAGTCCTCGGGGCGAAGCTGCTCCCAGCCACGCACGTGGCAGACCAGGCCCGTGTCGAAGCCGAACACCTTGGGTTGCGCGAGGATCTCGCGCCGGCCGCCTGCGGAATACGGCCGCACCACGTGGATGGTTTGGGTTACCTGGAGCACCTCGAGCCAGTTGGCGACGGTAGGACGGCTGATCTGGCTGTCGCGGGCAATCCTCGAGACCTCGAGAAGACCGCCGCTTTGGCGCAAGAGGAGATCGAACACGCGGAGAAAACCGGCCCGTTTCTCGACCTGAAACAGCTCTTGCACGTCGCGCGCGAAGTAGGAATCGAGCCACTCCCCGAAGAAGTCAGAGGGCTGCTCTTGAGCGAGCAAGACGGAGGGAAGCCCACCCCGCCACAGACGGTCGCGGAGGTCGCGGATGCCAAAGCGGGCGAGCTCGTGGTAGAGAACCGGGACCAGGGGCACGACCCGCTTGCGTCCGGTGAGGCTGTCGCGGAACTTGCGCGTGGCCGCCAGTGTGGACGAGCCCGTAGCGAGGATCTTGAGCCGCGGAAAGGCATCGGCGCCGATCTTGAGCAGGCGGCTCGGATCGGCGAGCTGGTGGACCTCGTCGAAAACCACCACGGGTTCGGTAACCGTGCGATAGAACGCCTCCGGATCCGAGAGCCGCTCGGCCACGCTGGGCAGGTCGCAGTTGAGAAAGCGAGCGCGCGGGATCTGCTGTGCGAGTACGGTCTTCCCCACCCGCCTCGGACCGGCCAGCCAGACGATGGACGTCTGCCGCCAAGCTGCGGCAAGTCGCTCCATCCACCAGGGTCGATCAATCATGCAGGACTATTTTACAGATAGACGTCCGTATGTAAAGTATGTTTTCACCAACCAGAACGGCAAGCACGGCCGAAGCGACACCCACGCACCACAACCCCAGGTCGTCGACGGAATCGCCTCCCGTCGACCCTTCGGGCCGCAAGCAGCCGCGTGCCTTCAGATCTTGCCTGACAGGTTGAAAGCGATGAGCAAGCCGTAGATGACGAGTGACTCGATGAGCGCCAGGCCGACGATCATGGGAACAAAGATCTTGCCCGAGGCCTGCGGATTGCGGGCGATGCCGTCGAGCGCGGAGGCGGCGGCGCGGCCCTGGCCAAGACCACCACCCAGGGCCGCGAGCCCGATGGCGAGCGCCGCGCCGATGCCGATCAGGCCCTTGGAATTGTCGGCCGCGGGCGCGGTGCCCTGGGCAAACGCGGCGGCGCTGGAAAGGGCCGTCAGCACAAAGGCGGCCAAAGGAACGAACAACTTGGCAAATCGGCGCATCTCAGGATCCTCCTCTGCGGAACATGGTGGGTGGGGCCAACAATAGGGCTAGTGCTCCTCGTGGGCAATAGCGGTCGAGATATACACCGTTGAAAGCAGGGAAAACACGATCGCCTGCACGACCGCGACGAAGACGCCCATCACGAGGAAGGGCACGGGGACCAGGAACGGGATGAGGGCGAAGAACACCGTGGCCACCTTGTGGTCCGCGGTGATGTTGCCGAGCAGACGCACGGACAGCGACACCGGCCGCGCGATGTGGCTCACGATCTCGATGGGAATCATGAGCGGCGCGAGCCACCACAAGGGCCCCATGAAGTGCTTGAAGTACTTGAAGCCGTGGACCGCGATGCCGAACACGTGGGTCAGCACGAACACCAGCAACGCCAGCCCCACGTTGGTCTTGAGCGTCGCCGTGGGTGGCAGAAAGCCCGGGATGAGGGAGAGCAGGTTGCAGAACAGAATGAACAGGAAGAGCGAGCCGATAAGCGGCAGGTACCTGCGCGCGTTCTTGGGCCCCATGGGACCTTCCATGAGCCCATACACCATGTCGCCGAAGATCTCGAGCAGGTTGCGCAGGCAGAAGCGCGGCGGCGGCACCGCACCACCGTCGCCCGAAAAGCGGATGCTCAGGGCATAGCGAATCGCGAAGAGGGTCAGCACCAGGAACACCAGAAGCCCGCCCAGGATGTGATCGATCTCGAAGTGGGTGGCCTGGAAGACCTGCCAGGTCCATTCGCGGCCGAGGTAGATCTCCAAGTTCTGCCGCAGGGTATCGTAGCCGGGGAAGAAGGCAAACCAGGTGGAATGCGGTCCCACGAGCTACGCCCTCCCCTCTTCGCCTGCGCTGGTGCCAATCCACAGCCCGGCGAAGACCAGCGAGATCGGCAAGACCGAGATTCCGATGGTGAAGGGCACGAGGGCCAGATTGCAGACGCGGATGCACAGCCACACCAGCCCGAAGAGCACCAGCATCTTGGCCCCGAGCGCGGCGATGAGCCACGAGACCTGCGCCTTGTCGCCCCGGGCGGCCTGCCGGACCGCGCGGCCGGCCAGACGCCGGATGACCCACAGGTTCGTGCAGGCGAGCAGCGCCCCGACGCCGCCCGCAAGCGCGCCCGACTTGCCCCAGGCGAGCCCGACCACGGTGGTCACGACCGCGGCCAGACCAAGGTTGGCGAGATCCATGGTGCCGAAGGATTTCCTGCTCATTTCTGGTCCGTTGGTTCTTCTTCTTCAAGACTCTTCTTGTAGTTGCGAACCACCCGCATCAGCGCCTTGACGCCTGCCCCCACCCCTGCCGCGAATCCTACCCATGTCAGCCAGGGAGCCACGCCGAGCTTACGATCCAGGTACTGTCCGCCGAAGTACCCTATGCCAATGGCCGCCGCGATTTCAAGGCCAACCGCACCGGTCGAGCCGACGATGGCCCACATCTTTTTGGCTTCGGGATCCATGGAGCGAAGTGCGGCGAGAGCCTAGAACTTGCTGCTTACGGCCAAGAACGTCATCTTGTCGTTGGTCTCGCGCAGCCGCGCCGACAGGGTGCGCACGAAGCTCCACAGGAGATCGTAGGCCAGATCGCGGTCCACGAAGAGCAGATCCGACACCCGCTCCTTGGTCAGGACCAGGAGCCTGCAGCTCTCATGCGCGATGGCGTCCGCGCTGCGGGGGAAATCGTCGATGAGCGCCATCTCGCCGAAGTAGTCGCCGGCCTTGAGGATGGCCAGCGCCTCCTCGCCCATGCCCGGCACCTGGCGACTGATGCGCACCGAGCCCGCAAGGATGACGTAGAGCTTGTCGCCCGGCGTGCCCTCGGCGAAGATCGGCGCCCCCCGCGGATAGGATTCCTCGCCCCCCAGAACAGCGATGCGCCGCAGGTACACGAGCGGCAGGTCGGCGAACAGGCTGACCTTGGCCAGGCTGGCCACGATGGCGTCGATCTTGCCCGCGGCCCGGTCGGGCTCGCCCGGCGAAGAAACCTCGACTTCGATCTCCGGCTCGTCGGTCGTCTCCACGGGCGATTTCTCCATCATCGGGGGGGATTATGCTCCCGCGACAGCAGCACGACTACAAAAAGAACCCATGGCTGCTTCGGATGTTTTCACCACAGAGGACACAGAGGACACAGAGGCCGGAAAGAGATGAGGGGGTCGGATCTTGGGTCCGAACTCCTCGTCCCTTCTCCGTCTCTGTGTTCTCTGTGTCCTCTGTGGTGAAAAGATCCCAAAAAGCCTCGGGGGCAAACCGTTCCCCGGGTCCTCAGCCCGCCAGGAAGCGTTCGGCATCGATGGCGGCCATGCATCCGGTGCCGGCGGCGGTGACCGCTTGACGGTAGACATGATCGGCCACGTCGCCGCAGGCGAACACTCCCGGCACGTTGGTCGCGGTCGAGCCGGGCTTGGTCCGGATGTAGCCGGCCGCGTCCAGGTCGAGCTTGCCGGCGAAGAGCCCGCTCGTCGGCGTGTGCCCGATGGCCACGAAGACGCCCTGGCAAGGAAGCTCACGCGTGCTCCCGTCACGCGGGTCGCGCAGGCGAACCCCGGTCACGCCCGGCCTGGGAAGCTGGCCCAGGATCTCGTCGACCACTGCGTGGGTGACGAATTCGATCTTGGGGTTGCGCCGCGCGCGTTCGAGCATGGCACGCGAGGCACGGAAACCCTCGCGCCGGTGCACGATGGTGACCTTGCTGGCCAGGTTGGCGAGATAGGTGGCCTCTTCCATCGCGGTGTCTCCCCCGCCCACCACGACCACCTCCCTGCCCTTGAAGAAGGCCCCGTCGCAGGTCGCGCACGCCGACAGGCCGTGGTTGCGGAACTTTTCTTCCGAGGGGATGCCGAGCCACCTGGCCGAGGCGCCGGTGGCCACGACGAGGGCCTTGGCCGAGAACTCACCCTCGCCGGTCGCAAGCTTGAACGGCCGCGCCGACACATCGACCGCGGTCACGTCGGTGGTGACCACACGCGCCCCGCTCCGTTCGGCCTGTGCGCGCAAGAGCTCCATCAGCTTGGGTCCCTGGATTCCGTGGGGGAAGCCCGGGTAGTTCTCCACTTCCGTGGTGATGGTGAGCTGCCCGCCGGGAGTCGTGAGAGGCTCGATGAGAAGGCCGCCGCCTTCGATGAGCACGGGCGCCAGGTTGGCGCGACCGGCGTAGATGGCGGCGGTGCACCCGGCCGGGCCGCCACCGATGATTGCCAGGTTGACAGTTGCTGCTCTTGGCATGCATGAACTCCGGCCTGCATTATTCACGACCTTCGCCCGCAACACCACGCCGGTGTTGGTATCCATTGCCGCAGATCGGAGCGCCTGGCGACTACAGCTCCTGGAAGATGCGATGCTTGGCGCGGTCCTTGCCTGTCTTGCGCTTGGAGGCCGCGGCCGAGGTGCGATACGCTTCACCCTTGGTCGCCCGGCGCGTATCGGGCTTCGCGGCCGGCTTGGCCTTCGCCGGCCTGGGCGGCAGGGACGGTTCGTCCTTGGACGCGAGCGCAGGCTCGGGCGCCGGCAAGGGGGTCACGATGGTCGGGGTTGCGACCGGCGGAGGCGGCGGCCTCACCACGACGGGGACCGGGGTCGGACCGGTCCGGAAGAAGAGGAACACGCCCATCGCGATCACCGTGAGCGCAGCCGCGGCGGTGACCAAGTTTCGCGGCCTCAGCCAGCGCATGGGGGTGATATGGGTGACCTCCCCGGTGGTCTGCGAGAAGGTGGTGAGTCGCTTCGCCTCCCCCTGCCCGGTTTCGAGCAATGGAGGCAACGCTTCGGCCGAGATCTCGGCCGAACCCATAGGCGTGAGATCGATGTCGTGGTGGCCTGGCTCGCCGGTCGGGACCGGCGGGGGCGAAGCCTGGAAGGACGACGAAAGCTGGGGAGGCAGCGGGACCAAAGTGATCTCGGCCGGGCGATTCAAGGCAGCGGACTCGAAGGCGCGTGCGAATTCCCGAATGGTCGGGAACCGGTTGGTGAACCGCTTGGAGAGCGCCTGGCGCAGGACCCCTTCCACGTCGGGCTGCAGCCCCGGCGCCAAGGGAGCGAGCGGCGGCGGGTCCATGTTCACGATCTGATAGAGAAGCGCGGTCGGATCATCGGCCAAGAAGGGGGTACGACCGGTGAGGCTCTCCCAGGCGATGCAGGCGAGCGCCCATTGGTCGGCGCGGTGGTCGGTTTCTTCCACTTTTCCGGTGGCCTGCTCGGGAGACATGTAGTTGGGGGTTCCGACCACGGCCTTGGCCCGCGTCAGCCGCGCGCTCGCCGCCTTCACCTTCGAGATGCCGAAGTCGAGCACCTTGACGAAATCCGGTTCGCCCGACGCCGCCATGAGGAAGATGTTGGCGGGTTTCAAGTCGCGATGGACGATGTCGCGGGCATGGGCGGCGCCCAGGGCGGAAGCGACCTGCCTGATGATGTGGACGGTGGCTTCCACGGGCAAGCGGTGCTCGCGCGCGATGCGATGCTCGAGATCCTCGCCTTCCAGATACTCCATCACCAGGTAGGGCTCACCGGTTTCGGCGGTGCCGAAATCGATCACGTTCACCAGGTGCGGATGCCCGAGTTGCGAGGTGATCTCGGCCTCGCGGTGGAAGCGGGCGAGCGCGGTCTGACTCGAGGCCAGCTCGCGCGCCATAAGCTTGACCGCGACCCGCTTGTTGAGGCGCAACTGGACCGCCTCGTACACAGCTCCCATCCCGCCCTGGCCGATGACCCGAACCAGGCGGTAGGCGCCCTCCAAAACGGTGCCCGTCAGATTAGCCGCGGGTCGCCTGGGGCCCCTCAATAGAAATCCCCCCTATGCCATAGAGTTCGGCGAGCCGCATACTGGGTTGTGGATGGTACACGCAAAGCGCAACCTAGATCGGTAGTGTCTATTGTATACCAACGGCAGTCTTGAGGATTTCCTGAAGCTGCCGCGTCGCCTACGCGCTGCGCTACAAGGCCCCGCGGGCTCGTGCTGCGCAAAGCGCTTCGTGAGCTTGAGGAAGTCCAATGACGCACTTGACGAGAGCCCCCTGGACGTATCATCTACCCCCATCGTGAGCGCTCTTCCCCGACCCCGCGCTTCTCGCATCCTGGCCGCGCTGGCTGCGTTGGCCGCGGCCGCCACATTTCTGGCGGCCCAGCTCGACTTTTTGCGGCGTCACGGCATCGGAATCAAGCCCGAGCGCTATTGGCATCCGCAGCTTGTGCAGATCTGGCTGCCCGGCCTGGGCACGGCCTTGGTCTTGGGCGCCCTCGCCTTCCTGCTTCACAGGCGCGGCCCGCGCGCATAGCATGGCCAGCTTCGACCAGCGATCCTCCGAATGATTTCCAAACCCGACGCAAACAGCCCGATACCCCGGCCGGAGGGAGCCGAGGCCACCGCCAAAGGCCTCCTCGACCGCCTCACCGAGCGCCAGATGGTGCTCTTCGTGCTCCTCATTGGCGCACTGCTTTACCTGCCCTTCGCAGGCAGCTACGGGCTCTTCGATCCTTGGGAAACCCACTATGGCGAGGTGGGACGGCAGATGACCAGGCGCAACGATTTCATCAGCCTGTATTGGCCGGGCTCGCCCCTCGACACCGAGTACTTCTGGTCCAAGCCGGTCCTCACCTTCTGGATCATGGCCCTGTCCATGAAGGTCTTCGGCATCGGCGGGGCCGGTCTGGCCGCGGGTGAATTCGCCCTCTCGTCAAGACCGGAGTGGGCCCTGCGCATTCCCTTCTGCCTCATGGCACTCCTGGCCCTGGTGGGCGTGTACCTGCCGGTTGCCCGCTTCGTCAGCCGGCGGGCCGGCCTGCTTTCCGTGCTGGCGCTCGCGACCTTCCCTCTGTTCAGCCTGGTCGCCCGCCAGGCCATGACCGACATGCCCTTCATCGGCCCCATGACCCTCGGCTTGGGGCTCTGCGCGCTGGCCCTCTTCGATGACCAAGACGAGGTGCTGCCGCGCAAGAGGTGGCGGGGCCTGTCGTGGCCCCATCATCCGGTCTACTACGTGACTGTGGCGCTGCTCGCGCTCACCCTGCTGCCGCAGCTTGTCGTGAACTCGATCCAGCTCACCTGGCTGCTTCCGCTCCGGCACCGAATCACCCTCCCCGGCGTGGTGACGATGCTGCCCTATTTCGTCGGTTTCTTCGCCTTCCTCTGGTTCACGTCCCGCACCCGCTACAAGGCGCCTTTCTACCTCCACATCGCCTCGATCCTTTGCGGCCTCGCCATGTTGGCCAAGGGGCTGGCCGGGCTGGGACTGCCGGTCATGGTCTTTCTCGCCTACCTGCTCTTCACCTGGAACTGGAAACGCCTGGCCCGCGCCGAGATCCTGCGCTCTTTGCCCTGGGCCGTCCTGGCCTGCGCCTTGGTTGCGGTGCCCTGGCACCACGCCATGCTGGTCCGGCACGGCATCCCCTTCTGGAACGATCTCTACGGCGACAACCATTGGCGGCGGCTGGTCACCGGCCGGCACGGAGACCGCGGCAGCTTCGAGTACTTCGTCCGCGAGCTCGGCTACGGCCTTTTTCCTTGGATTGCGCTCGCGCCCTCGGCCTTGGCCTGGGTCGCCATGCGCACCTTCGGACGAAACGCCTCCGGGGCTTCGGCGGCGGTCGACAAGCGCCGCGACATCCTGTGGTTCGGCGCCATCTGGTTCGTGGCCGGCTACGCTCTGGTCTCGCTCTCCATGACCAAGTTCCACCACTACATCCTGCCCGCCCTGCCCGGCCTGGCCATCGCCATGGGCTGCTTTCTCGACGACCTCCTCACCGAGAGACGCGGCCGCCTCGCCCTGCTCGCGGTCGTCGTGGGTGCGCCGCTTCTGGCGTTGGTCGCCTATGATCTCACGTCGGCGCCGAAGAGCGCGCAGCGCTTCATCTGGCTCTTTTCCTACGACTACATCAACGCCCCGCAGGGCCGCCCCTGGCCGCCCGACATGAACTACGTCAAGGTTCTGTGGAGCTTCGCCGGCCTCTTTGTGCTCGCGGCCGCACACCTGGCCTGGGTGCGGATACGTGCCTATGCCGCCGTCGCCACCGTCATGGTCGCGGTCGCCTTCACCTACTTCATCCTCGACGTGTACATGCGCAGGGCCGCCGCCCACTGGTCGCAGAAGCCTCTCATCGCCCAGTACTACAAAGAGCGCATTTCGCCCGACGAACGCCTGCTGGCCTGGCAGCTGTACTGGCGAGGCGAGAACTTCTACACCCAGAACGAAATCTACCAAGGTCCGATCAGCGAGCGCACCGTGTTCTTGGGTGACCGCAACGCCGAGAATCTGAAGGACTACGTCGCGAAGCATCCCGGCCGGCGCATGTTCTTCCTCATCGAACGCACCCGCCTCGACACCCTGCGCGCCATCCTGCCCGAGCCCATGCGTGCAGGACTCAAGATCATCAACGACGACAACAACAAGTTCTACCTCTTGAGCGCGGATTCGTGAGGGGGAAACAACCACAGAGGGCACAGAGGGCACAGAGACGGAAGAGAGGAGGAAGGGTTTCCGGATCTTGATCCAGCCCTTTCCTTTCTCATCCGTCTCTGTGTCCTCCGTTTCCTCTGTGGTGATTCCGAGCGTCATTCGTTGACAGGGGTGGGCGCGGGTGGCATTATTCGCGCCCTCTTGGCGGGGATGCCCTCTTCGTCAGGTGGAGAAATCTGTCGTGAGCAAGCCATTCGCCATATTCAC
>Ga0172362_10000330_pt1 | contig 38031 bp, 35 predicted proteins | sample LakKivs1_kivu2a2_FD_114534 | JGI IMG/M metagenome (GOLD analysis project Ga0172362, IMG submission 114534) | Sediment microbial communities from Lake Kivu, Rwanda - Sediment s1_kivu2a2 | ecosystem: Environmental > Aquatic > Freshwater > Lake > Sediment | place: Rwanda: Western Province, Lake... | reverse complement strand
CCTTTTAGAACGTCTACTATGTCCATGATGCTTTCATCAAGAACTACTACAATATCTGGATTATAGATTTCGCTTCGCAGATTTACTTCTTTTTCAGATATTCGGGCAAATGCTCTTACAGGTGCACCACGTCGTTCCGCTCCAAAAAATGGGAATGCTTGCAGACCTTTATTTCCATCTTTTAATGCTGCTGCTACAAGAAGATTGGCTGCTGTGACAGCACCCTGTCCGCCTCTACCATGGAAAACAATTTCTACTAAGGATTTTGATGACACGATAATACCTTCCCCAATTTCGGAATGAAGATGATGCATATAACTGTTTTGAATATTTGAAAAATAAAATTCATAAAGTTAAGATAATACGGAGAAACTATATATAGTTAACACGTGTTAATTTATATACAATATCTTTTAATAAACTATCTGATATTGTTAAAAAATTTTGAAAAAAAGAAGATATTAAAAGATGAAAACATTCCCGTATATGAAAAATGGGGACTTCTAAATGACAAAAAAAACTAAAGATGCAACAAACTCATCAAATAAAAAACTCCAAATTGCTTTTTACTGGGCAGCTAGCTGTGGCGGTTGCGAGATAGCTGTTCTTGATATTAATGAAAAAATCCTTGATGTTGTAGCTGCTGCTGATATAATTTTTTGGCCTGTCGCCCTTGACACAAAATACAAAGATGTTGAGGCGATGGAGGATAAAAGCATCGACGTATGTTTCTTTAACGGCGCTATACGAACATCTGAAAACGAGCATGTGGCAAAGCTTCTTCGTAAGAAATCAAAAGTATTGATAGCTTTTGGTGCCTGTGCCGTGCATGGTGGTATCCCGGGTCTTGCAAACTTAGCTAATCGCGAAGAGGTTTTCAAGACTGCGTATTTGGATAATCCTTCTACTGAAAACCCTGATAAAACCTTGCCTAAAACATCTGTTAAAGTGAAAGAAGGGGAACTCACACTCCCTGAGTTTTATGATACTGTTAAAAGCCTTGACCAAGTAGTTGACGTTGATTATTTTTTACCTGGTTGTCCACCACCTACTAAACTCATAATCGATGCTATCGATGCTATAATTAAAAACAAGCTTCCTGAAAAGGGCTCTGTTTTGGCACCATTGAAATCTGTATGTGACGAGTGTCGATTTGAGAAATCTGAGAAAAAAATCGAGGAGATTAAACGAGTTTACGAGGTTGATAAGGTAGAAGAGAAATGCCTGCTTGAGCAGGGTATTATCTGTCTTGGTCCTTGTACTCGTGGTGGCTGTGATGCTCGTTGTTTGGATGCTAACATGCCTTGTACTGGTTGTGGTGGTCCTACGCCGAACTCTCTTGATCAGGGTGCCAAGATGATTTCTGCTTTGGCTTCTATCCTTGGTGTTGAAAGCGAAGAGAAAATGAGTGACGAAGAGATTGATAAATTGATTGAGCAGGTTAGAGATGTTGTTGGAACTTTTTACAAATATACTCTCCCAGTTTCTCTCATTAATAGGAGGGTTATTAAATGAAGACTATTACTATAGATCCTATAACGCGTCTTGAGGGCCATGGTAAAATTAGTATATTCCTTGACTCAGATGGTAATGTTGATAACGCTTATCTTCAGATTCCTGAGCTTCGTGGCTTCGAAAGATTTTGTCAAGGACGTCGCGCTGAGGATATGCCCCAGATTACTTCTCGTATTTGTGGTGTTTGTCCTGTTGCTCATCATTTTGCTTCTACAAAGGCGCTTGATGAAGCTTTTCATGTTAAACCACCCGCTGCCGCGATTAAACTCCGTGAGTTGATGTACTGCGGGTATTTCATCTATGATCACATCCTTCATTTCTATTTCCTTGGTGGACCTGATTTTGTTGTTGGTCCCGATGCTCCTGCGGGTCAGCGTAATATTCTTGGTGTGATACAGAAAGCTGGTGTTGACGTTGGTAAAGAGGTTATAAAACACCGGGCGTATGGTCAGAAAATAACTGCTATACTGGGTGGTAAGGCTACTCATCCTGTGTGTGGTTTGCCAGGCGGCGTATCTAAGGGTTTAGCTAAAGAAGAGGTACAAGAAATCAAAGATATGGCTAAGTCTTGTGTTGATTTCGCTAAATTCTCACTGAACCTATTTGATGATATCGTACTTAAAAACAAGGATTATGTTGGTATGATTAAGAGCGACCCGTATAACCTTGAGACCTACAACATGGGACTTGTTGATTCTCATAATAAAGTTAATTTCTATGATGGCTTGATTCGTGTGACCGATCAGAAGGCTGAGGAATTTCTGAAGTTCTCCGGTAAAGATTATACTAAGCATATTTCTGAGCATGTTGAGCCATGGAGTTACATGAAGTTTCCTTATCTGAAAAAGATTGGTTGGCATGGTCTGAAGGACGGTAAGGACAGCGGCGTGTACCGCGTTGGTCCTCTTGGTAGACTGAATGCTGCTGATGGTATGGCTACGCCTCTTGCTGATAAGGAGTATAAACGTTTGTATGAGACGCTTGGTGGCAGGCCTGTTAATTCAACGCTTGCCTATCACTGGGCTCGGCTTATAGAGTTACTTTATGCTACTGAGCGTGCTACTGAGCTTGTTAATGATTCTGATATAACGTCTAAAAATATACGTAAACCTGTTGGGGAGCCTGGCGAGGGTGTGGGTGTTGTTGAGGCTGCACGCGGTACCCTTATTCATCATTATAAGCTTGATAAAAACGGTTTAGTAGAAAAAGCAAACTTAATAGTTGCAACCACAAACAATGCCGGGGCAATCACAATGTCGGTTCGTGATGCAGCAAAAGGTGTCATCAAGAAAGGAAAGGTTGATGATGGTTTGCTAAACAAGGTTGAGATGGCATTCCGTGCTTACGATCCTTGTTTTGCTTGTGCGACACATACGTTACCTGGTGGAATGCCTCTGGAAGTTAACATATATGACGATAATAAAAAATTGTATAAAACAATTAAAAGCAATATTTAGATGATAACATGAAGACGATAGTACTTGGTGTCGGAAACCCCATTCTAAAGGATGACGGGGCAGGAATTCACGTAGTGAGACAACTGAAAGAATATGTGAATGATCCGGATGTAACATTGGATGAGGCCATGACTGGCGGTATGAATCTTTTAGATATGATTCTTGGTTATGAAAAGGCAATCATAGTAGATACAATTAAACTTAAGAATGCAAAAACCGGGGAGATTAAACGTTTGCCCATTCATGATTTTTCATCAGATCATTCATCCAATCCACATGATGTTGGCCTTTTAGAGGCGATAAAATTAGCTAAAACGCTAGGTGAAGATCGCATTCCAAAAGAAATTGTAATAATTGGCATATCTGTAAATGAAACACAGAACGCTTTTGGAGAACAGTTGAGCAAAAAGATCGCTAGTGCTGTTCCAAAAGCTGCAGAAACCGTGTTATCTGAACTTAAAGGTGAAAAAAGATGAAGGAATTTGAACCAAATATCATAGGTTTTTTGTGCAACTGGTGTAGCTATGCTGGTGCTGATTTAGCTGGCACTAGTCGTTTGAAATATCCTCCAAATATTAAACCGATAAGAGTAATGTGCTCCGGTAGAGTCGATCCAGTTTTTATTTTAGAGGCTCTCAAAAAAGGTGCTGACGGAGTGCTTGTTGCAGGATGTCACCCTGGAGATTGTCATTATCAGTCCGGTAATTACAAAACAAACAGACGGATTAAGCTTTTGAAAAAACTTCTGGATGAGATGGGGATTGAACCTGAAAGAGTAAAGTTTGAATACATTTCTGCGTCTGAAGGCCAGAAGTTTGCATCGGTCGTTACTGATTTTGTTAACGAGATAAAAAAGATTGGGCCGAATCCGTTAGAAGTTCAAGAGTAGTTTTTTATATCTTTGATTTTTACAGATAATACGTTACTTTAGGTGCCAGGATGAACAATGAAAAAATTCACAGAGCCATTTTGGAAAAAATGCTCGAAGGGGAATTCAAAAGCGAAAAGGATCTGACAAAGGTTAAGCTATGGGCATGCAAGGAGTTTGGCTTGAAGAAATTCCCACGCAACTCCGAGATTCTTTCTGCAGCAACAGAAGACGAAAAAGAAATACTATTGCAGTTGCTGAGACTAAAACCAATACGATCTATGTCCGGAGTCTATATTATTACTGTAATGCCAAAACCATATCCATGCCCAAAAGACGAGCCATGCATATATTGCCCTGGCGGTCCTGACGTCGGTACACCGCAAAGTTACACCGGAAGCGAGCCAGCAGGAAGAAGGGCAATAGAGTATAACTTTGATCCTTACCAGCAGGTAAAAAGCAGAATCGATCAGTTCCATGTGATGGGTCATGATGTCGACAAAGTGGAACTAATAATTTTTGGAGGAACACTAACAGCATATCCTAAAGATTATCTTGAGTGGTTTGTGACACAGTGCTTAAATGCAATATCCGGAAAAGATGCAAAAACCATAAAAGATGCGCAAGCAGCAGCAGAAAATGCAAAGATAAGAAACAGCGATATAACAATTGAAACACGTCCTGACTACTGCAAAAAAGATCACATTGATTTGATGCTAAGGCTTGGAACAACAAGGGTGGAACTTGGTGTACAAACGGTTTATGATGATATTTACAGGCTTGTTAATCGCGGCCATACCGTTAGTGATGTCGTGGATGCAACCCGAATGGCAAAGGATGCGGGTTTTGCAGTGATTTATCATATGATGCCTGGTTTAGTAGGTTCAAACCTTCAAAAGGATTTGGATTCCTTTGAAACAATCTTTAAGGATGATTCATTCAAACCAGATGCAATTAAAATATATCCTACACTAATTCTTCCAGGTACAAAACTGCATGAACTGTGGAAGCAGGGCAAATACAAGCCATATTCGTTTGATGAAATTGTCAAGCTTATCGTTGAGATTAAAAAACGTGTGCCGTCATGGGTCAGGATCCAGAGAATCCAGCGAGATATACCATCCAATCTGATTGCAGAAGGTGTGAAGCGAGGGGATCTGCGGATGGTTGTACAAAAACAGCTTAAAGAGGAAGGCGCAAGTTGCAGATGCATAAGATGCAGAGAGGTGGGCCACGTTCAGTACAAATCCAGGACCAAGCTTGATGCAGATGATGTAAAGCTTGTGGTTGATAGATATAAAGCATCTGAAGGCGAAGAGATGTTTTTGTCTTTCGAAGATGTAAAAAAGGATGTTTTGGTAGGGCTTTTAAGGCTTAGAAAACCGTCTGAGGAAACAAATTCCATGCTTGTCCGCGAACTGCATGTTTATGGGCCGATGGTAAATGTTGGAGCAAAAGCCCAAGACTCTCAATGGCAGCATCGCGGTTGGGGTGAGCGTTTAATGCAGGAAGCTGAAAGGATTTCAAAGGAAGAGTTTGATGCAAAAAAGGTAGTCGTACTTGCAGGCATTGGAACGCGTAATTACTACAGGCGCTTTGGTTATGAATTGAAAGGACCTTACATGGTAAAAAATATCTGAAGTTAACGATCCTTCCATTTTGGTTTGCGTTTTTCTAAGAATGCACCCATTCCTTCCTGGGCATCTTCTGCTGTGCAGTTCTTGGCGATAACTTCTTTTGCGTAGTCGTAGGCCGCGGGCTTGCTCATATCAATCTGTTTGTAGAAGGCTTTCTTGCCAAGCTCTAGAGTAAACAGGCTGTACTGTGCAATTTCCTTTGCCCAGTTTTCGGTTTCTTGCTCAAGATTTTCTTTTTCAACAACCCTGTTTACAAGACCAAATTCAAGAGCTTCCTTGGCAGGCACTAATTTTCCTGTAAAAAGCATGTCCAGTGCCCTTCTTCTGCCGATGATTCTACTTAGAGGAACCATTGGTGTGGAGCAGAAAAGACCGATCTTTACACCTGGAGTTGAAAACTTTGTTTCGCTTGATGCAATTGCCAAATCGCATGATGCGACCAGTTGCAGACCGGCTGCGGTAGCAATGCCGTGAACCTGGGCAATTACTGGTTGCGGCATCTCATGAAGGGTTTGCATTAGTTTTGAACAGTCTGAAAAAATCTTGCGGAAATGCTCGAGGTCGTAATTTTTGCCCACAATCTCTGAAAGGTCATGTCCAGCACAAAAGGCTGGCCCGTTTCCCTTTATAATAACTACGTGTATAGTTCTATCTTTTGCAATAAGGTTTAGCTGATTTTGCATCTCAGCCATCAATTCAATTGAAAGTGCATTGCGCTGCTCTGGTCGATTCAATGTCAGCCAGCCAATATTCTCTTTTTTTTCGAATAGTAAGAAGTTCATCTTTTAGCCTCTCCCAATTTTTTGAATTCCTTTAAATGTGATTTGATTTGAAAGTTTAAATTTTTCCAACTAAACAAAGATTTAAACGGAAAACATATTGCGCGTACTGATTATGAACAATTTAGAAATAATCCGCAGTAAAAAAAGAAGAAATACGGTTCAGGCAAAATTTGCAGGTGAAACGCTGCGCATATATCTTCCCACTGGTATGAATGAATCTGAAGAAAAAAAGTGGATAGAAAAAATGGTGAAGTGGGGAGAACGTCGTCAAAAACGCAGGCAGTTGAATGATGATACTCTCTTAAAACGTGCAGAAGAACTGAATAAAAAGTATTTTGGCAATTCCTTGAGCTTTTCTATTAAGTTTGTTACAAATCAAAACACGCGTTTTGGTAGCTGTACGCCAAAAACCAAATCGATTAGGATTTCTGACAGACTTGCAAAGGCACCAAGATGGGTGCAGGATTATGTTATAATTCACGAACTGACACATCTGATTTACCCAAATCACAGCAAGAGGTTCAGGGAGAAGGTGAATCAATATAGATATGCAGAAAGGGCAAGGGGGTATCTTATTGCGATGGGAATGTTAGAAGATAATATGTGATATTATTTTTCCATTATAGGAATAATAACTAGCTACTTGTGTCTCTTCCTCTTACTTTTTTAGCGCTACTTTCCTTTAAATCCCCGTTGAGTATTTTCCATTCATCTTCACATTTTTTACTACAAAACCATTTTTCATCTTTTTTTTCAATTATCTTTTGGCGCATGGGACATTTGACCGGTCGATAATGAAAATTTCTCACACGAGGCATACTTAAACATAAACAAGTTTTTATTTAAAAATTGTCTTTGTTAATTAAGTTGGATTTTCATAAACTCAAAAAATCGTCGGATTTTGTGCTGTTTGCATCATAAAAAATGTAATGGAAAAGCCAGTCGTTGTATCTGCTGAAGTAATTTGATTTGTTTATGTCTGTTTTTGCTTCGTAATATTTTACCCATTCCAACCATGTGGGTTTCTGTTCGTTCATGAGTAATTTCAAGTTATCTTTATACCGTTTGTATAAATCAAAAAAGGAGGCAAATGCGTCAAAAGAATCATCAACGCCTTTTTCGAAACCTGAACAAAATTCGCCCCGCTCTTTGTAATTTTTTGATACTAGAAGGCCTTTTTTCATTTCCTGTTTTTTGTTTTTTAACGGTTCACATTTCATTATTATCCCCTAGCTACACAAAAAAATGAGTTTTACTTTTTATGGTAGACATCAAGACGATATAAATATTTGTTTTTTTAAAGCACGGATTGGTCGAGACGAATATTCAAATTGATGACCTATGATTGGAGTCTCTAAGGAGAAAAACTAATCGAAAATTACAATTTATGATTAGAGATTGAAACAAATCTCAGGGTTGGAATTTTTTATATATGATGTATACCATTCAACAATAACATGGATAAAAAAGTGGACGAATACATAAAAAAGCAAAAATCACCACAAAAAGAAATCTGTCAGAGCCTAAGAAAAATCATTCTAAAAACAATTCCCGATATAAACGAAGAACTGAAGGTAGGAGTTCCTTGTTATGGCTGCACAAAGGACGACCTCTGTGGAAAATACTACATTGCCTCACTAAAAGACCACGTCAATCTAGGCTTTTCACTAAAAGGATTAACAAAGGACGAACAAAAACTATTCGAAGGCACCGGAAAGACAATGAAACACATAAAGGTTTATTCACTAAAAGAAATGGATGAAAAAAAGATTGCCAAACTAATTAAACTGGTGAATGAAAAATAAATTAAATTCAGACTTTTCTTTTTAAAACATAAATGGTCCAAGGAGCAATCCTTGTTTCATTGATCCAATTGTATGATTCATCCCCTTTAGCAAGAGGTTTAAAAATTTTAATCACACTTAGTCCAGCTTTTGAAAAGATATTTTTATAATCATTATCAAGGCATAATATGTCACAACAAGGTCTTTTATCCTCAAAATCAGTAGTGACAATCTTAACAATATCGCCGCTTTTAGCAGTCTTATTTTCTTTAAAGTCTTTTGTAGAAAATGATGCCCATTCATACAGGTATATTTCGGGAGAACTAACCAGATTTACAATCTTGCCGTCTTCATTCAAAAGATCAGCAAGACCAGAAAAAAGAGCTGCTTTTTTTTCCATCACAATATTGTCAAAAGTAAAGGCAGAAAGAACAAGATCAAATGAGTTAGTAGATAGTTGACTGTAGTTGCCATCTTTTATTACATAATACTTTCCGGCAGGATCAATTTTTTTTGCAAATTCTATCATCTCACTTGAAACGTCAATGCCAGTTGCAGAAAATCCGTATTTTTGTAAAAAACGTGTAGAGCGGCCCGTACCGCAACCAAAATCTATTGCTTTTTTACCTTTTACATATTTTTTAAAAATATCGGGCAAATCCCTAAATGCCAGGTAGTACGTATTATTAAACTCTAGCTTAGCATAAGCCTTTGCACGGGTTTCATCTGCATATGAGTTGAAAAATTTCAATTTACCACCAGGATTTGCATGAAAATATGAAGAGTATATTAAAAACTTGCTAGATACAGCCGTCCAAAAAATCTATAAGGAGAGATTACTTTTTAATTTGGCTTTGTGGAGGAAAAAATCATGGATATAAGAAATAAGCACGTTTTATTGGTAGCAGGAAATAGCGTAGCAGTTATAGCAACTATAATTATCAATGCCCTGGCAGTCATACTGCCATTAAATGGAAAAACAACCCAGGAACTTTCGGACAATATACCTAATCTGTTTGTTCCGGCAGGAATAACATTCTCAATATGGAGCGTTATATATCTATTCCTCATAATCTTCATGATCTATCAAATAATGGATTTGACAAAGAAACAGGACATGGCCTATCTTGAAAAGATTGGCGGTTGGTTCATGCTTGCAAGTCTGGCAAATATCATCTGGATATTTTTGTGGCATTATGAATATGTGACGTTGTCCCTTCTGGCAATGTTTCTGTTATTCGTATCGCTACTAATTGCCTACCTAAAACTAAACATTGGTTTGACAAAAGTTCCAACGAAAGAAAAAATGGCAGTACATGCAACGATAAGTATATACTTGGGTTGGCTCACGGTAGCAACCATAGCAAACATTACAGCAGTACTTGTTAAGCAAGGCGTAGGAGATCTTTATCTTGGAGAGGCCAATTGGACCATGATTGTAATAATAGTTGCAGCATTGATATCTATTTTAGTATTAATCCAACGAAAAGACGTAGCATACAACCTTGTTATAATGTGGGCTTTACTAGGAATTGTAATCAAACGACTAAACCCAGACCCAATATATGGCGTTCAAACCAACATTGCAATTGTTGCAGCAATAGCAATAATATTCATAGGCTGCATAATACTTGTTAAAACCGTACCGACTATCTACAAAAAAGGATGAAGGATCCTACATCTAAGTTTGTGCCGGATGTAGTAAAACATCCGATTTCCTTTTTTCAAATCAAAAGTGAAATGGTAATATACATCAAGTAGGATATCCCCTTCAATTCATCAAAGGGGTTTTTATATGGGCAAAACCAATGAAAAACAGTTACTTGAAAAAGCAATAAAGCCTGGTAAAGATGCGATGAAACTTCATCCATTCTATAGAGGAAAAATAGAGGTTATACCGAAATGTTGTGTAAGAGATTTTAATGATTTTGCAATATGGTATACACCAGGTGTTGCAGAACCTTGTAAAGAGATACAAAAACACCCTTTGAAAGTATATGATTATACTAACAAATGGAATACGGTTGCGGTTGTAAGTGATGGAACACGTGTGCTAGGTTTAGGAGATATAGGACCTGAGGCTGGGCTACCAGTTATGGAAGGTAAATCACTTCTTTTCAAATACCTTGGTGGAGTAGATGCGTATCCAATTTGTTTAGATACAAAAGACCCTGATGAGATAATACAAGCTGTTAAATGGCTTAAACCAAGCTTTGGGGGAATAAACCTAGAAGATATAGAGAAACCAAAATGCTTCTACATTCTTAACCGACTTAGAAAAGAAATGGATATCCCTGTCTGGCATGATGACCAACAAGGAACGGCAACAATTGTTGTCGCAGGTGCAATAAACGCGATAAAGCTCGTCGGTAAAAAAATGGACACAGCTCAAGTTTCAATGGTAGGAGCGGGTGCGGCAAACATAGCAATAGCTCGAGTTTTAATCTCAGCAGGTGTGAAACAAAAAAACATAATAATGGCGGACAGCAAGGGAATACTACACACTTCAAGGAAAGATTTGGAAAAAGAAAAGGATCATAACCCTGAAAAATGGAACATGTGCCTAAAATCAAACCAAGAAGGCAGAACAGGTCCAGTACAAGAAGCGATAAGAGACGCAGACATCCTAATAGCGGCAAGCAAACCAGGACCGGGAACCATAAAAAAAGAGTGGATCACGAAAATGTCAGGCGATTCAATTGTTTTTGCAACCGCAAATCCCGTTCCAGAGATATGGCCATGGGAAGCAAAGGAGGCAGGCGCAAGGATAATAGCAACAGGTCGCTCAGATTTTCCAAACCAGATAAACAATTCACTAGGATTCCCCGGGATATTCAGGGGAACCTTGGACGTAAGAGCTGAAACGATTACGGATGAAATGTGCATAGCTGCTGCATACGAACTGGCAAAAACAGCTGAAGACCACGGAATAAACGACGAATATATCGTCCCAACAATGGACTCATGGGAAGTGTTCCCCCGAGAGGCAGTAGCTGTTGGTTTAAAAGCAATATCCCAAGGAATTGCTAGAGTAAAACCATCAAAACAAGAGCTTTACGATAATGCTATGGCAATGATAAAAAAAGCAAGGGATGAAACACAGACTATGATGAAACAAGGGTTTATTGCAAAGGCACCTTAGATTAAAAAAAGAATATTGCAGGATCCTTTGCTGTGCATGTAATGGGCACAATAATAAACAAAAATAATCTAAATTGTATTCATCTGTGCCCGCATATGTATTAAAAAATAGTGCGTTATATTGCCTCAGTACTAATGCAGCAGTTTACATTTAAATCACAAATAAAGTAGATGTCGTAATATTGGAAACGCACGCGGGAATCGTTCGAAAAATTTCATGAACAACGAATTGAATGAATGTGTTCTAGGTATAGTTACATCTAACGTTGCATAGTCGCTTTCTAAGCCTGAGCCATCTATCGCTTTAACCCAAATAGTTGTACCACCTCTAATATCCCATCTTGTTCCAACGATAGCTTCTTCTCCAGATTTATACGGACCAACTGTAAAATCTGTGTGCCATGGGGGTTGTGCGTACATGATGTAGTATAAAACAAAGTCATCATCAGGATCGGTCGTAACAATTGTATAATTGTTCAATGTTCCAACTTTTACTTTTGTCGGACCAGTTATAGTCGGTGTGTTTGGCGCTATACCAATGCGTGCATCAGAATAAGAAGTATCGCTCCTGCCTTGAGTATCAGTTATCGTTACACTAATGCGATAGAAACCAGATGAATTATATGGATGTGTGGGATATGCCTCATCTGATGTTGTTCCATCCCCAAAATCCCAATGCCATGAAACAGCATCTGGATCTACACTAGTATCCGCAGTAAAATAAATAGGTTCGCCAACTGGGGCGAAATAGTGTTTCGGTGATAAACCCACTACTGGTCTGTTGTTGTAAGGTGTGGCACTTGGATGATAATCGATTTCTTTAGGTCCCTGAGGACCATTGTATATAATGTACGTATCTGGATAACCAGGATTTTGTTCCCAGTCATCCCAGAAATTTCCTTCTGAGCCGTCATCCCATATACTACTATGGTGTCTAGCCTGCAGTTGGACTTGTGCATAATTGAAAAAAAAGTCGTTATGATGGAAAATGGTATAAGCACCATATTTATGAACACCACATTGATGATACCAATAGTAATCTGGGTCACCATTATCCGCTATAACATTCCAAGTAGCAGTCGTGCCACCATCTTGATCCCGATCAAATATTCCAGTTTCAATATTATGAGCTATAAAGTTTCCAGTGATTAAATTGTTATTACCTTTTTTAGATAAATCATATATTTCTATTCCAAATTTATTGTATATTATATCGTTATTTCGAATCACATTATCACTATATGGACCAAGATATATACCATATTGGAACTCCAAACCTGCTCCATTGTTTTTTATGATATTGTCAAATATTTCGTTGCCATTAGATTCAATTGATATTCCTGCGCCCTCACCTATGCCGCCTTGAATTGTAAAACCGGCAAGAACCACTTCGTTAGCTGATATTTTTACAGTTGTTCCGCTATATCTACCATCAATCACGGTAGTATTTTTATCTTCACCAATCAAAGTAATTATTTTGTTAATGATCACATGTTCACGATATGGTGATGAGTCATCATAAACAAACACCGTATCCCCATCAGATGCAGCGTTTATTGCACTCTGGATAGTCGTATAGTTCCCAGGACCAGAACCACCAACATACAAAGTATCGCCTCTATTCATAGGCATGGTGGTATTAGAAAGATCGACATTGAAAGCTGATACGATATTTACTCCAATAAACAAAAAAACCATGATGCCAGTCAATCCTTTTTGTATCAAGCTATTTTCCTCCCTTTAATAAACATGTAAATAAAACAAGGATATATATATATTGGTAACAAAAATTGAATTCTACAGTTAATTTTACCACTTTTTATGCAAATCCCAGAAAATCAAAAATGTTATATTTGTTAAATCGTTCAGGGTCTCTGGTTTTAGGTCCCAATCTTAAGTCTAGAGGGGGAGTTTAAACATGAATCAGATAAAAACTATTTCTAAGCAGGATTTAAACAACTTCATAAACAAACTGATACGGGATAAAACCTACGAAGTAGTAGGAGTAGAGGCAAAGGGAATAAGATATGTATACGACGCACTAGAAGATGCAAAAGAGCTGCGTCTTGATCATGATGTTACAATAATTCCGCCAAAGAAATACTTCTTGCCGCAGTACGAAACATTGATGAGCTATGACCTGGGAAAACCGTTTGATGTGAAACCCAGTACAGATATAAAACCAAGGATAATTCTTGGTATACACCCATACGATATAATTGCTTTAGAGCAGATGGACAAGGTTTATTTAGATTCACAAAAAGACGATTTTTACAAAAAAAGAAGGGAAAACACAATACTGATTGCTTCAGATATACAAAATGTGTCAAATCGCTCTTTTGCAGCATCGATGAAGACAAATGTGGTTGAAAAAGGATTTGATTTGTTACTTACAAACCTGGGTGATAAATACGCAGTTACAATAGGAACCGATAAGGGAAAAACTCTACTTCAAAAATATGCAAAAACCGCCGATGCAAAAGATATAGATATCAAAAAAATAGCTGAGGCTCGTAAAAAAACTCTTGATAAATACAAGAAGAAGGTAGATTTACCAAAAGAGGAATGGTCATCAGTTCTTGTTGCCAACTACGACAGTGGCATATGGGAGGAGCGTTCCGATAGATGCATCGAATGCAGTTCTTGTACTATGGTTTGCCCAACTTGTTACTGTTACGATGTAAAAGATGAAGTTTCTTTAAACCTGAAAAAAGGTATTAGAATACGAACATGGGACGGATGCTTACTTAAGGATTTTACAAAAGTTGGAAGCGGGGAAGTCTTCAGAGAGGAGAAAAAAGAGCGATATAGACATAGGTTCTTCAGAAAAGGAAACTACCTGCATGAAAGATACGGTTTTGTAGCATGTGTAGGTTGTGGCAGATGCGGGATTGCATGTTTACCTGATATTGCAGACCCATCAGATGTCATCAACAGCCTATCTCATTATGCAAGATCAGACGATACCGATAAATTTTTCATTAAACAAGAAACAAAAGTTGCTGAGACAAACACTATTCACGTACCACGGAAAGCAACAATAAAAAGGATAGAAAAACTAACTGACGCAGAAAAACTATTTGAAATAGAGTTTGATGACAAAAAACCACTTGGTGGCAGACCAGGTCAGTTTGTTGAAGTTTCGATTTTTGGAATAGGCGAGGCACCTTTTGGTCTTGCATCTGCACCAAGCGATGGACCAACATTTGAAATCGCGGTAAGAAAAATAGGTAACGTCACATCAAAGTTGCACGAGATGCAAGTTGGGGATAAAATCGGTGTACGCGGACCGCTAGGTAACGGATTTGATGTAAAAGCAATGGAAGGTAAAAACTTATTACTAACATCTGGTGGAATAGGAATGTACCCGATGAGGTCACTTATAAACTATGTTCTTGACAAGAAAAACCGCAAGAAATTCAAACAAATAATAATACTTTATGGCGCAAAACGACCAAAGGAAATACTTTTCTTAAACGAAGTGGAAGAATGGAAAAAATGCGATGACACAGTTTGTAAATTAACTGTCGATAGATGTGAACATGGTGAATGCTGGAGCGGCGATATAGGACTAATAACAACTCTGTTTCCAAAAATAAGGGTAGATAAAATGGACTCAAAAAACACAATAGCGGTTATAATCGGTCCACCTATAATGTACAAATTTGTTATAAAAGCTTTACAAACAATGGGAATACCTGATGAAAACATATTGGTTTCTTTGGAGCGACGCATGAAATGTGGTGTAGGAAAGTGCGGCCACTGTCAGATAAACGGCGTGTATGTATGCAAAGAAGGGCCTGTTTTTAATTACAAACAAATAAAGAGTTTGCCGGAGGCGTTTGAATGAAGCAGAAACCAAGAGTTGCAATATTTGATTTTGCAAGTTGTGAAGGGTGTGAGCTACAAATAGCCAATCTTGAAGAGGAGATACTTGAGCTCATAGAAATTGTGGATGTGGTTTCATTCCGTGAAGTAATGAAAGAGCACTCTGACACTTACGACATAGCTCTTATCGAAGGCTCTATAATGCGACCAATGGATGAGAAAAGATTACGCGATATACGCAGCAAAGCAAAGATAGTCGTGGCAATGGGGGCCTGTGCCACAATAGGTGGTGTAAATAAAATTAGAAACCAATGGATGCACGACGAAGTAGTAAAAGAAGTATACGGAGATGCACCAATTCAAGGAAATGAGTTATTCAATGTTTTCAAGGCAAAAGCATTAAACGAGATAGTACCAGTTGACTACTACATTCATGGATGTCCTATCAACCGTGATGAATTCAGACAAGTAATAACATCACTTGCACTTGGAAAAAAACCTGAAATACCTAACTACCCAGTTTGTGTGGAATGTAAAAAGAATGAAAATGTTTGTCAATTTGAACTTGGAAATTTCTGTCTCGGTCCTATAACTAGAGCTGGATGCAAAGCAATATGCCCAACAAATAACAGACCATGTGATGGATGTCGCGGTTTGATTAAAAAAGCCGAGACTAAGTGTGTATGGGACATACTGGAGCGGTATAATCTATCTTATGAGGACATAAGACGGCGTTGCACGATGTACAACTACGGAAAGGAGGAGTGTAGTACAGATGAGTAATAATTTTTCCATACACGTAGAACATCTAACGCGTGTAGAAGGTCATGGTAATATAGAACTGGATGTTAAAAATGGTAAAATCGAAAAACTGCAGTGGAGCGTGGTAGAGGCACCAAGATTCTTTGAGGCCATGCTACGCGGGCAAAACTACAATGAACTACGGCCAATAACATCAAGAATCTGTGGCATATGTTCAATAGGTCACTCACTTGCATCGTTGAAAGCAACCGAGGATGCGCTAGGTGTTAAGATAACAGAACAAACTGCTTTACTTAGGAGATTAGCCACCCATGGGGAAAACATGCAGAGCCATATTTTACATATAGGCTACCTTGCAGCCCCGGATTTGTTTGGCGTAGGCAGTGTATTTCCTTTGATTGGATCAAAAAATACCGGTACTGTACTTAAAATTGTTAAATTGCATCGTATAGCAAATGAGATGTCCGATCTTATCTGCGGCAGAACCACCCATCCTATCAGGTTAATCGTTGGAGGTTTTTCAGCAATACCTACAAAGAAACAGCTGCTAGACCTACGTAAAAGACTTGAGGAGGGTAAAACCATAACAGGCGAACTGGCTCAGGAGGTAAACAGCGTATCGGACAAGATACCCGCCTTTACCCGCGAAACAGAATATATCGCACTCAGTGCCGATGATGAATACGCTTTATACGAGGGGGTGTTGAATTCCACAGACACTGGAAAGTTCAAAGATTACAGAGATTACAGATTGCTTACAAACGAGTACGTTGTTCCGCAATCAACGGCAAAATACACAAAGCACAAAAGAGGCTCTTACATGGTAGGAGCACTAGCTAGATTCAACCTAAATAGCTCAAAGTTGCATCCTGCGGCAAAAGATGTTGCAAAGATGTTCAAATTGAAACCTATAAACTACAACCCGTTCATGAACACGATAGCACAACTTGTGGAATTCATGCACGATATTGAAGATTCGATTGATATAATCGATAAAATTCTTGATAAAGGACTCAAAGAGGAAAACCCAACTAAAGTAAAAGTAAAAGCAAGCAGAGGTGTTGGGCTAGTCGAGGTACCACGCGGTCTGCTGATACACGACTACACATTGAACTCAAAAGGTTACTGCACAAAAGCAAACTGTATAATTCCGACAAACCAGAACCATGCAAATATACAACTAGATATGGAAAAACTTGTGCCTGAGATAATCGACAGGCCACCAAAGGAAATCGAACTAACACTTGAGATGCTAGTGCGTGCATACGACCCGTGCATTTCATGCAGCACACATTACTTGGATGTAAAGTTCGTATAAACAAGGCATTGATATTATGCGAGCGGGCGTTATTGGAATAGGTAACCCGTTGAGAAGAGACGACGGCATCGGTATAGTTCTTTTAGAAAAACTCATAGAAAAAAAGAACGATTTACCATCTGACATAGAATACGTAGACGGCGGTACTGGAGGAATGAATCTCCTTCACATGCTCGCTCTTTTTGATGTTGTTTTAATTATAGATGCTGTAAATTTCAATGGCCGTCCGGGCGAACCAAAACTATTCAGACCCGAAGACGTACAAAGTAAAAAAGCATCTATAAATATTCCAACGCATGAAACAGATATTTTGAAGATAATACATCTTTCAAAAGAGTTGGGTGAGATTCCAGACGAGCTTTTTATATTTGGCATCCAACCAAAGGATACCTCTCAAGGGGATGGTCTTTCGTCAGATTTACACGAGGCAGTTTCGTCACTCACATTGAATTTACAGAAAGAAATAAAAAGAATTTTTAATAGCAAAAGAAGACAGTCTGTTTAGCCTGCCGTTTGACTCTGCTCAAGTCCAGCTATCAACTTTCTTACGTGTAACTTGCTCCATGTAAATGTTACTCCTCCTCCGATAATGTTTGCAGTGACTAAGCCCCACCATGCTCCCGTGAGACCCCAGCCAAAGGCAACGGCAAAGAGCCAGGCTAGAGGGGCAGTTAAAATAATCGTACGAAGCACGGTCACAATAAGTGAATACAAACCTTTTCCAATTCCCTGGAACATTGCAGAAGAAAGCATACCAAATGCGGTTGCAGGATAAAAGATACAAACTATTCTTAGAAAAGTCGTAATATCATTACCCAGTCTTGCAGTATCCGCCGACTGGGTGAATGCTGCAGTTATCACCGGTGCAAAAATAAATGTAACAATTGCAATTGTTGTTTCTATAACGATTCCTATTTTCAGAGCATACATGTGTGCAACATCCAGTTTATTGTAATCATGTGCTCCGTAAGTTGCACCAGTTACTGACACAACAGCTGTCGCCATTCCAAGAAGTGGCATTGATGCCATTGTTGCTACCCTCCATCCAGCCGAAAATACTGCTATTCCATCTGTACCACCAACATAGACTACTATTCCATTCATGATCATCATCATGATAGACATTGATAGTTGCATTACAGATGCAGGAAGGCCTACAGCTAGAATATCTTTTATAATGGATTTGTCAAAGCTAAAACCACGGAAATGAAATGAAACATAAGTGTCTTTTTTCAAAAATAGCCAGTAGAAAAGCAGTGAAGCTGAAACACTCATCGACAATACGGAAGCCCATGCTGCACCTGGCACTCCCCAGCCAATGATATAAATGAAGATGGGATCCAGTATCGTGTTTAATATTCCGCCCAGAACCATAGCAAACATCGCTCGTTTTGCATCACCTTCTGATCTTAGAATGGCATTTGCAATAAATGAAAAGAAGATAATTAATGTCGCACTGTACATAATTCTTGCATAAATTGCGGCAGTTTGGGTTGTTTGTTCTGCTCCTATCGCACGGAAAATATTTTCAGCAAACAAAAAAAGAGGGATTGTATAAATTATAGCAACGATAAACATTACAATAATAGTATGAACTGCAACATTGTCGGCACCTTTTTTATCTTTGGCGCCTATTTTTCTTGATATTGCTGATCCACCGCCAATCCCAAGTCCTGCTGCAATTGCCGTACCCATAAATAAAAAGGGAAATACGAAACCAACTGCGGCAAGAGCATCTGTGCCAAGGCCAGAAACCCAAATGGCATCAACAAGATTGTAAAGCGTCTGAACCGTCATTGCTACGATCATTGGTATGGCAAGTTTGATGATGGCTTTCCTTGGGTCACCTAGCAATGTTTTAATTCCTTTAGTTTCTAGCTTTTGTATATCTTCCATTTTGTCCTCTTTTAATTTTTGGGAACGATGCTCGGAAAAGTGCAAACTGTATTTCAATATTGTTATGTTTGCAAAATCTATTTTAGAAAATACCTTATAAAAACTAAAGTTTGGCAGAATTATATTTTCCAAACGCTAAACTCGCTACTTCTTTTTCTATTACCTGAGTTCTGGTTTTGTTCACACCATCTATCATGTGAAGCTTATTTGTTATTTTTAACAGATCGTTAATACGATTAACCTCAACTCGCAAGATTATATCGTAATCTCCTGCAGTAATAGATATTTTTTTTATGTTTTCTATTTTACCCATTTCTTTTATGGCTTTGTTGTAATCGCCGGGTTGCATTTCTGTCAATATGTATGCTTTTATCATATTTTTCACTCCTACTCTCTTACGGTGAATGTAGATTTTTTATAGAACGCTCTATTGAAATCTAGTTTCTTTTCCCGTCCTAGTGTATTGTGAAAGAGGTGTATACAAAAGCCATCTAAATAGTTTTCTCAAAGAAAAATCCCCAATATAAAAACAGCAGATTGAAAATAAATATGGAACCTCTAACTTTATATTATAGTATAGGGATTCAGGTCGTCCAAAATTACTTTGTGGGTGAGGCGCTATGAATGAAACCGAGAAAAAGCAGAAGCAGAAAAATGCATTTCTAGTTTCAATTTCAAAAGAAGGCGCTGCTACTAAGTTTGAAAGCGATGGAGTTTCCGAAATACTCAATCTTTTAAATGAGGATTCACTGGAGTGGATGGACTTTTCTGTTGATAATATCAAAGAGGATAGTTATTTCATTGCTACCTCTCTTAAATTCAGTCTGCAACTCGTTGCTAGTGTACTTTCAAATCGTAATTCTGCATATGAGGATTTGGATACGGAACTCGGACTGATGCTTCCTGCAATAAGGGTTGAAAAATTTGATGTTAAAGAATATCAGATGATAATATTAGTAAGAAAAAACCTAGTCGTCACCATTCATCCAAAAGAAGTTGTACGTCTGCAGAAAATCTACCGATACGCTGAAATTTTTATGAAAAAAATTCGTCAAGATCTACCATGGAACGATAAACTGACCGTTCTTTTAACAAGAATAATAGACGAAAACAATGAAAAAAATTTCAATGGTCTCAGATTGATTGAAGAAGAAGGCGATGAGCTTGGAAAGTACATGGCAGAGCCAAATGCTCCAAGGAATAAAATAGGCGAAGAGATCTACAAAATGAAACACGCGCTTATTACCTATCTTAACACACTTTGGGCCACTTGGGACGTTATTAATTCACTTCGTCACGGTGATGCGGAGTTGATAACTGACAACCAGAAACTTCTACAAAGAATCGGAATACTCGGAGATGATATCAGCAGACAAATTGCATTAAGTGAGCATATGAGTGAGGTTCTTGCATCAGGCCTTGAAGTTTTGCAGACAATATACAACAATCAATTGCAGATGCTCAATAATCGTCTTGCTTTTCTTGCCACCTGGCTTGCCATACTTGGAACAGCTGTTATGGTGCCTAACACTGTAGCAACCATATTTGGTATAGCAAGCATAGGTGAACATATGGATCCAATGATAGCGTACTTCTGGATTGTGTTATCAACAGTCATTGCAACAATTGTGATGTACTTCATACTAAGACAAAAGAAATGGTTGCCACCAAAAGTTGACTAGATGGAGCAGTTCCTCTCGTTCCATCAATATTTTTATTCAACAACTTCACCTAGAATCATCCCTTCAAGTCTTACTGGTTGCAATTTGCTTGCAAGCGTTTTTGCATCTTCAAGCTTTCTTTTATTTTCCGAGTAAATTGTAAATAAAGATTCTCCTGTTTCAGCTCTCTCTCCTTTTTTGAACTTCAATATAATTCCAGCACCTTTGTCTTTTGGTGATCCAGCAACCCTTGCAATCTTGATGATCGCTCTGTTATTTATCGATTCCACATATCCATTTTTTGGTGATGGTAAATCATAGGTGTATTCTCCAGGAATAATATCATCAGCTTTAACATCCGGATTGCCGCCTTGGGTCTTTACAATCTCTCTAAATTTTTTCAGGGCTTTGCCTGATTTCAAGGTATTCTTTGCAAGTTCAACTCCCTTGTTTGGTGCCGCTGCCCCTCCAAGTTCAAGTAGTATTCCTGCAATGCTTAATGATTTCTCAATTATGCTATTTGGTTTTTCCGCGCCCTCAAGTATTGACAAAGCTTCTTTTATTTCCAAAGCCGGACCTATGGCTCTTCCGACAGGTTGACCGCCGTAAGTTATAGCGCAGCGCGTTCTTATGCCGAGCCGTTCGCCAAGAATTATAAAATCTCTTGCCAAGCTTCTTGCATTTTCTATAGTTTGAACTTTTGTGCCTTCCCCTATAGGAATATCGATTACGCAGTATTCTGCGCCTATGGACTTCTTTTTTGCCATAACGGATGCCAAAACCTGTCCGTGCGGATCCAACGACAGCGGATACTCTACTCTAATTATATCATCATCAACTGGTGCAAGGTTTACTCCCCCGCCCCATACCAGAGTTCCTCCAACAGTTTGTGCAATCCTTTTTATCGATTGTGCATCATATGTTACGTTGCAGATTACTTCCATTATGTCTGCTGTGCCGGCTGCTGAGCTTATCGCCCTTGATGAGGTCTTTGGAATCGTTAGACCGTTTGCAGCTACAATTGGAACCGTTATTGCAGCGTATTTGTTTCCTGGCACACCGCCTATGCTGTGCACATCCAAAATAGGAGAAATATCCCAATCAATAGTTTCACCAGTTCTGACCATGGCCATGGTAAGTCCGTAGATTTCATCCATGTTCATGCCGTTTATCTGAACTGATGTTGCGTAAGCCGCAAGTTCTATATCGGAAAGACTGCCTGATGCAATATCATCAACAATTGTATCAATTTCTTCCTGGTTCCAAGTATTTCCGTATATCTTTTTTCTGATGAAATCTATCGAAACAGGTCGGGATGTAGGAACAATATTTACTGTTTTATCACCCTGCAAATTAAGGTCTTCCCATAATTCTACAAATGCACCAACTTCGCCCTTGGAAACTACAGTATCAGTAGTTTCAACCAACGCGGAAAGGCTCTCACCTCTATCGTTTACAACTTTTACTCTGTCGTGAATATGTAGGCCCAAATCTTCCGCATCATCATGATTCAACAGTATCTCATAAATGCCCTGAGTGATATCGATTCGTTTTACTTTGTAACTGATTTTATTTTCCATACAAATTACTCCATTCCACTTTTTCTCCCCATTTCTCAAGCGCTCTTGTAAGCTCTTTATGTTCTGTTGCATATTGTTCTACAGGAATTTTTTCTGTCGCCGCATCTACTGCTTGTCTCATTGCCTTGGCACCTGCAACGGTTCCGTCTGGATGACCATGAATTCCTCCTCCGGCCTGTAAGATCACGTCGTTTCCAAACGCCTCAATTTCGTAGTGTATCACACCAGGATAAAGTCCACCAGATGCAACTGGAAATGTTTTTGGAAAACCGTACCAATCGCTCTTCAAAAATTTATCAATTTCTTTTACTTCTTTTATGTCGCTTTCCATTTTTCCTCTTGCTGTGCCTGTATGTAGTTGGTCACCACCACATAATCTTACAAGCACGGCTAATGGAAGCATTGCTATTCCATGTTTTTTATTTCTTGTAATCGCACCATGCATTGTTCTATGTACATGTATTGGAAGATTTATCGACTTATCATTTCTTAGAGATTGTAGTGCTGAAAAACCTGCAGTTAGAACATCGATCATTAGCATGTTTGCACCATGTTCTATCGCCTGGTCTGCCCGCATAAGTATTTCATCGGCACCAGTTGTAATATTAACTGCGTACAAAACTGTTCTATTACTTTCTTGCTTTATTCTATCAATCTTTTCCATTACGTTGTCAAGCCTTTCTAGCATGGGACAAAAAGTTTGATCTGTGAGGGTTTCATCATCCTTGATTAAATCGCATCCTCCTATGCCTGCGTTGTATGCAACATCTGCTGTCTCGCTTGGATTGAGGCCCACTTTTGGTTTGATTATTGTGCCAACATGGGCTCTTCTGTCCTTCTGCGTTCCGGCTAATTTACGTACTCCTTCTATACCAAACCGTGGACCTTTGAACTGCCTAACAAAACTTTTTGGAAGTTTTATATCAATAAGTCTAACGTTAGTTAGTGCCCCCAAACCAAAAAGATTGCCTGCAACGGTGGCAAGAAATTGAGGGATGTTCTCGATTTCAAACAACTCAACTGGAAAACCAATCGTTACGATGGGGCCATCTACTGAAAGAACCCTTGCACCTAATCTTTCATCAACTGTTTTTCCCTTTGTTGAAATGTCAGTCCATGTTCCTGTCGATTGTTCTGCTGCAATTGCTTTTGCAGCTCTTTCAATTGGAAGCATACTTTCAACATAATAGACGCACTCTACAAATTCCATTCATTCCCCTCCTTGAATTCTTTCTTTATTACTTCGTAAGCAGCAGAAGGTGCAATTACTCCTTTCTCAGTTATAATCGCATCAATATACTCTGCCGGTGTAGCATCAAACACGGGATTACGGAACTTTACATTCGGAAATTTTTTAGGATCTGTAATTTCACTTGCATCTCTTTCTTCAATTTTAACCATTTCACCTTCCAAACTTTCCGGTGAAAACTTGTAAGTCTCTGCGCATACATAGAAGGGAATTCTTGCCTCGTCAGCAACTAGGGCAATCTGAGACGTTCCGATTTTATTAACAATGGTGCCGCTTGAGCAAACTGTATCAGCTCCAACGAAAACCGCATTTATTCTTTCATCCTTAATTATGTGGCGTACTGCAGAGTCAACAATCAAAGTTACATCAATTCCCTTGTCAGACAAATCCTTTACAGTTAAGAATCCTTGATTCCAGGGTCTAGATTCTGTAGCAAATGCTCTAATATTTTTCCCTTCTTTATGTGCCTCAATAATTACAGAAAGAGCAGCAGAGCTATTACAATGTGTCAGCAAAGCATCAGAAGTTTTAACTCTCTTTGCCCCGTACATTCCGATAGTAGCAATTGCATTCAACGAATTTTGAATAAATTTTTGCGATTCATTGTTTATACTATTTTTAAAATCCGTTACATTGTTTCCATTTGCTTCTTGAAGAGTAAGACGCAAGGCATTTTTCAATGATATTGCTGTGGGTCTTGTTTTTACTAGGACCTGTACGCCATCCTTTAGAATTTTTCCAAGTTCATCCAGATTGGTTCCATTGTAGTCTTGGGCAAGCTTATTTATTGTTTCAGCAGTAAATCGTGCGATCTTTCCAGCACCTCTAACACGCATTGTATAAATTTCATCTGCAGCCTTGTAGAACCAATCCGGTAAAATTATCTCTTCCACCATTCTCTTTTGCATGGTTATGTGTTTTAAAATCTTTTCCCAAATACTTTTATCTTAAAGGTATGCAACAGGAGATGCGAAAGATTAATTAAATAGACCGCTACTTGCCGGAAACACATCGGTAAGACATTATTTGCCGTATGGAGTATATTTGAATGAAAAACAACACTGCGATTATCAGAAAGGGAACCGAAAAAGATCTTGACGAATTCTTTGAGTTGTACTGGATTTCCTCGCTCGAGCACATGGGCTACAACGAAAAGCTGGATGCTTTGAAACCCAAAGAAAAATGCAAGGAATACATCGTTGGTCGTCAAAAAGAATTTTTGAAAGGCAAGGACGAATTTTTTTATGTGGCGGAAGACAAACAAAAAATCATTGGGATGATCACAGGCCACGTGGCAAAAAGAGATGAGGCAGAGGTTTACGTTGTCGAAAAAGTGGGTTACATAGATGAGTTGTGCGTTGCACCTGAATACAGAAAAACCGGGATTGGCAAAAAACTCATGGAAAAGTTGCTCGAGGAATTGTTTGGAAAAGGTGCAGAATTTGTCGGTCTTGGTGCTGCTTATAAAAACGTTGCAATAAATTTTTACAAGTCTTGTGGTTTTACGCCTGAAAGCGTTTGGATGGTAAGAGAGAAAGTACAAAAAGAAACAAAGGCTGAAGATTCTAAATTATAAAAACCAAAAGTGCTCCACAAACTCCGCTCTCTTGTGTGCATCCTTGTAACTCATGTTGTATCCAACCATCAAAGATAGTTCATGATGTTCGTGTGTCAAAATTCTTCTTCTTCTTTGTGGATTGTTGTAAACGTTTGATCTCATCCATATTTCGTTTTCGGGAATCTTGTGCCTGAGTTTTATCGGCAACTCGTTTTGTGGCACCCACCCGTGTAAGGCAATGTACTCACCCATGACCTTTCTGCTTTTTGAAAGAACCTTGAAATGCAGCCAGGGTTCTTTTGACCAAACTGATTTTATTTTTTTATTTCGTTTCCCATCTTTGGTCAATCCATAATTGCAGTATGGACACACATCGACCTTAACGTCTGGCTTTGGTTTTCCGCAACCATTGCAAAACTTTTGTCTTTCCTTAAAATCCATGACGATTCTTGGTTCCGGACAATTGGTCACTTGTTTTGATCCTTCAACGATTGGGTCCGAAGGCTCCAAAATAGATTCTTTTATTGAGTTCTCTGGCTTAACATCACACAGCTTCCTGTTCGAAGCTGAGGCATTTTTTTTCATCCCTGTCCCGCTCCAAACAGATATCGCTTATCAAATATATAATAGTGTGTTATTGTTTTTCAAGGTCGTACTCGGTTTTGTATTCGCCGGGGTCCCCCTCAGATATTTTGAATTTCTTTTCGCGAATAAGCGTGAGCATCGGCACGTTATCTTTGAGGACCACTCCGTACAGTTTTTTTACACCTTTGTCTTTTGCAATCTGAATCGTGTAGTCAATAAAATCTGACCCTAGACCAAGTCTCTGATATTTGTCTGTAACAACTAGCGCATACTCGGCTTCATCTGTGCTGCCCGGAGTTAATATAAGTCTTGTCACTCCCAGCAATCTTCTTTTACCATTTTCTTTTACTTCCGCAACGATTGCCATTTCTCTGTCATAATCGATGTTACAGTATCTAGTTCTCACTTCGTGTGGCGTGTCCTTAACGATTCTGAAGAATCTGAACCGTACGGTTTCCTGTGAAAAAGTCTGGAACATTTCGAGCCATAGCAACTCGTCCTCGGGTTTTATTGGCCTCAAGGTCACGTCAGTCCCGTCTTTGAGTTTTACTGTTTTTATGTATTTTGTTGGGTAAGGCATGATGATGAGGTGTGGCTTGTCTTTCCAGTCCTTGTCAAGAATGATTCTTGCATCAACAGCAATCAGGTCATCACCGGATGCGATCAAAGGGTTAATGTCAATTTCTTTGATTTCTGGATGATCAACTATCAGTTGTGAAAAATTAATCAGAGTTTCTTCGACGTTTGTCATGTTAACTGGCGGAAGACCCCTGAATCCTTTCAGCAGTTCGTAGGCTTTTGTTTTTTCAATTATTCTTTGCGCCAGCGTTTGATTCAGTGGTGGAAAACCAATGGATCTGTCTTTGAAAAGTTCCGTGTAAATTCCGCCCAAACCGAAAAGAATGACCGAGCCAAACACGGGATCCTTTTTCGAACCCATAATCAATTCGTATCCGTGGGTTTGAATCATCTTCTGAATCGTAACACCTTGTATCTTTGCATTGGGTACTTTGTCTTTTGCTCTTTTCACCATTTCTCTGAACGATTTTTTGATGTCCTCGTTGCATCTCAAATCTAGAACCACACCGCCAACGTCACTCTTGTGAGTTATCTGCGGGGAGTGTATTTTCATCACAACAGGATATCCCATTTTTTCAGCAATTTGTGCTGCCTTGTCCTCGTTTTCTGCAAGAATGGGTTTGGTGGTTTTGATGTCATAGAGTTCAAGGAATGTTTTCGACTCGATTTCGTTGAGAAGCTCTCTTTTTTCCTTGTTTGCGGTCTGCAAAATTTTGTTGATTGTTTCTTTGTGAGACGGTGTAATGACAGGCAGTTCCTCAGGTGTTTCGTACAGTTGGGAAAGGTGTCGCTCATAGTGATAAAGATACATGTAGGATTCCACAGCCTCGTCTGGTGTGTCGTACGTGGGAATGTTGTTTGTGTTCAGAATCTGTCTTGCGTGAATAACGCTTGCTTCACCCATGAATGATGTGATTATCGGCTTCGTGGTTTTTCTTGAGATATCAATAAGTCTCTCAGCGAGTTTGTCTGGATTTGCAACAACCTGTGGGACACAGAGAACCAAAAGACCGTCGATGTTTTTGTCCCCAAGACAAATCTCGATTGCTTTTTGATATCTTTCTTCGTCGCCGTCTCCGATTATGTCGACAGGATTTCCATGACTCCAGGTTGCGGGGAGAATCTTGTTTAGTTTTTCCATTGTTTCGTCAGATAGTTTAGCAAGCGTTCCTCCTTTTTCTATGACCGAATCGGTTGCCAAAACTCCTGGCCCGCCTGCGTTTGTGACAATCGCGATGTTACGCCCTGGTGGACGCGGTTGTTTTGCCAAAATTGATGAGCAATTGAACAAATCTTCTATGTTGTTTACTCTTACAACTCCGGATCTTCTGAAAGCCGCTTCGTATATCGTGTCCTCACCAGCCAGTGCACCGGTGTGAGAAGAAGCCGCCTTTGCACCTTCCTTGAATCTACCTGATTTGATGACGATAATAGGCTTTGCGCGCGCAAACGCTTTTGTCGCGCTCATGAATTTTTTTGCATCTGTTATTGATTCAATGTACAAAACGATGCTTCGTGTGTGAATGTCCATTCCAAAGTAATCAATCAGATCCCCATAATCGACGTCGAGCATCGAACCGACAGATACAAACGAGCTGAAACCCACTTTTGAAGCCTGAGCCCAATCAAGAATTGCGCCGCACACTGCACCACTCTGAGAAAACAACGCGATGTTTCCTCGTTCTGGCATCGAGCCAATAAATGTTGCGTTTAAATTTAGGTGCGGAATGACAAAACCAACACAGTTAGGACCGACGATTCTTAAATTATATTTTTCCTTTATTTCCATCAATTCTTTTTCAAGTTCCACTCCCTTTGGTCCAACCTCTTTAAACCCAGCGGAAATAATCAAAATTCCCTTGATTCCCTTTTTTGCACAATCACTAACGATGTCAACAACGGTTTGAGCCGGAGTCGATATAATAGCAAGATCAACAACTTTTGGAATGTCTTTAATGGATGCGTATGCCTGAACACCCTGAACACTTTCGTACTTTGGATTTATCGGATATACTACTCCGTCGTAGCCTGATCCAACGAGATTTCTAAAAACCCTGTATCCTGCTGAACCGACCGTGTTTGATGCGCCTATCACAGCTATGCTTTTTGGTTTGAATATGCTATCAAGATTTTCAACACCCATTGGTATTTTCCTCCTTTAAAATATTATGGTAGTGACCCCATAGCAGTGAATAACTAATAAGTTTATCGTAGCCATCTTATAATTTCCAATATGGGCGAAGTAGATTTTTCAACTCAATAACTAACTTTTCTACTTCTTCGGTTTTTGGATCAGGGATCTCTTTTTCTTTTATGCAATCCTCTCTGCCAAGAAGTCCACACATGATATTATAATATGATTGTACACTTCCGGAGCTATTATATCCACCTCCAAGAAGAACAAGTAGCTTGTTGCAGGTAGATGAAGACAAAGTCATCATTTTTTTTGCAAGTTGATAATATATCGTATATGTTAAGTTGATATCTGCTAAAGGATCGGCGTGATGCGTGTCCACCCCCGACTGATAGATAATTATCTCTGGAGCAAACTGTTTTGTCAATTTAGGTACAATTTCATCAAAAGCCTTCAAAAAACTTGTATTTCCCGTTCCAGGTGGCAGCGGAAGATTAACAGTAAAACCTTCTCCAGCACCTCCTCCTACTTTTTCTATACTTCCGCTCCCAGGATACAATGTCCGACCATCTTGATGAAATGAAATCTTGAGCACCGTTGGGTCATCGTAATAAATTTCCTGTGTTCCATTTGCGTGATGAACATCTAGATCAACAACTAGAAACTTTTTCACTTTATGTTTCTCACGCAGATATTCTATGACCATGGCAATGTCGTTAAAAAAACAAAAACCAGATGAGAATTCTCTACTTGCATGATGGAATCCAGCTAGCGGATTAACCATGCACTGATATCCATCAAATAGTTTTTCTCCTGCAAGGATTGTACCTCCTGCTGCAAGACTTGCGTATTCGTATATGCCCTTTGGTGCAGGCGTATCAAGCGAAAGCATGCCTCCAGTTTGGCTAAGTTCTTTTATTCTGTTTACATAACTCTTGCTATGCACTCTTAGCAGGTCTGTCTCGGTTGCTTTTTTTGGTGTGAATATTTCTACTTTAGCTAGTATGCCTTTTTCTTTTAGTAATGCCATGGTCTTTCCAGGTTTATCTCCTACTAGCGGATGATCCACGCCAAGATCGTATTTGTTGTAGTCTTCGTGGTATACAATCCCAATTTTCATTTATCTTCACCTGTAATCTATAGGCCAATACCCTTATCTCATAATCCTATTTAATCTTAGTTTTTATTTTTATTTTTTAATTATATGAAAATACCAATAATATGTGGACTTTTTTGGTTTTATACCATTCTATGTAGGTAACTTACCAATAGTTTTAAATACTATGTATTACATATTAAATTACATGTCATTGTGTCTCACGGCATTTATGACACTTTACAAAATGGGGAAGTTAATATGAAAAATAAAAAACAAACACAAAAAAAGATGCTAGCAATATTCACAATTGTAATGGTAGTTATGATTGGAATTATAGGTTTTTGCGGTTGTACGGAAAAAAAGAGCGATACAATAAAAGTATCTGGGGCATACTCCCTTTATCCAATGATGGTGGTATGGGCACAAGAGTACCATAAACTTCACCCCGAGGTTAATGTAGATGTAACCTCAGGTGGAGCTGGAAAAGGTATGGCAGATGCTTTGGCAGGTACAGTAAATCTTGGTATGGTTTCAAGAGATGTTACTGCCGAAGAATCAGCTCAAGGGATAGTTGCAGTTGCTGTCGTTGAGGATGCTGTTCTGGTAACAATAAACTCCGCAAATCCTGTAATTGACAGGCTTTTAGAAAATGGTATAACAAAACAACAACTTAAAGAAATTTTTATAGACCTATCAATAACAACATGGGGACAATTAGTAAACGATACTAACTATGACAATGATAAGTACTATATTAAAAGATATTCAAGGGCGGATCTGTGTGGAGCCGCAGAAACATTTACAAAATATCTAGGTGATTATACTCAAGATGATATCCCTGCCACAGAAAAAATATCAAAAGTAAAAGGTGATGATTCAATGTCGAAAGAGGTTGCAGGTAATTCACTTGCAATCGGATATAGTAATGTTAACTACATCTATTCAAACGCAACAAATCTTCCAAAAGCAGGAATGGCCGTGGTTCCTTTGGATCTAAACGAAAATGGTACAATTGATCCTGAAGAAGATTTCTACGATACCAGAGATGATGTGGTTACTGCAGAGATAAGTAACGCACTACCTTCGCCGCCATCACGATTAGTTTATCTAGTTACATTGAACGACTTCACAGGAATAACAAAAGATTTTGTCGCGTGGATATTGGGAGATGGGCAAAAATACACATTTAGTAACGGCTATGGTCCAGTGCCAAGTGATATTCTCGATGACCAACTGCAAATAATCGAAGGTTAATAAAAGAGGAAAACCATAATTATCTTATTTACTCTAATTAATCAATTAGTACAAGCTGAATGTTAATATGCCTGCTGAAAAGATAAATAAAATGATGAAACATAAATTGCTAATAGTCGGCATATTATCTCTTTTTCTTTCATTTATTTGTTTATTTGTTTTTAATAATTTTTCCATTTTTGCGCTATTTTTAATATTGTTCATTATTCTCTTAATATATAATTTTATCAAAGTTGCGAGAAAACTCTATGATGCAGTAGGTACACGACTGATGCTTTTCGTAACAATATTTGTGATTTTTTTATTTTTCTTGTTATTGATAGTTCTAATAAGCGGTTCTTTTGGCATACTTCAAGAAGAATCCATTTCAAAACTAATATTTTCTTCGACATGGAAACCGTTTTCCGGTGAATTTGGCCTTTTTGCCGTTATCATAGACACACTGATTGTTACCGCTATTTCAATGTTGATAGCTATACCAATTTCTGTACTAAGTGCCATTTATATCGCCGAATATGCTCCAAAAAAATTTAGAAATATTGTCAGACCATTCATTGATGTATTGGCCGGCGTCCCTTCTGTGGTTTTTGGACTTTGTGCGCTTCTCGTATTCGTCCCTGTAGTAAGAGATACAGTAGCGCCATTTTTCGGTTATAACATTGGTTCGGGATTCGGTCTATTTACCGCTTCCTTGATTTTAGCGATCATGGTTTTCCCTATTATTATTTCGTTATGTGTCGAATCTTTTAGTTCTGTACCTACTGCGCTAAAAGAAGCTTCTCTTTCTTTAGGAGCGACGAAATGGGAAACTATAAAAAAAGTTATCTTCCGCGCCTCGGGTCCGGGTGTACTTGCTGCGATATTTCTTGGTTTTGGAAGAGCTTTTGGTGAAACAATTGCAGTTAGTATGGTTATCGGTAACCAGGAAATCATACCCAGTTCTATATTTGGTACAGGTCAGACGCTTGCATCGTTAATCGCTTCGAATTATACTGAAGTAAGTTCAATACCAATCCTTGCTTCAGCACTGATCTTTGTAGCGTTAATACTTTTTGTTGTCGTTTTGTTTTTCAATTTATTAGGTTATTTTGTTCTTCATAGAACCAGTAGGAGGTGGAAATATTGAATAGACGCAATCTTGAAGAGAAGATATTTCTCGGTTTGATGCTTGCATCAATTTTAATTGTAATGGGAAGTTTAATACTTGTTGTGGCAGTTATTAGCATAAATGGGGCACCGTCACTTTCTTTTGAGATACTTACACAAACCTCTGAAGGAAGTTTTTACCTTGGCGAAGGTGGCGGATTTTTAAATGCCATTGTCGGATCATTACTATTGTCTTTGCCTGCAACTGGATTAGCCTTTTTGATAAGTATAGCAATAGCTCTCTATTTGCAAAAAGATTTTTTAAAACCAAGAACATCAAATTTTATACGTCTTTGTCTTGATATTCTCTGGGGCGTGCCTTCTGTCGTGTATGGTGTATTTTGCTTGGCCATTGCGATAGCTCTTGGCATGAGCCGCCAATCTCTTTTCCTGGGGATAATCGCGTTGACTTTATTGGAAATCCCAATAATCACTCGAAGTATTGATGAATCAATAAAAATGGTTCCAATCGGTTTAAAAGAAAGTGCGTATTCGCTAGGATCTACAAAATTTGAGACTGCTGTCAAGGTTGTCAGAAAACAAGCAATGCCGGGCATTATAGCGGGCGTTTTATTAGGATTTGGGAGAGGTATTGGTGATGCTGCATCTATTTTACTTACTGTAGGTGATTCCAATTATTTTCCTTCATCAGTTACCGATCAAACAGCAGCTTTGCCAACGATGATCCTTAATTTGCTAGGCATGTCCGAAGAAGTTGCTCAAAATAAGGCATATGCTGTAGCCTTCGTTCTATTGATAATCGTGTTGTTGATTAGTATTATTACGAGGTATCTAACAAAAAAATCATCAAAACATATAATAAAATAATTAAAAGAGGGATAAAGAATGAATAAATCAATAAATAATCAGATAGAAACCAAGGCTCTAAATGTTACTATTCATAGTAATCATGTATTAAAGAATATCAACATTCAAATACCAGCAAAACAGCTTACTGCCATCATCGGGCCATCTGGATGCGGTAAAACAACTTTGTTGAAATCTTTCAACAGATTGTTAGAAATTCAAGATGACGTAAAAATACGCGGTCAGATATTTGTTGATGGGATTAACATTATGTCTAGCGGACTGAATGTTCCAGATATACGGAAAAAAATGGGTTTGATTTCCCAAAAACCTTATCCGTTACCTATGTCGATTTTTGAGAATGTTGCATATGGATTGCGTATACATCATGATAAAAATCCAAAAGAACTCGCCGAGGCAGTGCAACATTGTTTGCAAGAAGTAGGTCTCTGGAATGAAGTAAAAGACCGATTACATGATCCTGCCTCACGATTATCTGTTGGACAGCAACAAAGGTTATGTTTAGCAAGATCTATCGCAGTACAACCTGAAGTAATTTTATGCGATGAACCAACTTCGGCCCTTGATCCAATCGCTGCGCAGCAGATTGAAAAACTGCTCTTAAGATTGAAAAAGGAATATACTGTGATTCTAGTTACTCATACTTTACGTCAAGCAAAAAGAGTTGCCGATTATGTTATATTCCTATATTTCGGCAAAGTTGTCGAACAAGGTTTAGCCGATCAAGTTTTTAATCATCCAAAAACATTTGAGATGAAAGCTTATCTTGCTGGAGAAATAAGTTAAAAATGAGATAGTTTTTACCAAATCATATTGGCATTATAACAAGATATTTGAACATAAATTATATTACCCTTTGTTGGGGGCATAGCTATGAAAATTGAGTTAGACGAAGTAAAATGTATCAAAGAAACAGCAATCACAATTCGTGGTTCAAGAAGAAGAATAACAGTCCCATCTGAGGTTGTTGAACTACTTAAAATAAAAGATGGTGATAAACTTAGATGGGTTGTTCTTAAAGATGGCATGATAAGTATTCAGAAAGTTAAGAATTAATAGAGTTTTTTCTAAAAGTTTATTTACGCCCCACTTCTCATTCCAGGGGTTCAAATCCCTTCCCTGCACCTGGAAGATAAAATTCAAATTATTTGTTTTCTTAGTTGATCTTTATTTTCGATAATATGATAGATTTTAAATAAGGAAACCAGATAAGAGGATTGCAAAACCATCAGTAAATTACAAAAATATATATAGTAGTTAACACGTGTTAATTTATAAGTGGTAAATAATGAGCATAGTGGATTTAACTTCTATGGGGGAGCCTCAGGCAGAACTGAGACGAGAAATCAATGAACGCCTATCAAAACTGCGTGATGAAATCTCGGACTACTGTTTTCAATGTGCCAAATGCACATCAGGATGCGAGGCGCACAAACTTCTCGAGTTAGAGCCTCACAAAATAGTAGCTTTACTCAAAAGAGGTTTAATTGATGAAATGGTAAATTCGGATGTAATTTGGACGTGTATGAGTTGCTTCAAATGCAAAGAGCGATGTCCACAACGTGTTGCTCCTGTTGATATATTATTCTCATTGAAAAATTTGGCAGTTTTAAGTGGTAAAGAGATACCTGGAAAATACACGGCAATGCTGCAATCTGTTTTGTCGATAGGTCTTATTCAAGATGTGCAGAGTGTAACAACTCACGATAATAAAACAAAGAAGAGAGATGAGTTAGGCTTACCAACCCTCTCCAAGCCAACTGATGCTGCTAAGTTTCAAATGGCTTTATCAAAAATTGCCATGGAGAAAGTATAGGTGGATCGATGACAAAGAAATACGCACTTTATCCTGGATGTGTAATGCCAACAGAGCAATATGCCTATGAACTCTCCTTGAGAGAAATTTTGCCAATTCTAGATGTTGAAATAGTCGACATTGAAGGATTTTCATGTTGTGGCGAACCCCTCAAGAGCGTTAATCAGTTGATGACGCTTTATCTATCGACACGAAATCTTGCAATTGGTGAGAAGCACAAGTTGGATATGTTTGTACCTTGTGCGATGTGTCATCTTGCGCTTTCAGAATGTAAACATGTGCTTGACAACAATCCTGATGTGAAGAAGCGAATCAATGAAATGCTTTCAGCAGAAGATATGACCTATCATGGCACAAAAGGAATCGTTCATACTGTTGATTTATTGTATGATCATGTTGGTGTTGATACTATTAAAAAACATGTAAAAAAACCTTTGAATGGATTGAAAATTGCAACACATTATGGCTGTCATTTGATTCGTCCGAGTGAAATTGGCAGACCGGTGCACTCTGAAAATCCTCAAAAGATGGAAGAGATTCTTAAAGTGCTTGGTGCTGAACCGGTTAGCTATGCACAGAAATTAGATTGTTGTGGTGCTCCGATTCTTTCGAACCTCCCTGATTCAGCTCTGACTAAAACAGGTCAGAAATTAAAAGCGATCCAAGAACAAGGTTTTGGTGCATTGGTTGATGTATGTCCCTGGTGTCATAGAATGTTTGACTCAAAGCAGGTTAAGGCTGGTGAAACAGTTGCTGCCAAGCTTGACATTCCAGTGTTGTATCTAACGCAACTTATAGGTCTTGCATTTGGTTTGAAACGTGATAAGTTAGGATTAGAACTGAATCTTAGCCCTGTAGATAAAATAGCATTTGCATGATTGTGAGGTTACATGCGTCGAATTGGCGTCTTTGTCTGCCATTGCGGCATAAATATTGCGCATACAGTTGATGTTGAAGAGCTAACAAAATACGCTAGCCAACTTGATGGCGTGGTTGTTAGTAAGAACTACAAGTATATGTGTTCTGATGTAGGTGCTACTCTAATTAAAGATTCTATAAAAGAGCATAATCTTGATTGCATTGTTGTTGCATCATGCTCACCTCGGATGCACGAGCACACATTTAGAGAGGTTGTCAGCGATGGAGGAGTAAATCCGTATCGTCTGGAGATAGCCAATATCCGAGAGCATTGTTCATGGGCACATAGCGATAAAGAACAGGCAACCGAGAAAGCAAAATCTTTGATAAGGAGCGCTGTTGCAAAGGCGCAACTTTTAGAACCATTAAAAACCTCAAAAATTCCTGTGGTTCCCGAAGCCCTTGTTGTCGGTGCGGGTATTGCTGGGATACAAGCTTCGCTTGATCTTGCAAACGACGGTTTTAAAGTATATCTCGTTGAAAAAGAGCCTAGCATAGGCGGAAGGATGTCGCAACTTGACAAAACGTTCCCAACGCTAGATTGCTCGTCATGTATTCTTACTCCTAAAATGATGGAGGTTGCAAACCATCCGAATATAGAGTTATTTACTTATTCTGAAATAAACGCAGTTGAGGGGAGTATAGGAAATTACACAGTGAAAATCAAAAAGAAACCACGCTACGTAGATGTTGAAAAATGTACTGGCTGTGGAGATTGCGCAGCTGCTTGTAGACTAAAAGATAGAGTCACAAACGAGTTTGACATGGGTATGGGAAAGCGTGGTGCTGCATACATGCCGTTTCCTCAAGCAGTGCCATTGAAATACGTTATCGACGATAAGAAATGTTTATTTTTAACTAAAGGAAAATGCGGAGACGAGCCACTCTGTAAAAAAGCATGTGCTCAAGGTGCAATTACTTTTGATCAAAAGGAAGAAATTGTTGAGAAAAAAGTTGGAGCAATTATTGTTACGACAGGCTATGATCTTTTAGATCCATCAAGTTTATATGAATACGGTTATGCGGCTCCAGATGTTATTACAACGCTTGAGCTTGAGAGATTGATTAGTTCTTCAGGACCTACTAAAGGAGAGATATTACGTCCATCTGACAAACAGAAACCAAAAAGTGTTACGTTTATTTTGTGCGTAGGCTCACGTGATGAGACACAGTGCACTTGGTGTTGTCGTATCGGCTGTATGAGTGCATTGAAACAAGTTTATTTGTTGCGAGAAAAACTTGGCGAGGATGTTGAAATCAACGTGTGTTATACAGATATACGTTCTTATGGTAAGGGTTACGAGGAATTCTATCGAAAAGTTCGTGGCTTAAAAACAAACATGTTCCGCGGACGACCATCTGAAGTAAGAAATATGGGAGATCAACAGAAAATCGATATTTTTGATACGACGACAAATAAATTGTTTGAAATTACAACAGATCTTGTCGTACTTGTTCCCGCTTTGGTACCCAGATCTAATGCTACAGATTTTGCAAGACTTCTTCATTTAACATTAAGTGGCGATGGGTTCTTTTTAGAAGCTCATCCGAAATTACGACCAATGGACACATTTGTGAATGGAATCTTTATTGCAGGATGTTGTCAGGGCCCAAAAGATATTCAAGATACAGTTTCACAGGCAAGTGGTGCTGCTTCTCGAGCTGCTACAATTCTTGCCAAAAAAGAGCTGGAAATAGATCCATTAATTGCCGCGGTTGATGAGGAAGCATGTACCGGATGCGGAGTATGTGTTGAGGTATGTCCGTATGAGGCACGTACTCTCAATGAAAAAACAAAAGTTGCTGAGGTTAACGAAGCACTATGTGCTGGATGTGGGGCATGCATTGCCGCATGCCCAAGCAACGCATCAGTTCATAAGAATTTTACAAAAAAACAGATCCTAAACATGGTTGACGATATTGTGTGAGATTTAAATCATGAAAGATAAGAAAGGCACTAACACGACTAATCCAAAACACGGTTCAGTATTAGTTATAGGTGGAGGTATAGCAGGTATCCAATCTTCTCTTGATCTTGCCGATGCAGGATTTAAAGTATATATTGTCGACCGCGGGCTTTCTATCGGCGGAACGATGACGCAACTTGATAAAACTTTTCCGACAAACGACTGTGCCATGTGCATTCTTGCACCTAAGCTTGTTTATACTGGTAGGCACGAGAATATACGAATCATCACGAATGCAGAGGTTACTGGGATATCTGGCGAGGTAGGAGATTTCCATGTAACTGTTACAAAACACCCTAGATTTGTGGATCTTGAGAAGTGTAACGGGTGTGGTGATTGCGTTGAGCATTGTCCCGTTAAAATGTCGTCTGATTTTGATGAAGGACTTGCTTTGCATAAAGCGATTTATCAACCATTCCCACAGGCAATTCCAAATGTTTTTGCAATTTCCAAAAGCGAGGGAACCTCACCATGTAAACTTGCATGTCCTGCAGGTTTGAATGTACAGGGCTTTGTTGCGTTGGCGTCACAAGAAAAATTTGCAGAGGCCTACGAACTTATACGCGATACTATTCCTCTGCCAGGTTCGCTTGGTAGAATTTGCTATCATCCTTGCGAGAGCGAATGTAATCGTAAAGATGTCGAAGAACCGATTTCCATTTGTAAGAT
>Ga0172362_10000326_pt1 | contig 38149 bp, 39 predicted proteins | sample LakKivs1_kivu2a2_FD_114534 | JGI IMG/M metagenome (GOLD analysis project Ga0172362, IMG submission 114534) | Sediment microbial communities from Lake Kivu, Rwanda - Sediment s1_kivu2a2 | ecosystem: Environmental > Aquatic > Freshwater > Lake > Sediment | place: Rwanda: Western Province, Lake... | reverse complement strand
TAGGCTCTATTCGCACGGTGAGTCTAAGCCGAGGGATGTACTGCACACCTGGAGCAACGGTAGAAGGGTTTACCTTCAGCTGCACCGCCGCTGGAAGTGCCGCGATTGCCAGCACACCTTTACTGAGGGCAGGGAAAAGCTCACCGGGGAGAAGATACGGGAACTTTACCGGCAGCCAGGTCGAGCAGAGGCAACCAGGCTTCTCGAGAATATCATCTTCAACCTGAAATCAGCCGATGACGGCGAGCTAATCAGGTGGGGGAACACGTTAAAGCACTGGCGAGAGCCAATCCTGAATCATTTCGATAATCATACCACGAACGGTTACACTGAAGGTTGTAACACCAAGATAAAAATGCTGAAACGGATTTCCTATGGTCTGAAAAATGTGGACGTCTACTGGAGAAAGATGCTACTGGGGTTTGTACCATCTCGAGGCTATTTCCACACTATTTGATAAAGAGCCCCGATTTCTCTTGACTGTATTCAATAACATGTGGTAGCATACCAAAAACTTAAAAATTGGATAGGAGGAACCTAGATGAACGAAACAAAACTGGCTAATCCTGGTGCCCTTGGCTTAGGGGCATTTGCTCTAACTACACTTCTCCTAAGCCTGGTAAATGCTGGAATAATTGCCTCGGAAAGTATAGGGATGGTTCTACCCATGGGGCTCTTCTACGGAGGGCTAGCTCAACTACTAGCTGGAATGTGGGAATTTAAGAGCGGGAATACCTTTGGGGCAACCTGTTTCAGCTCTTTCGGCGCTTTCTGGATAGGGCTGGCAACGATGGTAATCTTGGAAGAAATGGAAGTAATAGCTACGGTTCCAGCCGCAGGATTAGCTGCTTTCCTTACTGCCTGGGGTATATTTACCCTTTATGCCACAGTAGCTTCCCTTAAAATATCAAGGGGGCTGGTAAGCGTTTTTGTGCCGCTGACGCTTACCTTCTTCTTACTTGCGGCGGGTGAGTATTCTCATGGTTTCAAACTCGCCGGAGGATATGTGGGCATTATTACCGCCATAGCAGCGTGGTATTGTTCTGCGGCTATACTCCTAAATGAGACTTCGGGCAGGAAGATTCTTCCTCTTTAACCCACTCCACCCAGCTTCTTCTTAGCTTCTTCCCAGAGAGCGTTTTGGTCAGCAAAGGATAGTTCACCAAAATTTAGCCCTCGCTGGCGGCAGACCTCTTCCATATAGGTGAAGCGACGATAGAATCGCTGGTTTGCCTCCCTTAACGCTGCCTCCAGATCAATCCCCAGCCGGCGGGCAATGTTAGCCAGGGTAAATAGCAAATCGCCAAACTCCTGCGCTTTCCCCTCCTGGCTATCAGCTCGCTTAAGTTCGCTAACCTCCTCGGCCAGCTTCTCTATAACACCGTCAATATCTTCCCAGTCAAAGCCAACCTGGGCTACCCGGTGCTGAATCTCCTGACTGTAAGCCAGGGCCGGCATCTGTTTAGGTGCACTATCTAATATAGAGGCACCAGCTCCCCTCTCTTCTTGTTTGAGCACCTCCCAGTTAAGCGCCACCTCCTCAGCACCCTTCACCTTCTTTGAGCCAAAGATATGGGGATGGCGATGAATCAGTTTGGTATTGATGCTACTCAGGACGTCCCCCAGCTTGAACTCCCCAGCTTCAGTGGCAATCTGAGTATGGAGAACAACCTGCATTAACAGGTCGCCTAGCTCATCACAAAGTTTGTCAGAACCCCCCTCATCAAGAGCCACCAATACCTCATAGCACTCCTCAAGCAGATTTTTCCGGAGCGAGGCATGGGTCTGCTTCTTATCCCAGGGGCAGCCGTCAGCAGCCCGCAGTCTGGCAATAATGTCTACCAAAGTAATAAACTGACTCACATCATCGGGTAAAGACAAGGTAACCCCCTAAACTATTACACGAATTATACAAGCTGACTTAGAGCCAGGCAAAGCAGGCGACCATCATCAAAAAGGCAGTATCGACCCGATGAACTGCCTCTGCCCTCGCAAAAACTCAGCGGCAGACATAGCCCGCTTCCCCTCCAGTTGTACCCTAAACACTCCTAAAATCCCTTCCCCAGTAGAAACGCCGAACGCAGCTTCTGACGCCGTGGCTGAAGTCAAAGCTACTACCTGTCCCGCTTCAAGGGCTCCTACCGCCAGAAGAGGCACCGCCTCAATAATCTTAAGTCGTTTTTGCTGCCATCTAGTGTAACACCCTGACCACGGCTGGAGGGCACGCACTCGCCGCCATATGCTTACCGCTGGCAGACACCAATCAATCTCACCCTCCTCCTTGGAAATCGGGGCAGAATAGGTAGCTTCAGCTTCGCTCTGAGGTTGGGGAGTGAGCTCACCTCTTGACCAACGAGGTAAAACCTCAGGGAGCAACTGAGCTGCTATCAGTGACAGTTTGGCGGTAAGCGAGCCGGTGGTATCCTGCACCGAAATAGGAATCTGCGCCCTAGCTAATACCGGACCGGTATCCAAGCCTCGGTCCATCAGCATAATACTAACGCCGGTAAACTCATCACCCGCCAAGATAGCCGCCGCTACCGGCGAGGCTCCCCGAAATCTGGGTAGCAACGATGGATGAATATTAATGCAGCCATAGCTGGGAACGTCCAAAACCGACTGCGGCAGAATTTGACCAAAAGCAGCCACCACGATAACATCGGGATGAAACTCAGCCAGTTGCGTTACTACCTCGGTGCTCTTTAAGCTAACCGGTTGCACTACCGGCAGCTTCCAGGCTAACGCCGCCCTTTTCAGTGGAGAAGAAACCAGGGAACGCCCCCTGCCTGCCGGCCTATCGGGCTGAGTATAAACTGCCACCACCTGATATTGATTAAGAACAAGACGCTTAAGCGGAGAAACAGCATACTCAGGGGTACCCATAAAAACAACTCGCAATTTTAAACCTCTGACTCCCAAATTCTAGCATCAAAAAATTTTTCTAACAAATTGGGGCACTTTATATCTATAAGTTAAATATTGGGCAAATAAACAAGCCTGACAGACTTACCAAGGTAAAACAGGGATTAAAACCGACCACTAATTATCATCAAAAACCTTGCCATTAGGGAAGGATACCGATTATCATTTTAGCGGTTGCTTTTAAACTCCTCCCTCTTTAGAGCCTAACCAGGTGAATGCAGAGGGGCAGCTAACGGGGAAATGTAATGCAAGCAAAGTCAGCACGGGAAATCTGGGAAACTGCCCTGGGTGAGCTACAAATTCAAGTCAATAAGGCAAACTATCGTACCTGGCTGGAAAAAACCGTGGGCTTAAGTTATCAAGAAAATCAATTTGTTGTCGGCGTACCCAATACCTTCGTCGCTGAATATTTAGATAAGAACCAGCGTTCTCTGATTAAAAAAACACTAATTGGTCTTACCCGCCGTGACATTAAGGTTGTTTTCTCCGTAGAGGCAAAGGATGAAAACCAACCAAACCGTCATTATTCCCGAGAGGCTACCTCCCCAACCACACAAATAGCCCTCCCCGGGTTCAACCCGAAATATACCTTTGATTCCTTCGTGGTAAGCAGTTGCAACCGTTTAGCCTATGCCAGTGCCCTTGAGGTAGCTGAAAACCCGGGACATAGCTATAACCCTCTATTCATATGGGGAGGGGTAGGTTTAGGCAAGACCCATCTACTGCACGCTATTGGTCACATGGCACTAGCCAATAATATTAATGTGCTTTATGTCAGTGGTGAAAAGTTTACCAACGAGTTTATAAACGCTATCCGAGAAAAGAAAACAGAGGAATTCCACAACAAATACAGAAGTGTTGATATGCTGCTGGTTGATGACATCCACTTTATTAGCGGTAAGGAGCAGACAGAGGAGTGTTTTTTTCATACCTTTAATGAGCTACATAACACTAATCGTCAGATTGCCGTTACTAGTGACCAATCTCCTAAATCAATGCCCCAGTTAGCCGAGCGGCTACGCTCTCGTTTTGAATGGGGGTTAATTGCTGATATTCAACCACCTGATTTTGAAACGCGCCTAGCTATTTTACAAGCTAAAGCCGAGCAGGTTGGAGCAAATGTCGCCTCAGATGTGCTCGAATTTATCGCCCGGCGAATTCAGCATAACATAAGGGAGCTGGAAGGCAGCCTAAACCGGGTTATTGCTTACGCCAGATTACTTAGAACCTTACTTACCCCTGAGTTAGCGGCTAAAGCGCTCGAAGATATAGCAGCCAAAGCACCTAAAAGTGCCTCTCTCACCCCGACTCTAGTATTGGAAGCCGTAGCTAACAGCTTCCAGATAGCTGTGGCTGACCTCAAAAGCCGGAAAAGAGATAAGGAAACTGCCCTAGCCCGGCAGGTAGCAATGTATCTTATCAGACAGGAAACCAATTGCTCGCTGGCTCAAATTGGTAAGGAATTGGGGGGCAAAAATCCATCAACGGTTAGCCACGCTTGTAGGAAAATAGCCAATGATATTGATGCCAGTCTTCACTTAAGACATAAGATTGCCGACATCCAAAAGAAAATATACCCCCTCCCCAAAGGATAAACATCATTAGTAACTTTTCGATTTTTACTCCTTTATTTGAAAAAACCAAATTTGATTAAAAAAGCCATAATTTTGCATAACTGCCTTGCTTTTTTCAAAAGTCTCAAAAGTTCTCAATGAGTGCCTAGATAGCTCAGGGAATCTTAATCCTTCCTCTTCTCCTCATAACATCTGTCTATATGTTATTATGATTATAAATTATAACTATATTAATGACTAAGATATATAATCATCACAATAAGAATATCTTGTAAAAAGGCACAAGGTCGCTCAGGAATTGAAAAAGAAGTGTTTGATAGAGCAGAAATAGAGGTAAAAGCTGGTACTGGAGGAAACGGGATAGTAAGCTTCCGTCGGGAGAAGTTTGTTCCCTTTGGCGGTCCTGACGGTGGTGATGGTGGTGAGGGTGGTGATGTAATTATTAAAGCGGACTCTGGTATTGATAACCTGCGGATGTTCAGACGGAGAAGATTTTATCGGGCGGCTGATGGCAGTAACGGCAGGGGGAAAAGGAAGCATGGTAAAAAGGGAGAAGACCTGATACTGACTGTTCCAGTAGGGACTGTAGTCTCATATAAGACACAGATTGGTAGTGATGCGCTTATAGCTGACTTGGAACAGCCCGGTCAACAGGTAGTGGTCGCTAAAGGGGGTAAGGGCGGGCGGGGCAATATCCATTTTGCTTCGCCGGCTAATCAAGCTCCCGAGACTGCTCAAAGAGGGGAGCCCGGGGAAGAGAATTCGATAATATTAGAAATGAGGCTTATTGCTGATGTTGGTATCATCGGCTATCCCAATGTGGGTAAGTCAAGCTTACTGGCGGCGGCTTCAGCCGCTAGGCCTAAAATAGCGAGCTATCCATTCACTACCCGGGAGCCCGTTCTGGGTGTAGTTGAGGTCGGTCGGCAAAGCTTTGTCTTGGCAGAGATTCCAGGACTAATAGATGATGCTCATCTTGGCCGGGGGCTAGGGCACGATTTTCTGCGCCATATCTTGCGCACCAAAATTCTGATTCACTTAATCGATGGTAGCTCGGCATCCCCGGTAGAAAGTATGACAAAGGTAAATGCCGAGCTCAGCTTATTTGATTCGACTCTGGCTAAAAAGCCTCAACTTATAGTGATAAATAAAATTGATTTACCCCAAGTGCGGGCTCGGTTAGCTGAGATAAAGGATGCCTTCAGTAATGTTGGTACCATCCCCCTTTTTATTTCGGCTGCCACTGGGGAAGGTATTGCTGAGCTTATGGCAAAAACCGCGGAGGTACTTCAGTCAGTTACCGTTGAAGGGGGAATGGGTAAAAAAATTCCGATAAAAGTTTTTCATCCTCAGCCAAAGGGTGTATAAATATAAAGAAGGTAATACCTTGTGGGAATCTAGAACAGGACTGGTGATAGAATGAATATCGGGGTGTTGGGAGGGACTTTTGACCCAATCCATAAGGGGCATCTCCTTTTGGCTGAGGAGGTAAGGGCTAGGCTAAACCTAGTTGAAGTTCTTTTTGTGCCGGCCGGACAGCCATGGTTAAAAGTGGATAGCCTTATTTCGCCTGCGGAGCACCGGGTGGAGATGGTGCGCCTGGCTATCGCCGATAAACCGTACTTCAAGCTGTCTACTATGGAAATAGAGCGAGCTGGCCCCACCTATACAGTTGACACTATTGCTGAACTAAAGGCTCGACTTGGGACCGCTAATGAGCTTTTTTTCATTCTAGGCTGGGATAATTTAGCTGAACTGCCTCAGTGGCGGCAGCCATCCCGGCTGATTTCAATGTGTCGCTTGGTGGCAGTTCCCCGGCCAGGTTATCCGTTGCCTGACCTTAAGGCTCTGGAAGCCAGTATCCCGGGGTTGTCGCAGAGGGTAACGCTTATGGGTAAGCCAGAAGTAGATATTAGCGCTACGGAAATTAGAGACCGAGTCGCCCGGGGATTATCCATCCGCCACTTTGTCCCCAGGCCAGTGGGCGAATACATAAGGCAACATAAACTATATTTAACGCCGTAGGAGGTAATCGTGAAAGCTATTGGTATTGTCGGCAGTCCCAGGAAAGGCGGTAACACAGAAATCATCACTCAACATACTCTGAGGGCTATAGCCGAGGAGGGACTGGACACAGAGTTAATAAGATTAGCTAGTCTGGATATCCGGCCGTGTGATGCCTGCCGGATTTGCCGGGAGGGAGGGTCGTGTCCTATTGATGATGACCTGTTCCCGATATACAACAAGATGAAGGAGGCTGAGGCTATCATACTGGCGACCCCGGTGTACTTTGGCTCAGCCACAGCCCAATTAAAGGCGCTCATGGACAGAACCGGTTATATGTCCTACGATACAAGGCCGTTTGCTGGCAAAGTAGGCGGACCGCTGGTCGTCGCCCGCCGCGCCGGGCAGAATTTTACCTTCGCCTAGCTCATGTTCTGGTTTCATATTTTAGGCTTCTTTGTGCCCGGTTCAACATACTGGAATATCGCCTTTGGCCGTCATCCGGGCGAGGTTCAGCAGGATGAGGAGGGACTTAGAACCGCTTGGAACTTCGGTAAGAATATCGCCCTTTTAGTGAAGAAGCTAAAGACCTAGGCTGGCGGGAAGTATGCTATTAAATATCCAGGTTCTTAACACTCTTGGCGTGGGCTTGGATAAAGGCCTTGCGGGGCGGGACTTCACTTCCCATTAGCGTATTGAATATCTGGTCAGCTTTGGCAGCATCATTTATGCTGACAGGAAGCAGGGTGCGGCTAGCTGGATTCATAGTAGTTTCCCACAGTTGCTCGGCACTCATCTCGCCCAGACCCTTGTAGCGCTGAATCTCTACATTTTTAGTCCCTTTTAGCTTGTGCATCTCCTCTTCCCTTTCCTGTTCAGAGTAAACCCAGCGTTGGAGTTTATTCGTCTTTATGCGGTAGAGGGGCGGTTGGGCAATGAACAGGTGGCCATGGTTAATTAACTCCACCATGTGTCGGAAGAAGAAGGTAAGCAGTAGAGTGCGAATATGAGCGCCATCAACATCCGCGTCAGTCATCAAAATAACCCGGTGATAACGCAACCTTGACAGGTCAAGCTCATCGTCTATGCCTGCTCCCAGAGCCATGATGATGGTGCGGATTTCCTCGTGAGCTAGCATCTTATCTGAAGGTGCTTTTTCTACATTGAGGATTTTGCCCTGGAGTGGCAGGATCGCCTGGAAGCGACGATTGCGTCCCTGCTTGGCTGAGCCACCGGCTGAAGGTCCCTCTACCAAGTATAGTTCACAGTGGGAAGGCTCTTTCTCTGAGCAGTCAGCTAGCTTCCCGGACAAAGCGCCCATACCCATGCTGTCCTTTCTGATAATTAAATCGCGAGCCTTTCTGGCCGCTTCCCTAGCTTTAGCGGCGGTGAGGCACTTTTCTATAATCTTTTTGGTGTCATCAGGGTGCTCCTCAAGGTAGAGGGATAGCCCATCGCCCACGGCGCTCTCCACGACACCCTTGATATCAGGGTTACCCAGTTTGGCTTTGGTTTGTCCCTCAAACTGTGGTTCGGCGAGCTTGACGCTAATAATAGCCGTGAGCCCTTCTCTGACATCATCGCCTACCAGGTTAGGCTCGTCCTCTTTGAGGAACTTGTTTTTGTGGGCATAATCGTTAAGAGCGCGAGTTAGTGCTGAGCGGAAGCCAGTAAGGTGAGTGCCTCCCTCCTCGGTATTAACGCAGTTAGCAAAGCTGAAGATAGACTCAGTGAAACCATCATTATACTGGAGTGCCGCTTCAACTATGGTGCTATCTATCGTTTTAGAGATATAGATGGGTTGACGATGGCAGACTTCTCGATTTCGGTTAAGGTGGCGAACGAAGCTAGTAATCCCGCCCTCAAAGTAGAAGGTCTTTTCACATTCTTTCCTTTCATCTTGAAAGCGTATTTCAAGCCCCTTATTCAAGTAGGCCATCTCTCGCAGGCGCTCGCTTAAGGTCTCAAAATCGTATTTGGCTTTACCGAATATCTCCTCATCAGCGATGAAAGTGGTGGTAGTGCCAGTATCGCTGGCTTCGCCAATTACCTTGACCTCCTCTTGGGGTACGCCTTTTTTGTATTCCTGCTGGTAGAGCTTGCCATCACGCTTGACATTAACCTTGAGCCAGGAGGAAAGCGCATTTACTGCTGAGGCACCCACACCATGTAACCCGCCCGATACCTGGTAGGTATGACCGCCAAACTTTGCCCCGGCGTGTAGTGTGGTCATAACTGTCTCTAAAGCGGATAAATTTGTATCCGGGTGAACCTCTACTGGAATGCCTCGTCCATTATCTTCGACACAAACAGCACCATCTTCTTGAAGGGTGACCACGATTTTGGTGCAGCAACCAGCCATAGCTTCATCAATGCTGTTGTAGACAATTTCGTAGACCAGGTGGTGCAGTCCCCGCTGGTCAGTGCTACCAATATACATACCGGGTCGGCGGCGCACTGCTTCCCGCCCCCCTAGAACCTGAATATCCTCGGCAGTATACTCATTATTTCTCACTCGCTTAGTGGCGGAAGTTTTATCCTGTTTCATAGCTGGTTTCTGCCTCCTTGTTAGTAGAGAGGATGAGCAAGGGGAAGTGGCTGGGAATATTGATTGGAGACGGCGCAAGGACGGCGGCTTTTAGTAATAATAGAGATGGCTGGCCGGTTGCTAGCGGTTTCTAGAGAGGGTAAGGTACCCATTAGTATAATTATAACACAATCTAGCTATAAAGTGAAGCTTTGGAGATTAGTTATTGTAGTAGCCCTTGTAGCTCGGCGAGAGGAATGGTTTTTTGCTGGGCGGTGGTCATATCCCGCAGTATTACGGTGCTCGTTCTCACCTCCTTCTCACCGATAATCACCGTGTAATGGGCACCAAGGGTATTTGCCTGCCTCAATTGGGCTTTCAGGCTCTTGTTGCCAATAGCTTCAATTACGCCAATGCCATTCTTTCTAAGCGTAGCCGCTAGCTTTATTGCCTCATCCCTAGCTTCCTCACCCACAAAGGCGGTGAAAACCGGTGGTCTGGGTAGGGGCGGGATGGAGACCCCCTGTTTTTTCAAGTTGAGTATTATCCGCTCTATACCAGCGGCAAAGCCAATCGCTGGAGTGGGCTTGCCCCCTAGCTCTTCAATTAAGTCATCATACCGCCCCCCACCACCGATGCTGCTTTGGCCTCCTTCTGCTTCAGGCAGCACTTCAAACACTGTTCTGGTGTAATAATCGAAGCCACGAACCAGGCGGTGGTTCTCCTCAAAAGGAATTCCAAGTAAGTTCAGATATCTCTTCAATCGGTTGAAGTGCTCATCGCATTGCTGGCATAGGTGGTCGATGCTTCTGGAGGCCCGATTAGCTATTGGCTGGCACTGGGGCTTTTTACAATCAAGCAGGCGCAGGGGGTTTTTAGCCAGCCTAGTTTTACAGTCTGAACATAGGTTGCGAGTATGGCTAGCATAGTAATCCTTCAGGATGGCTAGATAACTTGGTCGGCATTTTTTACAGCCGATGCTATTGAGCTGGAGTGATAGATGGCGAAGGTTTAGTGACCGGTAGAATTGCCAGGCCATATCTATAACTTCAGCATCAAGGTATGGGTCGTTATCGCCAAGAGCCTCGCAACCAAACTGGTGGTGTTGTCGGTATCTTCCTGCCTGGGGTCTTTCGTATCTGAAGATAGAAGCAATATAATAGAGCTTTACCGGTTGTGGTAGATTATGCATGCCGTGCTCCACGTAGGCTCGGCATATTGATGCGGTGCCTTCTGGTATCAGGGCAATTTTATTTCCGCCCCTATCCTCAAAGGTATACATTTCTTTTTCTACAATATCGGTTCCTTCTCCCACGCCGCGATTGAAAAGCTCGGCATCCTCAAAGGCGGGGACATCAATGCGCTCGTAACCGTAGACTTGGCAGACATTAACCGCCTTTTGCTCTATGTAGCGCCAGTAGGCTTGCTCCCTGGGCAGAATATCTGAAGTTCCGCGTGGTGCTTGATACAACTTAACTTCCCTCTACCTTTATTTTTAGCTAGAATACATTATTGACACCGAAGTTGTAAAGGGAGATAGAATATTTTAATTTTTGCACGAGTTAGCCCTATTGAGCTATACTTAATACATAAACTTGGTAATTGGAGAGGCAATGAGTTTTAGCCAGCTTAAAGAAAAGGCTCAACAGTATCTTCCACCAGAGAAGATGGCTGGGGTTGAAGAAGCCTATAATTTTGCCATGAAGGCTCACCAGGGGCAGGTGCGAAAATCAGGTGAGCCTTACCTGGAGCACCCCCTGCAGGTTGCTCTAACCCTGGCTGAACTTCAGCTTGATGCCAGCTCTCTATCGGCTGCCCTGTTACACGATGTTCCTGAGAACTGCGGGGTGCCCATTTCAGAGATTGAAGCCAGATTTGGCTCAGAGGTAGCTAAGCTAGTTGATGGTACCACTAAGCTGGGTAAGCTCTCCTTGCCAGCTCCAGTGGAGGTAGCCTCCCGAGAATCACAGGCAGAGAACCTGAGGAAGATGCTGATGGCAATGGCTGAGGACCTCCGTGTGGTGTTTATCAAGCTGGCTGACCGGCTGCACAATATGCGTACTCTGGATGCTCTGCCCCCGGAAAAACAGCGTAGCATTGCCCAGGAGACCCTAGAGATATACGCTCCCTTGGCTCACCGTTTGGGAATATGGGAGTTAAAGTGGCAGTTGGAAGATTTATCCTTTCGTTATCTGGAGCCGAGGCAGTATCGCCGGATTGCCCGGCTGGTTGCCACCCGGCGTACTCAGCGAGAGAATTTCATCACCGAGGTGATTCAGGTTTTGGGTCGGGAGTTTGACCGGGTTGGCCTGAGAGCCGAAATGTCAGGCAGGCCTAAACATATCTACAGCGTGTACCAGAAAATGGAGAAATATGCGGCTCTGGGTAAGGACTTTGATGATATACATGACATTCTTGCCCTGCGGGTATTAGTTGATACTGTCCCCGCTTGTTATAGTGCCGTAGGTGTTATCCACAGTTTGTGGCACCCTTTGCCTGATGAGTTTGACGACTTTATTGCCAATCCCAAATCGAATGGCTATCAATCTCTACATACCGTGGTAATGTGTCTCGGTACTACGCCTCTGGAGATACAAATTCGCACCCATGATATGCACCATGTTGCTGAGTATGGGGTAGCTGCTCACTGGCGCTATAAAGAGGGGGAAAAGAAGGATGTGCACTTTGAGGAGAGAATAGCCTGGCTTCGTCAGTTAATTGAGTGGCACCGGGAGTTCAGTGGAGCGGAAGAGTTCTTAGAATCGGTGAAAACCGATATATTCATTGACCAGGTTTTTGTCTATACCCCTAAGGGAGAGATAAAGGATTTACCCAAGGGTTCTACTCCCCTTGATTTTGCCTATCGGGTTCATACTGAGTTGGGGCACCGCTGTATCGGGGCTAAGGTGAATGGCAGGCTGGTACCATTCAATTATCAGCTTAAAAACGGTGATGTAGTCGAAATCATGTCGGCTAAGGGGGCTAAGGGCCCGAGCCATGATTGGCTGAGTCCTCATCTGGGTTATATCAAGACATCTCACGCTAGGGAAAAGATACGGCAGTGGTTTAAGAAGCAGGAACGGACAGAAAATATTGAGCGTGGTCGGGAAATTTTAGAGAAGGAAATGAGGCATCTGGGTATAAAACTCAGTGAGCGGGAGGGGCTGGCCAAGTTGTTTGGTTATGATAATCTAGATGACTTTTTGGTGGCCATTGGTTACGGGGGAATTACTACTCGTCAGATTGTCTTGAAGCTAACTGCCCAGCAAGAGCAACCTAGAGAAGTGGCTGAAGTTGTTCCACCCAAGCGACCGGTATCAGCTATTACGGTATTGGGTGTCGGGGATATGCTTACGCGATTAGCTCGGTGTTGTCATCCTGTGCCTGGCGATGAGATTATGGGCTATATTACCCGCAGCCGGGGGGTGACCATCCACCGTCAGGATTGTCATAATGTGATTGGCGAAGATGAGAAGGAGAGGTTAATCCCGGTGGAGTGGGCGCAAACTGATTTGCTATATCCAGTCAGTGTTAAAGTTGAGGCTTGGGACAGGGTAGGGCTAGCGCGTGATATTACCGATATTGTGGCTGGGGAAAGGGTTAATATCTCTACCATGAACGTGGCTAATCATGATGACCATACTACATCAATCTCTCTTGCTTTAGAGACAGGAAACTTGGCTCAGTTAAGCCGGCTCTTGGGGAAAATTGAGGGGGTTCGTGGAGTGATAAGTGTTAGTCGGGTGGGGGACGAGGCAACTGTAAAAGCTACTCCTCGAACCTGATTAAGTCTCAAGAAATAAGATAAAAAGCTTAGGAGGTAAATATTGCCAAACACTAGGTCAGCTGGAAAACAGGTGCGGGTAAGCGAAAGAAAGCGACTAAGGAACAAGTCTATTCGGAGCCGGTGTAAGACTAATATCACCAAGGCAGAAAGGCTTATCTTCTCGGGTGAGCTTGAGTTAGCTCAGGCAGCGGCAATAGCTGCTATCAGTTCTTTAGATAAGGCGGCAGAGAAGGGGGTTATCCACCCTAATAATGCTGCCCGGCGCAAATCGCGATTGATGCAGAAGCTAAATGAGGCTAAAACCCCATCCTCAGCCGCAGGCTCGACTCCATCACCTTGAATAATTTGCTCCTAATGGGAAGTTTGAAGGTTGATTAATAATCAATCCCACCACGGGGTATTGACAAAGGGGAGTATTTAGTATAAAGTATTATAGAACAGATGTTCGTTTTAGGATGATAGATGAAGGCACTCTTATCTAAGCGGCAGCGTATTATTGATTTTATTCGCCAGTTTTTGGTGGCTAGGGGTTATCCACCTACCATCAGGGATATAGCCAGTGGGTGTGGGATTAGCTCAACATCGGTTGTGGACTATAATCTGAATATATTGGAGAAAGAGGGAAATATTCGCCGCCACCATGAGGTATCGCGTGGTATTGAGTTACTGGGTCGGCTCCCTGTTCCGGGGTATCGGCATCAAGTACCCATTATTGGTCAGATAGCGGCTGGTGAGCCAATACCGGTGCCTACTCCCGATACTTGGGATATTGCTGCCTCCTCGGAAACCCTGGAGGTGCCCGAAGACTTGACCCGGGGCAGAGACGGGGTTTACGCTTTGAAGGTGAAAGGCTCGTCAATGGTGGATGCCTTGATTAACGATGGCGATATCGTGTTGATGCAGTATGTGAATGCGGTGGACAATGGCGAGACAGCCGCAGTATGGCTTAAGGCTGAGAAAGAGGCAACGCTGAAAAAGGTTTATAGTGAGCCCGGTCGCATCCGGCTCCAGCCGGCAAATAGCCAGATGCCGCCCATATATGCTGAGCCAGATAATGTTGAGATTCAAGGCAGAGTTATTGCAGTCATCAGGCAGTTGGCGCGGTAGCCCGCGCCCTTAATGGGTTATCCCTTCTTTTCTCTCTGCCAGTGGTCAAAGAAAAACTCGTCCTTTTTACTACCAGCCTTAGTCCAGGCAGCTCTGGCGGTGGGTAGAAACTTGATTCCTATTATCAGTCCCAGAATAACCGCCATGATAGTACCTGTGCCTGAATCCATGCCCAGCCAGGTGATAAAAGGTAAGCATACCAAGGCGATACCCATAGCTATAGCAATATTATGGGTGATGACGTAGGGTATGAGAATTATCCCGAAGGTGATTACTAGTCCCGGCCAGTATCCGTAGACAGGGAACAAAACAGCTAGGGCGCCGATGGTAGCACCCATACCCTTTCCCCCGCTGAATTTCAGCCAGACCATCCAGTTGTGACCTATCACGGCGGCTAATCCAGCCAAGAGCACAAATAGCGGTGGCACACCCAATAACCAGTAGGCTATAGCTACTGCCGCTGCCCCTTTACTCAGGTCGACAATCCCTGCAGCTAGAGCGGGCCAAGCTCCTACCTCACGGTAGACATTTAAGCCACCAACATTGCCTCCCCCCATCTGGCGAATATCTTTGCCTGTGGCTAGGCGGGTGGCAATGTAAGCCGATGGAATAGAGCCAAGTAGATAACCAATAATTATGGCAAAAATTTCCTTGACTATCATTTGAACCTCCGTTGCTAACCCTATTTTTTATAAGCGGGTGTGCACCAATCAAGGTATTTCGGGTTTTTGCCCCGTATTACATCAGAGTAGATTTTTTGTAGCTTCTTTGTTATCTCGCCTATTTCACCGTTGCCTATCTTACGGTGGTCTACTTCGGCTACTGGGGTTATATGAGCGGCAGTGCCGGTTAAAAAGCACTCTTCAGCCATATAGAGTTCGCTACGGTCGACCGGTCTCTCTATTGTTTCTATGCCCAGTTCGTTTTGGGCTAGCTCCATTACGGTATTGCGGGTAATCCCTATCAGGATATTATTGTAAGTTGCTGGCGTAACTAGCTTGCCATTGATAACTAGGAAGATATTCTCGCCACTGCCTTCAGAGACATGACCATCCGGGGTAAGCATAATTGTCTCATCAAAGCCTTGCTCAATGGCTTCTGTTTTAGCTAAGGCATTATTAATATAAAGACCAGTAATCTTAGCCTGAGGTGGAATTACATTATCATCAGGACGTCGCCATGAAGAGATGCCACATCTGGCTTTATCTACATCCAGATATGGTCCCCAGGGGATGATAAACATCAGGAAATCGCTATCCAGGTCATGGAGGCGGACGCCTAGAGACTCAGAGCTTTTGTAAGCCAGGGGACGGACATATATATCCTCCTGAAAACCGCACCTCTGTACCAGTTCAATTGTTATCTGGCATAGCTTATCAATGGTGTAGGGCAGGTCAATCTTCAGTACCCGGCAGCCATTGTGCAGCCGCTCATAGTGCTCCTTAAGGCGGAAGAGGTAAATCTGCTGCTGTTCGCTGTTCCAGTTGCCCCTGATGCCTTCAAAGATGGCAGTGCCGTAGTGAAGGCAATGGGTCATAACCCCTATCTTGGCTTCGGATAGGGGAAGGAACTGCTTATGGAAATAGGCGTATGATGTCATTTTAAATCCCCCTTCTTAGATAGGGTTTATTATAGACATTTAATTTCGTTCCCGTCAATCTACTTTTTCCTTTGGCTGGACTCAAGTTGGGCTAAGTGGTATTATCAAATACCAAGAAAGGAGGTATGAGCGATGCTGGAAGCATTTTCAACCGAAACGCTTGAGGCTATCTTTGACGCATTGCCAGTGGAGGTATCGTTTGTAGATGCTGCTGATACCGTCAGGTATTACAGCAAAGGTGACAAGAGGATATTCAGGCGAACGCCGGCGGTGATAGGCAGGAAAGTACAAAACTGCCATCCGCCAAAAAGTCTGCACAAGGTAGAGCAGGTCATCAACGACCTGAAGTCAGGCAAGCGAGACGTCGCTGAATTCTGGATTGACCTTAAAGGACGCAAGGTATATATCAGATACTTCTCGGTTAGAGATAAAGCGGGCAAATATCTGGGCATACTGGAGGTTACCCAGGACATAACCGACCTCCAGAAAATAACCGGCGAGAAGAGGCTGTTGGATTAGCTCATAAGTTAATTCGCCTGTGCCATTAATTTTTTAAGATTGTCCCAGGAGAGCATAGCTGCCTTCTTGATATCGCTGCCGAGAATTTGTTCGTAGTATTTAAAAGATTCAAATTCAATAGACAAATACCCATTATAGCCAATTTCATCCAATGCTTTGAAGAAAGATGCCCAATCCACGTTTCCCTCACCTAAAAGAGGAAATACGAATTTGCCCGGAACCTCAATACCAACCGCATCCTTGAGGTGAATATGTTTTATCTTGTTACCCCAACTTTTCACTGCCCAGCCTACATCCAGATTCCCAGCAAGAACATAATGGGAGGGGTCAAGATTCACCCCGAGATAATCTGAGTCATAGTTATCTATTAAATGTCGTGTGGTATAGTAGTCGTGGCAAAGCATACAAAATACCGCTTCTACAGCTAGGTTCATCTTGTATTTTTCAGCTTGAGGGACAAAAACGTCAAAAGCCTTGTAAACCATATCCCAAGCTTTTCCCTCGGTTATGTCCTTGCCTATCTTGGGTGCGTCTGATTCCCATGGCCTAGGACCGGTAAAAAGGTTAATCGTTGTGATCCCGGCTTCAGAAAAAGTCTGGATACACCGCAAAACAAAATCAATGGTCTTTTTTCGCACATTCTCATCTAATACCACTAAATCCTGTTGTACAACCACCTCACTTACTTCCATATCATATTGTTTAGTTAAGTCTACTACCTGTTTTATCTCCTTAATTGATTTTGTTCGTGGGTCAAGGTGAGACAATGTCCATTCTACAGCTTTGTAACCTATCTCTGACAGGGTCATTAACACCTCCTCAGGCTTCATTGACGCAAAACCTGAGGAAGCCGTGAAACCAATTTTTTCTGTGTTCATCTTGTTAACCTCTTCATAATGTGGTGATTCTGAAAATAACGTCCGCTCTCTAGCCCCTGAAAAGCCATGCTTAGTATCATTATATGTAGTCAGTGATGCAAGTCAAGCGCCCGTGACCATGTTCATACCCTTACTTAGAAGGTGAGTCCTATCTTGATAAACTTGGTGTCTGGAGAGTATAGCCCCTCTCGGTTTCGGGGAAGATGTCTTTTAATAATAGAGTTCGGCCGGTTTGGATGGCGGTGAAGCCATATTTCTTGCGGATGCGGTCAATGGCTCTATTTAGTTGCCCCAGTCTTTGCGCCGATGAGTCCAGCATATCTAATTGCCTGCCCGGCTCAGTAAGATTTGATACGCCGATGCCAATGAGACGAACCGGCCGCTTTTCTTGAGCTAGAGCTTTCTTTAGGAGTTTCTCACCGGTGTCAAATATGGTTTGGTCAGTGTCGATGGTTTGTCTGAGGGTCTGACTACGGGTGATGGTGGTAAAGTCGGCGTATCTCAGCTTTAGGGTTATGCACTTGGCTTGCTTACTTTGCTGGCGCAGGTCAGCACCAACCCTTTCACTAAGATAGTGTAGTGTTGCCTTTAGTATTGGGCGGTCTTTAGTATCTTTACCAAAGGTAGTTTCTCGACTGATGGACTTGGCCGCGCTTGGTGGCTCCACTTTTCTATCATCAATGCCCCTGGCAAGACGATACAGAAGCTCACCAGACGCACCAAAATGGCTTTTAAGGGCACTTAATGGCGTAATGGATAGTTCACATATTATATTGATACCAAGCCCCTTTAATTTCCGTTCAGTTTGTTTGCCTATCCCCGGCAATTTACCTATAGGTAGTGGTGCCAGGAAGGAAGACTCCTCCCCAGCCGCTACCTCTAATAATCCGTCTGGCTTGGATAACTCAGAGGCAACCTTAGCTACTACCTTGCAACCAGCAATGCCCACTGAAGCGCAAAGTCCCAGTTCGTCTTTAATCCGCTGTTTTATCGCTAGCGCCATCTGATGAATAGAGCCATAGATAGATTCAAAACCGCTGGCATCCAGATAGGCTTCATCAAGCCCTATCGGTTCCAGGAAAGGCGAAAAATCAGCTAGAATAGCCATAAATTTTTGGGAGGCATCACGGTATTTAGGGAAGCTGCCCTCAATAAAGATAGCTTGGGGACAAAGGCGACCGGCAGTGCTCAGGGGCATACCGGCGTGTAGACCAAAGGCTCTGGCTTCGTATGATGCAGAGGCAACTACGCCTCGTCGGTCAGGCCTGCCACCAACTACTACTGGTTTACCTTTAAGCTCAGGGTTCAGCACCTGCTCCACTGAGACAAAGAAGGCATCAAGGTCAATGTGCATTATCCTTGAGAGGTTTGCCATACTTCTAGTATATCAGCTAGCGCTTGGAAGATTAAGCTTTATTTGGCAGTTAGGGGGCTTTGCCTTGGCGAAGATGACACTGCATTTTAAAGTATCACTTACCGGGAATGATTTACGCATATGCTCATAGACGCAATTGCGCACTTACTCTTTTCAGCAATTCTTTGTTGTCTTTAACCCCACTCATATCGAGCCCGGTCTGGCTGAAGGCTCGAACCATAGCCTCAATGAGCTTCGTCTTGCTGAGCTTTTTGCCACCGCTGAACTTTGCCGATGCGGCTAGGCTTTCCAGGTAGGCGTCTTCTTCCCGGTTCAGGAATACGGAAAGCTTAATCATCGGGGTTTTTGGGCTTTCCGCTGACTCATTTATGACCGGTTTAGCCTCACTGGGGGCAGTTAAACGAGCCAGGGCCTTGCCCAGTATTTGGTTTTGGGTAATTTGAGCCCTCTTCATTTCAGCACCTCTTTGATAAGTGTTCTATAGGCATTAGCTCCATCGGAACTTGAAGCATAGGTAAGAATAGACTTACCCGCTACAGGGGCTTCCTTGAAGCGAACGCTGCTGGGAACGATAGTATCAAAGACTCTTATCCTGTCACCAAAGACTCTTTTCGTCATTTCAATGACCTCCCTGGAGTGCAGGGTGCGCAGGTTGGTCATGGTGAACAATATTCCGGAAATTTCCAGGTCGTGATTAATCTTATCCTTTACCTGAATAATTGTTTCTAGTAATAGGATAAGGCCTTTCATCGCCAGGAAATCGGCCTGAACTGGTATGAGTACCTTGTCCGCAGCGGACAGGGCATTAATGGTGAGCAGCCCAAGGCTGGGCAGGCAGTCAACCAGTACAAAATCGTAGCGCTCCCGTACCGGCATGAGCATCTTTCTGAGTATTGCTTCCCGGCTTGGTGCATCGACTAGGTCAAGTTCTGCTTGCGATAGTTCTACGTTAGCTGGCACCAGGTCGATACTTGGGTCAGCCGTAGGGACAAGAACATCTTGGAGTGAGGGACTGGGCTTGCTCCTGATAATGCTAGCCAGGACATCATATCCGGTTAATTCGAAATCTTCAGGGCTAAAACCCATGGTGATGGTGAGACTACCCTGAGGGTCCCAATCAACTAGCAAAACCCTTTTCTTGTGTTCACTCAGACCATCGGCGAGAGCAGCGGCTGTAGTCGTCTTGCCGACTCCACCTTTTTGGTTAGCGATACAGATAACTGGCATACTCAGTGTCTTAGTATAACGTAAATGCGTAATTGCGTCAATACTCTGTTACGCAGGTCTAACTTAATGTAGTAATCCAGCGAATCATTACTGTCCTCTGAGGATGAAGGTTTTAACTCTACGCTCAAAGACGCTTCGCTTGAGGAGAACATGGTGCCCGCATTTGAGGCACTCAATCCCGATGTCAGCACCAAGCCTGGTTATCAGCCACTCGTAGCCGCCGCAGGGGTGCTTCTTCTTGAGACGAACCACATCACCCAGCTTTATCTCCATAACCATTGTTTTTGCCTAAGAACTGGTGTTTGGCTGTGATGTAGGGTTGGCTCGATAATAATTAATCTGGTCGCGTAGTGATGAGGCAGCTTGGCGGGCTGCCTGAGCAAAATCTTTCCCGCGCGAGGCGTATATAATCCCTCTTGAAGAGTTGATAATTGCCCCTTCTCCCTTGGCATTAACTCCACAGCGGATAGTAGAGGCTAGGTCTCCTCCTTGAGCACCAATGCCTGGTATTAGCAGAAACATATCGGGATGATTCTGCCGAATCAGCCTTAGTTCCTCAAGATAGGTAGCCCCGACCACTAGTCCGATGTTGCCGTATATGTTCCATTGACTAGCTTTAAGGGCTACTATTTCAAAAAGAGGGCGGTAGCTGTGTTCCTCTGTCTCACAGTAAAGGGACTGGAAGTCAGCGGCACCAGCGTTTGACGTCCGGCACAGGATGAATATCCCCTTATCGGTGTATTGGATAAAGGGCTCTACTGAGTCGAAGCCAAGGTAGGGATTCACCGTAGCGGCATCAAAGTTAAGGTTATCAAAGATAGCCGTGGCGTAAGCTTTAGCCGTATTACCGATATCGCCCCGCTTAGCGTCGGCAATTACAGGAATATCATCTGGTACATATTTAACCGTCTGTTTCAAAGCGTCTATACCTTCGCTGCCCAAAGCTTCATAGAAGGCAAGGTTTGGTTTGTAGGCACAGACTAAGTCGGCGGTAGCCTCAATAATTGCCTTATTGAATTCAAAAACATCTACCTTATCCAGCATCAGCTTTGGGTCAGGGTCAAGCCCGACACAGAGCAGGCTCCTATTTTTCTTGGTGGTGTTTGTCAGCTTGTCAAAGAAGTTCACTGTGTCCCTCTGTGATGATATTAGCAGTAGCCAAGGTGAGCGTCAAGAGCCACGCCCTCAGTTTCCAGTTGGAAGTGGTGAGGTTCAACCGGTGGTGATATAATGATTAGCTTTAGATATTGGGGAAGGAGCGAAGGGAATGGATTATCAACAGGCTTTAGATTACATCTACAGCCGTATTGATTACGAGAGGGTGCCCCGACCACGCGATGCAGCTAGTTATGACCTGAGACGCATGGGGGAGCTGCTGGGGCGTTTAGACAATCCTCACTTAAAAGCTAGGTCGGTTCACATTGCCGGTAGCAAGGGTAAGGGGAGTGTAGCGGCCATGATAGCGTCGGTCCTTTCTGCCTCCGGTTATACTACCGGGCTTAACACCTCACCCCATTTACATACCTTTAACGAGCGTATCAGGGTTGATGGTGAGCTAATCTCTGAAGTCGAGCTGGCTAGTTTAGTGGAGAGAATCAAGCCTGAGGTTGAGGCAGTAAACCGGAAAGCTACCTATGGTCGGTTGACTGCCTTTGAGTTGATAACAACCCTAGCCTTTGCCTACTTTGAGCAAAAGGGGGTAGATTTTCAGGTAATTGAGGTAGGGCTAGGCGGCAGGCTTGATGCCACCAATGTAGTACAGCCTGAGGTTTGTATTATCACCTCGATTAGTTTCGACCATACCGAGGTATTGGGTAATACCTTGGTCCAGATTGCTGCCGAGAAGGCGGGCATTATTAAACCCGGTAGTACGGTGGTAACCTCTCCCCAAGTCGATGATGAGGTAAATAGGGTGTTTGAGCAGGCTTGTCTTAGGCAGCACGCAAGATGGATTAGAGTGGGTAAAGATGTCACCTGGCAGGGTCTCGGCTTTGATTCTAGCCGACAATCACTTCGCGTAGAGGGAAGATTGGGTAGTTATGAATTAGCCATCCTGCTTCTTGGTCAACATCAGCTAGAGAACGCAGCTACAGCGGTAGCTGCCCTGGAGGTTTTAATTGAAAAGGGTTTTCAAATTTCTAGAGATAACATGGCTAAGGGTCTGGCGCAGGTGAGCTGGCCGGGTCGGCTCCAGGTTCTAAGCCGTCGTCCTCTTATAGTGGTTGATGGCGCGCATAATCCTTACTCGGCGCGTAAGCTGAGGGAAGCTCTTGAGCAGTACTTTGACTTTGACCGGGCTATCTTGATTATCGGAGTCTCGTCGGATAAGGATTTAGCCGGGATAGTCTCAGAATTATTACCTCTGTTTGATGAGGTAATTGCTACTCACTCTATTCATCCCCGGGCGATGCCAACAGCTTCTGTTGTGGCTGAGTTTAGTCGGCATGGAGTGGTAGCACGGGCAACAGAGGATATTTCAATTGCCCTGCCCCTAGCTCTAACTCTCGCTGGGGGTAAGGACCTTATTTGTGTCACCGGTTCGCTATTTGTTGTTGCCGGAGCAATTGAGCAGGCAAAGGAGCTTGGTTTAAGGGTGTAACCAATGGAAAGGAGTGATCACTTAGGATAGAAGCGTAAAGAGGTATAGTTAAGCATCAAGATAGGCAAGGAGTTGATTGTAAAAATAGAGTAATTGTTAGCAGCGTTGCCTCTGATTAGGGTAAGGCCAGTGAGTAAAACTCAAGGGGTAGTGATTTGTTGTGTGGTCAGAGCTTCTTTAGGCAGCATAGTGATTAGGATTCTCTCTAATGCCATAGTATGGCTGCAAACCCCCCTGCTTGAGAAAAAGGGGCATGAGCAAAGCCACTTTCCGTTCCTGTATTCGGTAATGTAGGTGTTATTATCTCCTCGGAATTTTACCGAAAGCTCAGAGAAGGTAACCCGCTCTGGCTCCTGAGCGTAGCGTTTGGCCTTTTCGATTTTCCCAATCAGGCTGGACTGCATGACTATACCTCCTTAACCTAAAAAGCACTGGCCCCCTTAGACTCAGTGCTTCCTTTTTGTGTTACTTTTAAAGTTAGCTACTAAACGCATATTAGCTGCTTCTAATTAAGGCCTCATCATTTGTTTAGTTTTACTCCCGCAAAATTATATTAATTATAGCCCTAAAATCCCTTGTCTGTCAAATGTTCGATTTTATTCAGTGTTTCAGATTGTAACAGGTTTGTGTTAACTATAGGGTGGTGTTATTATGAAAGCTATTATGAAGCAAAAGCTAAGATATGCCCTTCGCCTGAGGCAGAAGCGGCGTATTGTGGCGGCTGACCGGGTGCCAGCGGCAGTGCTATTGCCTGTCTATTATAGTCAGGGGCAGTATTACATTCTGTTTACTAAACGGACGGAGAAGGTGAAGGAGCATAAAGGCCAGATATGCTTTCCCGGTGGAGCTTACCAGGAGGGGGATGGGACACTAGTGCATACCGCCTTGCGCGAGTGTGCCGAGGAAATAGGCTTGATGGCTGACGAGATTGAAGTAGTGGGAGAATTGAACGATACCCTAACCATGACTTCGGGCTATATTGTCTCCCCCTTCGTTGGCTTTATCCTCTGGCCACGTACCCTTCAAGTAGACCAGCGGGAGACAGGGGAGATAATCGAAGTTCCCATCTCGGCACTTATGGATAAGGGTTGCTTGCGTCAAGAAACTAAGATTATAGATGGCGAGGCAGTTACCTCATATTTTTATCACTATCAGGGGAGGGTAATCTGGGGAGCCACTGCTAGGATATTAAACCAGTTTCTGGATATTTGGGCTAAGGTTATAGGGGAGTAAGTACTGGACTGCGGCTTGAGAGAGCGGCTTGACTTGGATGTAAACATTACTTTTTACTTTCAATGATACCCTTGGCTTTGACCTTTATTTGTTTGGGCTTGGTCTCCTCGGATTTAGGGATGGTTAAGGTTAGGATACCGTTATCAAAGCCGGCTTCGGCCTTATCAGTGTTTAACCCGCTAGGAAGGGTCACTGAGCGGCTAAAGGTGCCATATCGGTGCTCCTGATAAAGGTAGTCCTCCCGCTTAATCTTCTCCTCAGCTTTGGTTTCCCCCTTGATGGTCAGGGTATCTCCAGTGATAGTAATTTCAACCTCTTCAGGTTTTATCCCGGGTAAGGCGGCTTTAACTATCACATCATTGGCAGTTTGATACATATCAATAGGGGTCGCCACACCAGGGCCAATGGTGCCCAAGAAGCGGGAGGGGGTGACAAAGCTATCTTCAAATAGCTTCTCCATTGCTTGTCTCAGGCTTATTAGCTCGGGGAATGGTTGCCAACGCATCATACTCATATTATTTACCTCCTTTAGTTTTTATTTAGCTGATTGTCTGTCGCTCTCTCAGCCATAAAGCAATGATAACATACTTAATATAATTTGTCAAGAGTTCTTATAATGTTTTATCAACATTCTTAAATAAGTATTGACAATTTCTTTAAGATGGTTTATAATAACCAACGGGAGAAAAAGATGGCAGGTAAGGACTATTACAATATATTAGGGGTTAATCGGGGGGCTAATGAGCGGGAGATAAAGCAGGCTTACCGCCGGCTGGCTCGTAAATATCACCCTGATGTTAACCCTGGCGATAAGTCAGCCGAGGCGAGGTTTAAGCAAATAAATGAGGCTTATGAGGTTCTCTCCGATAAGGAGAAGCGGCAGAAGTATGACCAATTTGGCGATCAGTGGCAGTTTGCTGACCAGTTTGCCCGGGCGGGGCGACAACAGACTCCTTTCTGGGATTTTAGCCAGACTGGTGGGGCTCAAAGATTTCACTTTGAGGAAGCCGATCTGGACAGCCTGTTTGATGACCTGTTCCGTGGTGGGACTAGGAGTCAGCGGGCTAGGCCTAGACGCGGGCAAGATGTAGACTATCCAGTTGAGGTAACCTTGGAAGAAGCTTACCAAGGAGCTAAACGGACTATCGCTCTTCAGAGTGGAAGGCCCTGTACTGGTTGTCAGGGCACCGGGCGGATACAAAACATGCCCTGCTCAGTATGTCGGGGTTCTGGGGTAATATCGGCGGTGAAGCGCCTTGAGGTCAAGATTCCGCCTGGGGTTAAGGATGGGTCTCGGGTGCACATTGCTGGTAAGGGGAAGCCGGGCTATGCTGGAGGCACTAGTGGTGACCTTTACCTAGTGGTATCGGTTAAACCACATCAGTGGTTTGAACGCCGAGGTGATGATTTATACGAAGAGGTGGCGGTTCCGTTGACGATAGCAATGCTGGGTGGTGAGGTTCAGGTGTCTACCCTTAAGGGCAAGCTGGCTCTGAAGATTCCGCCAGAAACTCAGAATGGGCGCGCCTTTCGCTTGACCGGGCAAGGTATGCCTCACCTGGGGGATTCTTCTTATGGCGACCTGTTGGCTAAGGTAAAGGTGGTATTACCAACTAAACTATCAGAGGAGGAAAAGAAGCTATTTGAGCGGCTTGGTCAGCTGCGGTCCAATAACAAAAGTTAGAGGTTATTATGAATTCAGATGATACTGAACCCCGCTACGTGATAAGTGTAACAGCTAGGATGCTTGGTATTCAAACCCATACCTTGCGCTATTATGAAAGGATTGGCATAATAGCGCCAGCACGGTCGCGAGGTAATATTCGTTTATACTCAGAGAGGGATATAGCCCTGCTCCGTCGGGCGAAGACCTTGATGGATGACTTGGGGGTTAACTTAGCTGGAGTTGAGGTTATTCTGCGCATGGTGCAGCGTGTGAACGAATTACAGCACCATATGGAGGAGCTGGAATCGGAGCTAAAAAAATTAAGGAGTGCGGATAATTTATGAAGCAGGAGAGGTTTACTGAGCAGGCACAAGAGGCATTAGCTGCTTCCCAGGAGTTAGTTCGCCAGTATCACCACAGCCAGTGGGACGTGGAGCATATTCTACTGGCATTGCTTCAGCAGCAGGCGGGGCTGGTGGGTGATATCCTGAAGGAGCTCGGTGTTAATATTGAAACCGTAAGGCAACAGGTAGTAGCCGCCTTAGAGAAGTCACCAAGGGTTACCTATGAGGCGGCTCAGATTTATGCCACACCACGCATTGCCCGGTTGGTAGAGACGGCAGGGACTGAGGCTGATAGGCTTAAAGACGAGTTTATTGGCACTGAGCACCTGCTGATTGCTATGGCTAGCGAGCAAAAAGGTGAAGCGGCTAATATCCTTCATCGCTTCGGTATTGACCAGGAGAAAGTGTATCGTGCCCTCCAGAATATTCGCGGTAGCCATCGCGTTACTGATGCCAGAGCTGAGAGTAAATATCGCTCTCTGGAGAAGTATTCTCGTGACCTGACTGAGCTTGCCCGTTTGGGTAAACTTGACCCGGTTATCGGTCGGGACGAGGAGATTAAACGGGTGATGCAGATACTTACCCGTCGTACTAAGAATAATCCGGTGATTGTTGGTGATGCCGGGGTAGGCAAGACGGCCATTGCTGAGGGTTTAGCCCAGAAGATTGTGGCTGATGATGTTCCCGATTCTCTTAAGGGGCGCCGGGTGATGGCTCTAGATATGGGGTCGCTGGTGGCGGGAAGCAAGTTCCGTGGCGAGTTTGAGGAGCGGCTTAAGGCGGTGATGGATGAGGTTCGGCAGGCACAGGGTGAAATCATATTGTTTATCGATGAGATTCATACTGTAGTTGGGGCTGGAGCGGCTGAGGGGGCGATTGATGCTAGTAATATGCTAAAGCCAGCCTTGGCTCATGGTGAATTGCAGTGTGTGGGCGCTACCACCCTTGACGAGTACCGTAAGTTTATTGAGAAGGATAGGGCTCTGGAGCGGCGGCTCCAGCCGATATTTATCGGTGAACCTAGTGTTGAAGCTACGGTTGAGATGCTCCGTGGGCTTCGCCCCAGGTATGAGGCACACCATAAGATTAAAATAAGCGATGAAGCTCTAGAGGCAGCGGCTCGGTTAAGTCAGCGCTATATCTCAGACAGGTATTTGCCCGACAAGGCTATTGACCTCATTGATGAGGCTGCCAGCAAGATTAGAATTGATACCCAGAGCGCAACGCCAGAGGTTAAATCCCTGGAGCAGCAACTGAAGCAATTAACCAATGAGGAGGAGGCAGCCTCGCAGCGACAGGATTATGAACAGGCTGCCCAACTTAGGAGTGAGCGGCTGCGCTTGGAAGAGCAGTATAACCAGGCTAAGAGTGAGTGGCTGCAGCGGGAGAAGATAGATGAGGTGGTGGATGAAGAGGATATTGCCCGGTTAATCTCTAGCTGGACAGGCATCCCGGTATCCCAGATGCTGGAGGGTGAAGCCGAGAAACTGCTTCATATGGAGGAGCGGATTCATGAGCGGCTGGTAAATCAGGAAGAGGCGGTTAACGCTATTTGTGAGGCTATCAGGCGGGGCAGGGCCGGGTTGAAGGACCCGAGGCGACCAGTTGGCAGCTTTATATTCTTAGGTCCAACTGGTGTCGGTAAGACCGAGCTGGCTCGCACCCTGGCACAGTTCCTGTTTGATGATGAAAACGCCATGGTGCGTCTGGATATGTCAGAGTATCAGGAGAAGCACACCGTATCGCGCTTGGTTGGTGCCCCGCCGGGCTATGTTGGCTTTGAGGAAGGGGGACAGCTTACCGAGGCGGTGAGGCGACGCCCGTATCGGGTAATCTTACTGGATGAGATTGAAAAGGCGCATCCCGATGTGTTTAATACCCTGCTCCAAATCCTTGATGATGGGCGGTTAACCGACGGTCACGGACGAACGGTAGATTTTAAGAATACTGTGGTCATTATGACCAGCAATGTTGGCGTTGAGGAGATTAAGCGCGAAATGCGCATTGGTTTTGCTCCGCAGAAAGACGAGGCTAAAACTCGCCAGCAAAGATATGAGGACTTAAAGGAAAAGGTGATGACCAAACTAAAGGAAAAATTCCGCCCTGAATTTCTCAATCGCATCGATGAGATAATAGTCTTCCATGAACTGACCGAGGAACAACTCCGGAGTATTGTTGATTTGCTGGTAAAGGATTTGCAGAAGCGTCTGGCTGAGCATAAGCTTGAGGTCGAGTTAACTGATAAAGCCAAATCATGGCTGGCTAAGGTAGGCTATGACCCGGTGTATGGGGCACGACCGCTGAGGCGAGCCATTGAGCGTTATGTTGAGAATCCTCTATCAAACAAGATATTGCGGGGTGAATTTAGCCAAGGTGGTGCCGTTATAATTGACCTTAGTGGTGAAAGTTTAACCTTTACCGCGAAGGCCACTGTAGAGGCAGCCACGTGAATGAGACCGTTGAGGGCAAGGTTAGTAAGTGGGCCAGGCTGAAGAAGGTTTTGAAGAGGCGGGAGTATTGGATTGGGGCTGGGGGTATAACCTTAATCATAGCCCTGGTGATAACCTTGCTCCTCTACTGGGAAGAAATACAGGAGCTGGGAGCTTATGGCTATCTAGGTGCTTTTCTTATCGGCATTTTTGGGGGTGCCACTTACATAATTCCAGTGCCGATGACACCAATAGTATTTGTTTTGGGCACAGTACTGAAACCATCGTTCGCTCCCTACCTAGGCCCGGTGTTTGTTGGTGCCGCCGCCGGTCTGGGTGAGACCATAGCTGCGTTAACTATTTATATGACTGGGTATGGGGGTGGGGCAGCCATTGCCAGTTCAAAGCACCGTAAAATTCAGGCAGCCTACTCACGAGCATTAAATTGGATGAAGCGGAGGGGTTCATTGACCCTGTTTATTCTCTCGGCGGTGCTCAACCCTTTCTTCTACCCGGTGGCTCTGGCTGCTGGAGTGCTACATTTTAGCCTCAAAAAATACATCATTATTTGTATTATTGGTAAAACGATTAAGGGGATAACCGTTGCTGCGGCTGGTTACTGGGGGCTGGGAGGAATACTCAGAGCGCTGGGCGTGCTTATCTAGACTTGCCGGCAAAGTTATTTTCTGCTAAATTGTATTTGTTTTTATGGGGCTGTAGTTTAATATGAGTGAGACCGCTGTAAGTAAGGTTAGTAAGTGGGCCAGGCTGGCGAGGATTTTCAAGAGGCGAGGATTTTGGATTGGTATCACTGGCGTGGCCTTGGCTGTGGGCGTGTCTTTAGCTATTATTATTTTCTGGGAGGAGGTCCAAGGGCTCGGAGCTTATGGCTATGTGGGTGCTCTTATTATCGGTTTTGGGGGTGGTGCCACTTACATAATTCCAGTGCCGGAGGCGCCGGTAGTATTTGCTTTAGGCACAGTACTGAAACCATCGTTTGCTCCCTACCTGGGTCCGGTGTTTATTGGTGCTGCCGCCGGTGTGGGTGAGGCTATGGGTGAGTTGACCGTCTATATGACTGGGTATGGGGGTGGGGCAGCTATTGCCAGTTCAAAACACCGTAAAATTCAGGCAATCTACTCACGAGCGTTAAGTTGGATGAAGCGGAGGGGGGCGTTGGTTCTGTTTATTTTCTCGATGGTGCCTACCCTATTCTTTTACCCACTGGGTATTGCTGCCGGGGCGCTACGCTTTGGTATAAAGCGGTATTTCCTTATTTGTTTGGTAGGTGATGTGATTAAGGATGTAAGCATTGCCGCTGCTGGTTACTGGGGGCTGGGGGCAATACTAAGGGCACTGGGCGTGCCTATCTAGGCTTGCCGGCGGTGTTATTTTCTGCTAAATTGTATTTGTTCTTGTGGGGCTGTAGTTCACTTGGGAGAACGTTTGACTGGCAGTCAAAAGGTAGGGGGTTCAAATCCCCCCAGCTCCACCATAATTATGCCAGTGTTGCTCTTCACCCTCGACATTTTGTGGTGGGGGATTTTATTTAGATAGAGAAGCCATAATGATAGCTAAATATAACCCTCAGGAAATTGAAAAGAAGTGGCAGCAGAGGTGGGCAGAGGATAAGCTGTACGAGGTTACTGAGGACAGCACCAAGCCCAAGTACTATGTGCTCGTTGAGTTTCCGTACCCGTCTGGGGAAGGACTCCATATGGGTCATGCCCGCACCTACGTCGCCCTTGACATTATTGCCCGGAAACGCCGGATGGAAGGATACAATGTTCTTTATCCCATGGGGTGGGATGCCTTCGGGCTCCCAACTGAGAACTACGCAATCAAGACTAAACAGCACCCACGGGATATCACTCAGCAGAACATAGTCAGTTTCAAGTGGCTAATGAATCGGTTGGGCTTATCCTTCGATTGGTCTCGAGAGATAAACACTACTGACCCGCAATATTATAAGTGGACACAATGGATTTTCCTCAAGATGTGGGAACGCGGACTAGCTTACAAGACTGAGGCACCAGTAAACTGGTGCGAATCATGCAAGGTAGGATTGGCTAACGAGGAAGTTATCGGAGGACGATGTGAGCGTTGCGGTTCGGCTGTCACGTTGAAAAATAAACAGCAGTGGATGCTTCGTATCACTGCTTATGCTGACCGCCTGTTGAAGGACTTGGATATGGTTGATTACTCTCCCCAGATAAAATCACAACAAGCTAATTGGATTGGCCGCTCAGAAGGGGCAGAAATCGATTTTCCCATTCTGGAATATGGTAATTTAAACGTGAAAGTTTTCACCACCAGACCAGATACACTTTATGGCGTAACCTATCTGGTGCTCTCGCCTGAACATGAACTGGTTAATCGCCTTTTGCCTTTCTGCAAGAATCAAGATGAGGTCCGTGATTATATTGAAAAAACAACCCGGCAATCATTGTTTGAGCTTACCCAAGAAGTGACCGGAATAGAGCTTAGAGGAGTGATAGCACGTAATCCAGTGGATAGGCGGATTATCCCTGTCTGGTTATCGGATTATGTCCTTTCTTCTTATGGGACTGGTGCCATTATGGGTGTCCCTGGTCATGATGAACGAGACTGGCGTTTTGCTAAAAAATATGGGTTACCAATTATTGAAGTAGTGAGTGGAGGTAACATTGAGGAAGCTGCTTTCACTGATATTGATAGCGGCATTATGGTCAATTCAGGACCTCTGGATGGACTCAAGCCTAGTGAAGCCATAGACAAAATCATAGCTATGATCCAGCAAGAAGGGTACGGCCACCCCAAGATTCAATATAAACTGCGGGATTGGGTCTTTTCTCGCCAACGCTTCTGGGGCGAACCTATCCCTATGGTTTATTGTGAGACTTGCGGCTGGGTTCCTGTACCTGAGTCTGAATTACCATTGAAACTACCGGAGGTAGAATACTATCAGCAAACTGTTACCGGTGAGTCTCCGCTTGCTGGGATAGAGAGCTGGGTAAACACCAGTTGCCCTAAATGTCACGGTCCGGGCAGACGGGAGACGGATACCATGCCGCAATGGGCTGGGTCTTCGTGGTATTTTTTACGTTACTGCGATCCCCACGATGACCAAATACTTGCCCGCCGTGAGAAATTAGATTATTGGATGCCGGTGGATTGGTATAACGGTGGTATGGAACATACCACTCTCCACTTATTATATTCACGTTTCTGGCATAAGTTCCTTTATGACATTAATATGGTGCCTACGCCTGAGCCTTATAAGAAACGAACCTCTCATGGTCTGGTGCTTGGTGAAAATGGCGAGAAGATGTCTAAATCAAGAGGGAATGTAATTAGTCCAGATGATATCATTCAGGAATATGGTGCGGATGCTTTAAGGCTCTATGAAGTATTTATGGGCGATTTTGATAAGCCAATACCCTGGTCGACGAAGGGATTAGTGGGTATGTCTCGGTTTCTTCAGCGTGTTTGGAAAGTGCAAGATAAAGTCAGCTCTCAGGAGCCAGAGAATGAGACCTGCAGTCTCCTGCATCAGACAATTAAGGACGTGGGAGACCGCGTGGAAAACATGAAATTCAACACAGCGCTGGCTTCGTTGATGGAGATGACAAATTACTTAAGTAGTCTTCAGACGGTTAATATTAAGCACTGGGAAATATTCCTGAGGTTATTATCACCTTTTGCTCCCCATTTATCTGAGGAGTTATGGCAGAGGCTGGGGTATGATTATAGCATTCATAATCAGAGCTGGCCAAGGTGGGATGAGAAGTTGGCTAAGGATAAAGAGATTACCCTACCAGTTCAGATAAATGGTAAGCTGCGAGACCGGATTACCGTGCCTGCCTCTATCAGTGAGGACAAAGCTCGCCAGTCGGCGCTGGACAGCCAGCGGGTGAAAGCCTACCTAGAGGGCAAAAAAATTATAAAAACCATATATGTTCCAGGGAGGGTGGTTAATTTCGTGGTGGCATCAAGGTAATAAGGATTCAGAATGAAAATAGCTTTTATTGGCGGGGGGAATATGGGGGAGGCGATGCTGTTTGCTATTCTGGCTAAGGGGTTGAGCCAGTCACAGACTATCTCAGTGAGTGATGCTAGTGAAGCTCGCCGAAGGTATCTTGAACAGAAATACAAAGTGGCCGTGATGGGTGATAATCGGCAGGCAGCGAATAGGGGCGATGTCGTGGTTCTGGCGATTAAACCGCAGAATTTAGCTGAGGTAATGGCTGAACTTAGCGAACAACTCAGGCCAGCCCAGCTGGTGTTATCCATCATTGCCGGAGCAAAGATTGATACCTTGCGTCAAGGGCTGAAGCATGGTTGTATAGTCCGGGTGATGCCCAATACGCCAGCCCAGATTGGCGAGGGCATGAGCGTGTGGACGGCTACTGCTGAAGTAACCAAGCGGCAAAGGGAGTGGGCCGGTTCTATTCTTAGCGCTATGGGCAAGGAGATTTATGTTGATGGCGAAAAATATATTGATATGGCGACAGCGGTGAGTGGCAGTGGCCCGGCTTACTTTTTCCTTTTCATGGAGTCGCTGGTTGAGGCTGCTGTGCATATCGGTCTCCCCTGCCGTATGGCACAGGAGTTGGTGCTTGAGACAATGCTGGGGTCAGGCCACTTTGTACAGCGGTCAGGCAAGCCGCTGGCGGAATTGAGGAGAATGGTTACTTCCTCCGGTGGTACCACCGCTGAGGCTCTGCTCCAGTTAGAAAAAGGAGGATTTTCTGAGCTAGTTAAGCAAGCAGTGAGCGCGGCTTATGATAAAGCTAAAAGCTTAGAGAGCTGAGCGAATATGGTCATTTTCCTTAAAATCATCGACATTCTCCGTAATGTGCTTACTATAATAATTTTGCTGCGGGTTGTCGTATCTTGGTATACTAGCCCGACAAATATACTTTTTAGGTTTCTCCGCCGGCTCACGGAGCCAATCTTGGCACCCCTGCGCCGTATTATTCCCCCGGTTTGGCGGCTGGACTTTTCACCGCTGGTAGCCATTATACTAATTCAGTTAATTTACTACTTGTTATATTACTTTTTACCGTGGCAGTGAAGAAGCAACCTCAGATTTTCTAGGGCTGGTCACAGGCATTATCCAGCAATGAGGTCTCACCTAAATCCCATTGACGCCCTGCGTTATGGATGGTACTATGGATAACAGAGATGAATTGGCTTGATATAGTTATCATAGTAGCTCTGGCTGTCTCTACCTTCCTCGGCTTTAAAATCGGGATTATAACGGCTGTTTTATCTCTAGCCGGGTTAATAGTTGGCGTAATCCTGGCTGGACGTTACTATGTTCCCCTTTCCGAGCAACTATCTTTTATCCCGCAGGCAGACGTGGCTAAAGTTATCGCTTTTGCCATCATATTAGTTGGGGTAATGGTAGTTGCTCTTGTCCTTGCCCTCTTATTAAAGAGGGTTGCCTCGGTAGTAGTGCCGAACTGGGTCAATCGCCTTGGTGGCGCTGTCTTTGGGTTAGCTCTGGGAGCTATATTCTGCAGTGCCCTGTTAGCCATCTGGGCTAAATGGCTGAGCGTAGGCAGCGCTATTACTGAATCAATTGTAGCGGCGGTATTATTAGATAAGTTCTCGCTGATTCTAGCTTTGCTGCCTGATGAATTTGACGCAATACGCTCCTTCTTTCAATAACTGGTCAGGCTATTTCCCGGGATGGCTTAGCTACTGTACCCCCTCACCCATAGTGCTGTTGGTGATAAAACTATGGCACTGAGCAGTCAACCATGATTAACCTTTAGGCAGGTAATGCTAGGTAGCTGCGGGGGTTTCTCCCGGGTGTAATCCCTTCCACTTTTCCAGTAGTTTCTCTTTGCTTTCCTTGTGAGCTGGGTCGGGGATGCAAGCATCTACCGGGCAGATTTCAGCGCACTTGGAGGATCCAGAGATGCCAACACACTCAGTGCACTTATCCGGGTCAATCACGTAGATTGTCTCTCCCTCACTAATTGCTTGGTTTTGGCATTCCGCTTCACACGCGCCGCAACTAATGCAATCTTCTGTAATTTTATATGCCATACAGTTTGTTACCTCCTGGCTTTATTCTGTAATGAATTACTCGTTTTTTAGGCTCTGTTGGTGAACAAACTCTACATTTTACTGTGCACCTTCTTTCTTAAGGCTGTAGCCACGTGTTTGGGGACAAAGCTATCAATTTTGCCACCCAATCTGGCAGCTTCTTTGAGTAAGCTGGAGCTAAGAAACTGATACTCTTGGTTTGCCATGAGACAAACTAATTCTAGCTCAGGATACAACTTCTTATTCATCATAGCTAGGTCGAATTCCCGCTCGAAGTCGGCACCCATTCTCAGCCCCCGCACCATAGCTTGTGCCTTTACCTTTTGGGCAAAGTCAACGGTGAGGCCGCTAAAGGATTCTACCTCAACATTGGGTAGATTAATTATTGCCTGCCTTGCCAGTTCTACCCTCTCTTGAGTGGTGAAAAGAAGCTGCTTATCTTGGGGGGTATCATAGACCCCGATGATTAGCTTCTCAAAGAGCTTGGCTGCTCTGGTGGCAATATCAAGATGCCCGTTGGTTATCGGGTCAAAACTGCCGGGGTAAATAGCAATAGTCAGAGCTTGTCCTCCTTTCGGAATACTGCGATGCAACTATCACCGTGGCGGTACTCTTTCACCAGGTTTAATGTAGCATAAGTTTGGTTTAGGGGAAAATGGGGGGAGTGTGTTACCACTACAATTGAGCTTGCCCCGACCAGTTTAGATGTGGCCAGTTGTGTTACCACGTTACCTATTGACGAATCAGAATAGGGTGGGTCCATTAAAATAATACTATACTCCTTATCAAGAAAGGAAAGCGCCTTAGTCACATTACAACAGTAAATGTGAGCCTGGGCATCGAGTTTTGTCTTTTTTAGGTTTTGTCTAATTATATCACAACATTGCGGTTCATGTTCAACAAAGTCAACCCAGCCGGCACCACGGCTTAAAGCCTCAATACCCAAAGCTCCACTACCGGCGAATAAATCAAGTACTTGTGTCCAATCATTGGTAATAGTTTCTAGAATAGAAAAAATGGCTCCTCGCACTAAATCGGTTGCGGGACGAGTAGCGGCCCTCTTCGGTGCTTTAAGTTGGTGTCCTTTAGCTTTGCCCGCAATAACTCGCATTCTTGATACGAAGGTATCTTTATTTAAGTTTGCCCTTAGTTCCTTTGTCATTACCATGATATAGTTAGAGCTTGCTTTTCGTCAACTGGCCTAGTATAGAAGATTTGTCCTTGGTAGTTCCTCTTCGTATAATTAATCTAATAATCTTGAGATTTAGCTTTAGGACACGATACAGGATTAGTTGAGTGAAAGAGGTAATTTTAGGCATCGGCAATACCTTGAATGGTGATGACGGTATAGGGGTTTACGTTGCTAGAAGGATTGCCCAGTACTTAAAGGAGTTAGAAAGCAATGCCGCACCCACTGAAGGTAGCGCGAAAGAGAAGGAACTTATCCCTATAGACTGTGGCACCGCTCCGGAGAACCACACATCAGTAATCAGGAGGCATGCTCCTGATAGACTTATCCTAGTTGATGCTGCAGACATGGGGATAGACCCGGGGTTATACAGAATAGTGCCTTCAGAAAGAATAGGGGTGCTACATTTCTCAACGCATGATGTGCCTCTTTCCGTTTTCATCTCCTATTTGAAAGAATTTTGTGGGGAAGTGGTGCTCATCGGGATTCAGCCGAAGAAAGTAGAGTTTGGCAGCAGGCTGTCGAGGGCAGTGCAGAGGGGTGGACAGTGTGTGGCAGAGCTTATTATAGGGGATAGTCTAAAGAAAATAGAAGTACTTGGGATATAGTTACCTAACAAGGATTTAAGGCCCGGCGGGTTTCTCGCTATCAGTTATCACCAGTTCCGGAGCAAATTTGTCGAAGTTGGAAAGCAGGAACTCATTGGTCATGCTAAGGGCGCCTACTGGGCAAATTTCGGCGCACTGAGAACAGAAACAGCAGCGGGCGACGAAGTGCTTTACCTTTTTCTCCTTGAGTAGGAATTCTAAAGCCTTGGTCGGACACACCCGAACACATAGTTGACATCCGATACACTTATCACGCAAAAGGGAGACCTTGCCCCGGAAATTGGGTGGCACGGCTATTGGCGGTACCATTCTGGCTTGCCCCGTTTTGACTCTCTCTAGGAACTTGATGGTCGATAGTGGGGCATATTTTGTCGGAAATTTGTTGGTCGCTGGAGTCAGGAAGAGCTGCCTCAGTATCGCCTTTACTACTTGTTGCATTACGGTTTCTCCTTACATTACCAGTAAATCAACCCATATCAAGGCCAGACCAACCAGGGCAATTGCTGTCATCGCCACGATGTAAACGGTGCTTGCTTGGCTTATCTTGAATCGTGCCATTGCCGTACGTATCAGCATTATGCTGGTAAACATAATCACGAAAACCTTTATTAGAAAGAATACTGCATCAACAGCATAAGCAGCCAGTCCGCTAAGGCCCAGTGCTGGCGAGAGGTTATATGGGAAGAACAGAGCCACCACCAGCGAAGCCATGGCAAATCCTTTTATAAGGTCAGCGAGATAGAAGAGGCACAGGTTTCTGCCGGAATACTCAACGAGCAAACCTCCAGCAATCTCGGTCTCCGCTTCAGCCACATCAAAGGGTACCTTGGCCACTTCGCCGGTGGTAACCACTATAAGAGTGAACACCAGGAGGAGCGAGCCAACTATTCCCAATGGACCAACCAGATTCCATATTGGATTCTCGGCGATGATTGAGAGCATAAATGGATTTCCCCCGGTGGCCTGACCGATGCGCCAGGCTAGAGCCACTATTGCTACCGCCAGGGGAAACTCATAACTCATCATGACAACCATCTCACGCTGCGCCCCTACGGTGGCGTAGGGTGAGCTGGAGGCAAAGCCACCCAAAACAAGAGACAGTGAAGGTATAATCAGCAGGTATACTAGTAGGATTGTATCGCCATAGCCATCCAGAAGTGCTTGCTGCCCGAACAAAGGTATGTAGAGTAAAAGCAGGGTTGAAGCGATTAAGGCAATAAAGGGAGCGGCATTGAATAACCAAGAGATTGACCCTTCAGGCACAATGCTTTCTTTAATAAGTAACTTTTGGATGTCCCGCAAGGGCTGAATTATCGGTGGGCCTATCCTCCCCTGCATATGCGCCACTAACTTTCGGTCTATACCTCGGTAAAGAATACCGAATAAGGCTCCAAGCACTGCCAGAACAAGCGAGCCAATGATTACTACCAAGATGCTTAGCGGGTAATCAATTCCCATCAGCTTCAACACTTTAGCTTCCTCGTTTTTCCCACACTGAGTTCATGTAAGTCTTTATCAGTCAGGTAGGACTTTCTGTTTGTCTTCCGCTCAATTAAGACCACTCTGTTGGTACAGGAGAAGCATGGGTCGATGGAAGCAACGGCAATCGGGACATCAGCGATCTGCCCCCCGATAAGCAGTTTTGGTATTGCCATGAGATTGATATAAGACGGGGCTCTTACCTTCCAATTAGCTAGCGTGTCCCTTCCTGACTCCAAGCGGACATAGTGGAAGACTTCTCCCCTTGGTGCTTCGGCACGACCAATGCCTTCGCCTTCTGCCCTCTTCAGCGTATTCAGCATTCTAGCCACTTTCGGTTCCGCCAGTATCGGCCCGGAAGGCATTTTCTCTAGGCACTGTTCGATAATTCCAATTGACTGCTTGATTTCCAGGAGGCGGACAATTATGCGGTCATAGACGTCACCAACCACCGTGCCGGTGAGCAGGTCTGGAGTTTGGGCTTTGATGTCTAAATCGGCATAGCTACCATAGGGTTGGTCCTGCCTTACATCTTTAGCTACGCCGCTGGCTCTACCGGTTGGCCCGACGGTGAGCAGCTTGAGCGCATCTTCTTTCGATAGAATGCCAACATTCTTTGTCCGCATTATTATCGTTCTATCATTGAGGAATATCTTACCTAATTGGTCGTAGATGCTCTTGTAGTAATCAAGGCATTTTCTAATTGTGGGGTATTGCTCTTCGGTGATATCCCTTCTCATTCCACCTATGGTAAATATGCCTTTGGTAATCCGGTTTCCTGTGATGTATTCAATTAGGTCCATGACATTTTCTCGAACACGCCAGGCAATGTAGAATACGGTATCAAATCCAATCTCATGAGCCGCAACGCCTGCCCAGAGCATATGTGAGTGAATTCGCTCCAGTTCACAGATTATTGCCCTGATATATTCGGCACGTAGAGGTGGGACGATTTCCGTAGCGTGCTCGACCGCCATGGCAAATGCGTACGGATGGCAGATATTGCAGATACCGCATATCCTTTCGGCTAGGTATAAAGTCTG
>Ga0172362_10000325_pt1 | contig 38162 bp, 26 predicted proteins | sample LakKivs1_kivu2a2_FD_114534 | JGI IMG/M metagenome (GOLD analysis project Ga0172362, IMG submission 114534) | Sediment microbial communities from Lake Kivu, Rwanda - Sediment s1_kivu2a2 | ecosystem: Environmental > Aquatic > Freshwater > Lake > Sediment | place: Rwanda: Western Province, Lake... | reverse complement strand
TATCCTAACATTTTCCTGATAAATTCCACTGTAAACATAAATCGTGTCTCCTTCTGAAGCATTATCTATCGCATCCTGTATATTTGAATAATTACCATCACCAGAACCACCAACATAAAATGTTACATTAGAATAAACGAAAATAGATTGATTTTTTGGTAAACTGGAATTGGCAATAATTGTTAAATTATTCAAAGATAAAAAAATTAATAAGATCAAGGTAACAAGAATCTTCTTCATTTCATCATCTCCAAAGGAGTAGTTCCATTAACAGAAAAGTAAACTGTCATATTTCTTCCAGGCTCTGACAGAACATATATACCTATATTGTTTGAACTTCCATCATACCAGCGGCTATTGCAAGGAATGGAAGTGCTGTTAAAACCGTATGCTGTAACATCCCATAAATCGTTTCCATCCCCATTGTTCTTGTTTTTATCTAAGTCATCTGCGTTTTTAAAGTGCGAAGTAAAAGAATCTGCACATTCAATGTCAACCATCTTGTGTAATTCATTGCTGTTAACCCAAGGAAACCATGTCCATGGCGTAAAAAATTTTGGTACAGAATCGTCAATATGATAGATAGCTATACCTTCATCAGGTAAAGGCGATATACCGTTGTCATAAGAATTTCCTCGAAATCTATTTTCTACTAAGAAATACTCTTTTTCTGGATGGGATGAATCTTCCAATATGTATGCCTCTGGATGAGTTTCTGAATCATGAACGACATAAAATCCATCTTTTGTGACAATAGTGGGCTCAATCCAACCGAGTTTTATCTTTGACCATGCAGAAAATTGATGACCGTTTGTACCATCAAGATTCCCAAGCCCCATTAAATCATATACACCAATTCCTCTTGATTTTCTTGTGTAGTCATAAAGATCAGGCAATAGCAGAGAATGCCCTAATTCATGAGCATATACCATCCATGGTTGCCATTCTTGCAACGCGCTATGCTCTCCACTTAGAATCATACCATCCCATGTTAGTATCTTCATTCCTCTCAAACGCCAGTTGTGATAAGCGCCCATTGGATGTTCTGAAGAATATCCTGAGGTACAGATTAGTATAGTTAATTCATCTGTAGTAAGGATATGATCTCCATTGACATCGTAAGAGGCAAAATCAAAACTTCTATCTTTAGATGCACTTCTAAATGCCTCTCTTACAATTTCATCTCTCGACTTTTCTTTCAAACCATTACAGGAAGATGTATACCATCCTAAAATTCCAGCCTTTACAAAAGTAAATTTTCCATAAGAAACTTCGTTGTAATAATCTCTTACACTCGGATTTCCTCCAAATAGAATACTATCAAAGTAATCACGTTCATGTAATGGATAATGTGGAACATTTGAGAATTCAATGAGGATAAGCAACAATGGACGCTCTCCCACAGCCCCGGGAATCTCTGGAAAAGGCAAAAGATTTGGATATTTGATTTTATTTATTAATGAATCTTTTATCAAGATATTTATCCCAGGATGTTCATCGGTTTGTATTTCTTTTGCTGTAAAAGAGGATATAGCAGAAGTTGAAGTAATTAATATGTTAATTGTTAATATAGTAAATAATATCTTGATTTTTTTCATTTTAGCGCAACTCGAATTACGATAGCGGTTTAATTTTTTATTTATATTTAAATATTTAAGTAGGGTGTATAAATAATTTTTTGTTTAAATGTTCACCAAACTTCAATTTGATAACCTTGAATTATTTTTAGAAGATGAAAAATTACGTTTTATTTAAATAATGTTACCAACTACATGTGTTGGAAGTTATGAACCATGGCAAAAAGGTAATTGTAATAGGTCTAGATGGAGCTACCTACAATGTTATTTTGCCTCTTGTAGAAAAAGGAGATTTACCTAATCTTAAAAAATTAATCGACACCGGAGCACATGGAGAGCTAAAATCTACCATTCCACCACTATCTGGGCCTGCATGGGCTTCTTTTATGACGGGCATGAACCCTGGAAACCATGGAGCCTACGATTTTGTTATAAAGAAGGAAGGAACATATGATACGAACTTTTTAAATGGCTCATTAATCAAAGCCCCACTTTTTTGGGAGATACTTGGCAAAAAAAATAAAAAGGTGATAGTACAAAATGTCATGGGAACATATCCTCCGAAACCCGTAAATGGTTATTTAATAACATGTTTTTTAACACCTCCTAGTAGACCATATACATTTCCTAACGAGTTTAGGTTAGAACTTGAAGAAAAATTTGGAGAGTATCCACGCGCACCTGGAACTTCGGTTCCACCTGGCAAAGAAATCGAATATGCAGAAAATATTTATAAAAATATGGAAAAAAGAATCGAAATTACAAATTATTTAATGGAAACAAAAGAATGGGATCTTTTTGTCGTTTTATTTGAAGAAACAGATGTCTTGCAACATGCCTTTTGGAAATATTACAGTGAATCATTTGACGTCAAAGATAGCAAGAATCTAGAAGTTTTAAGAAATGTTATTCCAAATATTTACAAAAAATTCGATTCATTCTTAGGAGAATTATTGAAAAAAATTGATGAAGATACCACAATTATGATTTTATCGGATCACGGCTTTGGCGGCTTGAAAAAAGTAATTTTAATGAATAATGTGCTTATGGATAAAAGATTACTCGTTTTAAAACGTAAACCTCTCACTCAACTCAAAAGATTATGTTTAAAATATCACATTAATGCAGAAAGTCTTCTAAAAATTGCTGAAAAAATAGGATTTAGAATCAGTGGAGCAGCAGTAGAAGACAAAAAGGGGCAAGATACGGCAAACAAATTTTTCCTATCAAAAAAAGATATAGATTGGGTAAAAACTAAAGCATTTTCAATAGGTGTTGGTGGACACATATACATAAATCTAAATGGAAGAGAACCGCAAGGAGCGGTGCCTCCAGAAAAATTCGATGAAACCAGAGAATTAATCGTAAAGTTACTACAGGAATTAAAAGATCCTGAAACAGGCAAAAAAATAATAGAAAAGATTTACAGAAAAAAAGAAATTTATAAAGGAAAATTTTTGAGTTCCGCTCCAGATATATGTATCTTACCCGCAGAGGGATATTTTCCACTATATAAAGAACATTTTATTTCCCCGTCTTTTTTGATGGATTCGACTGTTTCTGGTGGCCATACTCTCAATGGAGTCTTTATTATAAATGGAAAAGAAGTAAAAGAAGGAGCAAAGATATCTAAGATGAATATCTGGGACGTTCCTGCAGTTGTATTGAAAATATTTGGTGTCGATAACAGCTACATGGATGGAAAAGTGCCCGATGAAATATTTTTATGAAATTTTAAGCAAATACAAAAAAGCAAAAAATTGTAAACTAATAGGTGATATGTACAGATATTGTAAGAAGGCTGACGGATTTGTTTAAACCAGTGCTATTAACAAATGTCATCAGCAATTATCTTTCAGATATTGATAGATTAAAAAATAGCGATTTTGACCAAATTAAAAAATATCGAGATAAAGCTTTTCGGAGGCTTATACAATATGCGTATAATGTTCCATTATACCATGATAAATACAAAAAAGCAGGAATTCACCCTAACGACTTTCGTGGCATCCAAGATATAGAAAAACTACCCATAATAAACAGAGCAGACATAATAAATAATTTCCCGTCAGGGGTAATTGCTCAAGATTCTAAGAAAGATGCTATATTGGTAAATACTTCAGGAAGCACAAGAAATCCCGCATCTTTCTATATGGATCAATACACTCTTATGAAATCTCTAATAGCATATGTACGCGAACTACGTAATTATGGAATTAGATGGAACAAATCACGAATTTCAATTATAGCAAATTTTTATTCACAAACCGCGCCTACTCAATATTTTATGTCTGGCACTGATTCAACTATAAAGCCTTTCTTTTCATTAAAAAATATTCAGCAGATTAACGCGGATGATGATCTAAAAGACATTATCAAAAGAATTGACGTCTTTAAACCAGAACTTATCGTGGGATTCCCTGGCCCATTACGACACTTATATCTTTTAAAAGAGAAAGGATTTGGAGAAAATATAAATCCAAAATGTATTGTTTCTTCAGGAGGTTTAATAGATAGTTACGAAAAAAAGCGTATTGGAGAATCATTTAACACAAGGGTTTTTGATATCTATGGTTCTACAGAAGCAGGACCCATTGCTTTTGAGTGCAATGATGGAAACTTACATATAAACTCAGATTTTGTCTATTTAGAAACTATAGATAGAAACGATACATTACTTGAAAAAGGAAAAACGGGTAGACTTGTAATGACCAGAATTTATGGCAAAGGAACACCTTTAATTAGATATACGGGCATGGGTGACATTATAACATTACAAAATGACACATGTAGCTGTGGGATGCAAACTGAACTCATCAAAAAAATCCATGGTAGAATAAAGGAATCTATCGTTCTGCCTGACGGAAAAGTGATTTTCCCAGATGCGTTAAACGATGTTGTTGGAAAAGTTTTGTTTCAATTGAAAACTGATAAAATAGATAGAATTCAAATAATACAAGAATCATTAAAAAAGATTGAAATATTAGTTATAATAGATAAAGAAAAAAGAGATGATGACCCCACAATAGAAAAATTATTTGATAAATTAAAAATAGAATATCAAAAACTCTTTGGCTCAGAAACCGAAATAGAAATTAAAGAAGTAACTAAACTTATATCCGAAGATGAAAGCGGGGTAATAACTCCTGGTATTTTATCTAAAATTGATGTAAATAAATATCTCTGATTTAGTAAACTATACCAAGTCAAGGTGCTAATATGAAGCTCAATTTAGGATGCGGCGGAGATTACAAAAAAGATTACATTAACATCGATGCTTTTGATTCTACAGTGGCAGATAGAATCATGCCCGCTAGCGATTTGGAACTAAATGACAATACAGTTGATGAGATCCTGGCATCTCAAATCATCGAACATCTAGGTATTGCTGGTAGTATCCACATGCTAAGTGAATGCTTTAGAGTTCTAAAACCTGGGAAAAAATTGATTATAGAAACACCCGACTTACAAAAATCTTTTAAAAAATATGTCGAAGGAGATCGTGAATCCAGAAAGAATTTACTACCATGGATTTATGGAGTAGATATACCTGGAATGATTCATAGATTCTGTTACCCTGACGATCTACTTGAAGAGATCTTGGAAAAAATAGGTTTTACTAATACTAAAAAAGAATATTTTGAAATTGATCCTTATGAACCTGTTTTAAAGATTACTTGCTATAAACAGAAAGAGTTCCAATCTTTTCAAATTGCTGCTAACTTCAGAAAAAAATTATTATCAGATGAAAATATAGATCTAGATAATCAATTAACTTCCTTAGAAAAAGAAGAGTTGATAGATTTTTTTGCACATAAAATTAAGATTTTTATGGAAACTAAAGATATCGCCATTTTGAATGAGATAATCATTAATGGCGCGATTCAAAGTCCTAGAATGACTCACATTTTTTTAGATCTAATTTTATCAAAAGAATTGATTTCTAAGGAAGTGGTTAAAGACTATTTTGATATTCTAAACTTTCTAGACGGAGTAGATTTTCCAAATTTGTTGTTACACATTTTAAGACAGACGCCAGAATTTGTTGGAGAGCAAGAAAAATTATTCAAAACAATATGTGATTTTGGAGCAAGAACTATAGAAAAATTACTAAAATCTGATAAAAAAGAGGAGAGTATGGATAATCTTAAAAAAATATCTAAGAGTATTGATTCGTATCAAAAAATTGCTTTTTTTTCCCAGAAATTGATTATGTTGAAAGCTAATCGTCTATTTGAAATTGGAACCAAAGAGTTCATTCTAGGCAATCAAAAAGAAGCGACAAAAAAATTTATGGATTCTGCTAATTTATATCGTAATCAAATCTTAACATATTGGAACCTTGGGAGATTGCTATATTTACAAGATAAAAAAGACGAAGCTATTTATCACTATAAAAATGCGCTCAAGCTAGCAGACATATTTGATTATAAAAATAAAACAAATATTAAAAATTCTTTAGAAGATGAAATGAACAATCATGACATCAAAATCTGCTCTGAACCAGCCATTATTTATTAACAAGAAGAAAAAAGTAAAATTAATCTAAATAATCTAAGCTTTCTTTCTTTTTTTATAATTATTATAATTATGGAAGTATTATAATGACAAGTTTTATATACTCCTTAAACAAATACATTAATGGATAAATACAAACATTAAAAACAAAGACATCTTCTGTGTTTGTATCAGGGGGAAATATAAAAATGATTAAAAAACCAGCGAATATGAAGATTTTTATAACCGTAGCATTAGCAAGTATATTACTGACCACATCTTTGCCAATGGTATTAGCAGACAACGTTAGCAGAATAAGCGGCTTTGATAAAGGCGTATCATATGAGTCGGTGGTGCCACTCAAAAAAACAACATTCGTCAACTTTGATGAAAACACATACCTTGACGACTATGCATACCTAGCAGCCGTACCAACAGCAGTATTCAAAGATGGAGACAACCTCTACTCAAACCCATTACTCTTCTACCAAGACGAATACCCAGTAACAGAGGATAAAGAAAGATCTTTGAACGCGAGACAGGGCCTTGATTACTTTATGGAAGACTGGATGGCTTACTCAAACGGACAGCTAGACCAAATGACATTAATAAACGTACCAAAAAATAAACTAGACTCAAGCTGGAAAGCAAAAGAATACACAACAATCAGCTCAGACAATCCCTACGATCTTGCAAGCCAAATAGCACTAAATGAATGGTCATACTCAGACAATGCAGTAGTCGCAGTTATTGAAGACCAATTTGAAAAAGTAAATACATTGACTAAAGGATCTGTAAGCGGAAGTGCCCCATCATACACTATAGGCCACCAAGAGTTTAACGTCCAAGAACCAGTCATCGGAACAGGAGGAACATACAAGTATTTTGATATAAACGACAAAAATTACAAGTATATAGTAGCAGAATTAACCTGGCCAAACAATGTAGACTACGATCTACAACTCTATGACGACCAATTAGGGATGGTTGACAACTTGGCAAGAGGATATCCTGAAGTTCCAAAGTTTGGTTTAGTAGAGGTCGTTGGATCTTATATTCATAATTATGGAAAATGGGGAGTCAGTGTAACCGCAGTTCCTGTAAAAAGTGCGGATCAGACAAATGATAATCTACAGGATGGCATGTTAATAACAGCATTCAAGAATTTAGCAAAAACTCTAAAAAATACCGGTACCGTTTATATCTCGTTATACCCCGGAACTATGATAAATATCCCACAATCACCATTCGGATGCAGAGACGTAGATTTTACATTGACCTGGGATAGCACAAGCACAAATCTTGGTTTCACGCTCCTTGACCCGGTAGGTACCGAGATTTGTTCAAGTCTTTCAAAAGAAGAAGTCACTTCTGGCCAAGTCGAAGAACAAGGAACCGGTGAAGCAACCATGCATGTCGACCGCCTTGGCGAATGCATGCCTGGAGAGAACTACTCAATATGCGTTTTTTCACTCGATGATGTATCACAGCCAATTGATTTCAACATCGAATACAGCTGGCATCAAAACTTCACAAAAACCGAAGCAGAATGCTTCGCCTCCGCAACAAACGGAGCAGTACTTGCTAGTGCATTAAATGCCCCACTTCTTTATGCAGCCCCAACTCAGATCTCAGATTCAACCAAAGACACTTTGTATAAGCTTGGTGTAAAGAACATTTATCTTGTTAATGTTGGTAGCCATCTATCAAAAGATGCAAAAGCCCAACTAAGTGATATTGGAACTATAACAGAATACAACGAAGCAGGTGATATATATACAGCTATTAACGAAAAAACAGGAAACACCAAAACCACGGTTTTCACAACAATTGATCCATGGACATACTGGTATGTCACAGAACTAAAACCAGCAGGAGAATACCCTGGAGCACTATTTGTTGGCCCAGCCGCTTATATCGCAGCACATCATGGAAGTCCGGTTGTAATTGTAGATCTACATCCACAACTATCACAAGCTACTGTTTATCCCACTGATTTCTGGGTAAAAGTAGTTGCAACCAGAGACGAACCCACCGCAGGAAGCATGCTACTATCCGGCAGACAAGTATACAACTTCCTAGAAGAATACGGCCTAGGAAAACTTGAGCCAGGAAAAGCAGCCAACCAAATACAGGAAATACTCATAACTGTGGCAGGTCAATATGATATCGGAGGCCCCTGGGACAGGATGTTTACTGGCGCAGCATTAAACGGAAGATTCTGCTTTTCACCTGTTGATACAGCATATTGGATTTCTAGAGACGTATTTTATCCAGCGATGATTTTTGTCAACCCGGCAATGCAAGGTGAAACAACACTCATCAACGGTAGCTCAAGCACATCAAAACTAATCGGAGGGCGCCTAAAGGATCCCAAAGGCAGCACACTAGTTATTACAAAACCATCTCAAGAAGAAAAATTCACATATCCTATTTTAGAGACCTTTACTACATTTGCATACAAATTCAATGAAAAAGCATGGAAGTATTGGGATTTCCAATACTCAACAGCTGATGGAATCATTCCATATGTAACACCATCCCCAGATCCAATAGACGATGGTGCCACTGATAAAGCTGGCGCGTATTACCCCGATTTAAGTGAAACGGAGGTTATACCCTTCTATGCAACCAGAGCCGGATACGACAACGTGTATTCAACAAACTTCGAGGCATCTGTTGAAAACCTTAATCGCGGCGTAATTATATGGGTAGAAGACTGCCACGGCTGGCAAGGAGACAGTGGAGTAATAAGCATGTGGGATCCGAATAACCCATATGTACATGAGGATAATCCATGGAGAGCATATGAACCCATATTACTTTACCCAGGGCATCTAAGAGATTTCCCGCATTGGATGATCTATTTGTTAGATTTACAATCTGGAAAAACCCCATCAACATTATTAACTAAAGAATTAATCAAATTCCATCTATTACCTGAAATAGGTTCTACCGAAAATCCGGATGTGGCTGCTGTAGGTACAAGTAGAATATTGATTAATAAAATACGCTTGAAATTGAATATTCCACTTGATTTTTGGGGTGCTACTGGAATCGTTGTATATAGAGACAGACTGAAACATCCACTACAAGCCCTTAAAGATGGTCTACCATTGATAAATATATACCAAGGTGATGGAAAAGTTACTATCTCTCCAGTTAGCGGACAAGATGTTACTGAAAAAGGATATAATAGTATAGCGTTTGATGATGCACTAGAGAATCTACACTCATGCGGATTGAACACCATCTCTTGTTTACCTGCATACACCTACCTACACATGACATGGTTGCGACATGGGATGAGCTATCAAATCATAGATCCATGGACTACCACAGATTGGGCAGGCGTATGGACGCAGATGCTTCTAAAGAGATTTGCAATGGGTGACACCGTTGGGCAAGCTTATGAACTCGGTATGAGAGCATGCGGTCCTGAATTCCTTGTTGGCCAATGGTGGTGGGATAAATGGGAAAACGTAGAACTGTTTGGCGACCCCAGTCTAAGAGTGTTTGTCCCAGGAACAGATTACAGTGATGCAAATCACTGGGAACAAAAAGACACAATGCCACTCAGATACGACGCAGAAACCTCAATAGCCGGTCACATGCCCTACGGAGCAACAAACTACCCCAACGAAAGAGAACCGACGACACTATTGCAACAATACTTATGGATAATCATCGCACTTATAGTAATAGTGATACTAGTAATAGCTGCTATAGCTTTATCTAGACGGAAAAAGCAGAAAAATAATTAGTTAAGTTTAAGTAAAACAGAAAAAGAAAGAGATATCTCTTTCTTTTAATCTTATTTTTATATGGTAAACAAGATGACTATTAGGACATGTTCTGGAGATAGCTAAAAAATTTGTATATACTTTTTGTGATAATAGTAACATAACGTATTTATATAACTTTTATTATATTATAGTTATAAATATACAATAAAATTAAAATATAGGTAAAACAATTAAAACATATATATCTATTAAATAGTGTTTGGAGTAAAATCGCTATGTCTAAAAAGTTATCAAAATCAAGTAGTTTTTTGGCGATAGCTATAGTTTCTATTTTAGTATTATCCGCTTTTTTAACAGCTGTAACAGCAAGTAATATCGACCGCATTAAAGGTTTTGACAGCGGACCGTCTTACGAGTCAGTAGTGCCACTAAAGAAAACAACATTTGTCAACTTCGACGAAAACACATACCTTGACGACTACGCATACCTAGCAGCCGTACCAACAGCAGTATTCAAAGATGGAGACAACCTCTACTCAAACCCATTACTCTTCTACCAAGACGAATACCCCCAGAAGGATGAAAAAGATTTATCATTAAACGCGAGAGAAGGAATCGACTACTTTATGGAAGACTGGATGGCTTACTCAAACGGACAGCTAGACCAAATGACACTAATAAACGTACCAAAAAATAAACTAGACTCAAGCTGGAAAGCAAAAGAATACACAACAATCAACAGTGACAATCCATATGATATTGCAAGTCAAATCGCACTGAGTGAATGGTCATACTCAGACAACGCAGTAGTATCAGTAGTAGATAATTTTGAGGAATACATTGAGAAAACTGAGGGAAAAATAGAAGGAAGTTTTTTGATAAATAAAGATATTAAAACTTTACAATTCAAAGTGCCTCAGACGAACAAATTAGACCCTCAATTTAACGAATTTACAGTTCCAGATGGATATGTTTACCTGAAAGGAAGAGCATGGTATTCCTGTTTATATTTAGGTATACCTGGTGTAATGAATATCTCTATTCCATCTGGTGATAAAGACTTGCAGCTTTACTGCAAATATGATGGAGATTGGATGCAGGTTGAAGCTGTTGATGCTTGGAATGCCAAATCCGGCATGGATAAGGACTATGCTAGATGTTATGTCTATAAACCTGGTGAATGGTTGGCTGGGATAACCGATGTCCCTACAAAAAAAATTATTGGGCATTATGGTTCTTTAGGAGAGATCCTTGCTAACATTATAAAAGGGGTTACATATAAAGTTGACATAGAGATGTATCCTGGAGCGGTTATACCTTTTGATATTTATCCACCGTATTATTGTCGTGATGCTGAATTCAAATTTCAATGTAAAAACTCTAATGCTAAATTTGGATTTCTTTTGATAGGCCCTAGCGGAGAAAAAATCCTAAACGACGAAGATGGCGTGATAAAACTGGACAAATTAGGGCAATGTTTACCTGGTGAACATTATCAATTTGCTGTTTACACCGAAGATCCTGTGTCTGGTTCTTATGATTATGAAATAACATATAGTTGGGATCAAAATCAAACAAAAGCTGAAGGTGATTCTTTAACTAGTGCTACTGAGGGAGCTGTACTTGCTTCTATGATGAATGCTCCTCTTTTGTATACTCCTTCAGCAAAACTATCAAACGAAACAAAAAACGTTCTTTATAAGCTTGGTGTAAAAAATATTTATCTTATAAATCTTGGAGATCATATATCCCGGAAAGTGGTAAATGAAATAGGAGATATAGCAGATATCACAGAGGATTATAAGGAATATAGAGATATTTATGATTCGATAAGAGAATTATCTGGTAACAACACAGATGTAGTTTTTTCAACCGTTGACTCGTGGTCGTATTGGTATGCAACTGATCTAGAGCCAGCAGGTGAAAAAGAAGGGGCATTGTTTATCGGCCCTGCCGCATATATCGCGGCTCAACACGGCACACCCGTAGTTATTGTTGATAACCATCCGGAATTATCTTCAGCTGTAGTTTGGCATGATGAATTCTGGAGAAGAAATCCTTCAGGATATGTTACTCCTACAGTTGCTGAGATGTATCTAACTGGGAAACGTGTATGTAGCTTTTTTGATAAATATGGTTTCAAGGATGATAGTAAAAGAGCAATTATAACTGTTGCAGATCAGTATGACATAGGAGCAAGTTGGGACAGGATGTTTGTGGGAAGAGGAACACCTGGTAGATTTGCGTTTTCACCAGTTGACATGACGTATTGGATTTCAAGGAGTGTCTTTTACCCGGCATTGATATTTGTGAATCCTGCTATGAATCCAGATGGCATAGAGCTAATTAATGGAAGCAAAAGCATACGTGGTCCATTTGGTAAGTTAAAAATCATCAAACCTTCTGGTCCTGAAGATTTTGAATACCCCATTTTACAGTCCTATATGCCTGTTTATCTCCATCGTTTTAACGAGAGAGCCAGCAAATACTGGGGTTTTACATATCAATGCGCAGACGGTATAACACCTTATTTTACAAATACTCTTGAAGCAATTGATGATGGTGTTAATAGAAATGAGGTTGGCAGTTTCTGGCCTGATGTAAGTGAATCAGAGGATGTTCCATTTTATTTAAGTAGAGGTGGATACAGCAATGTGTTTTCAACTAGTTTCTCGCCAGTTATGGAGGATCTAAACAAGGGTTGCATAATGTGGATAGTTGGATCACATGGCAGTAGTGCAAATGGAGGAGAATTGAATTTCCATGATCCTGACTCTATATTCCACCGCGGAGAGTCAAATCCATGGAGAGGATATGAATGGTACCTCGGTTCAACAGAAGAACCAGACACAATGACTCTTGAGATTCATGGTATTATCCCTGCTCTTCTTGGAAACCCGGATCCAAAACTGCCTTATATTTTTAGGACAGCTCTTGATTGGGCACCAGCAAAAAAACCAATTCTTGATAAAATAAGTATACTTGCAAATTTACCTCTTATCAGGAATATAGCGCCTAGTTGGTTAAAAGATACACAGGATTACTATGACGGTATCGTAGGGTCATCTCTCCTTAGCTTGCTTGGTACAAAGATGTATAATGGCTATGAAATAGATGCAGCTATAGAAAACATTCACTCCTGTGGTTTTATCACTGCTGCTTGTCTGCCAGCATATAAATATCTGCATCTTGCAATGGTTAGACATGGCTCCAGTTTCCAGATTATAGATCCATGGGGTACATCCTGGTATAGTAGTTTCTGGGAGGCTACCATTCCTCGTGATATAGTACTAGGTGATACAGTTGGAGAGGCATATGTGAAAGGTATGAGTCACGTGGGTATTTTGTATATTTCAGATCCACCTCAATGGTGGTGGGATTTAGCTGAGAATGTTTGTTACTTCGGCGACCCTGACATGAGAGTCTATGTTCCTGGCACTGACTACAGTGATGCAAATCACTGGGAACAAAAAGACACAATGCCACTCAGATACGACGCAGAAACCTCAATAGCCGGTCACATGCCCTACGGAGCAACAAACTACCCCAACGAAAGAGAACCAATGACACTATTGCAACAGTATATCTGGTTGATAGCACTGATATTAGTAGTTATACTAGCAATAACAGCGATTGCATTAGGCAGAAAAAAGAAGAGATAGAGAGAGACATAATTAGTATTTTTACGTCTTAAAATACTCTATTTTTTATTTCATATTTTTTACAAAGTTTTTCTAAGTCGTTGTTTATCTTTGTAACGTAAGTATCTCTTGGCATGTAGCTATTTTTGTAAAGCTCTTCATATTTTTCAACTAGACTTGGATAATATTTTTCTAGAAGTTCTATGAAAATATTTTTTTGATCTCCTTTAAGTTCGAGATATTTATACAACACATATTCTGCACCATCTCTATTTGCGGATTTTATTATTTCTTCTAGTTCGTTTTCAACGATATACGGTAATATAGGTATTATTGATATTCCTGTTTTTATCCCTGCTTCCGATAGTTGCTTTATTGTTTTTAGTCTTTCAGTTGGTGATGGTGCTCCTTTTTCAAGTATTTGTGAAGTTTTTTCATCAAGTGTTATTATTGTTATTGTTACCATAGAACTAATTTTAGTTAATAGATCAATGTCTCTTAGAATTAAGTTTGATTTAGTTAGGATATGAACCGGAAAATCATATTGTTTAATGATTTCTAATAGATTTCTAGTGAGTTTGTATTTTTCTTCTACTCTTTGGTATGCATCTGATACCGACCCTAGTATTATTGTACCTTTTTGCATGGTTTTTATTTTTTGTTCTAGTTGTTGAACTGCGTTGGTTTTGATATACACTGTTTTGTCATATGCGGAATCGCAGTATGCACATCCAAACTCGCAGTTTTGGTATGGATCTAGGGTATAATCTCCTTTGAATAACTTATCTTTTTTTGCTATTTTATTTAAAAGAGTCGAGCATTGGATGTTTTTGTATTCCATATTTTTACATTTCCTCTGGTGCGTCTATGCCCAACAGGTTTAAACCGTTTTTGAGTACTATTTTTGTTGCATCTACAACTGCTAATCTTGCGTCTCTTAACTTTTTGTTTGATTCTGATAGAACTGGGCAGTCGCGGTAGAACTGGTTGAACTGTGATGCCAAATCGTATAGATATGTAGCTATAAGATGTGGCCTATAGCCTTTGCACGCCTCATCAATTATCATAGGATATTTTGCTAATTTCTTTATTAGTTGTGTTTCCGATAGATGTTTTAATAGTTGTGCATCTACAGCTTCTGTTTTTTCTTTTGTTTTTGACAATATGCTACAGGCACGTGCATGTGAGTATTGTATAAATGGTGCTGCGTTTCCTTCGAAACTAAGTGCCTCTTCCCATTTGAATACTATGTCTTTTTCAGGCTGTACTTTGATTATGTTGTATCTCAATGCACCTATTCCCACCATGTTTGCTATTATTTTCATCTTTTTTTCTGAAAGTTCCCCTGTTCTTCTTTTTTTCACTTCGTCATATGCTCTTTCTATTGATTCGTCTATTAAATCATCTAGGTATACTACTCGTCCTCGTCTTGTTGACATTTTCCCTTCAGGCAGCGAGACAAAAGCGTAGAATATCACCTTTGGTGTGATATCTGCTTTTAGTAATTTTAGTGCTATTTCTACTTGTTTTGATTCTAGTTTGTGGTCTTCACCTAGTATATTTATTAGTGTGTCTGCTTGCTTTGCTTTCCAAAGATGGTATGCTATGTCCCTTGTAGCGTACAAGGTTGTGCCGTCATTTCTTGTAAAGAAAAATTTTGTGTTTCTCCCCTGTATCCCAAATGATTCTAAGTCAAGGTAGAACGCTCCGTCTTCTTCGTTGCAGTACGTGGTTTTTTTGAGTTTTTCTACAACTTCATCGACACTTTTATCTTTAACAAAATCGGATTCTGGGATGAATTTGTCTATTTTGATGTTTATAAAGTTTAGACTTTCTTTTATGCCCTCTAGAACGGGCGAATAGGCGTTATGCACGAGTTGAATGGTTCTATTTTCTCCGTTTTCGCTTTTTTTGACGATTTCGCCTATTTCGTCTGAGATTTTTTCATTTTCTTCCATTAATTTAAATGCAGCTTGATAGAATCCAACATTTTTATGATCAGGTTTTTCTTTTTCCACTGGTGGTATGTCTTTTTGTTGTATGTTTTTTACACCCCATGCTAGTATCGCCACTTGTTTTCCCAGGTCGTCTAAGTAGAACTGTGATTCTACGTTGTAGCCTGATGCTTTGAATATTCTAACTAGTGTGTCACCTATTATCGGGTTTCTTGCTCTTCCTACATGTAATGGCCCATTTGGGTTAGCTGATGTGTGTTCTATTATTACTTTCTGGTTTTTTTTGTCCATGAAACCATATTTTTCTTTGTTTTTCATGATTAGTTTTAGTGTGGTTTCAATAAGCTGTTTGTTGTCCAGGTAGAAGTTTACGTAACCGTTTTTTGCCTCTATTTTTTCTACGGATTTTGTTTTCTTTATTTTAGATGCTATGTTTTCTGCTATGTCTTTTGGTGATTTTTTAGCTAATGGTGCTAAGGAGAAACATGGAAAAGCGAAATCGCCCATGTTTTCTTCTGGCGGTGTTTCTATTTTAACTTCACAGCTTATATTTAGTTCTTTTAGTGTATTATTTAAGGATTTGATTATTTCGTCTCTGACAATATCTAGTGGGTATTCCATGTTTATTAGGTAATTCCTATAAAGCTTAAAGTTTTTCTGCTAGATATAAACAAAATCTAGAGTAGTATCAGGATCTGTAATTTTATCACATATGTCTTTTTTTCATATTGTCATTTTTACAAATAATATTTAAATACACTTATTGACAAATACTGCCATGTTAATTAATTACACGATAATATATAACGTGGCATGGTATGATGAAAGGAAAAAGATTGTTAGCTACATTACTGATAATTCTCCTTATATACCTACAAATAAACATTTTTGCAGTAGCCAAAGAATCAAAAAACTATTTTATAGTAAATGGGACCGGAGACGGAAATTGTAAAAGTATACAAGAAGCCTTAGATAACGCACCACAAGACTCAACAATATATGTAAAAATAGGAGTGTACAATGAGATACTCAATATTAGGACTAGAGTTAAACTTCTAGGAGAAGATAAGGATAAAACCGTAATAAATCCCATCTCTAAAGAAAACAAATACGCGATCTGTCTAGGGGCCCCAGGAGTGATGATCAGCAACCTTAACATCACAAACGGGGCCTCTGGGCTCTACGCTACAGCGGTCCAGGTATCAGCACCCGAAACAGAGATATCTAATTGTATCATACATGACACATCAATAGGAGTAGCCATATGGACATCTGATAATCTGGTAGAGAATTGCGTTTTTACTGGATGTTCAGATGAGGGAATAGCACTGTTGGGAAGTAAATACTCAAAATGTGATAACAACAAGATAACAAACTGCACATTCTACAATAACTGCGACGGTATAGAACTTCAATACTCCTCAAATAATATTATATCTTACTGCAAATTTTATGAAAATTCACACATAGGTATTGATGCCATAGCATCATCCAATGATGGAAACACAATATTAAGTTGCGAGATATACAACAACACAGTTAGCGGATTGTATCTAGCATCATCCTCAGATAATAAGATAACAAACTGTTTTATATCAAATAATAGAGATGGAAACGTAGTTATAACAAAAAATTCATACAACAATGATATAAAGAACTCAGAACCAGACACTACATATCAAGAGGCACAAAAAGATAATAGTCTTATAAAAAGAATTTTTAATAGAATCTCAGATATAAAAAATAATATTGGAATATTTTCACTAATTTTTAAAGAAAAGTATAAGTTCTAATAAACTATTCCAGCCCCAAGGTGCTGGAGAGTGAGATATCTTGTCTAAAGAGGACAATATCTATATAAGACTTGAGGTAAGCAAAGATAAAGATACTAACGAGCTAGTTATTACCACACGTTTTGACCCAAGTGCATCTAATTTTTTTAAAGATGAAAATGGTTACATATGGTTACCAACAGAAGAGGAGATAAAATTTATAAATGATGCGTTTGAGCTTATGCCTACTGAGAAAAGTAGGAACATAACTAAAGATAAAAAACCTGCTAAGGCAGTGGAAAAAAGAGTGGAAAAAGTAGAAACATATAAACCTGAAGTTGAAGTAGAGGAGAAAACAGAAGAATCCTCCCCTTTTGGAAGAAAAACTGCGGCAAAAAAAGAAGAGGAAACAGTATTTGAAGTAACTGGCGAAGAAGCATCTGAAGAACATCCTAAATCAACTAAGGAGCTTGATGAAGGCGTTATTGTTAGAGCAGATGATAGTGCTATAGAAAGAGCTCTGAAGAAAGAAGATGAAGACAACTCTATCAAAGAAGTTGATGAACAGACTATTATTGATAAGGTTCTAAGTCAGAAAAAGAAGGGAAAGTGGAATAAACCATCCCACTAAATCCTACTGTATTATTTTGAGTTTTTTACCGAGTTTCTCGAATTTTTCTAAAGCAAAATCTAGGTCTTTTTTGGTTAAGCCAGCGTTCATCATTACTCTTATGCGTGCTTTGTCTCTAGCAACCATTGGAAAAACAATAGGAAGGGCAAATATGCCTTCGGCAAATAATGAGTTTGATAGTTCTTTTGCTTTGCCCGATTCCCCAACTATCACTGGAGTAATTGGTGTTTCACTCTCACCTGTGTTGAACCCCATTGATTTTAATTCCTTTTTGAAGTATTTTGTGTTATCCCATAGGTTTTTTACATGCTGTGGCTCTGTTTCAAGCACATCAATTGCTGCAAATTGAGCACCAGCTACAGCTGGTGGATGCGAGCCAGATAAAAGCCATGTCCGTGATTTATTGTATGCAAAGTTTACTAGGTCTTGGCTTCCTGCAACAAGACCACCTACTACTCCGTAGGCTTTACTAAAAGTTCCCATTTCAACATCGATTTTTCCTTCTATACCAAAATGAGCGCCGATACCACGACCTTCAGGACCAATAACGCCTTCCCCATGGGCATCATCAACATATGTCATTGCACCGTATTCGTTTGCTAGTTTCACGATTTTATCCATAGGTGCAATGTCACCATCCATGCTGAATACACCATCGGTTATTATGAGGATTCTCCTGTATTTTTTGTCAGCATCTTTTAGTACTTTTTCAAGTTCACCCATGTCTCTATGTTTGTAGACAGCACGGTCTGCTTTGCAAAGTCTAACACCATCAATTATACTTCCATGGTTAAGTTCATCACTGATGATAACGTCACCTTCACCAGCAAGCTGTGGTATAAGACCCGCGTTTGCTGCAAATCCAGTTTGATAGATAAGAGAGGATTCTGTATGTTTGAATTTCGCTAGTTTTTTCTCTACATCCATATGCAGCTTCATCGTTCCCGCAATTGCTCTAACAGAACCAGAACCAGCACCATATTTTTTAGCTGCGTCTACTGCTGCTTGGATTAAACGAGGATGATTGCTGAGGTTGAGATAGTTGTTTGAGCAAAGCATCAAAATCTTTTTGCCATCAACCACTGCATGTGGAGTGGATGCACTTTCCAGTGTACGGAGTTTCCAATCCAAATTCTTGTTTACAAGATCTTCATATTCTTCTTTTAAAAAAGCTGTTGCATTTCGATTCATAAGACTGCTTCCCCCTTTTAGCATAGGTTAAAACACCTGGGGACAAGAAATCGAGGAACAATATTAAAAGTTATTGGTTTGGATATGCACCACTCTGCTGAGGCGATAACCTATAATAATCATCATAAACTCTTTCGCAACAAAAAGGCGATCCAACTCTTTATCACCTGTGTCAACCCTGATAAATGGGGTGGAAATAAGCTTTGAGGGCGTAGAAACCACAATAATATTGTCTAGACCAATCTTTTTTATAACAGGCGGGCTAAGTTGAAGGTTGCCTCTACCGAGGATGAAGCCTTGCGCGCCTATCGGGCTTAGTATAATTTTAACCTTTGAGTATTTTTTTAAAAGATTTAGGATCCCCTCTTCATTGAGGTCTTTTGCAACCAGTTTTTTGTTATAAACTGCATCTATACCAAGAAGGGTATTATCCACACCTAGTTTATGGGCTATATAATCAATAGTGCCACCAGAGCCCATCAAAAAAAGAAAATCATTGTACTTATTCATCTCATCAATAACATGCTCAGCAATCTCATCTTTAACTTCATCATCAGAAACTGATTCGAAAACGGTTTTACCAACCTGGATATAGGTGGGTTCCACTATACCTTTAGCAACACCAAACAGTTTAACCTTCCATTCACCTTTGCGATAAAGTTCTTCATCTAGATCCATCACATCGACATCACCGACAATAAGAGTGTGGTTTACAAATTCATGAAGCATCTTTGCAACAGCACGCGTATTAACACCAAACACTCCAGAATGCATCTTAACACCAGCGGGGATACCAAGAACAGGGATTTTTTTGTCGACGACATCAAAAATATCTCTCATGGTACCATCCCCACCGCAGAAGAGAATTAAATCAACTTTTTTTTCTAAAAAAATTTTACATGCTTTTTTTGTATCATCAGACGATGTTTTTGCACTATCTGAAGTATAAACAATCTCGATTTTTTTCGCATCAACTTTTTTAAGTTCATCAAAACCCATTAAGCCAGAGCATGTAAACCAATGAATTGTATCTTTTTTGTTAGAAAAATTTGATCGATATTCATTCAGTGTTTCTACTGCTTTTTCAGGTGCTACAGATTTAGCACCAAGACTAACAGCCTTATCAAAAACATCATCGGTACCCTTAAGACCAACTCTTCCGCCCATACCTGCAATAGGGTTAACTGTAAAACCAACTTTAAGAACCATTTTATAATAAAAACAAAACTCGGTATTTAAACACTACAGTTAAATTGAAAACAATTCATATAAAAAATAGAAGGATTGGCTGGCAGAGAGAAGCCAGCTTTTCCTAAAAAATAATACATTTTTATTTTTTCTTTAGGTAGGGAAGGCCAGTCCTTTTGTTTACACCAACCGTATAGCCGTTTGGTAAATCACATGGTCTCCCACTCTTCGGTGTTCTTTTACTGAAGAAATAAATTGTTTGGTTTCTCCCGCCCTTTAATTTTACCTCCCTAGTATAGAGAGTCCATCCTTGATGTGTATATGCCATAAATTTTACCTCCAAGATAGAGATATCTATAAAGGCATTTAAATTTTTCTTTATTTTCTCCTATTTTCAGTCTCTTATGCCTTCTTGATTAACAGAAAAAACAGCTTCACCCTCAGGTAGATGCGGCGAATCAATCAAACGTGCAATTCTCTTAGGACCTTTGCTTTTACGCAAATATATCCTATAAGTAGCAGTGTGACCAACTATATGACCACCTATAGGTCGCGTTGGATCACCAAAAAAAGCATCAGGCTTGGCGGCAACCTGGTTTGTAACACAAATCGCACCGTTATTAAGATCACTCCATCTCAAAAGATCATGCATATGTCTGTTGATTTTCTGCTGCCTATCAGCTAGTGTCCCACGGCCAACAAACTCAGCACGAAAATGAGCAGTAAGAGAATCGACAACAAGCAAACGAGCAGGCATCTCTCTAGAAAGCTCAGAGACTTTTTCAACTAAAAGCATCTGATGACTAGAGTTATATGCACGAGCAACATGAATCTTACCAAGGGTTTCATCGGGATCTAAGTCATACGCCTCAGCCATCTGAACTATACGCTCTGGTCTGAAAGTATTTTCAGTGTCTATAACAAAAGCATGACCATTAAGCCCGCCCTTCTCCAATGGCAATTGTACTGTTACACATAGCTGATGAGCAATCTGTGTTTTTGATGAACCGAATTCACCAAAAAGCTCTGTTATAGATTGGGTCTCAAAACCCCCACCTATAAGCTCATCCAAAGTTTTGGAACCAGAGGTTATATGGCCAATTTTTGATCTCCTCTCGAGCAATGCTGTACCTGTTTCAAATTTACCAACATCTGCTTCTTTTCTAGCCTTTAATATTATCTTAGAAGCTGTTGATTCACCGATTTCAGCTGCTTCTGCAAGCTCTTTAGGAGAAGCCACAGCTATACTCATGAAATCAACATATCCGGCCTCGCGTAATTTTTCGGCAGTAGCAGGACCAACACCAGGTAAATCCTCGATTTTATCTTTCTCCATGAAAACCCCTAAACACTGATAAGAAATTTACCTTTATAAAACTGTGGTATAGGATATTTAAACTATTCTTATATTTCTGATAATAAGTTTATATGAAAAACGAATACTACCCTTGGGGCGGTGATTTCACATTATGCAAAAATAACGGTTGCGTAGCCGTAGTTCTACTTCAAATAGATTACACGCCGCCATCTGAAGTAGCTGTATACGGACCGTTGAAAACAGAAAACATCGGAATAGAAAAAATCGTTGCCAATCTTATTTCTAATCCATATATCAGATATCTTGTAGTTTGTGGCGATGAAATAAGAGGACATCGTTCAGGTTCATCGCTAATAGCACTACATAAATATGGTGTAGACAAAAAAAACAGGATAATAAACGCACCTGGCGCTATACCCTACATAGAAAATCTTAAGCAAGAAGCAATTGAACGATTTCGCAAACAACTAGAACTAGTAGACATGATAGATGTAAAAGAGAAAAAGGATATAGATGCTACAATAAAAAGATGCATAGCAAAAAAACCTAGTTGTTTTGGGGAACCATACATAGCTATACGGATCAAACCAGAAACAACAAAGATAGAAGATAAAAAAGCTTTACATTCTAGAATAATAATAGATTATATGGGAATAGTAAAAAAAAGAGAGTGACAAATCATGTTTTCATTTACCAAAAAACAAGAAGTTCTTGACATATCTGGAATAAAAATAGGTGGACAACCTGGAGAATTACCTACCGTTCTTTTCGGTGGCATTTTCTTCAAAGGTTCGCCTGATTTCAAAAAAACAGAAAAAAACATTCAGAACATGCTAGATTTAAGTAAAAAAACAGGAAATCCAAGTATACCAGATTTTTTTATAAAAAAAGAGGAAGATGCAGATGAAATCATTGATTTTATTGAGAATGTACTGCCAAAGAACCAGCCTTTTTCAGTAGATATAATAGAACCAAATGTGAAAATCAAAGTTTTAGAGTATTTAGACAAAAAATATCTTCTTCATAGAACTATATATAACTCGATCCACGTAGGAGTAACTGAAAAAGAAAGAAAAGCATTGAAACAACACACGCCAGAGATGGCGATTATCGTAGCTTTTAACCCGAAGGACAAGTCACCAGATGGTAAGATAGAGGTTTTGGAGAACGGCGCACATCTAACCGACAAGGGTCTACTTGCTATATCTAAGGAGATAGGTATAAAAAAGATACTTGTTGACACAGCAGCATTATCACCTGGTGACTATAGTGGTGCATCCATCGCTGCTATACCTGTCATAAAAGAGGAGTACGGTTTGCCAACTGGTTGTGCTATTCATAATGTTGTCGAGAAATCAACATGGATAAGTAAATATTTTGAGGGAGCAAAAAAAACAGTTGATGCATCATCAAATGTAGATATAGTTCTCTTCGGTGGAGACTATGCGATTTTTGGGCCGATAGAAAACGCGGATTTGGTTTTTCCGATTATAGCATGGCAGGACATACTTGTTTCTGAGTATACTGAGAACTATTTCGGTGTGAAACCTGCTGAATCGCATCCTCGGAGGAAGTTTTTTTAATGAGAAAAATCAAAACAAGTGTGATAGGATCTTATCCGGTGAGTATTGAAACTTTAGGCATCATGGAGGATTATTTTAATCAAAATGAAAACAAATCTTGGAACAATTACATAAAAACCGCTGTAGATGATATGGTTAAAGCAGGCATTGATATTTTATCCGATGGACAAACAAGGGATCCTTTTATACAGCTTTTTGCAAGAAAACTAAATGGTTGCAGAATCAGAGATAGGGTTGAAGTGGTTGATAAAATAAGATACAATGGTCCTATTACTGTTGATGACCAAAAATATGTTAGAAGCATTCTGCCAAAGGACAGGATGCTTAAGGGTGTTATCACTGGACCTTTTACTCTTAGTAAATCATGTATAGACATGCATTACAATGACGAGAAAAATATGGCTTTTGATTTTGCTTATGCGCTCAAAGAAGAAGCAAAAAATTTGGAGAAGTATGTTGATGTGATAAGTATAGACGAACCGTTTTTTTCAAATGAGATGCCAGCTTACGGCAAAGAATTAATTGGAATAATAACAGAGAAAATACGTTGCCCTAAAGTGCTTCATGCATGCGGTGATGTTTCATCTGCTATCCCTGATTTGCTTGAGATGCCTGTTGGTATATTATCCCATGAATTTAAGGCCTCGCCACATTTACTTGATGAGTTTAGTAAATATTCTTTTTCTAAAGATTTATGTCTTGGTTCTGTTCGCTCAGACAATCAGACTGTCGAAAGCGTGGAAGAAATAGTAAAGCATATTAGAAAAGCGATTGATATGTTTGGTGACAGAATAGCACAGATATCTCCTGATTGTGGCCAGAGATTGCTGTCAAGAGAAAACGCTTATGGCAAGCTTAGAAACCTTGCTAGGGCAGGTGAGATAATAAATGGCTGATAAAGAAATACCGCTTATAACCGCGAAAAAAACATCTCAGAAAGATGTTAAGCTGGATCCTAGTGGATTTTTTGTGATAATGGTTCAGAAAAAAGAGAAAAAAATTAATGTGGAATATTATTCCAATGTTTATAGAGGAAAAAAAATTGTTTCTGGTAAACTTGAGAAGGTTTTTGTTGGCAATAAAGCAAGTGCTCTTTGTGATACAATTGTGAAGAATGTACCAAAACTTTTACCTGAGCATTATGCATATCTTGGCAGGGAATTGCAGAGGGCGCAATGTGCTCTTGAAAAAAACAAGAAGTATTTCCAGGATGGGTGCTAGACCCGTCGTATAGTGCTTCTGCCGTTTATGTGCTCCTCTGTCTTGCCGTTTTTGTTTCTTATATCGATATCATTTATTTCCAGCAAGTCTCCTTTTTTGAAGGATCTTATTTCTTTTACTTTTTCATCCCATATCGTGAGGTTTTTGACCAAGTTTTTTTCTTTTATTTTTATGTTTGTAACAAAACCTATTTCGCCGCTGTCTTTGAAAAATGTCCGAGTGGGTTCTATTTCAATAAGTGTTCCTTTAATGTTTGTTGTGTTGGTATCTTCTTTGGTTATATCCGGCATTTGTTCTGGGTTTATTTCTATCAAACCCCATCTACCAACGTTTACTTCTAAGCAGTTGAATCCATCTTTAACGTAGCCGTTGACTATTTTTACGTTTGTACCTTTTTTGATGGTTTTATTTTTTAAGAGTTCCACATCTTTATTCCATAAAACTAGTCTGCATGTGCCTGTTTCGTCTGTTAAGTCAAGGTTTGATACCATCCCGCTGGAGCCGTTTTTTCTTTTGAAATTTCTTGATTCGCTAATTTTTGTTATTTTGCCAAATACTGTACAGTCAGTATCTGGTTTTAGATTTGATATTTTGCATATGTTCTGTTTGTTTCTGCCCATCTCATCTACAACTAGTAGTGCTGCTGTATCTTCATCTAGAAGTTCGTCGTATTCTTTTCTAATTTTTTTAATTTGTTTTTCGAAATCGTTCTTTGTTTTTAGGTCTTTTATACTTTCGTATAATTGGTCTTTGTTTTTATGCATCCAAGATGTGAATGCATCTGTACTTTTTTAAACCTACTATTTATATTAATTAAAAAATCTGATTAGACCTAAATAAATGCATCACGAAAAAATTTTTACTAGAAGGATTGCACCTAATATAACTGTTATCAAACCTATTATTCTGCCGAGTTTATCTTCGTTGATTTTATTAGCGAAAGCAGAGCCTAAAAAAGCACCTATTCCTGCTGAGCATCCTGCTATAAGTAAAGCAGATAAAACAATCTCGCTACTTATAACATGGCTAATGCCCCCTGCACCTGCTATAAAGAACATAGAGAGAAGACTGGTTCCGATAGCCTTGTGAATGTCCTGGTCTAATATGAAAACCATTATTATTGCGATTATAGAGGCGCTGCCCATACCTGAAAAACCACTGATTAGACCAATGAAAAAACCTAGGATTACGAAGGAGATGGTTCTATGATCTTTAATAAATTTAAAATTAATTTTAGAGTTAATGTATTTTATATTTCTTTGGACACCATTTATCAAAAGATTTAAACCAAATATCACCAGGAAGATTCCTATGATTATGTTCAGTTCTGATTCAGGTGTGATTGCTGTGAGTTTACCGCCTATCAATGCACCTAAAACACCTGTTATAATGAGAGGATAACTAGATTTTACATCGACTTTAGAATTTTTGAGAAATACTATCCCGGCTACTAAGCCTATTATAGCGTCTATTAAGAGACTGGTTCCTATAGCTTGACTAATTGGGCGTTCAATAAAAATGGTTAAACATGGGATCATAAACATTCCTGCAGTACCAGAAGCTGCGCCAACAAATATCCCGCTACTAAGACCAGTAATAACTAGTAACAGTATAGTATAGTAATCAATTGTCATTTGATATAAGTAATAATATGCTTTTGTTTTATATGTTGTCTTTTAAAAACAGTTTTTAAATTAGATTAAAAATTTAAAAAAAATAAAAAAGAGAGGGGGGTGTTTTTTTAAACCCCTAATAGGTGCCGCAGTATTGGGAACGCATTCGGGAAGCGCTCGAACAATTTTTCCAATAGTGGCATTGAAAATCCGTATCTTGGTGCTCTGATTGCGAGTGGATCTGACCATCCAGTTTGTGAGACTTGCTGGTATTCATCTTGAATCTTATTACCACCTTTTACCATCAATGCTTGCGCTTTCACCTGGTATATGCCTTTTTTAGCCCAAGTGTGAGATGCTGTTGGTTCTGTAAGCCATTCTGTTTGTGTACCGTCGCCCCAGTCGAATTTGTAGTATATTGTGTCCCAGTTTGTCGAGCTGATGCTTGTTGCGTAGGTGTATGTTTGACCAGGTTTTACTTGTGCTTGCCCATCTGGCCTGGTTGGTGTCGATGCACTAAGTTCTATGCAAACAACTGTGTCGTATACATCTGTTTTTCCGTTGGCATCTGTAACTTTGAGACTGACCCAGTAAGCACCAGGTAAGTTCCAGCTATTAGATACAGTTGATCCTGTAGCATCGGTGTATACTCCATCTTCATTGAAGTCCCATGCATAGGTATACGGTGCTTGTCCATCATTTGCAATGCCTGTTAGTTGCACATTTTCGCCAGGAGCAGCAATAACGCCGGATGCTGCATCTTCTATACTGGCTTTTAGACCTTCAGATGCTGAGTATCCACCAATCTTTAGACTTGGGTCTCCTATAAGAGGCCATTCTTGAACGGTTTTGCAGTCAACCTGGTCGTCCATACCTGGGAATGTATCGAGATATTTGCTTATCGTACCGCCCCATATTTCTCCAAGTATCTTTGTGCTGCTTTCACTAAGTGACTCAAAGAATTTTATCTCTTGGTACCCGCCTAGATATTGAGTGCAATCAGGTATGCCGTCGCTATTAAAATCACCTATAGATCCATAGCCAAGGCCAGTGTTGCCCATAGTTGCAATAGATCCTCCGCCTATCTTGCGGGTTAGCCACCAACTGAAAGATTCTGGAACGGGGTTACCATAAACCCAAGTGAATTTGTAGTTGGTGGTATTGTCTTGCAAGTTACCTAAAACTGTATTATTGAACATGCTGTTATGGCAACCGCCAACTACAGTTACTGGTAGTTTGCCACCGTTTCTAAGTTTTAGGAAATCGCCAACATTTATGGCTCCAACCCAGGTACTGAAATCATCTACCCAGTGTGTATCCCATACAAGGGGGTTTCCATGCCCATCAAAGAGCAGATACCCACATCCAGTGGACATCTTTCCAACCTCGCTAATAATGTTAGCTGTTTCTGGTGTATGTGTAGGATCGGTATTTTTGTTAGACGAGAATAGTCGTATTGGAGTAAAATCAGTCATGTATGTGTCTATTATATAGTCACAAACTACTTCTCCTTCAGGATAGTTAGTACCATATGGCCGGTCATCGTGTGAATCGCCGCCTATGGTAACAAATCTATCGTACCATGAAGGATCGGCCAATGTTTTTTCGTAGTTGATAATCTTGTTTACCATGATTCTTACTTCGAATGTGTTCCGGCATGGTAATCGTCCGACGTAGACATCGGGATAGAAATCTAATCTATCTTTATTTATGCCCTTCCATTCAGCAAATACACCGTTGTGATTGGAATCCCAACTGTCAAAGCCACCGGTAGAGTTGTAGATATCTGCATAGTAAAGATCACATAGATAGCCAGGGTCGTATTCATTATTTGATGGGGTCCCCTCTGCATAATTGTTTGAATATCTCGCTGGAACATACCAATCTTCTGAACCCTGGTTTTTATCATCTCTTCTGCTACCGATTAGAAGTGATTTTAATCCACCTACAAGCAAGATGTATTTGGTTCCCCAGGTTTCTTTTGCGTATTTTATGAAATATTTTATCTGCTCTGGTTTATCAGCACCAGTAAATTCAGTATATATGTTCTCTGTTGTCTTGAGCATTGTAGTAACTCCATGTCCATTCTTTGCATCTACCAGTTTTTGTAATTCGTTAGAAAACTTTTGTGGAGCTATGATTACAAGATCATATCCTGATCCAAAAGTCATTGGATTTGCAGGTTCTTCATAGGTTATTGTTAAAACACCTGTCTCCACGTATTGTATTGTATTAGTTATAGGATTGTATCTTGCTGGGTAGGTCTGTATTGTTAAAAAGGTTTTTTCATCGCCATTGTTGTCGAGTCCGCCACCAGTATTATAGCTGACCCAGTTATCTGGGAAGAAGTTAGCTGAGTTGTAAATTGTTTGGTCCATATTAATTTGGACAGTGCTCTGCTCCAAGTCTGGTATTACTGGCTCGGGAGCCGGAATGATTTTGTCTGGTAAAACCATAGTTTTAATTTCTTGAGGTGTGAATTCCACATTAAGTATATTGGTTCCAAATGCAAAATTTAAGTTGGTTGTACGCACAGGTAACATGGGTTGGCCTGCGGTATGTAACCATTCATTTGCGCCATTAACATTTAATGTCACATATGTAGCTTTTTCTACAGTTTCTTCTATTAAACTTGGCTCTGAAAATTGTAAATTTACAGTCATTTCGTTACTAGCACCAGCTTCTTTTCCTAATCCTATTGCAGCAAAACTACTGATTAATAGTAGTCCTACCACAAAATACGATATATTTCTTTTTTCCATACAATACCCCCACGATTAACAGATGTTAATAATTAAGTTGTTATTAAATCTTTCGAATTCTGTTTTATAAAAATATTCTGTAATTATCTTGATATTCTTAGTGAAATAAATGAAGAAAAAAGTAGATTATAGATTTATTTTAATATTTTTGATAAATAGATAGCCACCGAATTGATAATCCAGTGGCATTGTGACTGGCAATGGATCTGACCAATCGCTTTCATCACCAAAAGTGTCCTTTGCTTTTACTTTTATATTGTAAGTGCCTTGTTCAGTCCATGAATGTGTTGTACTTGCAGTTGCACCTGAAGTATACGGTCCTATCCAATCGCTGAATGTCCCGTCACCCCAATCCCACCTGTAGAATACTTGATCTCCATCTGGATCTGTTGTGCTGGTACTATATAGATATGAGATGTCTGGTTTTCCGCTGGCAGGTCCTGTTGGTGTTGTCGGTTTGTTTGGTGGGTTATTTGTTATTATAGTTATCTGTGTCATGTAAGGCATTTTGTTAAAAGCGGTTATTACCAGGTTCAATGCTTCTTCACCAGATATAGGCTGATCGAAGGTTATCGTTGCATGACCAGTTGCATCTGTATAAGCATAGCTCATAAGAACAGAATTACGCGAAATTGAACATAACGCGCCTTCAACGCCAGTAACTGTAACATCAAATGTTGTTGCTCCTTGTTCGATTTCTGAATCATGTGAAACAGTCATTTCAGCTGGTGTATCTGTGCGTACTTGAACTGAAGGATCACCAAAAACAATCCATGTATCTGTCATTTCTACTCCATCGGCTCCGTATTTATCATTCATTGACATTGCTCCTTCAAAGCAGAGCGCGCCGAAGGTGGTTCTTATGTTATCTGGATATACCCCAACTAAGATATTATTGAATTCATCCTGTGCTTCCATTGGAGGATTCCAGCTCTGACTGATTGAAGACATGTATGCTCCGATTGCTCCAGTTGGTTTTCCATTATGAGTTGCTCGTAACCATGCCTCTCCAAAACAGGTTGTATCATCGAATTCTCCGTTGTTACAGGCGACTGAGGTGATAAATGGCAGCATATTATCATTTGTTAATGTATTGACGTTACTGTTGCTAAAGCCGCTAGTACCCCAGGATGTTGGCGAGCCATGACCGCAGTAGTTAATGATGCTGCGTCCTTCGTTCAATGCATCGGAAATCATGGTGATTGTAGGCTCTCCAGGAAGATCTAACCCCCCTTGGGTTCCTCCATAGAATTCATCCACGTAACTGTAGGTGAAATTCATGAGTAGTGAACGAATGTTTCGGATGTGTTGGTAGTCGTATTCACCGTCATCCCCAACACCGTATTGAGAGCCAATGCCGATGCCTTTTTTATACCATTCAGCACCAATTTGGGGATCACGTTCGTAAGTTATTGTTCGATTCACTTGAGTTTCCACTTGTGCGATATTTTCTGCAGAGAAACGCCCGACGAAAAGATCAGGGTAATGATCATCCCCCACAATATAAGAAAAGCTTGGATCTGATGCTCCTCCACTCGCATATAATGGTGGCACCTGCGCTGCATCACCGACAAGGAGAACGAAGGCGAGGCCGTTTGTATTATAATATTGTGAGATGTAAGTTTTTATCGCGTTGGCATTACCAATTTCTGAAACATTGACCATCTCAGCTGGTATTCCCTTCATGTTTTTCCATTCATAAAACGGCAACATTTCATCCCAAAAAGAATCGTATGTTATGATGAGCATGTTTCCTTGTTCTTCTACAGGTGTGTAACGTCCTAAGTTGTTGAAGTTTATGAAATGATTTTCGTATATCTGTTTGAAATCAGTTTGAATCTTATCTGGGAGACCAACACGGTTGATTGTGTTGAAGCCGCTGGTTCCATCTTGGCAAATCTCCACTGTTATATCGTTGTAGACCCTAAGGATTTTCTTAACAGGGTTGTATTGGATTGGATTTATTTTTACGACTTGGCCACGAAAATCTCTCAATATATATGGCTCAGTAAGCTCTGCTATATTTTGTGGGTACCAGTCATTCGTTTTGTATACACTTCCAAATTTTAATGGTACGCTGTCAGGGTTTATAGTTCGTGGCAAGTTACCTTTTGATGGTGCCACTAAGATATTTTTGTATTCCTCAAAAGTAGAGCTAACAACTCTGATTTTCATATTTGCTGTATCTGGAATAATTATGCTTCGGCAGATGTTTGGTAGATCTGGTGCTCCTGCAATCAAAATGTTAGATTCTTTATCTAGAAGGATACGTGTATATTCTTTGCCGTTTATTTTCACTGGTATTTTGTTGAAACTATTTATTGTATATTTTATTTCAACAGGGTAGCCATTTGTTAGAACCTGTACTTTAACTGGAGATGTTAGTGCGTTAGTTTTGTTTCCTATTGATGATGCCGAAAGAGCAGTTCCTACAAACAACAGCGTTATACCAAAAATCAACACTTTTTTCAAAAGATTATTTTCCATATTTCTTTACCACCCCAAAATTAACGATTGATAACAAATTGATATTTATAAACGTATGCTCAGGATAAAAAATTGTGTTTTAGAGAATGTTGGATTGGGGAGGTTGGAGAGGAAGAGAGGAGGTGAAAGGATGGAAAAAATATTTTTTCTCCCCAATTTCCAACAGCTCTATGTTATACTTTGCTTTTTTCCTTATAAACGACTTGTTGTACAATTCTTACCTGATTTATTTTACAATTCTTACCAAAAAATAAATTCTAATAAAATGGGTAAGATGAGAATAATTAAAAAAAGAAAAAAGTTAGATGTTTATTTTAGCTGATTTTTCAGCATTTTTTGGCATTGTATTTGGTTTTGATTAATTTGTATCTGTTGGCATGACGGATTTGTGATTTTTGTTGTGACACCCGGTGATGCCTGTGTTTGTTGATCTACATTTTGTTGGTTTAATGGTTGGTGTATACCATATATGTATATTATAGGCCCAACTGGTGCCATTATTCTGCCAGCGAAGTGTGTAGTATTTTTCAGAAGGAACCCTACAAATGGCAGCCGACTTGAGTTTCCTGTTAGGTTTACCCTTCCGATAGTAAAGATTCTTCTGTATAGACCTGCTATGTATCCTGTGTAGCTGTTGTTTGTTGTATTCCACATACCCACATAAGATCCTCTGTTTTGATTTCCTTTGTAGTATCCACCTAAGTAGCCTAGTACTGTGTAGTTACCATCAGAGTTTTTTATTGCCCAGACGCCGACGAAAATGCCGTCTGGTGTCCATTCTGTTGGTTCTGCTCCCAGGTTGATTTCTTCTACAGAAGGTATTTGGTTTTCTAAGGGTTGTAAAGTTTCAAGGTAATTTTCATCTGGGGTGGTTTGTGTTGCTTGTAGTTGTGCTGTTTTGTTTATAGCGATTGCTCCTGTTGATAGTAACATTATTGTTATAATTGTTATGCTTATTGCTATTGTTTTTCTCATTTTTTTTACCTCCCGCTATATTTATCTTAATTATTTAGAAAAAAAATCAATTTATAAGGTTTTCCTTGCGGTTTTATATAGAACTACGCAGAATCTAGTTTTGTTCTTCCTTTGTTTCTTCTTTTTGAGGCGCTATTTGTTTTATGTCGCCTATTACTTTTTTTGCTAGGAACTCACGGATTTCTTCTGGTTTTGTTGTATCTATGCCGAAGTATTCTGGGAATAGTTTGGTTGTTGTTATCATCTCTGTTGACCCGTGTGGTTTTGTGTGTATCAGTTTCATTCCAACGAGTTCGTCTACATGTTCGTATACTTTTTCGCCTATCATTCTTCTTAGATTTGATTGTTTTACTGGTTGGTGGAATGCTATTAGTGCCAGTGTTTTTAGTACGTTGCTTTCTATCTCAGGTTTTGCTACCATTATTGATTGGTCTGTGAATTTTTTCTTGATTTGCATTGTGAATTTGTTTCCTGCTTTTACTATCTCCATTGATGTTTCGTCTTTGCGTTCAACATTGTAGTTCTGGATGAGTTCTTCTAGCGATTCATCTATCTGTTTTGGCGCGAGTTTTGTTGCGTCCTGTATCTCTTCCACTGATACCGGTTTGCCTGCTGAGAATAGTACTGATTCAACCAATCTTTTTTCTTTTACGCCCATCTATATATCCCCATCTTATGTGTATCCTATGTTTTTAATAAATTTCTTAATTTTCATACGATATTTTTATATTGAGTGCATTATTAGAATTGCACTTGATGTAATATAAGAAGAGATACTTAATAATTATCGTTCAAAAATAGGTAGGTTTGTAGCGATGCCAAGATGAAATAGATGCAAAAAAACTCTTTTTTGATAAGAACTACGGAAACAATAAGTTCAGATTAAGAATTTTATTCTAATTTTAGTAGATTGGACAGAAATACATATAAACAAACACGTAGTTGCTGGTAATAAATCTATTTTGGGTGGAGGAAAAGAAATATGATAGAATGGATAAATATTATAGCTGGTTTGATCCTGTGTGTAGGAATGCTAGAGGCAATACCCTTTATGGGTAAATATCTAGCAAAGCTTGCTAAATGGCTTGGCGGATTCCAAACAATTATTGGAATTATTGTAATAATCGCCGGAATATACTGGTGGAGTTTCCCGTGGGCACTAGTCACAATTTTTGCTGGTTTGATATTAGCTATAGGTATATTGCCTGCTATTCCAGCATTAGGGAACCATCTGGAGAAACTTGCAAAATGGCTTGGTGGATTCCAAACAATCATTGGGCTGATTGTCCTAATTATTGGAATATTAGGCGTAATAGGTTATCTATAAAAATCAATTTTTTTCTTTTTCTTTCTCATTTTGTTTTATTCGGAGATCAAATCAGTAGAAAAAGAGATTTCTATTAATTATATGTATTTTTAATAAAAATCTTTCCATATGGGAATTTTTGCTGGTAGACGGTTATTTTGTTGTCGTACGCTAGGAATAATATTGAGACCAGTGTTTTTATTAGTTCTTCTTTGTCTTTTTTCTTCCCGCATAGTTCTTGCAGCGTCATGGTTTTGTTTGGGTATTTCTGTATTTTTTGCCAGACGGTCATGACGTCTTCTTCAAGGTGGTCATCGTGTGCCGTTCCGACCATGTGTTTGCGTGCGAGCAGGTCTATCCTGTCTCTTTCTTCCTGTCTTTGCTGTTCCAGTAGTTGGTATTCCTCTGACTCTTTTCTTGCCTGGTTGAATGCGTCTAGTAACTCTATTAATGTGACTTTTCTCTGGGAGTTTCTCCTGAGTGGCTCTTCCAGTGGTGGCTCTGGGTTTTTCATTAGGAGGTTTGTGTATGAGTAGTCGTCTAGGTTTTCCCATATGCTGGTTGGCATGTCCTCCCAGCCGAATGGCTGTTGTTCTTCTTGTTTTTGTTGTGTCTCCATTGTTACTACGAGGTTGTCACTTTGTAGTTTCAGTATCTTCCACGCCATGTATATTATGCGTCCTGCTGTAATAAGGTCGATTTTTTCTTCTTTTGCGCGTTTCAGGTACATTGTTGAAAAGTTTACCAGGTCTATATCCCAAGGGTTTAGCTGGTTTCTCATAACAAGTTCAAATGCTATCGCTATGGATCTATCAAATGGGCTCTCCATTGCTACGTGTTCGCCTTCATTTGTTTTTTGTAGCAGGTCTACGTAATAGTTTATTCTTGATGCATCGTCTTTCTCGTCTATTAGTGATTTATGGAAAAGAAGATGATTTATCACTTCTGTGTCAACTAGTTTAAGCTGTTGCATGTAAATGTCCTCCTTCAATCAGGTTTATTTCTCCTTTTGGTCCTACAATTTCTGGGTCTATTTTTCCTATCATTTCAGATACACCTGTTTCTTTCATTGTGACTCCGTAGACATGGTTTGCTTCTTTCAAAACCACTTTACGTAGTGAAACCATTATAAATTGTGAAAACTCAGCGTTGTTTTTAATCATCCTTGATACAATCTCTGCGTTAACACCATCAAGGAACATGTCGACCTCATCGAGTACGTAGAATGGGCTTGGGTCATAGCGTTGTATAGCAAATATGAAAGCTATTGATGCAATGCTTTTTTCTCCACCGGACAAGGCTGATAACAGGAGGACTTTTTTGCCTCGTGGTCTTGCTTTTATTGTGAGTCCATTATCAAAAAGGTTCTCAGTGTCTTCTAGTTGTAATTCTGCTTCTCCGCCCTCTGATAGCTGCGCGTAAATTTCTTTGAAGTTTTTGTTTACCACATCAAACACTTCGAAAAATCTGTCTTTCTTTTTCGTTGTTATCTCAGCAACGAGTTTCACGAGGTTTTTCTTCTGGTCTTTCAAGTGTTTAATATCCTCATCTAGTTTGTCTTTTCTATCTGACTGATGTTCGTACTCCTCTAAAGCACGCATGTTAACTGGTTCTAGCTCTTTCATGTTAGCTTCTATGCTGTTCACAGTATCTTTTAGTGCCTCAATGTTTGGTAGTTTTTTGTCTGTTATCTCAACGTTGTATAGTTTGAGTTCCTGCTCTATTTCTTTTATTGATTCTTCCAATGTTGGCAAGCGGTATTCAGCACGTGATCTAAGATCTAGATAGGATTCAAGACGTGTGTTTATTTTATCCAGCTCGTTTTCAACTGATACTTTCTGTTTGTATAATTTGTCACGCTCGTTTGCAAGTCCTTTGATTTTACCTGATATCTGTTCTTCGACATTCATCAAAGCCTTTAGTTCATCACGGTATTTTGATTTAGATTCTTTGAATTCTTTTATTGATGTTTTTAGTTTTTCAATCTGGTCGTTAAGTGATTCTATTTTTGTGGAAATCTCATTTTTTCTATCGTTGAGTAACTCTATTTTTTTCTCGAGAGCATCTTGCTCCGAACGGAGACTAAGAGAGGCTTCTTGTAATGTTGACACTTCTTTTTCCAAGGTTCGTGCTTGTTGAGCAAGTTCTTTTTTTGTACCTTTCAAAAGCAGGTTGCCTTTTTCTTCTTTTATCGTATCAATTTCTTGTATACGTTTTTCGTGTTTCTCTATTTCTGAAACAATACCATTTTTCTCTTTTTCCAGGTCTTGTTTTTCTTTGTTTTTGGCGTCTAGGTCTTTCAACAAAATGTCTAGTTTGCCTTTGAACTCTTTTTTACGTACATCCAGGTTTTTAGCCTGTGCATTTACATCGATCTCAGTTCTGAAACCACCAAGGCTGTTCTCCAGCTCTATGATCTCTTTCTTTAGGTTTGCAAGTTCCTCAGATAGTTGGTCTTGGCTTTGTATGGCTGTTTGCAGTTTCTGGGTTATTTCATCCAGTTTAGCTCTGTCAACGCCACTGAAGGAGAGCCTTGTTTTTGGTATGCTCCCGCCTATCATAGCACCAGTTGCTTCAACCAAGGAACCTTTAAGGTCAACTATACGTACGCCTCCCATCAGACGCCTTGCATCATTAAGGCTGTCGACAATTATCGTGTCGCCGAAAACATACCAGAAAGCACCTTCGTATTCTTTTTTGAATTTAACGACATCCATTGCAAAACCATGGGAATTCGGATCTTTAACAGTCATCAGTGCTTTACCGCGTGGTTTACCAGCAATCATCTTGTTCATAGGGAGGAATGTTGCTCTACCGAGGTTTTGTTTTTGCAGTAGTTGAATTGCTTTCGCTGCCACCTCGTCGTCATCAACTACTATGGATTGCATTCTAGCCCCAGCTGCAATTTCCATAGCTACAGAGTATTTTTCATCAACCTTTGCAAGCTCAGCTACAGTACCATGAATGCCTTTCAGTGAGCCGCTGTCTCTTGCTTTCAAAATTTCGTTAACGGCCTGGTTGTATTTACCCTGAATGGACTGTATAGCATCGTTCTCTGCCTGTAGCTTTGATTGTTCACGCTGCAGTGATCTTATAGCGTTTTCCAGATCGACTAGTTCTTCTGAGATTTTTGCTTCGCGTTTCTTTTTATCAAAAATTTTTTTCTCGATATCTTTTGTTTTTTTACTTTTCTCGCTATGTTCCTTACCGGTTTCGCTGATCTGCCAGTCAATATCTTTTAACTCGAACTCATATGTTGATTTGGTTTCTTGCATTTCAGCAATTTGTAAATCTAACGTACCAATTTTTTCGTTTATTCTGTCGCATTTAAGTTTAAGTTCATGGACCATGCTTTGTTTTTCATTGTACTCCTCACGCATCTTTATCAGTTCTTTTGTCAAGTCCATTGATTTGTCATCTGATTTTGCGATATTTTCTTTTAAATCATTGAGTTCTGTTTCTTTTTGTTTTAGTTCTTTTTGTTTTTCCTCAATGTTTTTGTTTAATTCTTCTTTTTGCTGTGTGTGTTCCTCTAGTTCTTTTTCTATTGCCTCTAAACTGTTTTTTAGTTCTTTTTCTTCGTTTAGTAGTGATTTAATCTCATCGCTTGAGTAGTTAATCCTCTCATCAACTTTTATTTCCTCGGCCCTTGTTGTGTCTATTTTTGTTTTGATTTCTTTTACTTCATCTCCGCCTACGTCTCCGATTTTTTTCTCTATTCCTTCCAGTTTGTTATGGGCTTCTAAATACGATTCTTTTAGTTCTGTACTTTTTTCTTCTAGTTTAGCTTTTTCTGAATCATATGATTGTATCTGTTGGGTTATTTCTGATATCTGTGCCTCTATTTCTTGTTTCTTTTTTACAGCTATTTTTGCTTTTGTTTCGTATAGTTTGTCTTTGAGTTCTTTGTATCTATATGCGCTATCTCTATCGTTTTTTAGTTGTCTTATCTGACCTGATATCTCACCAAGAATAATGTTTATGCGTTCAAGGTTGCCATCTACGTCTTGTTGTTCTTTTTCTGCTTTTTTAATGTCATCATCAAAAGCACTTATTCCTGCTATCCCGTCTATTATTCTTCTTCTGTCAATAGACCCCATTTCTATAAGGTTGGTTACATCCCCTTGTTTTACTATGTTGTAGCCGTCTCCTGATATGCGGGCGTGTTCTAGCAGGTTTATGAAATCTGAAAAAGAGGCTGCACGGTCGTTTATGTAAAAATAGCTGTAGTAATTATCTGGGTTGTCTTTTAGTGGTGCTCTTTTTATCATTCTTGTTAGTGTTACTTCATTTGATTCAACAGGTAGTTTTCTTTGTGCGTTGTCAAAAACTAGTGACACCCTGCAGTATTTTGCTGGGTTTTTGTGTTTTTTTCCACCGTTAAAAATTAAGTCTGTTAGTCTTCCTGCTCTCATAACTTTCGAGCTTCTAGGTCCTAGAACAAATAGTATTGCATCAGCAATGTTGCTTTTTCCTGATCCGTTTGGACCAGTTATTGCTGTGAAACCTGGAAAAAACGGTACTGTAAGTTTATTTCCAAATGATTTGAAATTTTCCATCTGAATTTCTTTAAGGTGCAGACCACATCCCTTCCCATCTTTTTTTTAGCATTAACCCTCATCTTTAGTGGGTTATGCCTTGCATCCCGTTTGATAGTAACAAATATTTGGTATATAAGATTTTGGAGATATTATAAGGG
>Ga0172362_10000324_pt1 | contig 38165 bp, 29 predicted proteins | sample LakKivs1_kivu2a2_FD_114534 | JGI IMG/M metagenome (GOLD analysis project Ga0172362, IMG submission 114534) | Sediment microbial communities from Lake Kivu, Rwanda - Sediment s1_kivu2a2 | ecosystem: Environmental > Aquatic > Freshwater > Lake > Sediment | place: Rwanda: Western Province, Lake... | reverse complement strand
CCAGCCGCTGCCGCCGAGGATGCCGTCGGTGCCGGCGGCCTCCTCGTAACGCGGGTTCTTGCCGACGTTCGCCCAGATGAAGATGGTGCTCGCGAACTCCGACTCCTTGTCGCGATCGCCCCCGTTCGCCGAGAAGTTGTTGTGGTGCGCGAGGATGTCCGGCCCCGCGAGGTAGAGCGCCAGGTCGATCGTGCCGGTCAGGTTGTTGTCGCGCACCTCGCCGCTGGCGTTCAGCAGGCGCACGCCGGTCCCGTTCTGGTGGATCGTGTTGAACGCGACGACGTTCCCGGTCGAGGTCGCGAAGCCGTCGGCGTCGATCGACACGGCCCAGCCCGCGTTGGCGTAGATCAGGTTGTTGCGCAGGTAGACGTTCTTCGTGCGCGGCAGGAGGACGCCGTAAGTGCCGGCACCGGTCACGGTGGAGCGGTCGATGACGACTCCGTCGCTCTGCCGGATGCGGATTCCGACCGTGGCCGGGCTCACGACCGCGACGCCATCGATGCGGATGCGGTCGGCCATCGCCGCAGCGATGCCGAGCGCGCCGCCCTGCACGACGAGGTTCGAGATGTGCGCATCGTTGAAGCCGTTGACGTTGATGCCCGACATCTCGACCGGCGGCGCGATCACCGTCGTGCCGGGCGCGCCGGCACCGCGGAGCGTGAGCGCGTGGCGCGTGAAGTCCGCCTGCTCGGCGTAGGTCCCGGGCGCGAGCACGATGACGTCACCCGCCGACACCGCGTTCATGGCACGGCCGATCGTCTGCCACGGCGTCGACGGCGAGCGTGCCTGCACGAGGCTGCGCGTGTTCGACCCGGTCACCGGGTCGACGTAGTACGTCAGCCCGCTGCCCGGCTGCGGGTTGCCGCCCGGCGGGGTGCTCGTCGCCGGCGGCGTTGCAGCCGCCGGATCCGCGCCCGCGTGGTAGCCGAGATCTGCGACGCCGGCGTCGGCCGCGGCGTCACTGCGGGTCGAGCCCGAGATGTCGCGGCTCGCCGTGTCGCCCGAGCCGGCGTCGAGCGCCGGGCTGTTGCTCGCCTGGCCGGCAGCGGTCTGCTGCAAGCGAAAGTTGCCGGCCGGGGCGTCGACGAAGCGCGGGTCCTGGCCGAGCAGGTTGGCCCACGTGGTCGGCTCCTGGTCGGACTTGGTCTCGAACTCGACGGCGCTGCCGGTGACGAGGTTGTGATGCACGAGGGTCGGTGCCGTATCGGTCTCGATCGCGACGGTCGCATTGTCCAGCAGGATGTTGTCGCGGATCTCGCCGACCGTGTTGTCGAAGCGGACGCCGCCCGCGGCGAGCACCTGACCGCTGCCGAGGATGGTGTTGAACGCGACCACGTTCCCGGTGGACGCGCTGCCGAGGGGGCTGTTCTTGAACTCGACGCCCCACTCGCCGCTGTCGCGCACGAGGTTGTTCCGTACGTACGCCGACGTCGAGCGCTCGACGAGGATGCCGCGCTTGCCCGCGTCGCGCGTGACGTTACCGTCGACGGTAGAGCCCGTCGTGTCGACCACGTAGATCCCGTTGTCCGACTGGCCGATCGTCGTGCAGCCGCGGACCACGAGTCCGTCGGCTGTCGTGCCGCGGATGCCGTGCAGGCCACCCTGCACGGTGAATCCCTCGACGAGGAAGCCCGGGTGGTCGATCGTGAGCCCGATCTGCCCGATCGGCGGGGTGACGATCACGCTGCCGCTCGCCTGCAGGACGATGTCCGCGTTCGAGCTCTTCGGCGCCTCGGCGTAGGTGCCCGCCTCGACGATCACCGTGCTGGCCGCGGGAGCGCCGCTCGCACCGAGCGCGCGCGAGATGGTCTTCCACGGTGTTGCCGGATTCAGTGCGTCCGCGGGGCCGCGCGCGTCGTTTCCGCTCTGTGCGTTCACGTAGAACGTCGTGCCCGTCGGAGGGTCCTGGATCGGGGGCCGGCCGCTCGAGGGAGCCGCCCCCGTGTGGAAGCCGATGTCGGCGATGCCGTCGTCGGGCATGCCGTCGGTACGTGTCGTGCCGGAGATGCCGCGTGTCGCGGGGCTGCCCGAGCCGATGTCGACCATGGGGCTGTCGGCGCCCTGGCCTGCCGCGAGCTGCTGCAGCTGGAAGCCGGTCGCGCCGAGCTCGACGAACAGCGGATCGAGCTCGACGTTCGACCACGCAGCCGGCGGGCTCTGGCTCTCGGTGCCGATGGCGATGGGGTTGCCGAACAGCCCGTTGTGGTGGACGTGGGTCGGCTGCGTGTCCGTCTTGATGCCCGATCCCGCGTTCGCGACCGACAGGTTGTCGCGGATTTCGCCGCTCGCGTTCTGGAAGCGAATACCGCCCTGTGCGGCGGTCGTTCCGTTGTCGTGCACGGTGTTGAACGCGGCCACGTTGCCGGTCGACATCGCGGCACCGGTGCCGTTGTCGAAGTGGATGCCCCACTCGCCGCTGCCGAGCACCAGGTTGTTGCGCGCGTAGTTCATCGTGCCCTGACGGAAGACGATGCCCGCCTGGACGGCGTCGGTGACGACGTTCGAGTCGACGGTGACGTTCTCGCCGTTGCGGACGCGGATGCCGTTGGTCGCGATGGTGCCGTTCGACGTGCGGGCCTTGACGCGGTTCTGCCGGACGACCACGTCGAAGATCTTCTGCCCGCTGCTCTCCTTCGCGACGAGGATACCTTCCTTGTCGGAGCGCATGACGAAGCCGTCGAGCACGACCGCGTCGGCGCGCACGGTGACGCCGGTCGCGCCGGCCGGCGGGCGGATCACGGTGCCGCCGCGCACCTCGGCGCGCAGTGTGACGCCGGCCGTGGCCACGGTCACCGACTCGGTGCACTCGCCCTCGCGCACGATGAGCGTCTCGCCGGTCTGGATCTGGCCCACCGCGTGGCCGATCGTGCGCCACGGCGTGTACGGGAACTGGGCTTCCCACTTGCTCCGGCTGTCGTTGCCGGTTTCGCAGTCGACGTACACCGTCGCGCTTCCCGGTGCCGGCGTGGGCGTCGGTCCGCCGGGGCTCGTCGAGCTCATCGCACCCGCGTGGTAGCCGAGGTCCGCCATGCCGGTGTCCGGCTGCGGTGTGGGCCCGCTCTGCGTCGTACCGGAGATCTCGACGATGCCGACCGGAGCGCTGCCCTCGTCGACCAGCGGGCTCTGAACGAGCTGACCCGCGGCGATCTGGCTCAGGGCGAAGTTCTCGTTCCCCGCGTCGACGAACAGTGGGTCCACGCTCAGGTTCGACGCCCAGAGCACGAACTGCTGCGGCACGTCGTAGTTCGCCGACGTGTGGCCGAACGAGTCGTTGTGGTGCACCAGCGTGGCCGGATCGGGCTGATCGAACTTGATGCCGGTCGGACCGTTGAACGCCACCACGTTGTCGCGGATCTCGCCGGCGGTGTTGACGAAGCGGAGGCCGCGCCCGTTGCCGTGGACGGTGTTGAACGCGGCGACGTTGCCCGTCGACACCGGCGGATTCGGTGCATTCGTGTTGTCGAAGCTGATGCCCCAGTCGGAGCCGCCGACGCTGTTCCCGTACACCAGGTTGTTGTGCACGTACGCGTTCGTCGCGCGCTTCAGCAGGATGCCGGCCTGGGATGCGCCGGTGACGATGCAGTTCTCGACCGTGACGTTCTGCGCGTCGCGGACCTGGATTCCGTTCGTGCTCAGGCTCGCGCCCGGCAGGTCGAACGGTCGTACCCAGAGGCCGCGCAGCACGAGGTTCTGCAGGACGCCGCTCGACAGTGCCGCGAGCACACCCTGGGTGGCGGACTCGACCACGAAGCCCTCGAGCCTGACGTCGGCGCTCTGGACGTTGAAGGTGCTGCCGGTGCCGGGAGTGCGCCGAACGACGGTGCCGAACGGGTTCGCGGCGCGCAGGGTGATGCCGGCGTGGTCGATCTCGACGGTCGACCCCACGTCGCACGTGCCGTCGGCGACCTCGGCCACCTCGCCGAAGGCGAGAGTGTTGGCAGCCTTCTGCAGGGTCCTCCACGGCGTCGCGGGATTCCGCGCCTCGCTCTTGCTCCGTGCGTCGTTGCCGCTCGCACAGTCCACGTAGTGCACCGCACCACCACCCGGGGGCGGGGTCGGGCTCGGCGTCGGACTGGGCGAGGGGCTGGGCGTCGGTGACGGGCTCGGCGTGGGCGCGGGCGGCGGCGGGCTCGCGCTCGCCGGGTCGGCGTTCTCGTGCCGTCCCATGTCGGCGGTGCCGGTGTCGGCCGTTCCGTCGACGCGGGTCGCGCCGGAGATGTCGGCGGCGCCGACCGGCGCGGAGCCCTGGTCGATGACCGGGCTCGCGACCTGCAGGCGATAGTCGCCGGAGCCGGCGTCGGCGAACAGCGGATCGACCGCGAGGTTGGCCCAGAAGACGGGCGGGTCGTCGTTCTCGACGTCGTAGGGCGCGGTCGTGTTGCCCACCACGTCGTTGTGGTGGATCAGCAGCGCCCCCTGGTCGACCTTGACGCCGATGCCCTCGTTGTTCGCGACGACGTTGTCGCGCACCTCGCCGGTCGTCTTCTGCAGCTGCAGGCCGCCGCCGGCGCTCGGTCCGGCACCGTTGCCGACGACCGTGTTGAACGCGATCACGTTGCCGGTCGAGAGCGGGTCGCTCACCTCGTTGGTGAACTGGATGCCCCACGTGCCGTTGCCCACCACGAGGTTGTTCCGCACGTAGACGTTCGACGTGGCCTGGATGCGCATGCCGCGCTCGGTGGCCCCGCTGATCGCGTTGCCGTCGATGGTCGCGCCGTCGACGCGTGCGATGCTGAGCGCGTTCTGCGCTTGACCGGTCATGGTGCAGCCGCGGACGACCAGGTCCGCGAGGTCCGTGGCATGGACGGCGCGGTTGCCGCCCGTGACCGTGAAGCCCTCGATCGCGACGCCGTCCTTCTCGTTGATCGTGAAGCCGGTCTCGCCGGCGTCGAGCGGGATCGTGACGGCGCCCGCCGCGCGGACCGTGATGCCTGCGGTGTTCACGGTGAAGGGCCCGGGGTACGAGCCCACCTGGACGCTGATCGTGTCGCCCGCCTGGGCGCCGTCGGCGACCTGCAGCGCGCGCCCGAGCGTCTGCCACGGGGTCGCGGGGTCGCCGGCGTCGAAGCGCGTGCGCGTGTCGTTGCCGCTGGTCGCGTCGACGTACAGCGTCAGCGCGCCGCCGCCGCCAGGCGGGTCCTGCACGGGAGGAACTCCCATCGAGGGCGCAGCCCCGCGGTGGAAGCCGATGTCGGCCGTGCCCTCGTCTTCCGCATCGTCGGTCCGCGTCGAGCCGGAGATGTCGCGGGCGACGGTGGATCCGGAGCCGCGATCGACCAGCGGGCTGTCGGCCCCCTGGCCGGCGGCGATCTGCTGCAGGGTGGGCTCGGTTGGCCCGGTGAACAGCGGGTCGTCGCCGAGATTCGACCAGGCGAGCGGCTCCGCGCCGACGTTCGCCTCGATCGCGACCGCGCTGCCGAACAGGTCGTTGTGGTGCAGGCGCGTGCCCGCGGTGTCGAGCTTGACGCCGCGGGTCTGGTTCGCGGCGAAGATGTTGTCGCGCACCTCGGCGGTCGCGTTCTCGAGGAAGAGCCCGCCGGACGGCGTCACGGCGCCGTTGCCGCGCACGGTGTTGAACGCGATCACGTTGTCGGTGGACGGCGAGGGCAGGGAGGCCGCGTCGAGCTGGATGCCCCACTCGCCGCTGTCGGTGACCAGGTTGTTCCGCAGGTAGACCTGCGCGGAGTCCTCGACGAAGATGCCGCGCTGCGTGACGCCGTCGATCGCGTTCGAGTCGACCGTCGCGTTCGTGGTGCCCGCGACCATGACGCCGTTCGCGGTCTGTCCGGAGATGGTGCAGCGGCGGATCGTCACCCCGTCGGCCGACGCCGCGCGCACGCCGTGCACGCCGCCCTGGATCGTGAAGCCGTCGACCAGGAAGTCGGGCACGTCGACGTCGATGCCGGGCTGCCCGGCGGCGGGCGTGATGATGGCGTCGCCGGTCGCGCGCAGCGTGATGCCGCCGGTGTGCGTCGTCACCGCCTCGGCGTAGGTGCCCGCGGCGACGAGCACGGTGTCGCCGGTCGACGCGGCGCCGTTCTGCAGGGCCCGGCCGATGCTCTTCCAGGGGGTGCCCGGCGACTGCGCCTGGATCTTCGTGTTGCTGTCCGAGGCGCCCGGCGCGTCGTCGTCGACGAAATACGTCGCCGGACCCGACGTGACCGGGGGCACGCCGGTCGAGGCCGGAGCGCCGGTGTGGAAGCCGAGGTCGGCGACGCCCGCGTCGGCGCCGGCATCGCTGCGTGTCGAGCCGCCGATGTCGAGCGCGCTCACGTTGCCCGAGCCGGCGTTCACCGCGGGGCTGTTCGCGCCCTGGCCCGCCGCCGTCTGGCTCAGTGCGAAGACGTCGTCGGCCCAGCCGTCGAGGCCGCCGAGGATGCCGTCCGCACCGTCGGGATCGACGAGCAGCGGGTCCACCGCCAGCATGCCGCCGCCGAGGACGTAGTCCAACGGGCTCAGCGGCGTCGTGCTGCCGAACAGCAGGTTATTCTTGACCACCGAGCCGGCGGTGTCGAGCCGCAGCGCGGTGTTTGCGTTCGACAGCAGGACGTTGTCGCGGATCTGGCCGACCGCGTTCTTGAGCCGCAGCCCGCCCTCGCCGGCGCCGCCGCCGTTGAAGGCGACGGTGTTGAACGCGACCACGTTGCCCATCGACAGCGGCGGCTGGGGCTCGCTCGCGTTGGTGTTCTCGAAGTCGATGCCCCACTCGCCGGCGCCGTAGGCGAGGTTGTTCCTGACGTAGGCCTCGCTGGCGTGGTCGATGAAGATGCCGCGGCTGCCGGGCGACGCGGCGACCGAGCTCTCGATCGTGACGCCGCTCGTCTGCTCGACGGTGAAGCCGTTGAACTGCGCAGCGACGGATTTGCAGCGGCGGATGCGAAGCCCGTCGGCGCCGGTCGCGCGGATGCCGTGCGTGCCGCCGAGGATCACGAAGCCCTCGATCACGAGGCCGGGATGATCGACGTCGATGCCGGCGCTGCCGGGCGGCGGGGCGATCACGACCGAGTTGGCGTGCCGCCCGCGCGAAGCGTGACGTTCGGGAAGTGCGACTCCGCCGATTCGGCGTACGGCACGGCCGCCGGCAGAACGGTGATCGTGTTCCCCGGCAGCACCATCCGCAGCGCGTGGTCGATGGTCTTCCACGGCGTCGCCGAGGACTGCGCCGCGACGGTCGAGCGCAGATCGTCGCCGGTGTCGCCGTCGACGAAGAACTCGAGCGCGCTTGCGGTCGTCGGGAGGAAGGAGAGGGGGAAGACGAGGAAGAGGAGGGTCCCGAGGAAACGCGGTGTGGTTCGGCTTCTGGGTCTCACGGTGTCTCACGCCCCGGGGAGAGGCGTGCTTTCGCATTCGTGCCCCGGCGGGAAAGGCGAGGAAAGGGCCGCGCGCACGATCCGGCGACGGCGGTGGAGCACTCTCCATGGAGATCGCGCTCCACCGCCGTCCGCCGCTTTACGGATTGGGATCGACTTCAGTGTCCTGGAAGGCTGCCCGACCGTCCGCCCACGGTCAGTCGGGTGTCACGGCAAGATGCGACGTACCCTGAGATCGCACCTGCCGCTGCCTTCGCGGACCATTCGAGCCACTCGTCACCCACGTCCCAACGCCGCTACCGGACGGCGCGCCCGCGAAAGCCCTGCCGGACTCTCCAGCGGGTTTCGGACGGCACCCGGGATCGGAGTGCTCACGTAATCGTGAGCGACCTCAGCCGGGGCGGGTCGGTGGCTCGACGGAAGACGATCGAATGCGGGCCAGTGCCAGGGGCGGCACGGCCTCGGGCCTGTCGCTGGAAGGAAGCAGGCCAGGTCTGGCGAGGACCAGATAGGGGGTGAAGGTCTTGCCCGTCAGCACGGAGTCGACGAAGGGCGGCGACGCCATGAGCTGATCGCCGGCGACCTGCACGGTCTCCTGGCCATCGCCCTGCTGGTGCACCTGCGGCGTGGCCGTGTGTTCCGGCATCGGCTGAACGAAGGCAAAACAGACCAGCGCCATGATCGTGGCGACGGTTGCCCAGGCCCTGACGAACGAGCGACTCATCCCGAGTGGTCCTCGCAGCAACCCCAGGGCCACCGGGCGCCCGCCGACCGTACGCTTTTCGGAGTCATTTGCTTGCAGATTCGCATGATCGGGCGATGGTGCGGCGCGGTGTGGCCCATCCGCCATGTGGATTGACCGGCCGGCCGCCAACCGTCACGGTGGATCGTAGCCGTAAGGGGAGTGCCTCGCCACGGCTCAACCGAGCGGGGCCTCGACGCACGGCGTGACGGCTATGTATCCGGAACGAACAGGGGTCTCTCGCCAAGGAGCTCGAATGTCAACCCGCAGGATTCTGGTCAAGGTGGTTCTCTTCATCGCGTCGCTCGTGCTCGCGTCCCCGGCCCAGGCCGGGACGACGCTTGCCGGGGCGAACACGGACTTCCCCGACAACGATCTCGTGATGCCGTTCGCCACCACCGACTCCCGGTCGACCTTCTTCTCGATCACCAACATCGGTGAGGGGATCATCCGCGCCCGGTGGGCCTTCTTCGACGCCAACGGCCAGAAGGTCGACGAGGTGCTGCGCGACATCTTCGGCGAGGGCGGAACCGACATCGTCGACATCACGGCGATCGCCGACCGGACGATCGACGCCAACCTCAACTTCGTCCTCGGACCCAGCCGCAGCCTGGCCGGCCGCAACGGCTTCGTGATCGTCTACGGCGACGGTACGAACGCGCGGCTGCTCGGCAACTTCACCATCGCGAACCTGTCGACGAACTCGGGCTTCGGGGTGAACGCGTCGGGCTTCGGCACGATCGGCACACTGGCCGCAGGGCAGGGCATCCTCGGCACCACGTTCAACCCGGCCACCCTGCAGGACAATCTGCTGGTGATCATCGGTCTGAACGCGCCACCCAACCTGAACTCGCTGACCAACGGATCGGCGGCGGCGGGGACCGTGTTCCGAGCGCGCGTGATCCTGCTCGGCAACGACCCGAACAACGCGGTGATCGCCGAGACCACCGTTCCCGTCCGTGGCTCGGCGCTGTTCACGAACCTGCGGACCTTGTTCCCGTCGCAGAATCTCAACGGGTCGGCGTCGATCCTGGTGGTTGCCGAGGGGGCTGGAATCATCGGCTACTACGGGCAGGCGGTGGGGCCGTTCGGCGCGGCGCAGTCGCTGCGTGCCGGGCTGGTCTTCTGACCGAGGTCACTCGGACGGCGAGCACGCGCGCGACCGGCGACGCTCGCGATGCCGCGTCCGGCGGTGGCGCCGCGCCGGGAGTCGTCGCGTGAACGTTCCGATCGCGCTCTCGGTCGCCGGCTCCGATCCGAGCGGCGGCGCCGGCATCCAGGCGGACCTCAAGACCTTCGCGGCGTTCGAGGTGTACGGCGCCGCCGTGCTCACCTGCTGCACCGCGCAGAACACGACCGGCGTGTTCGCGACCGGCGAGCTGCCGCTGGACCTCGTCGCGGCGCAGCTCGACGCGGTGCTCGACGATCTCGCGGTCGGCGCGATCAAGACCGGCATGCTCGGCCGCGCGGCGATCGTCGACGTGGTCGCGCAGCGGCTCGCGCGTCGTGCGATCCCGCTGGTGGTGGATCCGGTCATGGTCGCGACCAGCGGCGATCTGCTGCTGACCGCCGACGGCGTCGCGGCGCTGCGCGAGCGCCTGCTGCCGCTGGCCCGCCTGGTGACGCCGAACCTCGCCGAGGCAGCGGTCCTCGCCGGCCGCGACGTGCGCACGCTGGCCGACATGCGCGAGGCCGCACGGTGCATCCGCGACCTGGGCCCGCGCGCGGTTCTGGTGAAGGGTGGGCACCTCGCCGGCGCGGCCTGCGACGTCCTGCTCGACGGCGACGACCTGCACGAGCTCGCGACCGCGCGCGTCGACGCGGGCCCGCTGCACGGCAGTGGCTGCACGCTGGCGGCGGCCATCTGTGCGGCGCTCGCGCGCGGCGACGCGCTGCCCGACGCGGTCGCGGCCGCGAAGCGCTTCGTGCACGAGGCGATCCGCGGTGCGCTTGCGGTCGGGCGCGGCGCACGCCCACTCGATCACCGCGTGCGCGTGCGCTGACGTCGCGCAAGCGGGGCAGGGACGCCGCGACCCGCGGTCGCGCCCGCGCGCGTCGGTGGCTATAGTCGAACACCATGACGCAGTCGCGATCACGTGTCGTCCGGATCGCCCTCGTGCAGATGCGCTGCTCGGAGGACGTCGTGGACAACCTCGCGCGCGGTCTCGCGCGCATCGACGAGGCCGCAGCGGCCGGCGCACAGATCGTCTGCCTGCCCGAGCTGTTCCGCTCGCGCTACTTCTGCCAGACCGAGGACCACGCGAAGTTCGACCTCGCGGAGCCGATCCCCGGTCCGAGCACCGAGGCGTTGTCCGCGAAGGCGAAGCAGCACGGGGTCGTGATCGTCGGGTCGCTGTTCGAGCGCCGCGCGGCGGGCGTCTACCACAACACCGCGGTCGTCCTCGACGCCGACGGCAGCCTCGCCGGCGTCTACCGCAAGATGCACATCCCGGACGACCCGCTGTACTACGAGAAGTTCTACTTCACGCCGGGCGACCTCGGGTTCAGGAGCTTCCAGACGAGGTTCGCGAAGATCGGCGTGCTGGTGTGCTGGGACCAGTGGTTCCCCGAGGCGGCGCGCCTCACCGCGCTCACCGGCGCCGAGATGCTCTTCTACCCGACGGCGATCGGCTGGCATCAGGGCGAGAAGGAGCAGTTCGGCGACCAGCAGTACGACGCCTGGCAGACGATCCAGCGCGCGCACGCGGTCGCGAACGGCGTGTTCGTCGCGGCGCCGAACCGGATCGGCACCGAGGGCACCGTGGACTTCTGGGGCGGGTCGTTCGTTGCGGCCCCGTTCGGTCCGCTGCTCGCGAAGGCGTCGCACGACCGCGAGGAGCTGCTGGTGGTCGACTGCGACCTCGCGCGCGTCGAGGAGACCCGGCAGCACTGGCCGTTCCTGCGTGACCGTCGCATCGACTTCTACGGCGGTCTCGTCAAGCGGATGATCGACGATGTCTGACGGTACGCGTAGCGCAGCGAGGAGCCGCGGCCGTTTCGGGGCGACCAGGCCCATCGGCGGAGCGGAGCTTCCCGCGACAGGGGGAAGCGAGCAGCGCACGGGGGCAGATCGGAGATGACGCCGCGCGAGCTCGGCTACCGCTGGCCGGCCGAGTGGGAGCCGCACGCCGCGACCTGGCTGTCGTGGCCGCACAAGGAGGCGTCCTGGCCGGGCAAGTTCGAGCCCGTGCCGGGAATCTTCGTCGAGATGGTGCGCGCGCTCGTTCCCGGCGAGCGCGTCGAGATCCTCGCCGGCGACCCGGTGCGCGCGGAGCACGTGCGCGCGCTGCTGCGCGCCGGGGGCGTGCCGCTCGATCGCGTCGCCCTGCACGACGTGTGCACCGACGACGCCTGGATCCGCGATCACGGGCCGATCTTCCTGCGTGCGCGCGACGGCAGCGCGGCCCCGTCCCCGCTGCTCGCGACCGACTGGGGCTTCAACGCGTGGGGCCGCAAGTACCCGCCGTGGGAGCGCGACGACGCGGTGCCGCCGCAGGTGGCGCGGCTCGTCGGAGCGCCGGTGGTTTCGGCCGGCATGATCCTCGAGGGCGGCTCGATCGACGGCGACGGCGAGGGCACGCTGCTGACGACGGAAGCCTGTCTGCTGAATCCGAACCGTAATCCCGAGCTCGACCGCGCCGCGATCGAGCAGCGGCTGCGCGATCACCTCGGTGTCGAGCGCATCCTCTGGCTCGGCGACGGCATCGTCGGCGACGACACCGACGGGCACGTCGACGACCTGACGCGCTTCGTCGCCCCGGGCGTCGTCGTGACCGCGGTGGAAGACGATCCGCGGGACGAGAACTACGCGCTCCTGCAGGAGAACCTGACGCGCCTGCGGCACATGGAGGACGCGAAGGGACGGCGGCTCGAGATCATCCCGCTGCCGATGCCTCCCGCCGTGGTCCACGAGGATACCAGGCTGCCGGCGAGCTACGCGAACTTCTACGTCGGCAACGCCGCCGTGCTGGTCCCCGTGTTCGGCGGGACGAACGACGGGCGCGCGCTCGACGTGCTGCGCCGCCTGTTCCCGGACCGCCGCATCGTCGGGATCCCGGCGACGGACCTCGTGTGGGGGCTCGGCGCCTGCCACTGCCTGACGCAGCAGCAGCCGGCCGCCTGACTCGTCAGCTCGGCGACACTGGCCCTGGCGGGCGCGGGTCCATGCGGAAGAACCAGACGTCGACCTTCGACGCGATGCCGTGGTCCGCGATGTCGTACTTGTCGGCGATCGCGCGTCGCAGGCGCGGGAGGAGCGCCGGGTCGTCGATGCGGACCGCGAGGCGCTCGTAGATCCGCCCGTCGACGCGCAGCCGCACCCGCGGATCGGCGAGCGCGCGGTGCGGCCACCGCTTGAAGGGGTTGAAGAAGTCGGCCGCGACGTAGAGCGCACCGTCGAGCGTGAAGACCCACGTCGTGACCGACAGCGGGCGGTCGGGGTCCACCTCGACGGCGATGGTCTGCACCTGCTCGGTGAACGCCCAGTCGGGATCCTGCTCGGCGGCCAGAGGGCCGTCCAGGCGTCCGCCGGGGACCATTCCGAGCGGCCCGCCGGAGAACCGTGCGACCGTGCGCAGCGCGGCGTTCGCTGCGAGGGCGAGGGCAACGAGGACGAGCGTCCGGCGCCCTAGGCGCCGGGTCGCTCGTCCCCTGGCCGTCACGGCAAGAGTTCCGGCGCCGAGACGCGCCGGAGATTCCGGTGCCGGAACACTAGAGTCGATCCTGCGTCGCGAAACGCCCCGCGTAGACCGCCGAACCCTCGCAGCGCTGCAGGACGATCTGGCAGAGCCGCGTGCCGGGGTGCACCGCGAGCGGCCGCTGCGAGACGTTGCTGATCTCGAGCACCTGACGATTCGACACGCCCGGGCTCACGAAGCCGGCAGTGACGTGGATCATCAGGCCGAGCCGCGCGAAGCGCGAGCGCCCTTCGAGCCAGCCGCCGATGTCGCCCGGCAGCGTGATGCGCTCGCGCGTGATGCCGTGAATGGTCTCGCCCGGTTGCAGGACGTACGGCTCGACGAGCGGCCGGACCTCCGTCACGGCGCGGAAGTCGGCCTCGTCGTTGATGTCGATCACCGGCGGCCCGCTGGAGAGCACACGGATCTCGTCGGCCAGGTGGAGGTCGATGGACGCGGGGCCGACCTGGTCGGGCGCCATCGGCTCGACGACCACGCGGCCGCGCGCGATCTCGTCGAGAATGACGTCACGCGTGAGGATCATGCGGCGAGCCTAGCAGCGCCGCCGTGATCGTCGAAGCGCGACGACGAGCGTGGCCGGCGTCAGCCCTTCGCGCGTGCGACGAAGCGGGCGTCTCGCGTGTCGACCTGCACGAACTCGCCCGACTCGAGGTACGCCGGGACCTGGATCGTGAGCCCGGTCTCGAGCTTCGCCGACTTGGTCTGCGCCTGCGCGGTCGCGTTCTTGATCGGCGGGTTGGTCTCGACCACCTGCAGGACGACCGTGTTCGGCAGGTCCACCGAGATCACCTTCTCGTTGAACACGACCGAACGGATGCCCTCCATGCCGTCCTTCAGGTAGCCCGCGGCGTCGCCGATGTCGTCGCCCGCGAGCGCGAACTGGTCGTAGCTCTGGGTGTCCATGAAGTGGAAGCCGTCCCCGTCCTGGTAGAGAAACTGCACCGCGCGCAGCTCGAGGTTGGGCTCCTCGACCTTGTCTCCGCCGCGGAAGGTCTTGTCGAGCACCTGCCCGGTGCGCAGGTTGCGCACGCGAATCTTGCTGAGCGAGGACGCGCCGCGCGCCGACGGAGACTGCACGTGGACGTCGAGGATCACGAAGGGCTCGCCGTCGACGAGGATGCGCAAGTGCTTCTTGAAGTCGCTGGTCGAAATCATGATCTCTCTCCGGCCGGGTGCGACTGCTGTAGCAACCGCGTCCGGGGCCGCAACGCTCCGCGACGTTGCCAGGCGGGCGATGCCCGGGCATAGGCTCGGAATCGTGCCGCCCCGCACCCCTCCGGACACCCGCCCGCGTCCCGCAGCCGACGTGCTGGTCGTGTTCGCGCGCTGCCCCGAGCCGGGGCGCGTCAAGACACGCCTCGCGGGCGCGGTCGGCGCGGTACCCGCAGCGTCGCTCTACGCGGCCTTCGTGACGGACCTGCGGGCCCGCTTCGCGGCGGCGCCGTTTGCCGTGCGCTGGGCCGTCGCCCCGCCGGACGACGGCTTCGCGGCGCGATTCGCGATTCCGCGCGACGAAACCTTCGTCCAGGACGGCGACGATCTGGGTACGCGCATGCACGCTGCGTTCGCGCACGTCGGCGCGCAGGGCTTCGCACGATGCGTGCTGATCGGGTCCGACATGCCCCAGCTCGCGCTGGCGACCGTCGAGCACGCCTTCGCCGTGCTCGAAGACGCCGACCTGGTTCTCGGCCCGGCGCGCGACGGCGGCTACTATCTGATCGCGGCACGCCGTCCGCTCGAGGTCTTCGGCGGCATCGCGTGGGGCACGGGTTCCGTGCTGGCCGCGACGCGCGCACGCGCCGCGGAACTGGGCTTGAAGGTAGCGCTGCTCGACGAGGGCTTCGATGTCGACGAGGCCGCCGACCTGCAGCGCCTCGAGGCGCTGCTCGCAGGCGACACCGCCCGCGCAGCGATGCCCGCCACCACCGCCGCGCTGCGCGCGCTCCGCCGCTGAGCGCTCCCACCGGCGCCACCTCGTGCGCGCGCGCCCGCGGCGGAGCGCACGCGACCGCGGGCGGAGTGCGAGCGACCGCGGGTCGTGGGCCGCTCGCGGCTCCGCCGCGTGGGGCGAGGGGGCGCGTGCCCCCTCGGTGCGACTCCCTCGCCCCCGCGTGGTGCTAGAACTCCACGACGACGTCCGGATCGTCGTCGAGCTGGACCGTGTCGATGAAGCGAATGCGGCGCTCGCGTCTCGACATGATGAGCGAGTTGACGCGCATTCCGTGACCGAAGAAGCGCACGCCCTTGAGCATGTTGCCGTCGGTGACCCCGGACGCGGCGAACAGGATCTCCTGCCCCGGCGCGAGGTCGCGCTCGGTGTAGATGCGCTTGGGGTCGGTGATGCCCATCGCGCGCATGCGCTCCTCCTGACCCTCCTTGGTCGGGACGAGGCGTGCCTGCATGCTGCCGTTGAGGCAGCGCAGCGCGGCCGCGGTGATGACGCCCTCAGGCGCGCCACCGATGCCCATGACCGCGTGAACGTTCGTGCCGCGGACCGCGACCGAGATGCCAGCGGAGAGGTCGCCGTCGCTGATCAGGCGGATCCGCGCGCCGGCGCGGCGGATGTCCTCGATGAGCTGCTCGTGGCGTGGCCGGTCGAGGACGATCACCACCAGGTCGCGCACCGAGCGCTCGAGACGGGTCGCGACGGCGGCGAGGTTCTCCGCCACCGATGCGTCGAGGTGGATCGCGCCCTTCGCGGCCGGGCCGACGATGATCTTCTCCATGTAGCAGTCGGGCGCCTTGAGAAGCCCGCCGCGCTCGGAGGCCGCGAGTACCGCGATCGCTCCTGGTGCGCCGAGCGCGCACAGGTTCGTACCCTCGAGCGGGTCGACGGCGATGTCGACCTCGGGGTCCTCGGAGCGGCCGCGGCCGACGTGCTCGCCGATGAACAGCATCGGCGCCTCGTCGCGCTCACCCTCGCCGATGACGATCTCGCCCCGCATGGGCAGGGTGTCCATCGCCCGGCGCATCGCCTCGACGGCGACCTGGTCGGAGTGATGGCGGTTGCCCTGGCCCATGGTGCGGGCGGAATCGATCGCCGCCATCTCGGTCACCCGGAGGAACTGCTTGGAAAGCTCTTCTTCGATCATCTCGTCTCCCGTTGCGGATTGGTCGTCGGGCCGCAGAAGTGGCACCGGATATGCGGCAGAACCCTGGCATGGTACCACGGCCCCCGTGCTTGGAGCAGCAAAATCCGTCGCAGTGAAGCGCTCGGCAGGCCCGGCCAGAGTCCGGACCTTCCGATTCCGGGGGTTGACCGTCGTCCAGGAGCCCCTGCCCGGGTCGCTGACGGCGATCGCGCTCCACGTCCGGGCGGGCGCGCGATTCGACGGCGCGATCCCGGGCCTGGCGCACATGGCCGAGCACATGCTCTTCCAGGGCACCGACGAGATGGACCAGCTTGCGCTCAACCGTCGGGCCGCCGAGCTCGGCGGCAGCCACAACGCGACCACCGGCTACGAGTCCATCGCCCTGACCATCGAGAGCTTCAACGGCGACGTCGACGCCGCGATCGCGCTGCTGATGGACCAGTTCTATCGCAGCCGGGTCGATCCCGGGCGCTTCCGCAAGGAGTGCCGCGTGGTGCTCGACGAGATCCGCGGCTTCCGCGACGATCCCCTCGACCACCTGCACGAGCGCGGCTGGGGGACGTTCTTCGGGGCCCCCATCGGCCACCCGATCTGCGGCACGGTCGGATCGGTGCGTGCGATGGAGCCGTCGGATGTGACGGCGTTCCTGCGGCGGCGCTTCGTCAACGCCAACGCGGTGCTCGCGGTGGTGGGGGGGGTGTCCGAGGAGGCCTTGCGTGCGGCGCTCGCCCGGCACGTGTCGAAGGACCGGGTCGGGCGTCCGGCGCGTGTGCTCGGCGCGCGGCGCGGCCGCGGTGGGCGTCTGCGGCTGCCGGGCAGCGACCGTGGCCAGTCGTTCGTGGTGCGCTTCCTCGAGGTCGATCCGGCGCCCGCGAACCTCCTCGCGCTCGGGGTGGCGCTCGACCTCGTCGGCGCCGACCCCGACAGCACGCTGTTCCAGGCGGTGCGCGAGCTGCACGGTCTCGGCTACGAGGTGTCGGCCGAGCTCGAGTGGGGCAGCGGCTGGGGCGCTGCGGTTCTGTCCGCGAGCGCGGGGCCGGGCCGTGCCGACCGTCTCGCGCGCATCATCGACCAGGTTCTGCAGCGGTCGGCAGAGGAGGGCTTCGCCGCCGCCGACCTGGCCCGCGCGCGCAAGAAGCGCCGCTTCGGCTACGAGGTGCTCCGGGAGCGCCGCCTCGACCGCGCGCTCGCGCGAGCCGACTCGGCCGCCACCGGCTTTCCCTCGATCGAGGATTCGGAGCGTATCGTCGCCGGGCTCGACGACGAGTCCATTCACGCGGCCTGGCGCCGTGCGGTCGCCGGGCGGAGCCTGGTGGCGGCGCTGGGCGATTAGCCGCCACCCCCCGGGCCTGCTACGAGCAGCAAAACTGCGGTGCCTCCGACACGGAAGCATCGGGATGGGGGAACTGTTTGGAGGAACGAATGCAGCTCGCGGTCTTCATCGACTTCGACAACATCGAGATCGGAGTCAAGACCACACTCAACAACGAGCTGGACATCTCGCTGGTGCTGGACGCGCTCAAGGAGCGCGGCGACGTCGTGTCGAAGAGCGCCTACGGTGACTGGGCCCGGTCGGGCATGCACAGCCGGACCATGACCGAGCACGCGGTGCACATGGTGCAGCGCAACGTCACCCCGCGCGGCGACAAGAACGGTGCGGACATCAACCTCGTGGTCGACGCGATGGAGATGTGCTTCACGCGCTCCCACATCAACGGGTTCGCGATCGTCGGCGGCGACTCCGACTTCATCGCGCTGGTCGAGAAGCTCAAGCAGTTCGGCAAGCGCGTCTTCGTCGTCGGTGGCCGCTCGTTCACGAGCGGGATCCTGCAGCGCAACTGCCACGAGTTCATCGCCTACGAGAACCTGCTCGGCGGGCGCTCGCGCGGCGGCGACCGCCAGCAGAGCAGGGGCTCGTCGCAGGCGAGCGGGCGGTTGTCGATCGAGCACGGTTTCGCCCAGGTTCAGCGCGCACTCAAGATCCTCGCCGACCGCGGTGTCGAGCCGCAGCTCGGGCCGCTGAAGAGTACGCTGCTGCAGCTCGACTCGACCTTCAGCGAACGCGACTACGGCACGTCGTCCTTCCGCGAGTTCATCCAGCGGCTCGCCGACAAGCACCACCTCAGCCTGCGCCGCATCGACAACGGGTACGTCGTGGAGTTCAACGGCGACGGTCCGCGCGCGAGGGTGGACGGCGACGAGGGTGCAGCCGAGGCGCCGCCGGCCGAGGCGGAAGCTCCGGCGGTGCGCGTCGACGCGCCGCCCGTCGGGAGCAAGCCGGCGGAGGAAGCGCTGGGGCTGCTGCGTACGGCGCTCGAGAAGCTCAACGAGCAGCGCTCCGGAAAGTCGCTCTACGTGCGGCACCTCGCGCAGGGTCTGCGAGCGGTGGACCCGGAGTTCGACGAGACCGCATACGGCTTTCGCACCTTGACCGAGCTCATGCACCTCGGTCAGCGCGAAGGGCTGCTGCGCATGCAGCGCGACCGGCAAGGCGCGTGGCGCGTGACGCCGACGACCGGTGCGGACAGCGCCGGCGCTGCGGCGGACGTCGGGTGGACGCCGGCCGCCGTCGCGCGCTACGCGGGCGACGGCGCGAAGGATCCTGGCGAGCCGGGGGACGAGATGCCCGCCGAGATCGAGTCTTCGTCGGCGCATCCCGCCGACGAGACGGAGCCCGCGGGCGACGCCGACACGCACGCGTCCGCGCCGGGTGACGAGCCGGCAGCGGCCGCTCCCGCAGAGACGGCCGACGCAGATGCCGAGGGGGCACCGGCGCCGAAGCGACGGCGCAGCTCGGGCTCCTCGCGGTCGCGAGCGACCTCGCCGCGCGCGAAGACGACGCCGCGGGCGACGAAGCCCCGCGCGAGCGGGGGGCGCAAGAAGACTGCCAAGGAGGCGACCGAAGCCAAGGACTGACCGCCCCACCGGTGTCGCCGGCATGACGCACCGGCGTCGCCGGCATCCCGGATGGCGCCGGCACGGCGCTTCCAGCTGGCGGGCAAGGCCCGGAGGCACACGATGCCCCTGACCGTCGATGCTACTGCGCCATCAGCAGCTCGGTGATGTCGCTCTCGGTGAGTTGCTTCATCCAGCCGCGGTCGTCGTCGATGACCGAGCTGGCCAGTGCGCGCTTCTGGCGCTTGAGGCGCAGGATCGCCTCCTCGATCGTCCCGGCGGCGATAATGCGATAGACGGAGACCGTCTTCCGCTGTCCGATGCGGTGCGCCCGGTCGGTCGCCTGCTCCTCGACCGCCGGGTTCCACCAGGGGTCGAGGTGGATCACGACGTCCGCCGCGGTGAGGTTGACCCCGGTGCCGCCGGCACGCAGGCTCAGCAGGAAGAGCGGCATCGTGCCCTCGGTGAAGGCGCGCAGCACGGCGGCGCGGTCGCGCGTGCGGCCGTCGAGATAGGCGTACGCGACGCCGTTCGCGTCGAGATCGGTGCGCAGCAGCGTCAGCAGCTCCACGAACTGGCTGAATACCAGCGCGCGCCGTCCGCTCGCGACGACTTCCGACACGAGCTCGCGGAACGCCTCGAGCTTCGCCGAGTCCTGGGGCCGATAGCGCGGGTCGACGAGTCGCGGGTCGCACGCCATCTGGCGCAGGCGCAGCAGCGCCGTGAGAACGACCATGCGGTTGCGCTCGAACCCGTCCTGCGCGATCCGGCGCGCGACGTCCTCGCGGGTTGCGGCGATCAGCGCGGCGTAGGCCCGGTGCTGCGCCGGCTTGAGCTCGACGATCACGTCGGTCTCGATCTTCGGTGGGAGGTCGCTCTCGACTTCGGCCTTGTTGCGCCGCAGGACGAACGGGCGGATGCGCGCCCGCAGCCCGGCAGCTTCGTCGAACGCTGCTTGCGCGAGCCAGCTGTCGTCGGTCGCGTCCTGCTCGAGGTCTGGATCGACGTCGTCGGCGGTCGGTACCCCGGCGAGCGCCGCCACCACAGGACGCTCGTGGCGGCGGGAGAAGCTTCGCCAGCCGCCGAGCATTCCGGGGTTCACGAAATCGAGGATCGACCACAGCTCGAGCAACCGGTTCTCGATCGGCGTGCCGGTCAGCGCGAGGCGTGCCTCGGCATGCAGCGACTTCGCGGCGGCCGTGGTCGCCGCGGCGTGGTTCTTGATCTGCTGCGCCTCGTCGAGGATCACGTAGCGGAAGCGGATGTCGCGCAGGCGCTCGACGTCACGCCGCAGCAGCGCGTACGTCGTCACGACGAGGTCCGCTTCGGGCACGTCGTCGTAGTGGGCATGGCGGCCGAGGCCGTGCAGCAGGATGCACTTCAGGCCGGGTACGAACCGCTCTGCCTCGCGGATCCAGTTCGGGGCGACCGAGGTCGGAGCGACGACCAGGCTCGGCATGCGGCCGTCGCGTGCGCGGCGCCACTCGAGCACGGCGAGCGTCTGGATCGTCTTTCCGAGCCCCATGTCGTCGGCGAGAATGCCGCCGGCGCCGAGCTCGGAGAGGAACTGCAGCCACGCGACGCCGACCTTCTGGTAGCTGCGCAGCTCGCCGACGAGGCCCGGAACCGCCTCGGGGACGGCGCTGGCCGCCAGCTCGCGCAGGCGGTGCGTCCAGCCGGAGAGGCGCTCGTCGAGCGCTACGTGCTCGGCGAGCTCACTCCACGACGCCACCTCTCCGAGCACGTGACGCGGGAGCTCCGCCGTGGCCTCCGTGCCGAGAGTGTCCTGCGTCGCGGACACCAGCGCCGCTACCCGCTGGGACAGCTCGGCAACGCTGCCGTCGGTGAGGCGGACCCAGCGCCGCTTCGCGGCCAGCGCCTGTCGGATCTCCTCGACATCGGCCGGGATGCCGTCTGCCGCGTAGCGCAGGCCGACGAGGATCGTGCTGCGCGGTGCGACCTCGGCGCTGAGCGCCGCGGTGAGCGTCGGGCGCGCGGTGACGTTTCGCAGCGCAGGCGGCACCACGACCTCCGACAGCGCACCGGTGGCCGAAGCTTCCCCGACCAGCCGCGGCAGGTCTCGCGTCCAGAAGAACACGGCGTCGTCGCCCGCCGCGCGCCACGTGCAGGCGTCCACCTCCGCCGGTGCGCTCCGCCGGCCACGGCCGCGACGGGCGGCCAGGCGCAGGACGGTACCGGCGAGCAGGTCGAGCGCTGCGCGCTCGTGCTCCGCGTTGCGCTCGTGCTGCTCGATCGTGGCGGCGTTCTGCGGCGTCAGGATCATGCGGTGCTCGCCGTACGTCGCCTCGAGGGTCGCGTCGACCACGAAGGTCGAGCCGGTCACGCGCAGGACGATCTTCGGCGTGGGCAAGGGCGGCAGGCCGAGGTCGGCACGCGTCGGCAGCGCGATGCCCTCGCTCTGGAAGTGCTCGTGGAGCAGGGCGGGGAGGCGCGGCAGGTCGTCCCTCTCGATCAGCACCTGCGGGTGGGTCTCGAGACGTGCGAGCGCGATCGGGCCGACGTCGCTCGCGACGCGGGCGAAGCAGCGCCCGTCGACGAAGTAGACCCAGCTCACCGGACCGCGCAGCAGGATCGCGTCGCGGAACGGGACCGGGGCGCCCTCCGCTGCGATTCCGGTGCCGCGCGTCGGACGCCACGTCGCCTCCAGCACGTGCGCGCCGTCGCGCCCGCCGGAAACGTCGTCGATCGCCGGTAGGCCGAGCAGGGCGCGAAAGTCGGGCAGGTCGAGCTGTGCCTGCTGCTCCGCGTTGTACTCGAGCCAGGCGAGGCGCAGCTTGTGCTGCTCCTCCTCGAACTCCGCCGCGCGCATCTCGAGCAGCGCGTTGGCGCGCACGTCGTCGTCGTTCGCGGGCCGCAAGTGCACGGCAGGGCGCACGGGGTCGTCCAGCACCGCGAGGGTGTCGCAGCCGGTCGCGTCGTGGAGCACGGCACCGGCCGCAGCGACCCGGTCGAGGAAGACGCTGGCCTGGTCACCGATCGCGACGAACTCCCGGGCCCCGTCGGGCGCACGCGACAGCGGCTCGAAGAGCCGCCACTCGTGCGCCGGCAGGCGCCGCCCCCCGAGGTCGTCGGGCCCGAACGGCGTGCGCTCACCTGCAGGCAGGACCCGCACACGCAGGAACGGCTTCGCGTCGAAGTCCTCGTCCGCGTCGCCCCGCTCGACGCCGACGAGGAACGACGCCGCGCCGAGCGGCCGAAGCGCGCCACGTCGCCGCCACGCGGCGAAGGTCGTGTCGAGCAGGCCGGCACGCCCGGTCGCGCTCGCGCGGGCCGCCTCGAGGTCGATGCCGTTGCGCCGGGCGGCGGTCAGCGCCCGGGGAAGGTCGGGCAGCGGGGCTTCGCCGCCGTCCCCCCGCGCGGCCTGCCGCACCAGGCGCTGGCGCAGCTCCGGGGACGACGCGAGCGCGAGAAGAAGCCCGGCGACGTGATCGCAGGGAGGCTCCTCCGCGAAGTCGCGGCAGGTGCACAGGCAGGCGAGCTCGCCGCTGTGCGCGCGCCCGACGCTCGCGCGCACGTCGGTGCCGTCCAGGCGCATCAGGGCGTGTACGATCTGGTCGCGCAGCGTGCCGGGCTCGCCGACCACGCGCGCCGTGTGGCCGTTGGCCAGGGAGTCCCGCCCGAGCAAGCGCAGCGCCCCGTCCCGCTCGAGCGTGGGAAGCCAGGACCCGAGCGGAATCAGGTCGGCCATCGTTGCTGCGGACGCCATCGAACCTGAAACGCTATCCCGCTGGGCTTCTTCAGGCAACGAGTGAATGGTCGCGCGCCGCCCGATGCAGCGAGGGAGGCGCTCACGTCTTGCGTCCCCGGCGGCACGCGCTATGCGTGCCCGGAGCCCGCCGGCATGTGACGTGCGGCGTGAGCCGTAGGCAGCCGCGCCAAGGAGGCAGTCCAATGCAGGAAATCCGCTTCGACGACATCGAAGGGCTGAAGAAGCAGATCAAGGAGGACTTCAGCCCCTGGGGACCCGAGCAGCAGGTGACGCAGGGGATGATCGACGCCTTCGCCGAACTCACCGGCGATCGCCAGTGGATCCATGTCGACGTCGAGCGCTGCAAGCGCGAGAGCCCGTTCGGCGGCCCGATCGCGCACGGGTTCCTCACCCTGAGCTTGCTGCCGAAGCTGCGGGCGCGCTCCGACTTTGCCATCGTCGGCGCGGGAAACGCAGTCAACTACGGCGCGAACAAGCTGCGCTTTCTCGCCCCCGTGCTCGTGGGCGCCAGCCTGCACGCCCGCTCTCGTTTGTTGAGCGTCGAGGCGAAGCCGAAGGGGACCCTCGTCACGCAGGAGATCCAGGTCGGCATCGTCGGGCAGGAGACGCCGGCGCTGCTCTACGAGATGGTCGTGCTCTACAACCCGCCGCGGAAGTAGCACGGGCCTGGGGGCCAGGGCGTCGTCGCGCCGCCCATCGCTTGCACGAAGCGGAGGGCGAAGCGATGATCGTACGGCGGGCGTCGTGTCCGCTTCTGACTCGGTCGGCGGCATCGCCAGGCGGTGCGACGGCAGGGGGGTGTGCGATGAGAAACGTGCGTTGGCTCCTTCCGGGCCTGCTGGTGCTGGCCCTTCTGCTGCTCACGGGACCCGCCGCCGCGGAGCCGATCGAGCGCGTCGACGCGAAGCGCGTCTGCATGGTCAACAACTCCGTCTTTCCCAAGGACCAGATCCCGGTCGAGGTGAATGGCAAGACCTATTTCGGCTGCTGCGAGATGTGCAAGGGCAGGCTCGCGTCCGACGCGGGCGCGCGCACGGCGACCGATCCGGTCTCCGGAAAGACGGTCGACAAGGCCACGGCCGTCATCGGGGCCACCCCGGACGGAAAGGTCTTGTACTTCGAGAGCGACACCACCTACACACAGTTCAAGAACCGCGCGTGACCGAGCGCGAGCCCTTCGAGGAGCACGAGTTCAACGTCCTGGTGCGGGATCTGGATCCGCAGGGTCACGTCGCAAACCACGTGTACGTTGCGTACCTGTCGGAGGCGCGCGCCCGATTCATGCGTGCGTTCGAGGTCGGCGAGACGGCGTTCCGGCCGTCGGTCGTGGCGGAGATGCGCTGCCGGTACCGGAGTCCGCTGCTGGCCTGGGAGCGATTCCGCGTCCGCGTGCGTGTCGCCCGCGTCGGCCGCACCAGCGTGCGGTTTGCCTACGAGGTGCGTACTGCCGACCGGCTGATCGCCGAGGGTGACAGCGTGGAGGTCCTCGTCGATCCGGGCAGCCGGCGTCCCCGGGAGATCCCGGACGCCCTGCGCGAGGGCCTCGACCGCCTGATCTGCGGGTACGACGGCGGCGAGCCGCGGTCCCCGCATCCCGCTCAAGAGAGAACGAGGCACGATGGAATCTCATCAAGGTCGTAGCGGCACCGATCAGCCGGAAGAGCCGAACGTGGACAGCCTCGACGGGAACCTCGACGAGGAGTGGGCGCTCGCGATCCAGGACGTGGTGCCACTGAAGGACCGTGGGCCCGCCGAGGGCGAGGGCGACGAGCAGGCCACACAGGGCGCGCTCGCGGACCGGCTGAAGCTGCGCCGTGAGCCCACCATCCCCCTCGAGTCCGACGGAGCGCTGCCGGCGATCGACCGCCGGACGGCCGAGCGGCTGCGCCGGGGCCAGATCGCGATCGAGGCTCAGATCGACCTGCACGGCCTGACGCAGGACGAGGCGTTCACCGCGATCCAGGGCTTTCTCGCCGAGAGCATGCAGGCGGGACGGCGCTGCGTCCTCGTGATCACGGGCAAGGGCACCGCGCGTGACGGCGGTGGCGTGCTGCGCTCGGCGGTGCCGCGCTGGCTCACCGAGGGCATCTACCGGCAGCACCTGATCGGGATCGCGGTCGCGTATCCGCATCACGGCGGCGAGGGTGCGCTCTACGTGCTGCTGCGCCGCTCGCGCGACGCCGGCGCGTGACCGCAGAGCTACGGAGGCTTTCGGGGCTCGGGGGGCGCGCTGGGTGTCCGCGGGCCCCATGTCCGAGCGCCTCGATGTTCGCCGGCTCCGTCAGCCGTCGGACGGCCGGAGGCCCTGCCGGAAGCGTGAACGGACGCCGATCGCGGTCGCGTTCAGCGCGAACGTGAGCGCGAGCAGCACGAACACGGTCGCAAAGAGGACGGGCTTGGTCTCCTCGACGTTCGGCGACTGCGTCGACATCACGTAGATGTGGTAGCCGAGCTCCATGAACTGATCGTTCAGCTGGGTGGGGAGAGACGGCAGGAAGTAGGCGGCGCCCGTGAACATGATCGGCGCCACCTCTCCCGCGCCGCGACTCACGGCGAGGATCGCGCCGGTCAGCACACCCGCCGTGCATTGTGGGAGGACGACCCGGGAGATCGTCTGCCACCGGGTCGCACCGAGCGCGAGGCTGGCCTCACGGGCGTTCGCGGGGACGGCGCGTAGCGCTTCGGTAGTGGTCACGATCACGACGGGGAGCGTCAGGAGCGCCAGCGTCAAGGCGGCCCAGATGATCGCCGGCTGGCCGAACACGAGCTGTCCGCCGAACGCGACCTGGTCGATGCTGCTGCCGACGAAGCGCACGAAGAAGCCGAGTCCGAAGAGTCCGAAGACGATCGACGGGACGCCGGCGAGGTTGTTCACCGCCTGGTTCACCAGCCTCGCGAAGCGCGAGCCCGGCCTCGAGTACTCGACGAGGTAGATCGACGTGAGCACCCCCATCGGCACCACCGCGAGGGTCATCAGCACGACCAGGGCGAACGTTCCGAAGATGGCCGGGAAGATGCCGCCGCTGCGCATCCCTTCCGAGGGCGCCGCGGAGAGGAATTCGAGCGACAGGCCCGGCAGCCCAAACCAGACGATCTGGCCGAGGACCACCGCCAGCATCGCGATGATGATGAAGGTCGCGACCCCGCACAGGGCGAGGAAGGCGACCCCGACCGCGTTGGAGCGGGTCCGGTGGTTCATGCCCGGCTCCCTTCGAGGCTGGCCTTGAGGCGCTGCACCCAGAGGTCGCCGACCAGGTTCACGACGAAGGTGAACACGAAGAGCATCACGCCGATCAGGAACAGCACCCGGTAGTGCGGGCTGCCGAAGACGACCTCACCGAGCTCGGCGGCAACGGTCGCGGAGAGTGTCCGCACCGAGTCGGTGATCCATGGCGTCGTCGTCGCGGCGTTGCCCGATGCCATCAGCACGATCATGGTCTCACCCACGGCGCGCCCGAAGCCCAGCACCACTCCGGCGAAGATCCCTGGCAGGGCCGCGGGGACGACGATCTTCGTCGCGGTCTCCCACCGGTTGGCACCGAGTGCCAGCGACGCTTCGCGGTACGACTTCGGGACCGCGGTGAGGGCGTCCTCCGCGACCGTGAAGATGATCGGGATCACGGTGAGGCCGAGCGCGAGGCCGGCGTTGAGCGCGTTGAGCCGGAAGCGCAGTCCCAGCGTCTCCTGCAGCCAGCTCGCGAGCACGATCAGCGCGAAGAACCCCAGCACGACCGACGGAATGCCGGCCAGCAGCTCGATCGTCGGCTTGATGATCTCGCGCAGCCAGCGAGGTGCGAACTCCGAGCTCAGAATGGCCGCCAGGATCGCCAGCGGGGACGCGAACAGGACCGCGATGATCGTCGTCTTGAGCGTGCCCACGATCAACGGCGCCAGGTTGTACTTGGGAACGTTCGACACCGGCTGCCACACGAATCGGGACGGCCGGTCGGGGTAGTGCGTGGGGCCGAGCAGGTTGTCCAGCGTCACGACCTCGTGCTCCAGACCGGGCTCGGGGTGCTCCCAGAGCAGCGGAAGCGCCTCCTTCCCGACGAAGACGAAGATCAGGAAGATCACCACGATCGCCGACAACGCGGTGAGCTTCACCCAGCCTTCGATCACGTGCTCGACGATGCGCGTGTAGCGACGGTGGTCGGCAGCGGCCGCGTCGATCCGCGTCGCCGGGATCCTCGGAAGCACTCCCGCTACCTGGCTTTCCATCTCTCGTGAGCTCCCTTGGTCACTTCTTGAGCGGGTAGTAGCCGACGTCGCCCACGACGCTCTGTCCGTCGGGCGAAACGACCCAGGCAGCGAAGGCGTCGGCGGCCGGATTCTTGCCGGGGAACATGTAGAAGAAGAGCTCGCGGGCGAGGCCGTAGTCCCCGCTCTGCGCGTTTTCGAGGGTCCCCTCGACCGCCGGCGCGTCGTCGGCCTTCTTGATCTTCAGGGCCTTGATCCCCGCCGCGTAGGCGATGCCGCCGTAGCCGATGCCGTTCTTGTCCTTCGCCACCGCGTTCACCACCGATGCCGTGCCAGGCAGCGTCTGCGCGGTCGGGTCGAAGTCGTCGTTCTGCAGCACGTGCTCCTTGAAGAAGACGTAGGTGCCGGAGTTGTTCTCACGGCTGTAGATGGTGATCGGCGCGTCGGGCCCGCCGATCTCCTTGAAGTTGGTGATGACGCCGGTGTAGACCTTCCGCGCCTGTGGCAGGCTGATCTCCGTCAGCGGGTTCGCCGCGTTGACGTAGATCGAAAGCGCGTCGATCGCGACCGGGATCTCCTTGACCTTCCCGCCCTGCTTCGACTCCGCGCTGGTGATCTCGGTGGGCTTCATCGCACGCGACGATTCGGCCACGTCGGTCGTGCCGTTGATCAGCGCCGCGATCCCGGTGCCCGATCCCCCTCCGGTCACCTGGATCTGCGCGTCCGGGTTCTTCTTCATGTACGTCTCGGCCCACTTCTGGCCCAGGATGACCATGGTGTCGGAGCCCTTCATGGTCACGGACCCGGCGAGGGCGCTGGTCGCAAGCAGCGTGGCCGACGCGGCGAGCGTGAGCAGGTTCAGGACGATCGATCTCCTCATGCGTGGATCTCCTCGGAACGCGCCCTGGGCCGCGTTGGAAGCGGAAGCGTCGTGTCCCGGCCGACGCTAGCGAGCGCGAGGTGTCATGGAGCGACGGTTTGATGAACAGATCGTGAAATGTTGCCGTGCCGGTGCCTGCCCGGCAGGCGAACCTCTTCGGTCGCGCCGCGTTCAGGGTCGCGATTGACGGCGCCTGGCCGCCATGAGATGAGCGGATATCGTGGGCGTGTCCTGGACGGCCGACTCCCAAGGAGGCTCTGCGTGTCGCTGATGGGCCACGCGTGCAGAGTCGGCGTCGTCGTCGCGGTGCTGCTCGCCGGTGCGGGCCCCGCGTCCGGAGCCTGCACCAGCCCTGCCGACGTCGCCGATCTGGTCGACAGCTTGCGCTCCCATGTCGATTGCGCGCGGCAGCGTCTTGCGGACGGGGAGGCGAGCCCGTGCACGGTGCAGCCTGCACCGGTGTGCGCCGGGGCGGGAATCGACGACGCGATCGCGTTGATCGCCGGTGCCGGGGCCCCACCGGCGCGCCCGTCGTCCGCGGCGCGGTTGCAGGTCCGCTGCCAGCGAGCGATTCTCGGCGCATCGGCCCGGTACGCGAGGGTGCGTCTGGTCGAGTTGTCGCGTGGGCAGCGCCAGGCGCGCGCCGCCAGCGTTTTCGCGAGTGTCCGTCGCGCGTGTGACGGTGTCCCGCCGATCCTGGAGCAGGGGACTCCGCTGCCGACACTCGGCCCTCCCTGCGCCGCGTCGGCGTCGTCGGGGGCGGGCGATCTGGACGGCACTCGCGTCGCGCGCTGCGTGCGCGCGGGGCTCGAGCGGACGCTGGCCGCGATGACGAGGCCTGTCCTGCCGAACTTCGTCCTCGTCCTGACGGACGACCAGAACCTCGCGAGCGCGGCGAGCATGCCACGACTGCAGAGCTGGCAACGCAACGCGGTGGTCTTCCGGAACGCGTTCGTCAGTACGCCGGTCTGTGCGCCGAGCCGTGCGAGCCTGCTGACGGGGCTCTACGCGCAACGTCATGGCGTCATCTCGAACTTCCTCGCCGCCACCACGTTCGACTCGAGCAGCACCCTCGCCACGTGGCTGCACGACGGCGGCTACGCCACCGGCATCGTCGGCAAGTACATGAACTTCGCGCAGGCCCTGCCGAGCGTGCCGCCCGGGTGGGACCAGTGGCAGGTCCTGATCGGCGAGGACGGTGGTGGAAACGGGTACACCGACTACCGCGTCAGCGAGAACGGGGCGCTCGTCCAGTATGGCGGACCGCCACGCGAGTATTCCACCGACCTGCTGACCTCGCGCGCCGAGGACTTCGTTCGTACGCACCGCGAAGAGCCGTTCTTCCTGCTGTTCGCACCGTTCGGGCCGCACGCGCCGGCGATCCCGGCGCCGCGACACGCGGGATCGTTGAGCGACGTGGCGCTTTGGCGCCCGCCGAACTGGCACGAGTCCGACCTGTCCGCGAAGCCGAGCTGGGTGAAGTTCATGAGGGCGATCTGGGGGCCGACAGCCACGGCCGAGGACGACGCGTTCCGCATCGCCCAGCTCGAGACGCTGCTGTCGGTCGACGACGCACTGGGTCGCCTGGACGATCTCCTCGAGACGACAGGCCTCGCCGACAACACCGTCGTCGTGTTCACATCGGACCACGGGTACCACTGGGGGGAACACTGGTGGGACTCGAAATTCTCGGCGTATGACGAGTCGCTGCGCGTGCCGATGGCGATCCGCTACCCGGTGCTCGCTCCCGAGCCTGCCGATCGCGACGAGATCGTGCTGACCCTCGACCTCGCGCCGACCATCGCGACGCTTGCAGGTGCGAGCGTTCCTGCCGGCCTCGACGGCCGCGACATCGGGCACCTTCTGGCCGGGCCCGGTCCGACGCGCGACGACTTCCTGATTCGCAACTGGGGAGCGATCATCATTCCGTCGTGGTCGGGAGTGCGAGGCGAGCGCTACAAGTACGTGTCGCTCGAGGTGACCGGAGGGGTGCCCGAGGAGCTCTACGACGTGCAGACCGATCCGTTCGAGCTGGTCAACCTGGCCCTGTTGCCCGAGTACGCAGCGGTCCTCGACCAGATGCGGCTGCGCCTTGCGGAGCTGCTCGGCCCCTGAACGCCGGGCCAAGGCCTCGTTGCGCGCGCACCGCGGGTTCGGATAGCACGCACCCATGGGACTGTACGATCGCCTGGTGCTGCCGCGGCTGCTCGACTTCGCGATGCGGCAGAAGCCGATCTCGATGCAGCGGCAGAAGGTCGTGCCGCAGGCGCGTGGTCGCGTGCTCGAGATCGGCATCGGGAGCGGACTGAACCTCGCGTTCTACGACCGTGGGCGCGTGGCGAAGCTGTGGGGCCTCGAGCCCTCGGAGGCGCTGCGCCGCATCGCGCACGAGCGTGCGCGCGCTGCCGGCATCGAAGTCGAGTTCCTCGGCCTGCCCGGCGAGCAGATCCCGCTCGAGGACGCCTCGGTCGACACGGTCGTGACGACCTACACGCTGTGTACGATCCCCGGCGTCGAGCGTGCGCTCGGCGAGATGCGTCGCGTGCTGGTGCCCGGCGGGTCGCTGCTGTTCTCCGAGCACGGCCGCGCGCCCGATGCCGGTGTCGCGCGATGGCAGGATCGGCTCGACCGGATCTGGGGGCAGGTCGCCGGCGGCTGCCATCTGAACCGCGCGATCGCGGACCTGATCGGCAACGCCGGCTTCCGCATGGCCGAGGCCGACACGATGTACGTGCCGGGACCACGCCCCTTCACCTACACCTACTGGGGCCGGGCGCAGCGCGACTGACCGCCGCCGCGGCCGTGCCGACGCCGGGCGATGCGCGCACGGTACAGGACTACGTCTCCGGTGCGCGAGGGCGCACCGGAGAGGACTACTTGCCGAAGCGCTGCAGGGTGTTGAAGTCGAAGAACGCCGGGTCGAACGGAATGCGCCGGTCGTTCGCCGGGTCCTTGCCCGAGCCGCGGAGGCCGCTGACCGTGGCGCGGTTCATCTTGACGTTCTCGGCCACCTGGTAGCCCATGTTCGATCGCCACAACCAGTCCTCGCGCCCGTCGGGGCGGGTGCGCTTGCCCGACATCAGGCCGAGGATGATGTAGGTGTTCATCAGCTCGTCGCGCCAGTTGAACTTGCGGTTGTAGATCCCCTGGTAGGTCTCGCGGTCGACGTAGAGCTGGATCTTGCCGTACAGATAGTACTTGTCCTTCGGCGTGGCCTCGAGCACCCACACCGGGCGCTTCGCCAGCGCCGGCCCGATCGGTGCCCAGGCGAGACCCTTCCAGTTCGGGTCCTCGAACCCGATGGTCGGGCTCGGGTCCTCCCAAATCGTTCTCCAGCCGCCGTTCTCGAGCCAGCGAAAGTTGTCCTTGCCCTCGAGGCTCAGCGGGTCGACGATCCGGTAGACGTCCTTCGTCTCGACGAGCTTCCAGTCGAAGTCCTCGGGCTTGCCGTCGAAGAAGGGGCCGTCGTCCTGGCTCATGTCCGAGCCGAGGAAGCCGTCGGAGCGGTTGGTCGGGGACACGGCGCGGACGCGCCGCAGGGTCGGCACGTAGGCCCAGGACGAGTCACGCTTCTCCGGGTCGCGGTAGCGCCACGACAAGGCGGTCGTTCCCTGCAGGTCGGTCGGGAACGTCGTGGTCGCGATCATCTGCATGAGCAGGTTCTTCGGGTTCTCGAAGCGGTACGGCTCCGACTGACCGTCGTAGTACATGAAGAACACGTTCTGGCCGGCCTCGCGGTCGATGCCGTCGGGGTTCGCCCAGACCAGCCGCGTCAGGTTGCGGCTGTTCCCCTGGTACCAGTAGCCGTAGTACGAGTTCCAGAGGATCTTTGCCGCCGCCTGCGGGTCGCTGGCATCGACGTCCGGGAAGGGAAAGCCGTAGACGAGGGGCGGCTGCTCCTTGGTCGCCTTGTCGATGATCGTGCCCTTTTCGTTGAGCTCGTACTTGCCCTTGTTCGAGAGCGTCGCCTCCTGGAAGGCGCTCTCCCAGCGGAACACGTTGGCCGGCCAGTCGACGACCTTGTTCTCGAACTTGCCGTCCTTGTAGTGCTGCAGCAGCTCCGGCGGCATCATGCCCTCGATCCGCGCCGCGGTGTCCTTGTTCAGAACGTCGCCGGGCATGAGGCCGTCTGCGGAGGCCGGACTCGAGAAGGGAGCCGTCATCCATCCGACGATCGCCAGCGCGAGAGCTCTTCGCATCAGGGTCGCCATCGATTGGGTCGCCATCGCAGTTCCCTCCAGGGCATGTCACAGATCATACGCTCGATTGAAAGCCAAGACCCCGATCCGCCAGCGATCGATGACACCTCGTGTCGGTGCCGGCAACCGCCGTCGCTCTGGCTACGACGCACGCCGCGCGCAGGATGTTCACGTTGCGCGCGAGATGGTAGGCGACTTGCACCGGATCGGAGAGGAGACACGCAGAGTGGCCAACGTCGGACAACCCGGGCACAGCCCGAGCGCGGTACAGGGCGTGGCCGGCGCGCGCGCCGTTGCGATCGCGCCGTCGATCCTCGCGGCGGACTTTCTTCGCCTCGGCGAGCAGGTGTCCGACGCGCTCGCGGCGGGTGTGCGCCGCATCCACATCGACATCATGGACGGCCGCTTCGTACCGAACATCAGCATGGGGGGCCTCGTGGTCGAGGCGCTGCGACCGCTGGCGGAGTCGCACGGCGCGGTGCTCGAGGTGCACCTGATGATCGTCGACCCCGACCGCTACCTGGCCGACTTCCACCGCGCGGGGGCGCGCGCGATGACGGTGCATGTCGAGGCCTGCCCGCACCTGCACCGCACGGTGCAGCGCATTCGCGCCCTCGATGCGCAGCCCGGTGTGGGCCTCAACCCCGCGACACCGATCGGGCTGCTCGACGAGATCCTCCCGGAGATCGACGTGGCGCTCATCATGTCGGTGAACCCCGGGTTCGGCGGGCAGAAGTTCATCGCGTCGAGCATCGACAAGGTGGCGCGGCTGCGCCGGACGCTCGTGCAGCGGGGACTGGATCGCGTCGACATCGAGGTCGACGGCGGCGTCTCCGCCGACAACATCGGCGCGCTCGCCGAGGCGGGCATGACGATCGCGGTCGCCGGCTCGACGGTGTTCAACGCGAAGGCTTCGGTCGCCGACAGCGTGAACCTGCTGCGCTCGTCGTGCGCGGCGTCCGGATTCGCAACGCGCTGACGGCGCCGGCGGTGCCAGGGCTCGTCCCGCGGCGAGAGGGTCACGCCCGCGCCTCGGGCGATCCGCCGGTCGATCGGCTGGACGCTGGCCTGGGCGCCGGCGTCCGGCTCCTGGTGGATATGGTCCCCCCTGACGCCGTGGAGCGTGGCGGGGGGCCGCTCGCGCGGCCGCGCTGGCGCACGCGTGGTCCGGCGCCGCATCGAGTAGCGTTTGACCGCGGCGGGACCGGCCGGCAATCTCGGTGGGCCACTGGGCTCCGGGCAGCGACGGCTCCCGGCCTCATTCCGGCGTGTTCCACGGCAACGGACTCCCAAACTTCCGAAGGACTCTCATGACAGCTGTCCTCCCGGCCCGCCCTCGGGCGGCCACGCCCCGTCACGCCGGCGTCGCTCGCGCGTCGCTCGTCGTCGCCGTCGCACTGATCGCAGCCCATGCGCACGCAGTACCGCCGCGCTGCGACATCACCCTGCAGAACAACGTGTGTCTCGAGGCGAATCCGATCTGCCCTGCGGTCGCGCCGCCGGTGGGGGTGAGCCCCGGCGACTGGCCTGCCTTCCAGGGCAACGTCCAGCACACCGGGCAGAGCGCGTTCAACGGCCCGACGTGCAACGCGCCGATCTGGAGCACGCGCCTCGTCGGGCGCATTCTCAGCTCACCCGTCCTGGCCGAGGGCAATCCCGGCGAGCCCCAGGGGCTGTTCGTGCCGATCGGCAAGGCACCGATCTGCGCACTCGATCCGGCGACCGGAACGATCCGCTGGTGCGGCACCGACAACGAGGGGAAGCGCGCCGACCGCTCGTCACCGGTGATCGGCAACGGCGACTTCGCGTACATCGGCACGCGCGACAACGACATGTGGGCGATCCAGATCCCGCCCCTCGGCGGCTCGCTCGGACACGTCGCGTGGCGGCAGAAGGTCTGCACCGACGGTGACATCACGGTGCCGCCGATCATCGGTGGCGACGGGCTGGTCTACATGGCGTCCGACTCGCTCGGCGCGGGCACGCTCATGGCGATGTGCCCGGGACCGACACGGCAGGTGAAGTGGTGCCTGAACCCGGTCGGCGGCGGCATCCGCAACGCGTCGCCGGCGCTGAGCCCGAGCGGCGACGCGCTCTACGTCACCGTCGCGGGCGGCGTGCTCGGTGCGTACCAGCCGCAGACCGGAGCACTCCTGTGGGAGGCCGAGCTCGAGAAGAAGGGCCGCGTCGGCCGCAATTCGAACCTCGCGCCCGTGGTCGATCCGAATACCGGGCGCATCTACGTCGGCCTCCGGCAGGGGCTGTGGGCGGTGGATCCGCCGACGACGCCCGGCGGCATCCCGACGCGCACGCGCTTTCTCGACACGCGCGGCGCGGGCCAGCGCCTCGAGGCGCCAGCCGCTCTGGATCTCGTGCGCGGCCGTGTGATCGTCGGTGCGTCGAAGGGCCCGGCGAGCACGCTGTACGCGCTCGACACCTTGGGCAACGTGCTGTGGCAGCGCAGCGACCTCGGACGCGGACGCTTCCAGAACAACCCGCCCGTCGTCGACGCGGCGGGGCGCATCTACGTCGCTCTCGACAAGAGTCTCATCGCACTGAATCCCGACGGCACGAACCTCTGGCGGAGCGAGTTCTCGTCGAAGCTGCCGTCGTCACCGATCCTCGCGGACGGGCGACTCTACGTCGGGACCACGAACGGGCAGGTTCACGCGATCGGCGGCTGTCCTCCCTGAACGGATCCCGGGCGGCGTGCCGGCCCCGGCGCGCCATCGGGTCCGGTGCGGTGTGCGCGCGCCCTTTGCGGGGCGCTGCCAGCTTGACGCCGTATCCCGCCGGCGGTGGGCGACGACGTTGCCCGTCGGGGCGTCATCGTCTACGGAATCGCAGGTCCGGACCGGCCCGCCATGCGCGGCGTCCGGCGCGCACCTCCAGACAGCCCGAGAGCAGGAGAGCCCCCGATGCGTAGCCCCAAGCACTTCTTCCAACCGCTCGCGGTCGGTGCGCCGACCCCGCTGCGCGAGGTGCCGTTCAAGCCCTCGCGGATGATCCACTTCTTCGACCCCTCGAACGAGAAGATGGCGGCGAAGGTCCCGGACATCGCCAAGAAGACCGACGTGCTGCTGGGCAACCTCGAGGACGCGATCGCCGCGGAGAAGAAGATCGCTGCCCGCCAGGGTCTGATCCGTATCGCGAAGAGCACCGACTTCGGCGACACGCAGCTCTGGACGCGCATCAACAGCCTCGACTCGCCGTGGGCGCTCGACGATCTGATCGAGCTGGTCACCAACATCGGCGACAAGCTCGAGGTCATCATGATTCCGAAGGTCGAGGGCGCGTGGGACATCCACTACGTCGACCGCCTGCTGGCCCAGCTCGAGGCGCGGGCGGGCCTCAAGAAGCCGCTGCTGGTGCACGCGATCCTGGAGACCGCGGTGGGCGTCGCGAACGTCGAGGAGATCTGTGCGGCGTCGCCACGCATGCAGGGCCTCTCACTCGGCCCCGCCGACCTCGCCGCGTCGCGCCGCATGAAGACCACGCGCGTCGGCGGCGGACACCCGGGCTACGTCGTGCGCACCGATCCCGATCCGGCGAATCCCGAAGCCGTGCGTCCCGCGGTGCAGCAGGATCTCTGGCACTACACCGTCGCGCGCATGGTCGACGCGTGCGTCGCGAACGGCATCCTGCCGTACTACGGCCCGTTCGGAGACATCAAGGACACCGTCGCGTGCGAGGACCAGTTCCGCAACGCCTTCCTGCTCGGCTGCGTCGGCGCGTGGTCGCTCCATCCCTCGCAGCTCGATATCGCGCGCAAGGTGTTCAGCCCACCGGTCGACGAGGTGCTGTGGTCGAGGAAGGTCATCGAGGCGATGGGTGACGGCACCGGGACGGTGATGATCGACGGCAAGATGCAGGACGACGCCACGTTCAAGCAGTGCCAGGTCATGGTCCACCTCGCGGAGATGCTCGCGGCGAAGGATCCCGAGCTCAAGGCCTCCTACAAGCTCTGAGGAGGCGCAGACCAAGGTCGTCGCGACCGTCGACGGTCGCACGATCGCGAACCTGCACGTCGAGGGCGCGAAGCGCGCCGTCGCGATGGGCGAGGGGGCGCTTGCCCCCTCGTCGCGCTAGCCGCGGTCGGCCGGCACGCCGAACGACCACAGATCGACGCCGGGGCGCGAGAGCATCGCGGTGAGCCGCGCGTCCCACTCGCGCACCGAGCCGAACTCTCCGCGCCACGCGAGGATCGGCTTGGTGTACTCGTGGAGCCGGTGTTCCAGCGTCGTGCCGATCGCGCCGTGCACCTGGTGCGCGTTGCGCACGGTGACCGAGGCCGCGTGTCCGACGACCGAGCGCGCGATCGCGACCGCGAGCTCGACCCGGTCGAGGCTGCCGTGCCCGGACGCCATCTCGAAGACCGCCGCCTCGACCGCCGCGTTCGCGAGCGCGGTCTCGCTCGCGATATCCGCGACGAGGTGCTGGATCGCCTGGAACTTCGCCAGCGCGCGGCCGAACTGGACGCGCTCGGTCACGTATTGCCCGGACATCGCGAGGAGGCGCTCCATCGCGCCGGCGGACTGCACGGCGCGCGCGAGTGCGCCGTGCAGGTCGTACGCGCGCACGCTCTCGGCGGAGATCTTTGCCGACGCGTGCTTCGCGAGGTCGATGCGCACGCCGTCGGTCGGCCTGCCCGCGAGATCGCGGCCGCGCGTGAGCGCGACGTCGGCGACCGGAACGTCCGCGACGCGCCAGCCGTCGGCCGACTCCCGGAGGACCGCGACGCGATCGACAGCGGACGCCCATGGTACGTCCGCCGCCGCACCGAAGGCGTCCACGACGCACGACGTGCGAATCAACGACGGATCGTCGGGCAGCCCGGCCTGCTCGATCAGCCATCCCGCGAGCACGTCGTTCTCCGCGACGGGTACGGCAGCGGCGTGGCGTCCTGCCGCGCGCAGCAGGCCCGCGGCCTCGATCCATCCGGCGCCGGTTGCCGCGGACGTGAGGCGCGTGAGGCCGAGCTCCGCGAGCGTGGACCACAGCACGCGGTCGAAGTGCAGATCGGTCGAGCCTTCCCCCAGTCCCGCGGCGGTGGAGAAGACCTGCTCGAGCGTCTGCTCGAGCTGTGCGTCGATGCGTGGCACCTCGATCATTGGCGGAGCCCCGTGTGCGGCGTCGTCCATCAGCGGAGTCCCAGGCCGCGCGCGATCACGCCGCGCAGGATCTCGTTGGTGCCGCCGCGCAGGGTGAAGCCCGGACGGCTGAGCAGCGCGGTCGCCGTCATGTCGCGCAGGCGCGCGAGCCCGTCGTCGGCTTGCCCCGTCGCGACCGAGAGCGACGCCAGCTCCGCGACGTCGCCTTCGGTGGCGGTGCCGAGCACCTTGACGATCGCGGCTTCCTGATCCGTCGGACGTCCGCTCGACAGCGCGTCGGCGACCGAGACCGACATCTGGTGCAGCGCCATGATCCGCGCGAACGTCCGTCCCAGCTCGGGGTCGGGCGCGAGGTCGCCCCGCTGCGTCGCCGACGCCATCTCCGACAGCACCGCGACCGTCGACAGCAGACGCTCGGGGCCGCTGCGCTCGTAGCTGAGCTCCGAGGTCACCTGCTTCCAGCCGTCGCCCTCGCGGCCGAGGAGCATCGCGTCCGGCACGAAGACGTTGTCGAAGAAAACCTGGTTGAAGTGGTGGTGCCCGTTCATCGAGACGATCGGGCGGATGTCGATGCCGGGCGAATCGAGCGCGACGATGAACTGGCTGAGCCCCGCGTGCCGGTGCTCGGGATCGAGCGGTGCGGAGCGCGCGAGCACGATGAACCAGTGCGAGCGGTGCGCGCCCGACGTCCAGATCTTCGAGCCCGTGAGGTGCCAGCCGCCGTCGGTCCGCACGGCCTTCGTGCGCACGCTCGCAAGGTCCGAGCCCGAGTCGGGCTCGCTCATGCCGATCGCGAAGAAGACCTGGCCCGTCGCGATCCCGGGCAGGAGCTTGCGGCGCTGCTCCTCCGAGCCGAACTTCATCAGCGACGGGCCGATCTGGCGATCGGAGATCCAGTGTGCGGCGAGCGGCGCGCCGGCAGCGAGCAGCTCCTCGGTGACGACGAAGCGCTCGAGGAAGGTGCGTCCGTGTCCGCCGTACTCGACGGGGATCGTCATGCCGAGCCAGCCGCGTGCGGCGAGCCGGCGGCTGAAGGCCTCGTCCCAGCTGTTCAGCCAGCAGTCGACGGCGGGCACGAAGCCGCCCGACGCGATCTCCTCGCGGAGGAACGCGCGCACTTCGGCGCGCAGCGCGCGGAGCGCCGCGCTCTCCTGAACGTGGTGGGCGGCCGGTGCGAACGACATCGTGCTCTGGGATCTCCGCAAGCCTCGCGGCTCTCGTCGAAGGATGCGCCGGTTCGGGAATCGGGCAAGCCCGGCGCCGGGCGCGTCAGGCGGCGGCCGCGGTCGGACGATACTTCGACGCGTCGGTG